>Ga0179593_1420886_pt1 | contig 21976 bp, 28 predicted proteins | sample CZODoug2_1_08_16_FD_185931 | JGI IMG/M metagenome (GOLD analysis project Ga0179593, IMG submission 185931) | Vadose zone soil fungal communities from Angelo Coast Range Reserve, California, USA - CZODoug2_1_08_16fungal (PacBio error correction) | ecosystem: Environmental > Terrestrial > Soil >...
TAAAGGGAATTTGCAAACGTTAGCAAGGGAATAAATTAATGATCGAAGGAAAAAGGGCGCACGGCGAGCCCGCAGGAAAAAGAATCGTCTAAGAGCTCAAAAGTTGGGGTTTCGGCACTCGTTCTCAATGGGAAATGCAAAAATCTTGGGTTAAGGGGGAACCAGAGCCCCAAAATCAGCCGGGGGGGGGGGACGCAAAAAAAAAATCGTGAAAAAAAAAGGGCCTGGGAGCGGAGGAAAAACATCTAGGGAGCAAAGGAAAAAAAATTGGAGGGGATCTGTCCAACAAATGTTGCATGGGTGTCCCAACTTCACTTTAACATGAACGAAAAAAGGACATGCGCTTGACACCTTGCAAGAAAGCCAAGAAGAGGGGCACCAGGGTAAAGTGGCGACTTGATATTGGGACCAGGTAAGAAGCTAAGTCGAACCTTCATGTTGAGAAAGGGGGGTGCAAACATGGACCAGAAGGGGCATCTTCTATCACAACAAAAAAAACGGCGGCAAGAAAAATAAAAAGACAGGGGAAAAATCTTCCAAAGGCCAAAAAAACAGAAAAAGGAAAAAAACGCCACGGTTTAAAAGGGCTAGAACCTAAAACAGAAGGGGGGCTGCACCGAATGGGGGAAAAAGAAATGAAAGACCTCACGCCGTTGTCGTTGGGGAGGGCGTGGATGGTTCAAATAAAAGTGTGATTTTGGCAAAATCGAAAAGCAAAAGGGAATGAAAGAAGGTCAGGGGGCAGGGTTAATTGGCGGAAGAAAAAGGGGGGGGACAAAATGAAAAGTGATCTTTCACCCGAGAAAAAAGAACAGCAGAAAACAACGTAAGCTTCTCGAAACAAAGGCAGGAGGTTCAACAAAAAGGGGAGGGCCGGTTCCAGACCGAAGATGATGGAGGCAAAAAAAACTCCCCACCGGGCTGCCGGCATTTAGGGGGGAAAGACACCAGCGGGGGAGCAGGAAAACGGAAAATTCTGGGGGGGCTAAAAACTTCAACGAGTAAAGGGGGACCAAAACAGTTCCCGCGCCCAGGAAAAAAGCCCCACCGAAGGAGCGATCGGTCCCCGGAGAGAGGAAACACGGAAGGAAAATCGTTGAAAAGCAAAGGAAGCAAAAGAGGGGGACATCGTTGCCAGCAGCAGGCCGTTTTTTCAAACAAAGAGGAAGACCTCCCCCCCAAAATGAAGTACTTATCGCAGAAAAAAAAAGGGAGTTTTCGCGCCATGGAAAGGAAGGAAGTCCCTGCCCAAGACGAGGGAGAAAAAGAGTTGGGGACAAAAGGGGCCACGCGGGGAAAAAGGAAGCATAAAAACACAGCAAAATTTGGGGGAGCAGCGGGAAAAGGCAGGCAGCAAAAATCTTTGTCAGAAGGGAAAGAAAGTTGATTTGCGCAGTCAACCATGAAAAAAAAAGGAGGAAACCAGATGTGTACCGAAGAAGCGGGGGAGGAGCCTCATAACAGTTAAGGGGACGGACGTAAAGGGGTGCTGTCCCCCAACGCCACAGCGGAAAAACGGGAAAGTCAAGGAGCCTTCAGCGCGGGGGAGAGGCCCCAGCAGAACTGGGGAAAGTAAAAAAAACTGGAAAAGTAAAAAAAAAAAAAAAACGCAGGGTAAAATCAAGAGGAAAAAACGGACCGGTGACGGCGGGAGAAAAAGTGAAAAAGGCGGCCGTCAAGAGAAGGTGAACAAATTAATCAGCAAAAAAAAAGGTAAAACGAAAGAGGCAGGGGTTGGGTTGGGCAAAGAAGGGAAAGTGAAAAGGGGACTCGACAAAGAGCAGAAACGATCGAACAAGAACCAAGAGAAACAGCAGAACGGAGTGGAAGTTTTTCGCCGAAAAAAAAAAGGCATAGGAGAATGGGGGTTTTGGTTAAAGCCAAAGGAAATCGTTTTCCGGAAGTTTTAGCAAGACACGGAAAAAAACAGTGGACACGGCCCGCGTTTCGAAAAAAGGGGGAAAAGAGCCTTGATGGACTGCAACTTTCCGTAAAGGGTCCTATGAAAAAAGAGGGAAAAATCAGAAAAAATAAAAAAAAAAACTTCTTCTAAAAAAAAAAAAAAAACACGGAGAGGAGGGAAAAAAGATAAGGCCAATGATGGTTGGGAAAAAAGGTCACTGCCACCACCATTTAAAAGGAGAACAACATCCCGGCCGCGAAAGGAAACGGAGGGGGTGAAACGCCATCGTGGTTTTACAAAAGGCACCTAATAAACCTGTAAAACCGAAAAAAAAAAGGAAGGAACCAGGGGATTGACAACAAATACTTGAGGGAGGGGGGAAACAGGCGACAACAAACAGGAAAAGTTGGCTCGCCGGAGTCCAAGGGGGTTGCGATCCTACCAGATGGTAGGGCAAGTCCAGTGGAAAGGGGGAAAAAGAAAAAGACAGAGATTTGGGAAGGGGGCGCTTCTTAAAGTTTGGGGGAGAAGAGGAGTGGGGACGGAGGACTTGGGGGAAACGGCACTAAGATGAAGAAAGGTCAAAGGAAACGCATGCGCTGAAAAAAAAGAGACGGAACCCGGGGGGGAAAAGACAATCTCTGGCTCCTACCAGCGACACTGGAAAGGGGAATTATTCCTGGGGAAAAAAAAAAAAGAGCCGCCGAAGCTTGGGGGAACCGGCTTCCAACGAAAAAAAAACGGGGGGGGTGCACGCTCGGCACTCGGGCAATCGGCCACCATCTTGTCATCCTGAGGAGCCAAGGGGAACGCATAGGGGGGGGGGGGGGATCAAAGGCATTCATGAAGTGAAAACCTGGGAAGTAGGAAAAAAAAAAAGAAAAGGGGACAGTGACGCTAGGAGGGGAGGGGCCATCGAGAGCGGCAAACTACGGATCGTTCAAAAAGGAACCCGAAAAGGAAAAGGAAATAAATACCTAGAAAAACAAAAAAAGATAAACAGGACATGACAAATGAGACGGGAGACGACGCCTTGGCGATTGAAAAAAAGGGGGAAGAGTAAATGTCAGGGATGAAAGGAGGAAACTCCCGGTTGTCAAAACAGAAAAGGCAGGAGACTGCGAAAAAAGAGGGGGTAGTGGAAATGGTGGAAAAACTGGAAAGGGGGGTTACTGGCAAGAAGTGAAAGAAAAGAAGTCGAGTGGACTGAAAAAAAAAGAAAAAGGGATCAGGCAAAAGTGGGACGCCAGAAAAAACTTTCGGAGAAAAATAAACTCGTGGGGGAGGGGGAAACCGCCACCGAAGACCGCACTTAAAAGGGGAAGTCTTTCGAGGAAGTTGAAGAACAAGGGAAATCCTTGGGGGAACATGGGTCGTTCACGGCAAAAAGGTTCGCAAACGAATAAATGCCAATGAAGAAAAAAAAAAAGGCAACAAATAAAAACAAACACTGCTGAAGTAAGAAAAGAACAAAGAGTCAAGAACACGCCGCAGAGGGGCGGGGGGGAGGACAAAGCGGGGAAAGAAAAAAAAAAGGAAATGGGATCTTGAAGGACGACGCGAAACGTTCTAGGAAAAAGTGCCTCCGGGGGACAATTGGGGGGATTTCAAAATGCAGCTCGGGGGAGAGAAATAACGTCCAGTGCATGGGTGGCCATCAAAAAGGAAAAGGAATAAAAAAGAGCTGGGATTGGTCCACCGATGAAAAAGAAAGCGCAAAAGGCAGAAAAGTTGTCCAATAGAAGCTAAAAAGGGAGCCGGCGAACAAGGTCAAACGTCTTGAGCGGTGAGACAGAAAAATGTGGAGGAAGGTGCAGGGAAAAGGAAAAAAAAAGGGTGGTTACCCAGGACTGAGTCCAATGGCCTACCGGGAAAAAAAGAGGGGACGGGAAGAGGGTAAGCGCCTTCCAGAAGACACAAGAAAAAATGCGCGCCGGGGAAAAAGGATAAGTTTGGAAGTGGCAGCGCCTACAAGAAACCAAGATGTGGACCCTGGAAGGGGGGGGAAAACGCGCCGAAAACGACCTCCGCAGTCCATTAAAACATAGGAGGAGGAAACCAGGGGGAAAGACCCCTCGCCAGGAGGTGAAGGGGTGATCGTGCCTGAGTCAAAGATAGAAGAAAAAAAGCTAAGTGCAAAAGCAACGAATAGAACTTCAAAAAAACAAAAAAAAGGTATTGAGGAAAAAAAAAAAAAACGTTGTCATTGGGGGGCTGGATAAGAGGGACGCGATCCAAACAAGGAAAAGGCAGAAACCTTGCCGGGCGGAAGAGCTGCTTTATTGGGGACGCGGAACAAAAAGGAAAAAGGTGATAGGGGAGAAACGTGGGGGGGTAAGCGCGGACCAACAGTGGGGATCAAAAGACGGTGGCGCCAAGAGGGAGGAGGGGGGAGACTTATACGAGTTCCGAAGAGGTCGCGCTCCGACCAAAAAGACATTGGACTCAGCAGAAAAAACAATCGTTCAACAATGTTAAAAAAAAAAGGGCCCGACGAGTCAACAAACCGGGCAAAAAGGCTACGGATACCAAAGACATCATGGCAAAAAAAAAAAAAAAAAAACCTAGAGGTCAAGGACTAATTTACAAAAGGAAGAGGGTTCTAGAAGGGGCCTTTGGGGAGAATTTATTTCAAAAAGGGTGGCAAGGCAAAAAAGGAGAAAAGTTGTTGAATCCTTAAGGGATAAAAAAAAAGAAGGCAGTGTCACGACCGCAGGGGTGAAAAGAACGGAAAGCCGCATAGGGGAAAAGAAGGGCGAGTCGATCAGCTCAATGAAAAAAAATTCACGCCTTGGGAAGGGGGGACCAAATTTGGGGGAAAAAAAAAAACACAAGTAAACGGGAGGGCGAACGGTTTCGTTGCAACGCACGGAAGGAACAGCGAAAGTTTCAAGTAAAAAGAAGCAGCAAGGGAAAATTCTTACGAGTGTTGCGGAAGAACCCATTGTGAAGCCAAAAGGAAAAAGCTGAGCGGAAAAAAGAAGTCAAAACTCCAGCAAAACGGCCCCGTAGCCTGGGAAGCAAAAGGGGGGTCAAGCCTGCCCAAGAACAAAAAAGGGAAACCGCCCCGAAAAGGGTGAAGGGTAGGTATTCTGCGCACCAAGAGGCGTCATTGGCTTGGATAAAAAAAAAACTCGCAGTCCACGAGACGAGGGGTTGCCTTGGGGGGGGAAAAAAAAGTGAGGTTGAAAAAGGAAGGGGGGTGGGAACAGAACAAAAAGCGCACGCCCCAACGGGGAAAAAAGACCGGTGCACGCGATGAAAAAAAAAGCAATACCCGTCCTGAATCGTTTAAGAAATCAAAGAGGGCTGGGGGGGGGAGGAAAGTTCGTGGGAAAAAGGCGGAGGCGCCGGTGGCCACCACACCCCGCAGTCCATTGAATGGAAAGATACTGGGGAGGGGAAACCATCAAAAAAGGAAAGTTAAGTGGGGGGGGCTGTCCAAGGTCAGGGGGGGGAATTGGGGGAGAAAAAAGAGCAAGAAGAAGGTAAATGGGAAAAACCGCGTGGATGCGAGGGGAAGACGGCCCGCAAAAAAATCGGCCACTTGTCCCATGATTTCGCATCGAGGGGGCAAAGGGGGCAAACTACGGGGTTGGGGGGAAAGAATCCTTGTGAAAATCAAAGTTTTGACACGTCGTACCATGTCGGCACTCATGGAACAGGGGGGCTGCATCCAGAGCCTGGGACCAGAAAAAAAGAGGGAAGGGGAAATGGGGGGAAGGGACGAAAGGTGCCTGGTCCCAAAAAGGGGACGAGGCGTCCTCACCCATCAAAGAATAAGGCCAGGAGGCGGAACCACTCGCTGTCGGCAGTAAAATCCTCAATTCCTCAAGAAGTCAGAATGCGTGGGATTGGGGCGCCGGCAATCTGAGAAAGACACGGTTGAAAAGAAAAAAAAACCTGTCAGAATTGTTTATCAGGAGATGCAAAGAAAACAACAGTCCGGCACGGGGAAAGACTCTGGAGTGTTGAAAAAAAATTCAACAGACGGGACCAAGGCTTCGGGAAAAGTTAGCGCCGAAAAAAAAAGTTGAAAACGGGGGAGGGACGCAAAAAACGTGATTTTTTTTTCCGGGAGACAATTAAAAAAGGAAGGAAAAAGTGGGGTGTGGAAGCGGCTGAAGCGGGGGGGGTGAAAGAACGGTTACAGGGAGGGCCCGATGTGTGAAAAAAAAAAAAAAAAAAACAAAGAAAAAAAAACGCAGTTGAAAGTGCGGAAGTATGCGCGGCAACTTCTTAAAAAGGGTAAAAAAGGCGGGTTGTAAAAATACGTGGGGAGTAATCTCTCAACAACAAAAAAATCGGAGAGAAGAGATTTACGTCACGGAGTGTTACCACCCAGAGGAAGAAAAAAAAAAAAAAATACGAGAAAGGTGCCTCAAAAAAAGCACCAAAGGCCGAGACCGGCAACGCGGCAAATCGGGGAAGCATCGTCAAAGGCCACCAAAAAAGGTGCCCGCACGCTTTTCCGCCGGGGCCAAAAAAAACATCGAAAGGGGTTGGAGAAGAAACGAAAAAAAAATCAAAAAAATGCTGGACATGCCGAAGGGGGAAGGTAGGACACTCGTTGTCGGGGGAAAAAACGGTCGGCCAACAGTGGGAAACCTGAAAAAGGGCAACGCCAATCAGAAAATTGGGCGGAAGGAAAAGGTGGGCGCAGGGAAAAAAGGAGGTGTGAGGCTCGAAAATGCGCAAAAACTGCACGTGGCTGGTCTCAGATGCCGAAACAAAAAAGCCGCAACGCAATTCGCTACCGGAACAAGGACGCTTGAAAAGGGGGGGGAAATCCTAGGGGGGAACGGCCCTGAATGATGTGCGACCCCGCCGCGGGACGATGTCGGGGGAACAACACCAAAGGAAAAACTCAACGTAAAAAAAGGAAAAGGGAGCCTCAAGCTCGGATGCAACAAAAAAGAGGGAGGAGAAAAAAAAAACAGGCACACTGCAAAAAAAAAGCATGGGGGATCAAAGGCAGAAAAAGAGAGGCTGCCCAAAACTCAAGGTGCGAATGGAACGAAAAGCTTGCCTCGGCTATGGGCAAAGCGAGACCGCGTCCACCCCTCGGGGAAGACTGCAGCACCAGCAAAAAGCAGGGGAATCGAAATACCTCCAAGAAGGCGGGGATCAAGTATCTTCAAAGGAAGGGAAAGATCTGGGTGAAAAAAAAAAAAGGCCGCCTGGGCCAAGGGGAAGGAATCGCAGCAGTTGCGAGGGGGAAAATCAAACGGTGGAGCCGCAACCAGTTGGTCAGCAGACGAAGGCGTCGGGGGGGGGCAGGAGAAAAAAGGGGGGGGAAAAAAAAGGATTGTAAAGAAAGCACGCGTGCCACACCAGCCAAAAGAAGTACCGAGTGCGGCAGAGACAAGCTGAGTGGCAAGCCCAATGACGCCAGCCAGGGGGGAGGACGACAGAAAAAAAAAACTCGGAGGGGGGGAAAGAAACAAGGGTTGTCGGAAAAAAAAAGTCAAAACGGGCGAGCAGCTAAGCACACATTTAGGGCAAAAAGTTTTGTGTCCGGCAGAAAGCGAGCTGTGTACCATGTCCGGAAAAAAAGGCGACCCCAAGAAAAAAGGAAGATTCATCAAGGAAGACGCGCCAAATCAAACTGCGGAAAAAAAAGGAAGAACAAAGGGCAAAAGACGACGGAAAGGAAGATGTAGGAACGGGCAAAAAAAGCATTGAGGGAGACGGCGAAAGGGGCCCTAGCCGGGTGGGCTGGGAAAAATGGACGCTCACCCCCAGGAAGAGCTCCCAATGGAAACAAAGGGGTGGAACAGCAGAATGCAAAATCAGGGGATTTGGCCAGGGAACAGAAAGTAAGGTCTAGAAAACAGCGTTGTCAATAAAGCCCAGCGCGGAGCAAAGAAAGAAAAAAAACGTAGCAAAAAAGGATGTGCACAAGGACCTCGGAAAAAAATGGGGGCCAAGAGAAATGGACTGCAAAGGGCCCTTAAAAGCGCATCAGCGAGACTCACCTATGCCGCCGCAAAAAAAACCTTGATCCAGGTTTGAAAAACCTGATGCGACAGACAAGAATTTGCACAGGTCGTGGGGGTTCGCACAGCGAGAAAAGAAAAAAAGACTTCTTCAAAGACAAAACTGGGGCGGACAAAGCACACAGCGTGGGATCCGCGCGTAAAAGACCAAAAGAGCCAGCTCGTGCCAAAGTGAACTCGAAAACAAACAACAAAAAGGGAGAAAGAATGGCGGGCAGTTGGCAAATTAGAGGGAACAAAGGGGGCCGAATCTTTGGAAACGCCAAAAAAAAAAAAGGCACAGCAAAAAAAGAAAAAAAAAGAAGGCACTGCGCCGATAAGGGGGAAAGAGCGCCGAGAAAAAAATTTTTCCGACGGGGGAAAAAAAAGGAAAGGGAAAATCTGCGGGCTGAAAGGGGCCAGCGAAACAATAAACGTGGATCAACATGACGCAGGCCAATCGGTGGAGGATGGCGGAAAAGAGCTTCACGAGGCGACGGGAAAAAGGAGACGAAGGCGAACTATTGGGGAATCAAAGAAAGGAACAAGGAACAGTTGAGGCAATGCCTGTAACTCCGAAAAAAAAGGAAAAAGTCGGAAAGGGAAAGGCCAGGCCGAGGGGGCGAGACGAAACGTATCCTATCTTCGGGTATTGGACAAAAACTGCTAAAAGCGGCTCGCGACTCCGTGTATTTGGAGGGGAGGGGCGGGGGGGGGGGCACGGAGCAAAAGGCCCACAAAGAAGGGTGCAGGGACTGAAAAGGAAAAAAAAACCCCCGCAGGCGCCGGGAGACCGCAGGGGTGGAGACCAAATGGGGGGGGGGAAAAAAAGACAAGAGCACCAGGGTCCGTCGATCAGATCAATCAACAAAGGGGGCTTGAAAAAAAACCCCGAATGGGGGGAAAAAAAAACCCATTTTCGGACTTCCTGCACCTTGGAGAAAAACGGGCAAAAAGTGGTCTCAAAAAGCAAGGGGACATGGGGAGGGGGGGTGCAAGAGGCGAAAAAAAACTGATAAAAAACGCGGGATTTGGAACAGGGGGCGGATACCATTGGGGAACAAATTAAAAAGAAAATGCAGGAGCAAAAATCCGCGAAAAGGATGAAAAAGGGAAGGACTTCACAAAAAAGGAGGCTGCAACAGAAACACACGTCTGTCCACCATCCGTAAGATGTGGAAAAAAAGGGGGAGCAACAAACGGGCCAAACTTGGCGTCATGGATGCAAAAAAGCAACAACGTGAGCCGCATTCAAATGAAAGGGGGAAAAAAGGGGCTGTGTGGAAGGGAACGCATTGAGAGCACCTTGGTTTCCAAGAGTGGAGCGTCCCCAAAAAATTGCCGCACCGACCCGAAGGAAACGATGGAAAACCGCGCGCCCGACCGAAAAGAAAGAGGATTTACGCAGCGAAGCAAGAAAACAGCAAGGGAAGAAAAAGACGTGGCAACAAAAAGCGAGTCAAAAAAAAAGTCGAGGGAAAGCCGGCCTGGAAAGGTAGTTATGGGGGGGGGGGGAAGACTGGTAGGGGTCAAGGAAAAGTGACCAGGGGTCCAGTCCGGCCGGGGTGGACCACTTGGCTTCAGACAATAAAAAGGAAAAAATATTGCCGCAGTCCGCGCCGGAAGGGGCCGACACGATTCCATGAGGAAAACAAAGCACTAGTGTTCAGGAACAAACAGATTTCAAATGGGGCCTTTTGATCAAAAAAAGGGGGGGGCAGTAAAAAAAAGGGAGAAAATGAACCAGAAAAGTGGGGAAAAAGTATTCAAAGCAAAAAGGGGACAATCAACAGGGGACGAGTTGGGGGAGAAAAAAACGGGTGTGCTGTCCCAAAACAAAAAAAATCCCCTCTCCGCACAGAAACAGGATACCCTTTAACAAAGGCGGGGAGACCAACAAAAGGCGCCTGTTCGGCTTAAGCCCGCCCGAAGAACGAAGATCTGTGAAAGCAAAAGGTGCGAGAAGTCGGCCAAAAACCCATCGAACAGTGCAAGGCAAACGCCGGTCAACCGAGCGATTTTCAAAAAAGGGCGAGGCCATCGCAAAGGCGTTTGAGGGGGGGCACAGTGTTTTCAAAAAAACGGGAAGGAAAAGGGCAATTGTGAGGAACAGCGGGGGAGAAAATAGAAAAAATTCCCAACAAAGGAGGGCAGGACAACGTGAGGGGGTTGGGGAAAAAAAAAAGGTCGCAACAATCAATTCGGGAAGATGGTTTTGGGGGTAAATCCAAAACGAAGACGTCGGAACAGGTTATCAGGGGGTGACCACGGGTGAAAAATGCCAAAAAAAAAAAAATGGGCCCATTGGGGTCCGGTGGGGGCCGGAAATGCTGAAAAAAAAATTAGGTGGCCGAGGGGAAAAGGAGGGTTTGGGTAAAAAAAAGAAGGAAATGAAAGAGAGAATCAAAAAACAACACACGAAGGAAGTAAAGAAATTGAACGCACGGAATGGTTACAACCGAGAATCAGAAAAAACAGGGGGAAAACCCTCCAAAACAGAAAAGCGGCCGCGAAAGACCAAGCGGTAACAGAGGGGGGGACATCGTGTACAAAACACCTGATAAACCTTGACCCGGGAAAAGTAACTAGGATTAAAAAAAAATCGAAGAAGTGAGGGCACCCGACGGAGACTCCGGTTGAACTGAAATGCCTGGCAGAATTGGTCCTATCGTGGTCGGGGGAAAGGGGTCGAAGAAGTCTAGTGAAAACTGCAACGACAAGAATAAGATTTACGAGGAAAAGGGCCTTAAGGTTAAAGTCTCTCAAATGGGCAGGGACCAGGTGGGGAGGGCAGGGAAGGAACAGATCCGAAAAAAAGGGAATCAATGCCGGGGGAGCTCTTCCGAAAAATGGAAAAGGAGTATGAAGAAAAAAAGTCGGGAGAAAACCGCGCTGAGGGATGGAAAAAAAGGGTGTGGGCGCAAACAACCTCCCAAACGAGAAGGGGACAAGCACAAGGGAGGGAAGAAAAAACGACCTTTGATTGAAACTAAAAAGAGATGCAATCGCCAACAGGAAGGTCCAGGGGAAGAAAGCCCCAGTCATTGTAAGCCAAAAAAGAAAAGGAAAGATGGCAAAAAAACCTTGCGAAAGAAATGGGAAAGTGCCAAAAAGGGCGGGGGCAAATCGGAGGGAAAAAAAAAAGGGGAAGACAAAAAGGCAATCAATCGAGAGGGCGAGCAAACCAAAAGGAAAGGGCGAATACCTGACGAGGGATTTCAAAAAAAAAAAAAAGTTACTGGAAAAGGGGAACCCGCGGTCGGAAAAAGTCAACAAGGATTAGCAGCCAAGAGGCGAGCAAGTCAAGGTGGACGGCGCGGCCCGGGAAACAGATCCCCTGAGGTCGGGACGCCGCATGTGAAGGGGAAAGGAAATGGGCTCCCTGAAAAGGGGAAAAACAGCAAGCGAGTGGACTGCAGAAAACAGCTGGAGGAAAGACTCCAGCCACTGGGGGAAGGAAAACACAATTCGTTGGGAAAAACTGTGTGTTAGGCCTGCAGCGGGGAGAAAGGACATCCTTACTCAGGAAAAAAAAAAAAAAACGGTAGTTGGGGACTCCCGGCGAAGCTGCAAGAGTGGTACCAGGAAAGGAAAAGGTGAGCCCGCACAAGGTTAGCCGCCCGAAGAAATTTGCAAGTACTGCTCGACCAAAAAAGACCTGGGATGAGCCAAAAAAAAAACGCCAACGAAAAGGACAGGCAGAAGTAAGGGTAATTTGCAAAAGGAGGAGGGAGAAAAAGGAGGGGAGAAATCAAACGCACAAGGATTCTTATGGCAAACCTGGCCATGGGGTACGCTCACCAAGGGAAACAAAAAGTTGGAGAGAAAAAAAAACCCTGGGGGTGGCTGCAAAGGAAATGTGGCAAAAAAAAAAGAACGAGGTCGTAAAAAGACCAGCAAGAAAAAGAGTTGGTCCAATAAGAATAAGGCCGCCGAGAGAGGGCGGGACGAAAAACGGTAAATCCGAATGAAGGAAAAAGTGTGCCCTGCAACAGTGTTGACGAGGGACAAGCTGAGTAGGACCTTGCGCAGACAGCGCCAAAGCAAAGCGCCAGAACCAAATGCGCCAACGCAGATCGGGGGGGGGGGGACTCAGGAACAAACTTTCAGACCAAGAGGGGGGCAGGGAAGGGTGCGACCCCCTCAGCAAACAAAAACCCCCTTCTTGTCAGAAAGTCGGAAACTGAAGGGGGACCAACGCAGACAAGGTGGTCGCAAAGCGTCAAAGATCGCCTCGAGAGACGTACAAAGGCAAAGATCAAACCACAACAACACTGAAAGAAAGGAAAGGAGTAGGGTGTTTGGCAACCTTAAAAAAAAAAGAGGGCAAATCTTTTGACGCGCGAGCAACAGCCACGCCACGGGGCCCTTGGCCGCCGAAAATCGTCTGAAAAAGAACCGTCAAAAAATTGCAGGGGGCGGGAAAAAGGAGGTGTAAGCTTTTTGAAAAAAAGCCACAAAACTTGGGGGATAAGAAGAATCCGGGGGATGAGGAAAGCGACTGAGCGAACTCCAGGCGCGCTCAAAAAAGGAGACAAACACGCGACAAGGGCAAACGACAATGACAGAGAGTTTTACAAACAGGTCAAACAACGCCAGAAAAAACATTCGGGCTAACAGCCTCAACCCCCAGAAACGGGAATATCTTGGAAGCTTTCGTCTAAGCGGGGGCACGACACACACCTTCGACGGTTCAGTTATTTCACCAACAAAAATGAAAAAAAGGGGTGAATCTCTGAAAATCACAGTTACCAATGCGGCAAAAGGGGAGATCGCACGAACCTCCGGGGGGTACGGTCAAAAAAAAAAAAAAAAAACCCCTAGGCATCGGAAAGTGTCGGGGACGATTCCGTCAAAAGGGAAAAATTGCCGCGAAGTTGGGGCAAAACATCCCATGATTTGCGAACTTCAGGGGAGTGTCGTGGCGCGAAGGATGATAGCAGGGTCCTTTGATTTGGGAGATGCGCAAAAGGGGGAGGCGGCAGGATTGGGGGGGCGAGACAAATTGTGCCAGCCAAGTGAAAAAAGCAGAAACGCGGAAAGGGAGAAATCAAACGCAAAACCGCGAACCGGGAAAGAAAAAAAAATGGGAAAAAATAAGCTCCGGAACTGGAGGATCAAGGCCTAAGAAAAAAGCGGTCGTTCAAGACGAAAAGAGTGCGGGTTCTGCAAAAAAAACCAGGCCCACGAAAAGCGTTTGGGGCTTGGGGCAAAAGAAAAAAACGAGTAGCGCAGAGAGGGGAAGTCTTGGGGAGGGGGCAACGTTCGAGTGGAATGGGAAAACGCCCCAAAAAAAGGAAAAACCCCTGCATCCGGGGCGGGGGGGCCCCGAAAAAAACAACTCGATGGTTAAGGGGACAGATCGCGGAATTCTATTTCAAGCAGAGGCCAAGAAAAATCGTTTTCCTTCCAAACAAACTCCAGTGCATTTGACAGTGGATCGCAATGAAGAGGATGGGCACTGTCCTTCGGCGTCAGGGACAAAAAAAAAAAAAAAAAGATAGCGCCAGAGGGAAATCCTTGGTCCTTCGCAACAGCGAAAGACGAAGCGGGACCAAACAAAAGTCCAACCCATGATGGGGAAACGAACATCGAAAGTTTTCAGGGAAAAGGGACTTTTCCATTAATGCCTTGGATCAAAAGGGTGGGGCTGCAATGCAAAGGCAACGGGGCTGGGGACCAGAATGGTGTGTAGAGGTTGCAAACATCAAAGGGCTTTGGAAAAGCAGAAAGACAAACGGCGTGACGTTTGAAAAAGGAAAGGCTTCCCAACGATCGCACCGCGAGAAGCACAAAAAAAGCACAAGGGAAATAGTGGGTCGGAGCAAAAGCCCCACGCTGGGGGCGTCCAGTCGCAAAAGGTTCCGCAAAAGGGCTCCACCCAAAACGCAAGGTGGGTCGAGGGGAGAGGCTAAAAAAAGGCAGGCATCCCCTGAGAAAGAGGTCCCAAAAAGGAGGATCACCCAACCAGAGGGAGGCCAAAAGGACGTACTGGGGGGTGAGGACAGTAAAAAAGACTGGAAGAAGGCGGACGCCGGGGTGGAAGCTCCTAAACGGACGGAAAAAATCCAAAAAAAGGGGGCCAAGACTCAACGGTGATTTGTTGGTAAATCCGTTCGGCCGCAAGTGGAATGTGTTTTTGGGTGGGAAAAAGGAAGGGCAGTGAGTGTCGGGGACGGGGAATTCAATCAGGTGAAAAGTGGAACTGGAAAGGACGCCAGCGTTCGACGGTCGCCGGCCGGAAGCCGGGGGAGGGCAAACACTGACGAAATGGCCGAATGATAGTAAAGTTACCTGGGGAAATAGAAAAATCCACAACAACAAGGGAGGAGAAAGGAAGATATATTTTTGTGACAAAAAAAAAGGCATAAAAAGACTAATGGGCCCGACACACCAGCCAAACCCGCAAAACGGGAAGAATCGAACGGGCCACAAAAGATGGAAGCACTCGTTGGTACAAAAGGAAAAAGGGGAAAAAGGGCCCGAAAAAGTGCAGGGACCAAAAAAAAAAGAGACGAAGGGGAAGGGGCGGGACCGGCAGACAGCCACGTTTGCGTTAGCAAGGAAGGGGGTAAATTGTTGGAAAAAAAGGGGGTTCGGCGCTCAAGCTTGTGACGAGCCAGGAAGGTACCCTTCTGAAAACGGGGCCAAAAATAGTCGGGAGAGTGTGGGGGGGAAAAGCCAGTGTTCTTTGAAAAGGACTCGATGACGTAAGGTGAAAAGGTGGAAGACTCAAGATCAAAAAGGAAAAAAAAAAAGTTGACAAAAATAAGTAAACCTGAAGAGAACTTTCCCGAGCTACTGACAAAGCGCGGCTGGGAGAAACGCATGGGCTGGAGACCGGGTGCTGCCCGCGGCCGCGGGAAAAACGATCGGTGGATCACGTTCCGGAAAAAGGAAAAAGTTGAGGGGGGGGGACGCCCTCCCAGCTTCAATCGACACAACATCGGGGTAAAAGAAAAAAACATCACTGCAAAAAAAAAAAAAAAAAGGGGGGCAAAGCATTCAATGAAGAGCGCAAGAAACGGAACGCACACCCGAGGAAATGGGGACAGGTTGGAAGTGACCCTCGGGCGCAAGCGAAGGCGAAAAACCTATTCTGGAAAAATTCCCGCCGAGCAGGGGGACGAAATACCACCAAAAGGAAAAGGAAGTAATCGACCGGGGCAAGTTGAACCCGGGGTTCTATTAAACGCAAGCCACGCTCTCGACAAAAGGAACTCAGCATCTTGCTGCTAAAAAAGGGGGGAAGTGCGGCGCGGGCCCGGGGCGAACGCTTCCGTTCGTAAGTGGCAGAAAAAGGGGGTAAGAAAACTGAGGGGAAAAGGGGGGGAAGCGACGTGCCAAGCAAAGGAAGTCGAGTGGGGGGGGACATGAAAAACTACACGCTGGGCAGCCCGAAAAAAAAGAGTCCCGCAACATCTTCGATGGAAAAACCTGGGCTGGGGGCCTGTGTGGGCCTGGAAACAGGAGAGACCTGGTTTAAAAGGTCGTTTCGCGAGTTTTGGGCTCCTAAAAAAAAAGCCGAGAAGAAAAAAAGTTGGCCATGGCCGGGCACAGGGGGCAAAAACCGCCCAAAGGTTCATCCGAAGGGTTAATCCGGAAACGCCAAAAACGACAATCCATGCCCTGATGTAAGCTCCAAGGCAAAAAGCAGACACTCAAAGAAGTTAAGAGGGGGTGCAAATCCGCGCTAAGCAAAAGGCGGAGAGGGATACGGCGAATAAAACGGAAAACCCCGGGGCCATTTTGACGCGGGGGGCCACAAATGCGGCTCGGGAAAATCTTCCCAGGCCGCACAACGGGTGTGGATTAGAAGATTCAAGAGGACGAGAGAAATAAAAGAAAGTACAAAAAAACGACAGCAAAAAGTTTTGTAAAAAGAAGAGCTAAAATACGGGCCGGCGCGCAACGCTGAAAACAGGGATAGAAATGAAGGGCGGGAAGTGACGTGCAGACAGAGGAAAACCCAATTTTAATAGAAAAAAGCAAAAAAAGGGGGGGGGGTCCCAATGCCTGCTCGAAAGAGGCGCTAAAGCTCAGCCAATACGGAATACCTCCGCAACGGGGGAAGGGAACATTGAAGGCAAAAAAAAAAAAAGAGAAGATTTCACTGAACCGGAAAATCCAAAAAAAACAAACGAAAAAAAAGCTTCAGAACGATCAGCCGAAAAGGCCAAAATCCGCCGAACGGGGGGGGAGCAGTCCCCAAGGGTCGCCTAGGCAGCAGTTCATTGCCAAAGCAAAATCTCACTCAAACAACAGGGGAAGGAGTTTGTTGGAGGGAAAAAAAAAAAAAGCGCTAGGCCGGAAGAAGGGGGGGACCCCCCCCAACGATCAAACAACGCCAGCGAGGCCAAAAAGTTGAAAAAAACGCGGGACGTAGTGAAAGAGAGAGACCGGGGGTGGGAGAGCGGGCGCACAAAGTCCAGGCAATCAACACTGAATAAAGCACTGGGGGGGGGGAGGCCACAAACCGGGGGGGGGAGAAGAATTTGCGAAGTCATCGGGTAGTTGGCAGCTAGCGGAGTAAGGGGAAAAGACGCGCCCCCCAAAAGGCATTCATTGGAGAAGCATTTGCAAAGGGAAACAGTGGGGGCGAGGAAGACATTCAATAGAGGCACAGGCAATCCTCCGACAATGTCTTCCTCAGAACTCAGGAAGGGTCAAGCTCAAAAGGGAGAAGCCCATGCGGCGGCTCGCCTGTGAAAAGGAAGGGTAATTTCAATAGGTGACGCAATACGATTGGGGTCAAAAGAAGAAGGGGCCAAAACACATCACGGGCCATTGGTGTCCACGACCTACGGGTATAGCTTCAATGACAGCAAGGGAAAAAAATGTGGGGCATCGCCCACGTGTCGGACGCTCAATCAACGCCTTGAGGGAAAATCTTTGCCAAAAGAAAAAAAAGTCGTTCTGCGCCGGTCCGTTAAAAAACGAAGAAAATGGGCTGAGAAAGAGGTTGGATTTTGGGGGGAGAGAAAAAAACGTCTAGGTCGACAAAGGAAAAAACGGAGGAATGGGAGAATGTGCCCGGCCGCAGGAAAAAGCTTAGCTTTCGGAATATAAACATCCACGCACGAAACAGGCAAAACGTAGCGACACTCTCCCGCAGGACTGAATGCTGTCAACAAAAACACAAATCAAGACCGAAAAGATGGCGGTGACGCGGAGAAAGGAAACGGATGTGGCGATCGGGGGACGAAAAAAAAAAACCATAAGGAAGCGCTCCACTCGACTTCGGTGCTGGGGAAAAACTGGCGGCAAGAGCAAAAGGGTTCTCAAAAAGGGACAGCGCCAAAGGGCCGCAACACTCACCTGGACGCGATGCCCCACCCGACGTGGAAGAGGAGCAGACCAAAAAAAGCTGCTCAATAAAACTTTGCCAAGGCTGCGAGAACCAAAAAAAAGGAAAAAACATGGAAAGATAACTTGATCGCAAGGCCTCGGGGAAAAAAAAAAAAAAAGCCAAGATGTTAGGCGGGTGAATGGCCTCCTACATACAGCCATTTCCCGAGAAGGGGGAGGCGGAAAGAACGCCCGACGAACGCCATCGTCCAGTGGTGTAACAACAAGTTTCTGTGACAAGCAAAAAAAGAGTGCTTTCATGAAAAGGGGGGGAGAAACAGGGGATTTGCGAAGGTGAAAGCGAACGGGGGGGGAAACGCGGTGTTTGTAATTGCAAGCGAAACTTTGGAGGGAGCACAAATCAACGTTCGTGGACCTGGGGAGCACGGGTGCTGGGTCAAAAGCCATCGGCCGAACCAGACCGGACCACCCATGAAGACATGATCCAAGGATTTTCGGGGCGCACAGAAGACGTGGTCGTCAAGTTAAAGCCGGAAGTTCCGCGAATCGAAGCGCATGCTGCCGTGACAAGGGGGGGGGGAGCGGCATCTGTAGACCAGCACTGCAAGGCACGTCATCGAGCCAGAGAAATTAAGAAGCGCCAAACAAAAAAAGGGAAGATTGGAGTTTGCAAAAAGTTTGGGAACAGGGGGAAATGGAAATTCTCGAAAGGGGGGGGGGGAGCGGCCGAAAAAGGAACAATTCAACCAATGAAAGCAGCCGCAACGGGAGTGTTGTTTGAAGTCGCCGTCACATTCGTAGGGGGGGTTTTTTTGGTAAGGGGACGGAAGCGTGTCGGGGACAGGTTTGGGTATTGGGGCCTTTGGGAAAAAGGAGAACCCCCCCCCGCCAACCGCAGTGCCGAGAAAAAACAGTCTAGACGCGGGATGCGTGGGGGTCCCACGTTCACGTGATGCCGATGAAGGGGGTAAAAATCCGTGGGGGACCTCTCTCTCAAAAAAAAAAAAAAAAATGGGAGGATAAAAATAAAGAATGTTCCACGTAAATTTGGTTACAACCCCGGCATCAAGACCCCAATTTACGATGTCCAGCAAGGAGCACCGGCCAGGCCAAGGAACGAGAAGCGAACCACTGCGCCATGAGTGGGAACAAAAACACACGGATAAAACATGTGAAAGACACGCTTGTCCAAAAAAAACAAGCCAAACATCGAAAGGGAGGTGCGGCGACGGAAACATCACGTTTGGCGTCCGGCTAAATTTTCATCCGGGTTTCGGGAGGCTCAATCTGTGATCACACGGTCTAAACTAAAAAAAAGCAGAATTTGCGCAAATGTGGTCTGCTGCTTAATGGTGAAAGGGGAAGGGACGCAGGGGCCGTGCTGTCCTCAATATGCAAAACCGCAACAAGGAGCAGAACGGGGCTTCAGACGGGACTTGAACGGCCCAACGGGGGGTTCACTAAAAAAGAGGGACGACGCACCTGAAGGAGGTGCTTTGGCAACGGCAGCTCCCGATTGGCGTGGACATCACCCCGATCAGACCATTGTAAGAAGCAAAGACTCCGGATGCATTCATTCTTTTCATTCAAAGGGCGAGAAAAAATTGGCGCAATAAGGGGGGGAAAGACAAGCATTTCAGGAAAAGATGCGTGCAAGACAGAGCAAGAAGGGGCCGATGGGCAGTGAAAGACTGGGGGCAGAAACGCGTAGGCAATCAGACGTTTCTCTAAATTAAAAAAAAGGCAACCCCGAATGTGAAAGGGGGAATATACGAGCATCGATCAAGTATCTGAAAAGGGGCAATGACCTGGCGCTGTAAAAAGGAAGGCAAAAGGGAAGGGACTTGTCACGATCGGCAGCAACAGGTGCTGCTTTTAAAGACAGGAAAAAACGGGTGGCGCGCCGAGGGAAAAAACTCACCGGCCGTCGGGTGCAGCCTCGGAACTTATGGGGAAAAATGACAGTTGAAAAGCCAAAGAAGCGAGTGGGGACGAACTACGCCGGGGCAAGGCACCACTTACGCCAGCAAGGGGAGGGGGACAGGAAATGTTTCAGGAGAAACGAGTGTGTTTCTTTTTGCATCGTAAAGCAAAAGGACAGCATTTGAGTAGCGGTTGAGCGGGGGAAAGTGGGGGGGACAACGAATCTCAGCCTTGTGGGGACGGCCACAAGGGAACTCCGCCCAGGTTGATAACCCGAAGAGTAGAACAGCGATGCAGAAAAAACCGCATGAATGAGAGCGCCCTCTCAAACGACAAAAGAGGCGAGTGATGTTGGGGGGGGGGGAAAAAAATCGCGGGCAACAAGGGGAAGGGAGATTGAGCTGGGATCGACGGGAAAGATGAACTATGCACCAGGGGGAAGGCCATGAATTCACCCCCTAGGGCACAAACAAATCGTTGGGAGGAAAAAAGGCCTCCGTGCTGTGGCTCAAAAGGATCGAAGTTTGGAAGTGGTGAAAAATGAGGAAGGATAGAAGCAGCGCACAGAAATCTTTTTCCCAGAAAAGGCGGGAAGAGAAGTCTCAAAAGGAAGAGGGGGACGAGGAGCCGGTAGCAGCGGGAGAAATGGGGGTGCAGCCCAAAAGGGAAAGGATAAGGTCCAGGAACGATCCACAGGGGAAAGCGCTACACGCAGCGACTCACCCGAGGCAGGAAAATCCAAGTTTGGAGGAAAAGGCACAAGCTTCAAGGAAAAAAAAAGGGGAATGGCAACAGAAGTGGCGCCCGCCGGCCGAAAATCTGGGAGACGGCGAACAGGCCAAGGGGAAAAACCGAAGGGTGTTGAGGACAAAGAGCGCCCTTATCTAGCTCAGGGGGGCAAGGGAAATCTCGCTCAAACAACAAGAGAAGAGAGAGATTCAGGAGGTGGGGGGCAACAGGAAACGGCGCCTAGACGGAACGCCGCAGAGAAAAAAGAAAGCAGCTAATCATTGCCGAACTAATCTTCGAGGAAAAGCAACGGCAGGGGGGGAAACCCCGGCGCCAGGGCGCACCAAAACATAAGAGTCTAAGTCGGGCGGAAGGACAAACCAACAAAACTGCGCGCTGTTCTCTCCCAGGGGGGGATGAAGCCTTCCGAAAAAAAAAAAAAAAATCCGGCGAAAATGGAAAAAGAAAAGGGAAAGAGTTCAACCATGGGAAAGAAAAGGTGGACCAACGGACACGCAAAAAAGCTCTGAGACCAGAACCTTGAGAAAAAAGGGGGGCTTGCCCAAGCCTTTATTATGGGGGGGAAAAAACGAAAAAGGGGCGAAGACGGTCTAAACATTAATGAATTTGAAGGGGGTTAACAAAAACAAGCCAAAAGATGGCACCCACCGCACAGAAAAGAAGGGGGAATTCCACGAACAAAGCGTCCGCCAGCGAAGATAATCGAAAGGGGTCCGGAGAGAGACAGAACAACCCACCTTGGACAGGACGGGGGCAGAAAGGAAAGACTCCTGCGCCGTGTCGGCCCAGGATGTTCTCAACGAACCAGGGGATGGGGGGGGGGGGAGAGCAGACGGAATTATTGAAGCATAGCGGGGTGAAAGGGGGGGGGGGGGGAAAAAAACGGATGTTGCCCGGCAAAAGGAAAAAACTGATTCTTCCAGAAAAAACCTACAGGGATAACAATAAAGCAACGTTAAGCTTCGAAAGGGCCGAACCAGGCTGCACAAACAAAACGAGGGAGGTTTTCTCCGAAGAATTGTGCGGGCACTGCGCCCCCACGCCCAAGGGGGAGGCCATCCAGAGGTGAAGCGCAGTACAGAGAAACGCTTCTTTGGACTGAGTCGGCAGTGGAGAAAGTTTAAAAGCCCAATGCGCAAAGCCGGGCAAGCCTGCAAAAAGAAAGGGGAGCAGTGAAGGGGGAAAAGAGAGGGGTAAGCAAGAGAAAATTCTGCAATCATCTTACAAAAGGACGGCGACAAACGAGGGTTTGAAGCTTACCCCCACCAGCAAAAAGGGCGCCCTCCAGGTCATTGGAAGGAAGTTTTCTCGGGGGTTTAAGGTTCGCTCCTGGGTCAGGAAACGCGGCCGGGCTCAAAACGACAGATAAAACAACGGGACCCGAGGAGGAAAGGTTTAGCCGCTGGGCCGAGACCGAGATAAAAGGAATCAAAATGTCCCCCATGGCAGGGGGAGGTTCAAGGGGGAAACCTTCTTTCATGAAAATGCAAAGGGGGTAATCACCAAATTGAGGTGAGCACGGCGCCAAAACAGGCCCATGGAAAACACGATGTAAAAAACGAATCCGAAGGGGGAGGAGCCATAAACGGGAGGCGTTTCGACGGGATGGCCTGTCCCACCAAGGGCGCGGCGGGAGGGGGGAACCCACCATTATCACGGCAGGTTCGGCGCAAACGCGAGAAGTAGCCGGAAGTTTTCGCAAATTTCCCACGCATGCGGAAAAACCGGACTGTTTGGGGGGGAGGCCAGGAAAGAAACGTTGCCCGCCAGGAGCGAGCGCCAGGGTGTCAAGGAAGAGACAAAGACGCAGCAAATCTTTCCGGTTGGGGGGCCCAGTTGGGGGGGAAGAAGGGGAAAAATTGATGGCTCCTACAACTTGAAGAGCAAGCAAGTAACTGAAAGGCGAAGGGGAGGTGGTGAGCGGTCTCAAACAAAGAAAGAGAAAGATTTTTGGGTTTGGTTAAAAATGCCAGCCGAGGGTGTCGGAAAGGTAACAGGGTGCAATTTGGAATACGAACCATTGCTGCACGAGGTTGTCGCGGAAGGGGTTGGAAACGTGAGAGCCAAACAGCGGGAAAGGAATGGATTGCCGGTGGGAAATCCGTGACGTAAG
>Ga0179593_1810110_pt1 | contig 21976 bp, 28 predicted proteins | sample CZODoug2_1_08_16_FD_185931 | JGI IMG/M metagenome (GOLD analysis project Ga0179593, IMG submission 185931) | Vadose zone soil fungal communities from Angelo Coast Range Reserve, California, USA - CZODoug2_1_08_16fungal (PacBio error correction) | ecosystem: Environmental > Terrestrial > Soil >...
TTGAAAGAAAAACTGCGGGGTGGGTTTCATTACGTATGCGAAGTCAGCTACATTGAAAAATTTCAACTGGGATAGAAGCGGAAGCATCAAGAGTAGGGCGTAAAGGGGAAAATTACAAGGGACCGGGGAGGGAGCAAAAACTCGCCTTGGAAAGAAGAAGGATGGCCGGGAAGGGAGCGGGGCCATGACTATAAACGGCAGAGTCCCTCTGGGACGATAGTGGGGGTGGGGGAACTACCTAAGAGGGGGAAGTGCATGATCGGTGTCCGCTTGAAAAAGAACTAAGCTCTCGGAAAAGAGGGAAACATAAAAGGATCGAAGAAAGGGTGTGTCTCGAAGAGTATCGGTAGTCGTTCATAAGGCGCGTGAGAGATAGGGCTTCGGAAAAAAGTAGTAAAACGTCCGAACGCAGGCAAACGGAGGAGCCGCCGCCGCATTTACCGGCGCGGTTTTCGCGGTTAAGGTCATAGGGAAAAAAAAACGGCCTAGCAGGAGAGCCTTCGGCACATAAAGATCTCTATTGGAGAAACGGTCATCTCTTTACACACAGGGAGAAAAGCGGGAATTGAATGGAAGAAGTCAAAAGGAAAAATGTGAAGGGACAGCGTTACCAAGATATCTCTCAAAAAACGTGATCTTGCCGCTCCAGGGGGGGGGGGAGGCCCAGCAGCCGGAAAAATCCGAGCTCGAAGAGATCTCCGGGAAAGGAAAACGTCGACCTGATTGAAAATTCGCGCCCCGGGAAGGGAGGGGTCAACATACCTTAGCCTCATATAGGCGAGAAAGGCAGTTGGTGATTGACAACAAGCTCAGAGAGCCGGATGAGGTCTGGGCACCACGGGACCGCCAACCGCCAAAGGCGTCATCCAATCGACTAGGGAGGGCAATCCTGAAGAAAAAATGGGGCGCAAAACGGGAGAATCGCTGGCACGGGTTGACCTCCATCACCGGCGAGCATCAGAATAGCTTATACTGAGCAGCGCATCTCCGGCCATGGAGAATTTTTGTCATTAATTGTCCCAGCTGGAGAATTGCGACGACAAGGGAAGGAACTCTAAAAAAAGGTACCTAAGCCTAACCTACAATGCTCAGTAGCGAACAGTCTTACTTTGAGGAAAGGAATGGCGCCGCTTGCGACAGTTCGGGAAAAACCAGAGGCGAAACATCGGCTTCTTAAAAAGCCGAAGAAACCATAGACGGAAAACGAGCCGGCAGGGTTATCTCGTGGTCTGAGGGGGAGAAAATAACCATAATCCTTGAAAAAGGGAAACCTGGGTATGAAACGGCGCGCAGGCATCTTTTGCTAGTGATTAGAGGCTGCCATGGATGCGAACGCAACGGGGATGGGAAGGATAGCCTTCGGGAAACTTCCATCAGTCCGCGTCCTCCACAGATGCACCAGCAAGAAACAGAAGGAATGAGATTAATAGAACGAGCCATCGGAGGAAGACCGAATTGTCTAAAGGGCACGGTGCCGATCACGGGCCACATCTTTCCCGAGAGCCGAAATCGAAAAGCTCAGAGGCTGGAGAAAAAGATTATAGAGGTCAAAGGGGAAGTATAGGTGGGCTCTCTTAGTCGCTGATGGAAATTCTCGGGGATAACGCGGCAGAGAGGGGCTTCAAGGAGAGGCCCCCAGAGGGGAAGATCGCGACGAGCCATCCATTAGGAAAAAAAAACGATGCGGTGGGGAAGGGAAGGGAGCGCTAGAAGAACGACGTAATAGTAGGAAAGGAATGGGAAGAAGTGCGGTCAGGGGAGTAATCTTTGTGGCTTCGCCCTGCCAAACGTAATTTCATTAAGGCATGAAAAGGTCGGAATGGGGAGCCCGAGAAAAAGAGGAGAGTACCCAGACGGAAGGTCGCCAGCATCGCGACGAAAAACAGCCGTCGACCATCACCGAAAGGAATGCCTAAATCTACTGCAATGTGGAGGTAATAGTCTCAGAAGGAGGAGGCGTTGTCCGGAAACAACAACAAAAAGGACGGAAAAATATAGGCGGAACGAAGACTATTTCTTTCTTCGGCAATGAGACCTCCACATCATAGAAGAGGTAAGGGGCATTCAGGGAGATGGTAGCCGGGGCACGCAGAAAGAGAGCAAAGGTAAAGGCAGGGGAGAGGTCCGCCTGCGGCGGGCATTATTTGTAACCAAAAAAAATCGCACAACGGGGAACAAGGGGGTAGCAAAGATCTGAAGGGAAGTGGGAGAACAAAAAAGGAGTCCGAACGCAAATCTGCCCTTAAGGAAATTCGAGACCAAAGAGACGGTACGTCGGGGGGGCTCGAGGGAGAAAGCGAGGGGGGAATCAAACAAAAAGAGGAGCAATCCTTATGTTCTACTACAATAGAGGGAATCGGCAGGGAGGAAGGAAGCCAAAGAGCCGGAATTCGAAGGGTCCGGACCTCGCTCGCCTTCACCCGGAGAGGTCCCCTGATCTAGCGACAAGAGGGAAGAGTGAGACAAACAGAGAGGGGACGCTTTGGGTGTCGAAGGGGGGGCGTCTCATCTGAGGGTGGACCCGTGATCGGAAAAGTAAAAGTCAAGAGCTGGGATCGGCAGCACCAAGGGCGTCTCAGAAGTCTACGCGCTGAGGGGGAAGTAAGGGGCACGGTTGTCAGGGGTGAACGAAGCAGAAGCGCTACCACCTCCAAATAAACAGACCGCGGGGGCGCTAAAGGAGAGCGAGGAAATTCTCATCAAACGAAGTCTTGGCTTCTGCCTAAAGGGGGGGAGGGGAGTAAGAGCAAGGTAAAGGATAAAAAAATCGGAAGAGGGAAGAAGGCAGTCAAAGTCAAACGGAGTTCATTCACAGATGAAAACACCTGCTTAGCCTATGACTGGCTCGGAGGGGCGTTCTGGAAGAAAGCTGGGCCAGCAAGAAAGAAATGTCTGCGCGCTGGCTAGCACGCACCAGGCCCCCCCAGTCGCACATCAAGGGGGAACAAGGAAGGTAGGAGGGAAAGGACTAAAAAATCCTGCGCGAAAGGAAAGGGGACATGTCTCTTAGGGAGGGAGAGCAGGGGGAAGTCCAGGTTCATCTAGTGTAAGAAACCCTTGAAAAGGACCGCTTCCGAGAAAGAGGTCGGGGAAGGTGGATCTACATATACTCATTTCTTCTGAGTCAGAGGGGTAGGAACAACACGAAAAAACCAGGAATCGCTGTGAGGGGGGGACTTTTCGCATGAAGGGATCTTATTTAAATCTGTCATCGGAAAAGGGGGGAAGTCAGAAAGGGAGAAGGACACAAGAGGGGGATCTACAGAGAAATCTCGTATGCGCGAAAGGCGATGGTGGGTAAAATCCCTAAGGAACTAGAGAGAGCCGTGGCGGAGAAAAAAGAGAAGGGGGCGGGGGGCGGCTTTAACCTCAGTGGCGTACCAAGCTACTTCTCGGTTGGGGAGATTGCCAGCTCTCGGGAAAGAGGCGCAGGCGAAGAAGGTCGAAAGAGCACGACGGGGACGAATCTAAGGTGAAGAAGCTGTCCTCCGGCATCCCTTTTTGACTGAGGCCATCTTGCTGACGAGAAGTCCTAAGGGGGGATGTCAAAACGGCAAAGAGGAAGTCTTGTGACGCCGGGGGGGGGGTCTAGATTACCGTGCGGAACACCTCGATATAGGGCAGGACTATTTGTCAGAAGACCGAGAAGAAAAGACTATGAAGAGAGGGGGCTGAGCGGCTCGCCGATGAAATACAGCTTGCGGGCAAAAGCGAAGCAGGCGGGGAAAAAAATAAAAAGGGGAGGGAGAAACGGGAACTTAAGAAAAAGGAGGGGGATTCAGAGCCCTCGCTGGGGCGATCTACATCATGAAAGACTTTACCAGAAGAGACGGCGAGAAAACACGCGAAAGGACTCTGGGGAAGAAGAATGTCAGCCCGCGCAGAAAAGGCTGTTTCATTATGTGCTGAGCGAAAAGGGAATCAAGGGAAAAAATTGCCAAAAAAACGTAGAGAGCTGAATTTAAGGAGGGGACTGCGTTTTTTCGAGAATGGCCGGAGAAATAAAAGGAACGGGGAAGGGGAAGGGCGGGCCAAGCGAAGACGGTTCAGCACTATTAGGGCATGAAGGAGCCGTACTATGTAAGGTGAGAAACACGGAAAAGGAGGAAGGCTGAAACAAAAGCCCAGGGGAAGACATGGGAGAGGTACAATCGATCTCCTGTGTAGAAAGAAGGGGGAAAACCTAGGAAAAATAGAAAAACGGAGACCTCGGGGAGATCCAAAAGTAGGAAGAAGGAGAAGAAAAGAGATATCGACGAGGAGCGAATTCGTAGTATTGGGAAAAACAGCAATTTCATGGAATGCTTCGAGAGGTCATCTACATGTGGATTTCAACTGATCTCATCTGGCATCCATGGGGGTGGGAGGAAAGGAGGAGGGCCTGCCAGAAAAGTGCAGGTCAAAAGAGCGCCTTGCAAGAAAGGGAAAATTCCGTTACTAAGACATGGCCATGAGGAAAGGAAAGAGGCCGAATTAAAAAAAAAAAGGATAGAGATACCGGCTGTGTTGGACAGAACTCGAGCTTTGGCAGGAATGATATTGGGTGGGGCACAGCACAAAGAATGCACCATCGTTTCGCGCTGAAATTTAAAAGAAAGGATCGGATCTCCTAAAACAGGAGAGAGTTCAAGTCGGTCATGACGGGCCAGAGTCCCCGAGGCATCGTCGAGCAGAGAGAAGTTTGAAAAAACCAGAAGAATCGGGAGGATTCCTCCGGCGCACCGCGGTTTTCGGCGAGGCACCGCGAAGATGCAAGAAGAGCTGCATCGACGAGCGCGGCCTTGAAAAAACAAGTCGGCACCTAGGAGAGGAGTGTAGAGGGGGATCGCGGGAAGCCCGACGGAAAGGGCCCGAGTTCCGAAAGGTAAGTACTTTGAAAAAACAAGATTGTACTCCGTCAGGGATGTGCCGGGGTACATACCAGCAAACGAGCGAAAAAGGAGTGCTCCTTGCAACTTGGGGCGCCGCAAGACGGCTGCCTGCGAAGGAAAAACGAGAAGCAGGAAATCGGGGGGAAGGAAAACGAGCCGTAGCTTGGCATGAATCCCCTTCTTTGAATGAGCCCCCCGTGGCGGGGGAAGGAAAAGCAGGGGAGGGAAGGATAAGGAATTTCACAAAGATCCGGGGGGGGGGGACGCCAGGCGAGAGCTGGAAGAGGGTGGGACACCAATGGCGCGCAGATTCTTCGACGAGGGTGTCAATCCGAAGAAAGGGGATGGAGAAGACGCCTGTGATAGAGGGAGCCCCCTGCATAAAAGATTCAGCAGCAGAATAGAGGACGAAGGTTCCCAGGAGAATCCTCCAGAATCCTCTGTCTATTTGTCAGTGGTACCTGGAAATGTCGGGGAGAGAGGTCGCTGAAGTCCGACAAATGCGGGCCTCCTCGGGGATCGAAGCCTGAAAGGATGCGCAAGCGCCACGGAAGTTTCCAAGAAGCAGTCATTGAGGGAGGTGCTACTGAGAGAAAAAAACATCGTTGGGGACAATGAAGGGAGAGAGCGTCCGAACGCCAATATTCCTGGCGGTCGGTGAAAAACGGGGGAGGTCGGTAAGGCGCCATTAGCCCTATCCTCTCAGGTCTCGTCTAGGTGAACGGGGGGGAAAAAACGTAAGGACGGCGCGGAAGAACCTCAGCGTTTGGAAGACTTTAGAGCGCGTCTGATAGCTTCACTCCCGCAGAGGACGGTGGAGGAAAACAGGGAAGGCAAGGAACCAAGAAAACAGTAGCCCCAAGGAAAGAGCCATCATTAGAAAGAGGAGACCTTTATGGGAATCCGCCGTGGAAGGGGGAAAAAGCTCTGATGTCAACTGGCACGTTCCCAAAAAGAGGGGGGGGATGCCGCCGACGGGAACACCAAAGCAATACCGATCGAGATGGGAGACGAGGGAGTAGGGGTATAAGACGTAGAGGGATCGGTCAGGGACGCTTATATTATCATATCAGGGGGATCCGCGGCTGGGGAAAAAAGAGGGGAGGACGAAAGACTCGACGGAGGGTCGGGAAAAACAGGATTGCTCGAGGAGGTGTTATCAAGACAGGAGGGAATTCCGTAAATGGAGCCTTGGTCTCGAATGGGGGGAGCATCAAGGTCGAGAAAAGAGGTTTCGAAAAAGGGGGGGGTGAAGGTCGAACCGAGTGTGGTAAGGAAAGAAGAAGAGAATGGAATGAGAGGTGAGAAGGGAAGGAAGGTGGTTGAAGAGAGCGAGGAGATATGAGATGGCGGTCCATTGCAAAGAAGAGAGGAAGTCGAAGATGCATCATTGTGCTTTAAGGGGGTGGCGATGGTAAAGGGAACGCGCATGCGGAAGAAAACGAGAAGAAAATCGGGAGAAGACGGGGGGCGAAAACAAATCCGGAAGAGAAATCCTTAAATCGAAATTCTTTTTGATTTATAAAGGAACCCATAAATAGAAAAAGGAGGTATAGAAAAAAAAACACCTATGAAAAGAGAGAAGAGTCTAACCAGCCGCCTATTTCTTTCGGCGCAGATAACTCACCAAGAGGAGGTCGAGGAGGTAGAGGGAAGACGCCGGAGGAAGATAGCGAATTCGACGAAAAAAGGCTTCCGCTGCGAGCGTTTTACCATCGCAAAGAAACAGATTGATGCTGTAAAAATTAAAAAAAAGCGATCGTCAGAAGGGAAATTCACCACTCTGGAAGACTAGGAGGAATGGAGGTATATACAAAAGGAGAAGAAATTACAATCGTGCCGGCATCGCGCTAACGGGCCTTCTGATCAAAAAAGAGGGGGCGAAATCGTCGCTATCAAGTACTATTACTAGAATAACTGTACAACTCTCCTGGGAAGAGATGATACTAAGACACAAAGGTCCTTACCTAATCGACGAGAAGGGGTACATGGACGGGATAGCCCTATCCAACGTTCGGAAAAAGCTCGGGGGGGAATTTGGGGGGGGACTGGAGAAAGGCGGCATCGTCCACAGGGTCCTCGTTATCTGCGGAGAAGGGGAACGGAGTGAGGAAGACTTGCTCGAGCACCCACTAATGCAGAGCAGCCTCACTGTCTACTGAGAAAGCCTTGGGGCGGTGATAATAAGGCAGAATGGGGGGGGGGAAGGTGAAACGGGGAAAAAACAAAAAGGCATCTCTACAAACTACCACAGTCGCAGAGGAGAGGGTGAGCGAAGCATACACGATCTGAAAGGGTCTCATCAAAGAGTCGTCTTCCTAAAAGTGCATGACGGGAGAGGCAACAAAAAGATACACGCTCTGATCGGTCAAAGATAAAAAAGGCAAGACCTAAATCTTTCACCTTAGAAAGCTTCAGGAGGGGGAGAAGTTCCGGGAGGGGGGGGGGGGGGGGCGGGGGCGGGGTGAATACTGCGATGTCTGCTCATTGGGCTCGAAAAAACATTTTCAGTAAAAGCCGTGGTAGACAGAGGGGAAAATGTGAACGGGAGAAATGCGAGACCGTTCAGAAGGGGAGGCTGAAGGCGAAAAAGGAAGAGCCGGGGGCCTGGGACGAAGTGAAGACCAGCCAAGGACCTTACCAGAAGGCGGCGGGAATGGCTCGGGCGCAAAAAAGAGAAAGAATGGCTGAGAAGTTGAGAAAACCCTAGGTAGAGGAAAAATGCCGTGGCGAGGAAAAGGAATCTGTCTCATCGGATTGACCATCGGAAAAAAGAGGAATTGGATGAAAGAATGGCGGGGGTAGTGGTGAAGATAAAAACTGAAACATCTCGGAAGTCCGAAAAAATTATATCTGGAAAATCCCTAATGGGAAAGGAGATGAGATTTACCAGGTACCCTTTGACGAAAAGAAATCTTGAAAAGGTTCTTCATTCTCCATCAGAAGGAATGCACGGGAAAAGCTGAGGGAGAGGGGAGATAAGGTGGAACTAAGAAGTCAGAAGATAACTTCGCCTAAAAAAAGCACTCCTTGCGCTGGCAAGAGTTTGTAGTTCCACTAAAATGAAAAGGTGTACTTCTTCAGTGATTCGAAATTCCGGAGGGGGAACTCCGCATCCGGGGCACATGTCCGAAAAAAGGTTTTTCCCGATATGAATGACAGTAAAACCTCGATAGCCTATGTGCCGAAGGAGAACCGGAGAGGATAAAGTACGGAGGCTCGATCAAAAAATTTGACATGATCTGAAGGAGCATCACTATTGAAAAAGGAGGGGACGCGTTTTGGAAATGATAGTGAGGGACCCGAGGGGGGCCTCGCGAATTTCCAGTAAAATGTACGTTCCAGTAGAAGAAGAATAAAAGAGGAAGGAAAAGGAGGAGATCCGGAAAAAAAGAATGTAAGCAAACGAAAGGCGCTTGTGCAGCTCGAATGTGCTTGAAAAGGGGAACGGGGTGAAGGAACGAAGAGGAGCTTCCAAAAACAAGAAGGACAGACAAGCGTATCCTAAGGAGGCTGAAGAGTTTCGTCAGGAAGGATCAAAAAAAAAATAAAAACCGGCCATTCCAGGAAATCTTTCTTGGAGCGAAGACGGCCCGGCCAAAGGGGGGGTCAGGAGGGGGACGATTCTGGGGCAAAGAGACAGGGAGGGAAACTTCGATGATCAACCGTTAAATCCGAAACAAGCCGAGGGGGAGGGGCCGAGAAATTGCCAGGGGGGGGCCAGGAAAAGGACGTCCAAAGAGAAGACATGAAAAGGAATCTTCGATCTCGTGAAAGGAAGGTAAGGGGGGAAGATACAGAGGAATGAAAGTCGTAGGAGTCTCGCCTTTCGAAAATTTCATGACTGCACGGCGAATCAAGGAACGAAAAATTGGAAGCAAAAATTGCGGAGCAAAGACTGGACATGTGGAATTTTGGCTTAAAGTCAAGGAAAAGGAATAAAATTAAGAAAAGAATGAAAAGGACCTTCGGACGGAAGAGGAAAAGACAGGTGAGGGGACGGCCGAACAGAAACGATGCCCTCCTATTCCAAAAAAAAGAAGATGCCTGGGAGGGGGGGGCAGCCCGTGAAGGTGGGATTGCCGCTTGACACGCACATAATCTCTAAAAGAGGACAATGGCGAAGCAACTTCTCGGAAAAGTGCAATGTGGGTAAAGTAGCTGATGGTAAGAAGTCATTACGTGCTAAAAAACATCTAGTGCTCGCAGCAAGAGAGGAATCCAACAAGGGGGAAGGGGAAAAGGCTCGAAACAACGAATTTTGGCCAAAAAAGAGATTTCGGCGATCTGGGCGCAGGGAAAAATGCGTATACGATCTGCAAGGCGGCTCTCGCAAGGGAGAGTCGTTACAGTCGCCGATAAGGTGCACGTCCATGAAGGGGAAACAAAAGTGTCTCCCCCGGAAAAGAAAAAAAATACACAGGGGAAGGAAGTGAAAAGTACTTAGGAAAGTGGGAACTCCTTCAAAAGGGGTGTTAGTAGAGAACATCCCCATATACAGATAAACTTCTTTCGGAAAGGCCTCACGTTTGAAGTACTTCTTAGGTGAAATAAAAAAGCTTTAATCGCACGGCAACTAGTCAAAGGGTGCGCTTACGCCCTTAGAAAATCATTCTCTACACGGGAGAATTAAGGTAGGCAAGCTTCGGGAGGGGACCAACCGAGTCTCCGGGTGCTCTCCTTCCGGTCTTCTTGCGTTATAAAAAACTATGTTGTGGCGCCAAGGGGGGAGGTCGCGAAAAGGAGAAGGAGATTAGGGGGGGGAAGCTTGTAGAAAGTGAAAAGGGGACCCGTCTCTGTTTGGAGACGTCCTTGTTTAGCAAAAACCTCACAAAGAGCAGCATTACTGGAAAGGACTCTTTATGAAGCGCCAAGGACACAAAAAAAAAGATCCTCGGCTGATTTTGGGGAGGTCCTTGTTCAAGGGAGAAGGAACTGGGAAGGGGGACGGGGTCCTCTCAGCAACTCTGCTCCGAAGAAAAAAAGGCACGGAGGGGGAAATAGTGGAAAGGGGAAGGCGTTAGGAGCCCTAACTGGGTTTCTACCGGGGGCGGTGCTATCACAGGAGAACGGGGGAATTAAGGGAAACACTCTCTTAAAGAAAAATAACTAGAACTGAATCTTCTCTTAAAAAGCCGTGATAAAGGGAAGGGGGGACTGAAATTTCGCTCATCGACAGAGGGTTCTCCTTGGCGGGGGGGGAATCTTGCCTGCACGGCTCGGAGCTTTCTGAAAAAAAAAGGGGGACGTGGGGGCATGGGGAGGCACTCAACCAAAAGGCTTACTGTGGGGAGCTCTTATGCTTAAAGGGTTCACACCATTCCAGGGGAAATCGAGGAGGGAACGGGGAAGACGCGGGAATTACAGGAATGGAAGCCTGTTTGTGCAGGAGCCCTCTCTGCAGCAGAAGTTGTCGCGAAAATTCAAGGAGGGAAACTCAAAGACCTCAGACGATCGAAAAAAATCTACTCTCAGATTGTTACGCTGGAACATGTTCTAACGATGAATTGATAAAAGGGGCCGAAAGCGGTCGTCTCATGGATCGTATCGCGCTTTTTCCGCGTGACGGGGGGGGGCTAAGGGAGTTGGAGAGGACCGCGTAATCAAGCTACTATTTAGAACATCCATTATTTCTCTAGGAACAGGGTAAGACCCTAGAGATCAGGAAGGGAGATGGGGGACTCACTTGGGTCAAAAAATTTGAAAAATCAATTGCGAGCAGCGTCTTTTCTGGTGTTGCCTTTCGAAAGAAGTTCCGGGAACTTTAGGGGGGGTGGGAATGACGATTGGTAAATAATCCACGGAGCAAGTCGGAAAGCATATCAAAGTCGCAAGGCTCCCCAAAGAATCCGGAAAAGAAAAATACAGAACCGAAGAAAAGTTGGGGAAAAACGAAATGGACCTTATGGTGGGGGGATCTTCGCCTATCCCTAAAAGGAGGCTTCTAGGGGAGATCTCTCTCAGAGGGAGGATTAGGGAGATTCCTCTTCCGGACCTGCCTTTTCTGGGGAGAGCCTATACCCTCCAGAGTCGATTGGAGGAAGGGCGCCTTGGGAATGCGCAGAGAATGAGGGTTGAGAGCCAGGGAGATGGCTCTTCTTCCGCTGAGGGCCTGAAAAAAAAAAAATACTACAAAAAGGGAAAAAGGGCACAGGGTCTGAACTGAAGGACCGAAATTGCCTGGTTCGCCGAAAACGATTCGGGGAAAGAGATTCGGAGTTAAGCTTCCCTAGGTCTTCTGCAAAAACTCTCGCGCCGGTCTGGCTTATCAAAAAAGCAGCGACAATCCGGGGGGACTGAAACGACCGGGAGAGGACGAGGAAAAAAGGCTAAGCCAAGTTCTTCAAACGCAGGAAGCGGATCACGGGGAAAAATCGAGGAACGACGAAGGTTCTACGTAAGTCAGGCAAAGCTATCAAAAAAAGTCTTAGGGGAAGAAAAAAAAAATAGAATAGGGCTTTGGTGTCGATCGGGGTCGGTAGCATGTCAGCGCTTTGGACAGTATCGGTCACCGATGGAGACAAACCGGAGAGGGCGGAGAACATCAGAAACGCAGAAGCATCAAGGGACTCTCGTCTTATATAAAAATGGCTTGAGGTGGCGGAAGGGATGAAGGGTGAACGAACCTAAAGCGCTACACATTCAAGGAAACGCTCGAGGGTGCGGAAGAGTCGAAGGACAGATCGCGTTTCAATCAAGTATCAGCCACGCTTCTTTGAGACGTGATCGCCTTGCATGGTCGATTCAACTTGAGTAAAACTTGGAGAGTGGCATAGGGCTCCTTCAAAACTATCTTAAAATGATCAACCTTCTTAAAAAAAGCGAAGGTCCTGGCGGGGGGGGGGGAATCTGGACGCAGGTAGGGCATGAAGCCAAAGAGGTCTTCGAGGAACCGTAGGAAAATAGAAGGGAGGGGGCATGACTGGGTCGGAAAATGTCATTACGGCGCCTTCTGCAAAAACAAGGGGGCGGCCACGCGAGAGAAAAGGCCTTTGTAGGCCTGTCGAGAATACCCGGGAAAGGACCTGACCACCAATTACCATCGAGAGGGAGAGGGCGGTCGGGGAAAGCCGCGGAAGTATGGCAAAGCCGACGGGGGCGGTGTCTCAACCCACGAGATCGACCAATGAAAAAGAAAGCCTGGGTATTGAAAATCAATCTAGCATTTGGTCGCGCCATCGGGAAAGGGTGGCGCGACAGGGAGACTATCAAAAAAAATGAGGGCATGAGTTCCTAATTCCCAGAATAATACCTAGCTCCTGACCCATCACAGAAGGAGTTGAACTAACAAGGGCCTGACAAGCTAACTTTTGGGCCGGGGGAGAAAGTTCAAACTCGCAGGAAAGAGCGAGAGGCTTTGAACCAACGTCGCCGGAGCAAGAACGTGTCAGGAATAGAGTTCTGAAGAAAGTGAAAACTTCACTAAGCCTTTTTAGAGGTAAATGTGGACATTAAGAAAAGGAGGGGAATCCGCCCATGTTTCCACACGGATGGCGCCAGTGGTCCCGAGATGACCCTTGCGAAAAACAGAGAATAGGCTGCGAAAAAAAGTAATTGGGGAGAGGGGGAGATCAGGAAACGAAAGAAATACTTACTGATCTTCATCCCGCAGGACCGATCTCCAGAGGAGGGAACAGAGGGGGGAAGGCAGAGCGTTTAGGACGCGGGGATGCTGCAACAGGAGAGGGTCTCAGACTACCCCTCGCTTTGCGCCCCGACCGTGGAAGCGAGAGATCGGAAAACCGAATGGGCGAAGAATGCTGGTAAAAGAATGTCAATTGGGGAAAAGCGCGTGAAAAGCGGGATAAAACTGCCACCAGGAGGAGCTTCCAACAAAGGTACATGAAAGGTAAAAAGTAAGGGGGGCACTCACGGAAGACTGCGGGGCCTTTCTCCAAAAAAGGCCTTCACTTCGTAGAAAGAACGGGGGGCGGGAATTTTATGGAAGGGGGGGATGGGGGCATTTACTGTACGGAGGCCAGATGAAGTGAGGAAGTGAAGGAGGGGGCCACAGAGGGGGAAAACCGATCTCTTACATCTACGAAGAGCTGTCATGACAAGGCAAAACGCCCAAAAGGGCCAAAAAGCTAAGATAGCATACACGTAGTATTAATTAAAATAGATATACTATCTCAGAATATTGGAAGTCTCGCCGGGGGACATATGCAGGAGAGGGGTCAGACTGGGGGAGGTTGGTCAACTTGGGGCGTCGGATCTTAAGCAGACATGGGAATTCTTTTTGCCAGGGCAATACGTACTAATGCCAATGAATAGAAAAAAAGTCTTCGCAAAAAAGTGAACGGCCCAAGATGACAAATTAACTTCCGAGAGGGACTGGACCTGCTTTGGGGGCAATATCCGAGGGGCATCCAACATAACAGAGCTGAAAAAACAAACGCTTACAGGATTCTCTTCCATGAGCCGGGCCCAAGGGGGGGGATCAAGAGGAGCGAATGGAAGCAGGACAGAGAAGGTAGCCGGATCTTCTGAGAAAAGATCCTGTGGGCTTCAGGCATCAACAAAAACGAAGCATCTAGACGATAAGGGTGCCCGAAAGCAGGGTCTCGAGCGATCCGCTGTAATAGGACAGTTATACTAAAGCGTCTGAAAAAGAGATTCACGAGAAGGAGCGATCGAGGGAGGGGGGAACGGTCATCAGAAGAACATTTTAAAAAAAGGGACATTTTCTATGCAAGTCCGGAAGATGTGGACGGAGCGAGGGAACACGGGGACTGGTGGGGGAGACAGAAGTAATCCATCTCGCGCAACGTCTGGATTGCCGGCGCCTGGGAACCAAAAAAAAAGGAAAGAAAGGGAACTTCGACGTATCATATCTATACTGGTGGGTCAATCTCCTTCCCGGGGAGAGTGGCTTGGAGACCTAAAAATGGACAAGAAGGAGAAAACTGGAGAGGGGGAAAACATAGCACGGAGACCGGGAAGTAGACGCGTTTTCCACGAATAAATCAATTTGTGGTGAAAAGCTTGAGGGATCGGACACCTGAGCCCACCGCCATGGGGGGAGCTCACAAACATGCTCTACGATTGGTAATCCAGGTTTAGAAAAAAACAGCAGCCAAAATGTGTCGAGGGGGAAGTCCGGTGTGCCCCGAAAACCATCGTCGCATAAAAGACGCAAACTGTCCGCGCAGCGCCAGCCAGAAAAGAAACTCAGTTTGGGCAGGCGGACCGTCGCGGACGTAGTCCAAAGGTCGCCCTCTCTCGCTTCTAAAGCCTCCCTTTGAACGGGAGAGACAAGGAAAGAAATAAAAAAAGTGAGACGAACGGGATTTGAAAAGGAATAAGTTGAGGGAAACAAGCAGTCCTCAGGAAAGAGGGCGCAGGGCGACGAGACCGAAGAGAAGAGGGGGAAAACTGGGGGTAGTTAAACGAGGTGTTCTTGTCAACCACCCCCAACACCCCCGCCACCGGGGGGAACGAGACAGGGGATGTGGGGGCCCCGCGAAACAAGCGCCAAGGGGAGCGCACTTGTCAATCGGAGCAGACCCAACGAGGCCGCGAATCCGGGAAGTGGGACGCATTCCCAAACAAAAAGGAGTAGCGCGAACGCTCGGCGGTGCCTACGGCGTGCGTCCCGCTAGGCCGGGCGGGGAAAGCGCAGAGATGGGGTTCCCTCGCGGGGGGGAGCGGCCCCGCCAAGGGGGGGAGAGGAAACAGGGGTGACCTTCGACTGGGGCGGCACGGGGGAGCAACCCCGCGCGCCGGACGAGAAAAGCGGCCAGAGTGAGGGCGGGGGTGAGGCGCAGAGAGAAGATGCGGGGCGGGGCGTAAAGAGAGACGGTGAGGCCCAGGAGAGCACGGGAAAGCGAGATGCAGATGGTATTACAGTGGGCAATCCAATGGGAAGTAGGGGGAGGAAGCCGATGATAAGAGAGGAGCCGCGGCCAAGCACTGAGTAGAACCGCGTAAACAGCGGGGGACGCCGCCTGAAAACGGGACGTGGGTAACGGGGGGGCAGAATCTCAAGGGGCAATAATAAAGGAGGGGGGTAATCGGAGCTGGGAAAGGGGGCGGCCGCGGGGTGCAGACATGAAAAAGGGAAGAAGCGCGTGGGGGCCATACTGTGAGGAGGAAAATGGTATATGGATGTCAGGCAGGGGTGTAGCGGGGCGCAACTGGGTCGGGGGGGGGGGGGCCGTGGCGTGCGCCCTGTTGGCTTGGCAAGAGGCAATCTCCACAAAGGGGAGGGGGAGGTGCCAAGGGTAAAGTGGGTAGATCCTTCCCGAAAAAAAAAAGATCCACTGGCTTCGTTCTTCTAAAAAACTTTCTTCGCTCAGCGGTGCTTCGCGGAGAGATTACCCCGCTGCGGCGAGGTTGAGTGGCTTAGGACGGCAGCCCGGGGCGAAGAGGCCACCTGGGGCACCCAAGGATCAAAAAACCAGAATTACAGGCGAAAAGAAAGAATAGAGGGAACAGTTTCCATGGGCACACGGTGCCGGGGGGGGTAACCAGGAAAGAACGAGCCAAGAAGGCATCGGCGAGACTTAACGCGTTCGCATCGATGAAGTATAAGGAAGGAAAGAATGAGAGGAGGGAGAACGAAGAGATAAGTGAACCAGGAGCTTGTACAGAGGGATTCCGCCTAAAATCAGTCTCGCGGAGAAAGATTGAAAAGCAGAAGTTTTGGGAAAGATCGACGAGCAGGAATACAAGAAAGAAAGAGAGTACTCCTTTGGAAAGAAAGAATTGCGGAAAGGGGCGAGATAGAAAAGTCTGGGCCAAGGCCAAGCGAGGACAGGATAAAATCAAGCTTGGAGGGTGAGGAGGGTTGAAGGCCTCGCAAAATCAGAGGGGCCAGCATCAGAGACGGGAAAGGGGGAACCACCCGATCCAAAAAGAATCGTACCTGCATGGGGGGGGTTGAGGTATAGTAGGGAAAAAGAAAGAAAAAGGGCGGCGAGAATCTAAAAAAATGAAGGGATCTCGGAAAAGAACCTAAAAGGGGCCCTATACGAACCATCCTGGGAGAGTTCAAAGGGAAACCGGAAGGTCGCGAGCGGCGAACTTACCGTATAATACTTGCCTCGCGGGGGGGGGAAAAAAGACGAAAAAAAAAAAAAAGAGTTGGGAAGGGCTTCCTGATGAACGATAGGGGTCTCTACTTGCACAAGAATTCAAGGAATCAGAAAGGGGGAAAATGAGAATGCTTCAAGAAGGAAGAGGACGCTTAAAAAGAGAGAATCTAAAAGAGGAGACACGAAATCAAGACGGATCAAGCAAAACGTCATTGAGACTAACCATAGGTCTCCAAAAAAAATTAACATGAAAAGCCATAGAAAACATCGAGGATTTCAAAGATATCTTCAGACATTATGCTGGGAAGGTCACTGACAAGAGCAAATAGACCAATTAAATATACTTCAAAATTGTAGATCGCTGGGACCTCTTTCAGTCTGAAAAGGCAAAAGCTTTGGGGTAAGCTTCTAAGGGGGGGACCCGTGATCGGCTATGTTAGAGGCTTCATCTGTCACAGCACCACCGGCGGTAAAAAAAGAGAAAAGGGGGAGACTAAAATTTCGGAAGGCGGCCGAGAGGAAGGGGGGGGAAATGGTGAGAAACTATCAAGAACAAACTTCAGAAAGCGCGTTCTGGGGAGAAAATGGAGAGAAGACGCAAAGGAGAAGGTCTCAAGAAAGGCCGAGGCAAGGACGTAAAGAAAGGGTGCATGATAAATGGCCTTATCTGGAAGAATGGCGCCGGGGAAGAACCACGAACCGGAGCGCCGTTAGCGACGATTTGAGTTTCCGCGCCTTCGTTAAAAAAAGAAAAGGCTTAGAAAGGGCCCTCACATGGAAAGGGTCGGAGAAATACAGGGTGCTGGAAATGGCATGACTGTGCTCATCCCCTTCCTTCGAAGAAAAGGCGGCCTCAAACAAAGAAATCGCCGGGGAAAGGGAAGGGGGAAGGAGAGACCGAACATTCAAGGGGAGAAGACGTACAACATAAATCGTCTGGAAGAAGGAGAAGGAATCGCAGAGTCTGAGGCTCAAAGATAGGTGGCTTCAACCAAAGGAGATCGACCCTGGACGAGGGGGAAGGGGGCTGCGCGTCGATGGGAAAAGACTTCATCGGGAGGGGGGAGTATAAAAAAGAGGTGTCTCTCCAAGTGGTTCTGGAAGCACTAATCGAGGAGACAAAGTAGAGAGGGAAGAAAGTCATCCTGAGAAGATCCTCGTCGGACAAAGGAAAACAAAAGCTAATTGGAGACATTCGGGGGAACTCATGGGGGAGCATCGCAAAAAGAGTGGACGGGCCAGAGAGAGATATTAGGGGAAAAGTCGGTCCTTCTTAAAAAAAACTCGCCTCAGGAAAGGAACGTTAGAGGAAAAATCTAAAGTAAGAGGGGGGGAAGACGGAAAGAAAAAAGGGAAGTCTTCAATCTTAAAAGAAGGGCCTTCTTCCTAAAGGGGGGAAGGGAAAGAGGCAAAGAGGAAGTATTGGAAAAGAAGGTCCCGAGATGAAAAAAACATCGAGATCGCGAAGGGGGAAAAGGGAATCGGTGAACAGAAACAGACGATTCCTCTCGTGAGTTCATCTTCCCGGGGGAGGGGGAGATCAGAGACTCCGAAAGCAAAAAACATAGAAAGGGACGCAGGGTTTTTAAGATGCAGCCGATGTCTTTAGACTCGGACGAGCCCTCTATGAAGGACTCCAGACGTGTAGGAGGAGAGGAACGTCGATCAGAGGATATAATGGGGCATTGATGTGCAAAGGGCTGAAGGGGGGTGCCTACAAAAAGGAACAATTGCAAACAAAAAAAGGGGAATGCAGTAGGGAATTTAATATTATGGGGATCTCCGTTCGAAGGGGGAGTTCTCGAAGAAGTCACTGAAGGGGGAAAAGGAGAAGGGGCAATTTAGGGAAATTATAATGGCTAAAAGGCCAAACACTTCACATGGCTTATTCGAGGCCGATGAAAGGGACATCAAGGGGTCATGACATGTGGGGGGGGGGGGGAAACCAAACCGGGAAGCGATACTTCTAAAGAACGACTAAGTCTCTGAAAACGGGGAGAGATAAGGAGGAATTAAAAGAGACTACGTATTCTCGAAAAGGAGACGTGGGGGAAGAGCTCCTTTCTTTTCCAGGTAAGAAGGCGTCTATTTCAAGAAAGGGGTAGGAGGTTCAAAAGGAGAAGGAATTAGAAGAAGAGTTTGTGGGAGAGCATAAAATTAATGCCCATAGTGTCACTAAGTCTTCTCCTTGTCAAAGAAGGGAATGGCCGGGACGAGGGAAAGGACATGGCGAGGAGGAAATCGGAAGGATTTGACTGGACCTGCTTGTTGTTGAGAGAGCCACGGGGACCTGATCACTTAAGCTTGGAAAGTAAAAAGGGGCCCAAGAGTCTTCTCAAGAAAGGTGGCCAATCTTGGGGGGAGAATCATGGCTGGGTAACGTCTTTCATGAAGCAAACGAGGCCCAAGAGGGGGCAGTAGAGTGGGGCAACCCTAGGAAAGGGAAATGCTCCCCGCCGCTCCATAAAGCAATCTGTTTGCATAGGGGGCGGAAGAAGGAGGTTAAGAAGGAAGAGGGAACGTCGCGCAGCAGTCCGCAAAGGGGTTTTAAGGACGGCAAATGAAAAAACTGGACTCCCTCCTTTCAGGGAAAAAGGAGTTCGCGGGGAGGGGGAGGGGACTAGCAGGATCAAAAAGGGGTGCGGGAGGGAAGATGCGCAGAAAGGAGCGCTCAACTGGAGGATTGCGGCGAGGGGAGCCAAACATTCCGTCTCAAGGGCTAATGGGGCAATCGCCAGGGCAAAAACCCCAGCTCTGAAAAGAACCCCTGAAAGCATCAAGTGCGGACCTGAGAAGAGGGGATGACTTCGGTATGAAAATCTCGAAAGTTGGAAACCATCCCCGCGATCTGGGGGGGAGAGACACCAAGAATCGCCACGTGATTGTCGCTCATCAAGAGATTGAAGAGGGGAGGGAGCGAAGGCGAAAGAGGCCCCTGGGGACTAGGAAAATTTTTATGCCCAATCACCTAAAACAGAAAATGGCAAAAAAAAGGGGGTAAAACGCAGCCAATCAAAAAACGAGGTAGAGGAAAGGTCACTTTTCAGGTCTGCTCAGGAGGGAAAAAAGTAAGACCTAAGACTCAACCAGGTCCGCGCAAGGAACGAGGAATGAAAACACCGTCCGCCGGTAGGCTCGGAAAAAGCGCATAAAAAGGAGCACGCCACTCGCGAAGAAGCTACCGGAGGTCGGCGAAGGGGAAAGCCGGTGATCGGAAAAAGAGGGGTCGGAAAAACACAGGAGAAAACAGTCGAAAAACGGGACTTGAAGGGGAAGGAAGGAACCCAGGGTAAAAAAAGGAAGAAGCGTTTGTCTGAGACAAAGGGGATGACGATCTCGGACCGGGGGAGCGGGAAAACTGTGGAGTGGTAACATCGGGGGAAAGAAACGGAAAGAAAGTATCAACCTCAAATACGCGTATACCGGAGAAGGCAAAAGGGGGTGGGGGAGGGGGAAAAAGGGCCGAATATGTCATAAAAGAGGATCACTGGTCACAGAGAGGGCAAAGGCCCGAAGAAAAAAAAAAGCTGGCCTCGATCGAGAGGATGAACTCGTCGAGTTAGAGAAAAGGTAGAGGGGAAAGAAGTTCGAAAATCCTGAGAGAGGCGCTTGATAATAGGAAGGATTGGAAATATGAAAGAAGGGGAAGAGTCCTCTTCCTCGCCGATCAGTAGTAGCCCATCAAAGGTGGATATAAAAAAGGGGACCGAGCGGAGCCACGAGTGAAAAGGGGTCTCGAATTGGAAGAGAAAGGGTGAGCTGGAGTCGTGGAATTCGGCGCCCCAAAAAGAAGAGAGGGGGGGATTGGAAGCATAAAAGTTTCAAAAGGGGAATAAGGTCCCGCTAAGGGAGGGAAACATACCAGCAAACTGGAGGAAAGCGTCGACTATTCCTCCGCGACCGGCTAAATGCCGAATCGGGGGAATAAGGGGGAGGTGAGAAAGAAGGGGGGGGGGGGGCGTGGGAAAGAAGTCACACAACAAAGGAAGGAAGAGAGAGTATCTCGGCCAAGGCAACCTACAATGGAAGCGCCTATACTCCACCATCCGAGTTCGGCATTTCTGGAAGAGGGAGGGGGACTCAGGAGAAAGGTTCGAGTGATGGGAGGAAAAGGTCCTTATTTTAAAAAAGAGGTAAACGCCTCAACAAGGGAAATGCTTATCTTCCAATTACCGGAAAGAGTCCGGGGGGAAGAGTCCGAAAAAGATGCTGAGGGGACGTCCCTACTATTTTACGCGGAAACACCAGGGAGGGCTCTTCTTCGAAAAACACCGCATCTATCAGGGATATACCACAACAGTCGACGAGGAAGGGAGACTCAGGAAGAGTGAAAAATCAAGCTGTAAAAGAGAGATGAAATGAAGCTGCGAGGCGGGACTCCAAACCCTTAGAAGACATCGAAGGAAAGCGGGAAAAGTATCTAGGACAGGAGGATCGTCCGGCGAGGCAGCGGTATTCACGCGTTTTTACCCTTTCAAAAGTGCTGCTTAGAACTCAGGAGTCCAGAGGGAAAAAAGGACAACTAATGAAAGCAACAAAATGATCCTGATTAGTTTGAAGCAGGGGGGGAGGCAAGATCTGAGGGACATGGTGAACGAAAAGAAGCGGCAGAAAAAAAAAGTAGGGAAAAGGCTTGAAAAAAGACGAGCAGAGGGAATCAAACGCTTCGAGGATAAACGGACAAAAAAAAAAAGGTCATCTTCAGAAACTGTAAGAAAAGAGACGGGGAGATGCGGGACCTTCACATCTTTTCACCATCAAAAAGGATGAGGAAGGGGATTCCGTCGAGGGGGGCTTCCTGAGGGGCAGAGAGGTCACGATGGGAAAGTGGCTCGACGTTTCATGTCGGCCGGCGTCAGACAGGGGGACTTTTATTTCCAAGGTCATGACTGGCTCAAAAAAAGCGACCGTACGTGAGGGGGAGGAGAAAAAAAGAGTCTTCTCCTGGGTGTCGGCCTGGGAAAAGGAGAATAAGGGAAAGGTACCCACCATAGAAAGCTGTCAAAAGGGGTGACTAGGATCAACATAGCCTCGAGGTTGAAAAGTCTAGATGGAGGGGAGACCCAATATGGATGAAGACAAAAGGAGGTGGGCATCTTTTCTTAGAGGTCTCATCTCAGAAAATAAGGAAAAGAGGTGAAGGAAATCATGGCTGGTTGCTCAATCTGGGCTCTCTCCAAAGGAATCCGGGCCACGACGTTACCAAGTAAGAGCGATACTCTTCTCCTTCTATTTATCCAGACAGGTTGAGAAAAGATTTGGCAAGATCAAGCCAGAGTGTACGGGAGATGGCAGCAGGGGGAAAAGAAAGCTTCTCATTCTAAAAAGTTCTTCTTCTGGGGAAAGAGAAGAAGAGTTTTTGAAAAGACCTACGGGTGAGGGTGTCCTGACGCACAGTCAGAGGGGGGGAAAAGAGGGTTCTGGGTCCAAGGGGGATTCACGGAACTAGGGGAAGAGACTCAAAAAGCCCAGAACAATTTGTGGGACAATTTAAACCGAAGGGGAACAGAGTCTGGAAGACGGGAAACGAATGCAGCAAATCGGATAAGGTCAGCCTGGAAGCGAAGAAGAACACATCTTTCTTGCACAAAAAGCTTAGGGCGAGAAGAAGGCGGTCGAATTCTGAAGAAAGCATCCGACGGAAACTGGGCTTGGGAAGGGAAATAACTAGTTACCTTCTATAAAGGATAAACAATAAAAAGAGAGATAAAAAAGGAAAAAAGGAACTACAACAAAAAAAAAAAAACCTCGGAGGGGCAGCAGCCTTATGGATTGAAAAAGTGATCATTCACAAAGCGAGGATCTTCAACAGGGGGCCAGACTCAATTATGGGGGAGGAGCGTTGTTGAACTGGACAGGAAAGGGGGACCCAACCCCCCCCCCGGAAAAAAATCCCGGCCATTCACGGTCTTGAAAGGGGGGTTGCAAACCAGAGTCAGGAATGAGGGAACCTTTACTCCAAACGGAAGAAAGGGAATGATGGACCGGGGACTCCACCAGTTTGTCAAAGACGAACATGTTCGCGGAAAATTTGCAGTCACGTCCAAAAGAAGGACAAGGGACTCGTCT
>Ga0179593_1512373_pt1 | contig 21975 bp, 18 predicted proteins | sample CZODoug2_1_08_16_FD_185931 | JGI IMG/M metagenome (GOLD analysis project Ga0179593, IMG submission 185931) | Vadose zone soil fungal communities from Angelo Coast Range Reserve, California, USA - CZODoug2_1_08_16fungal (PacBio error correction) | ecosystem: Environmental > Terrestrial > Soil >...
TCTGGAAACCCCCAGCTGGGGATACTTTCAGGCATGAAGCGCACCCGAAAGTGGTACGATCTGAAAAACCAAAAAAGGGAAGTCTAAAACGGAAACAGGAGTCCGACAACATCAAGGAGATCACTTCGGGACGGAGTACACCACGGTGGAAAGAGAAATTGGGGCCAGGGTTCTCAGTGCAAAGAAAAAAAAACGGGCAGCGGCCTAGGGAGGGGGGCGGGCTAAGACTAGTACGAATTACAAAAAACCATCATTGCAACGAGATAAACAACGAATGGTAGATCACCACTGAGGAAACCATCAAACAAAGAAGAAGAGAAGCATAGAAGGTTACAGCTCGGGCCTCTAAACTGGTGAAGGACGATGGTTTCCAGGCCGCATACGGTACAGCTTCAAGTGACGGACCGAGCCAAAAAGTCAGGGGGCAGATCTCCATCAAAATCGCAGTGACGTGGGGGGGCTAGAACAGGGGTTCCGATTCCTCTTTCGAGCGTTACACGCTCTCCAACAGGTTGATGTCAGAGGGAAAGGATGGAGTGGTGGGAAAGGAAGATCAGCTTTTCCGTTGGGTTCTAGCGATGGAGGGACAGGTCTGGACTCGGAGAAGTCTTTCTCTTAATGAGCAGCAGGTAATTGTCTCATTCTTCTTCTTTTCTAGCGAAACGTGGAAGGAGGAAAAGACAAGGTGTCTATCTCTCTCAGGGCACTAAAAAATCAATAAAGGGGAGGGAGCCGGGAGCACGTCGGTCATTACACTATTCTATGGACGTTTCTAACATCATCTGACAAAGGGAGTGGAGAGGAAAAAGGGAAGAAAAAATCGTAAGGCCCCGTCCCGAAGACTGAAAATCAACAGGTGAAACGTCAGAGAAATCATTCCCACCGTCAAAGAACCGGGTCGCGGAGGATAGTGCCAGCCAAAGCGGGAGCAAAGGCACAGGAGGAAGGGCTCGCATGTCTGCCTGAAGTAAGGGAGCACTGAGGGGGGGTCCGGTTTAAGAAAGGTGCGAACAGAAAAGATCATTCCTTGTCCGGGGGGAACGGGGAGCGAAAACGGGAAATTTGGGCGGGACCTTCCTCTATCGATGCGAGAACGTGCCCTAGGTCTGGAAGCAGGGCTGGAAAAGAGGTAGACAGGGCTCTGGTCCCGACGGGTTAGGGAGACTATGAAAGAGGAGACGAGGGAAATAAAAAAAAATCTCTGCGCGCGAGAGTGTTTGAAGACGCCGAGCTCTGGGGTCCGAAAAAACATTGGGGGAAAACCCGGTATAATTCATGACAACAAATTCTCGTATCGTCACAGCGGGCATTTTTGAAGAAAAGGGAGGAGGAGGTAGGGTCGGAGCCTGGATTTTAACGCGGGTGCATGCGACTAAAAGGGGGAAACTCGTGCCATCGTCCCGAAAGTCTAACCGAATAAATGGAATGGGAAATTGTTCACCTTCACATGTGAGGCCTGAGGTCTTGACGGGAAAAGAACCTTAGACGCAGACAAGGGTTCCGAAGTGAGGGTACAAACGGAAAAGAAAACAGACTTTGTAAATGGAGCGGGGCCACTCCTACATGTTTCGGGAGGGGTTTGGGGTGACAGAATGGTCTGAGGAGACGTCTAGACTGAAACAAATGGAGCAGTTCTTATCTTTATCCGTTGTAAAAGATCGACGAAGGTAAAAACCGGGGCCGTCCACGAAATAAAAATGGGAGGAGATAGGGGAAAATAACATCACTGCAAGGAAGCGGGTGGTCAAGGAGAGCCAGGAAGGATTTGCGCCTAAAACATAGGAGGTGGCAGTTGGAGAAGAAAAGAATCACGGGCCGACTCCTTGCTACTTCGCCCCGTGGTAACATGGTACAATGTTAATGCATGCAGAATAATATCCGAGAAAAACCACCAAGGAGTAGGGAGATTAGCACTCGCTATGTACCATTTCTGTCGTTACAAAAGGGCGAAGTAGGACGGAAGAAAAAAACATGAGAGAGGGGACTGGGGAAAAGTCCAAGAAAAAGGGGACATCGGGGCTGCCATTAACGGCCCTCCTGACTCTATCCTCCAACCGGAGAGGACACGAAGGATGGGGAACTCAGGATCTCTCACCATTCGGGAGGGAAGCTCGATAAAGGGGGGGGTGGACGTTCTGAAAGAGGCTGTCCTCCCGGATCCCTAAAATTACTCTCTGACCATTGCCGCGCAGATCCGAAGGCATAATAAACGAAAAGATCCAACCCGCACCAGAACCGCTGTGGGGTTGCTGCATCTCGCAAAAGGTACCTGAGTGCAGGAAAACAGCTACTACAAGCTCGAAAAAGGGAGTAAAGGAGGGCCTGGGCCCCCTCCCTGCTGTGTTCAAAAATCGGAACTTTTAACATTACAGTATCATGTTGCAAGCAGGGGTAAAGAGGTTCCCATAATTTACCTTTTCGAAGGGGGACAGAGACTCAGATGAAATCCGGCATAAAGTCCCAAACAATTCTAGCCTGTAACCAAAATCAACACGTACTGCGCTACGGGGCATCTTGGGGTCACGCGTTCCCGAGCCGTTACCAAAGGAGGGGAGGTCACGAATAGGACTTAATCTCGCTAGCCGAAAAAGGTTAGAATACCTAAGGGAAGGGAGAGACGCATTGGTAACCTCGTAAGTGGAAATCTCTCCAATGATGCACCATCGGGCATTAGTGTTCGCATGATGGAATCCGGGAGGGAACAAGACTAGGATCTTCGGAGTAGGTCACGTTCTTAGAGATGGAGAAAAGGCTGCATCGGGAACCGCCCCAGCGGGCGTGGGGAATATTAAGTCCTAAGAGATCCCCTCACAGGGGGGGCTTCACTGATGGGGAGTCGACTGAAAAAAAAAAAAAAAAAAAAAAAAAAAAAAAAAAAGAAAAAAACAAACAAAAAGAGGGGAATCTTCTCTGGAATGGGATTGGGGTGGGTTGAAAAGGAATGGGGGGATCGACGTGTAACAATCACTCTTCTCTAGATTGGACAAGGGAAGGTAAAGTCCCCAACACAACACGAATCGAAGCTTCTTAACGATAATTTTCTCGCATCGGGGGGGATAGGGTTCTCTCTTTATAAAGGGGGGAAAGAGTTGTTAGGACCTTGTCCTGCAACGCGGAGCTACCTCGGTTAAAGCATCAAAGAGGGGGGAGGCGAAAGAGAAGCACCTTTCACAGTCCAAAAGGCGGGGAGCTGGACGAAAAAAAGAAAGAAATGAGCAGACCATGCACATACCTACTTACCGATCACCGAAGGAGCCGCACGGATCCAGCGGGACAGCTACGACCGGCACGGGAGGCTGTCCTACCAAGATAACGGGCCTCGATGAAGAACGAACCTTGTGGAGCTTTGTACTATATCCAACACTTAAAGGACTTCTAGAGGACCCGGGGAGACTTCCGCTACTTCCACCGAAAAAGCGATGCTTCTCGAACCCTTGCCTATAAGGAAGAGGAGAAGCAAAAGGCGAAACTGGGATCGACTGGGGGGCGAACCCCCTCTGGAATCCCCAGTGGTCGCTGTCCTGATCTAAGTATAGAAGGGAGTCGAGAGGGGTGGTTACTGTGTGGTCGAAGCAGGGGGGGTGAGAAAATCTTTATCTCTTAAAGAGACGATTATGAGGATGAAATATCACGAGGTCAGAGGGGAAGCGCACCAAGGCTCAAAAGACTGCGGCCGGCCGGCCAACAGCAGGAAACCGAAGAGATCCTAATGAGGAATCCTGCCAGTTTTAGTAGCCCGAGAAGTTGAAAAGAGTGGGGGAGAAAACTCTTCCCACAGCCATATGCGGAAATCGGGCGCCTGCAAAACCAAAATTTGGGACTTCCCAAAGAAAAGAAAACAAAGGGAGGGAGAGGAAGAGAGAAAGTTTGCTTGAAACCCCTCAGGTCGGGGAGCTCTTTAGAAGACCCGGATGCCATATCAAAGGGGGGGGAATCGGATAAACCGGGGTCCTTCACTGCTTGGAGAGACATCACTTGGTCAGGAGGAATCTATTAGTGGAATAACGAGTGGGGAACTGACTTCAACACAATGTCACGAAGGAGGAGAGGGAAGGAAGGGATATCGAAAAAGAGGGAAAAAACCAACTTACTCCCTCTTGCATAACTTCTCCACGGACGTTTGAAGACCGCAAAAGAATGTCACTCATCACTAGAAAAAAGGAGGAGACCATAAGTTAACATCTCTTAGTAAATGGGGATTCCGGGGGAAGAAGGAATAGGCGCACTGCAATTGCACAGTTCCGTCGGAGTAAAGAAAGGCGAGACTGGGAAGCGGGGAAGTTGAGTCGTATTAACAAGCTAAATTTTACTACTTCCCTGCTAGAGCCAAGAAATCTCCCTTAAAAATAAGATGGTCCATTATTGGGGGGGGTTAAGACAGAAGGCCGGGGGAATTGTCTATCTCCAGCTTGGGACCGAGAGGAAGGCGAAGTTTCAGAAAAAAGGTAAGGGACATCTGTAAGACAGAAAATATTATCATTACGTCAACTCGTTTGGACAAAGGGGTCTACTATTAAGGATAGAACGGGGATCAAAACATAAAGCTTGAACATAAAAAAGGGCATTCTGGGGGGGGAAAGTACAAATTCTATACATCTGAATGGTTGAAAGCAATCGGAATAGAGCTAAGAAAAAAGGCTCAGTGAGCGAGGGAGAGGCTTCAGTACCGCCCAGTGGAGAGAAGTCGGTCCCCAGTCCCAAAAGGAGGAATTCCCCGTCGGTTCACACCGTCACATCAAGGCTTCTCTCGGATGAAAGTTCAAAAAAGGGAAGAAAACAGGCAGGCCCAAGGGGGGCTACTCGGAGGAAATCAATTAAGAGGGGGAAGTCCTAGAGGGTTTTCCACTTTGCGCCAGATTAGGAATGAAGAAGGGTCATCTCAGGAAATCCTATCGTGAGGTGAGGCAACTGGATAAACTCATGCGCACAGAACGATGGAGAAGGAGGTGACCATGAAGGAAGACTGCAAAATCCGGATCTGTCCTCGGCCGGCTGCCTTACTTCTCCAAGGTAGAGAGTAGGAAGACAGGGAAGGAGACGAAGTTAACGCCCAAGAAGGAGGAGGGGGACAACTAAACTGAAGGGGGGGGGGGGGAGACGGTATACTAGTAACGTCGTCCATCTTGGCACGTTATCAAGCCTCTCAGGTTTTCTACAAAGGGGGGAGAGAGGGAAAAGTCGATACAGGTAAGGGGTTACACGGGTCTCTGGGAGAACGAGTTTCAAGTCTTGGGGGGAACCCCGCGGCAACGACCATTCTTGGGAACAGGAGAAAAAACCGGGACGTGGTCCCGCATTTGCGAAGGAAGGGGGAAGGACTGGCGTCAGGGGGAACTCCAGATCGTCGAATTGCCTCAGTAAGAAGAAGGAAGACTCATGGGGGTAACCTGGAGCGGGCACTACACAAACCCTAAAACACGGGGTCCGGGCAGTGGGTTGGGTGGGGGGTCTCCTCTAGCCTCTGAGGACAGTTCTTAAAGGGAAAGCAGGGAAGCTGGGGATAACCACATCTGGGGGTCAATCACAGTACAAAAGGGTTCAAAAAAACCACGTGCCGAAGGGGCTTCGGGAGGAAATCCATCATCTGCCTCTTATTGTTTCTTGCTATCGTGGAGGGGTTAAAGATGAGAATGCGATAAGGTTGCCTTGGGCATACGTTGAATCTAGAAAAGGAGGAGGAACTTCTTTACCCTTACATGAAGGCCTTAGAAGGACTGGATAGGAGAAGTCTCTCTCACAAAAAGGGGAGGAATCAGATCTCGCGGAGGCAGGTACCTGTATGCAGGGGGAAAAATAAGAACGGAGGAGCAGGTCACCAAGTTCTCGACTTGCTTCGAAAGGAAGGCCTCAAAAAAAAACTGAGAGGCTGGAAGAGAAATCCCATTGCTTGCAGACTTGGGAAAAAACGTTTTTTATCGGTAAAAGACGGGCAACAGGGACAGATCGCTACCATTTTCGCGCACGGAGACTGGAAGGGGAAGGGAACCGACGGAGAAAACGACCGTTTTGTTTAAGTCCCCTCAGGTACAGGATGAAAGATGCGTCTGAAGAGAGCGGGGGGAAAAAATGGGAGCAAACGCTGGTAAAATCAGTCAGTCGGCCCGGCTTTTAAATGGGGTATTCCCAAGGGGTACCCCGGGAATTATCAGGTGAACGCGTGACTGGGGAAGATCCCGAGGGGACAAAGGTGAGAGGGGGGAAAGTCCGCAGCCATTGGAAAATCCGGCGTCATAAAGGGGAGAGACCGTGGAAAAAACGCGGTCACATACTGCGCTTACGTGCGGGGGTTCCCTCTTGTCCCTTGGGGGGGGAGAAGAACCGGGAGCCAACCCAGGTCAGGTGTATCACTAGGGGGGCCTAAAATGAAAGGGGGAGCAGACACCTGTCGCAGCTCGAAGCGGGTACGTCCAGTCTCCGACTCGAAACTGGAAGGGACAGGCTTGGGGGAAGGACCACTTCTTAAAAATCGGGAAGCTCTCCGACTCTAGAAAAAAGTTTAAAGAGGGAAAAATGGACCTTACGGAAAGGGGCGACTTCGAAAACGCGTGAATATTTTCCGACTTCCAATCGGAGGGGGTGCCCCGGGATCCGAATGGGAGCTGCGAGCCACCTTTCCAAGGGGAATGGGTTCAAGCTACGGGGGAGGGGAGAAGGTGAAGTCGTACGCCTGGAAGGTCGTTTTTCCCTACGTGTGGTAGAACTTGGGGACCCTTAGAAAGGAGCTGGGGGGGAGAGACGACCAGGGGGCGGGAACGGGGGGAAGACCCGCGCTCCACGAAAGGGGGGGTTAGAGAATCTCTGGAAAGAGTGAAATTAACAGAGCGCAACGTGGAAAAAAATAAGGGGAATGCACGAATCATGTCAAGCGCCTCGGGTTGAAGGGAGGAAGAGAAAAACCGGGGAAGAAACACTGCCTCCTGTCTGTAGCCCAGGGGTACGTCCTTCGATATAAAAAGGAAGGAAAGGAAGGACGCCGTAAAAAGGGAGGATAAAGCTCAGAAAGAGGAAAAGACGGAGAGAAGACTCCCGTCCAAGGGGGAACCTGACGCCCTCCTGGCCACGAGGAAGGGATACCTTTTTTTTAGCCAAAAGGGGGAAAAGAGAGATAGGGAACGGGAGAAGCTGTGCCCAATTAGCTTTTCCTCTCTTTCAACGGGGGCCACAGCGATTCTTTGCTCTCAAAATAAATTCCGAGTCTTCAATATGAAAAGGAACCGGGACGAGCTTTGCCCGAGACTTAGTCCAAAAAATAACAACAACAGGGTCGGACGAATTCTGGACCGGGTAGGAGGGGTCTTCGTTTTGGTTAGTGATTTGGCTAAGATATTTTTTTGGGGGAAAAGCGTTGTGGAGCTCGTGATGGGATAAAAGTGGAGGCAAGGTGAAAGCCGCTATCATAGGGTTCCTGGAAGACTAAGGAGGGGTGGGAACTTCGGCCGTCGGCCACGGCTCACGAATCGATCACGAAGGGCTCTCCTTTGGTTTGAGAGAAAAGACGGAGGTAATGCACCAAGGGAAAGAAATTCCAAGGAGGCAGGCATCCGGCGCTGCCGAGCTCCGACAGCTGTACTTTCGCTGGAAAAGAGATAAACAAAACGGAGGGATTGGGGATGGGGGAAAACCACAGGGGAGTAGCTGGGAAGAGGACGGATGGCGCAAATCATTGTTGTACGATCTTATAAAGTCTGGGGAAACGGGGGGGGAAGAAGGGGCTGCACAACATCAGGCACCCTCATTCGGATAGTATTAGGGGGGGAAAAAGGCTGAAAAGCCTGGGCGGAAAAGAAGGCACTCACCTGGCGCGCGGATATAACTTCAACCTCGCCCCACGGTCTCCCTTAAGAAAACGAAAGGGATAAGCAAGTCGCAGCCAAAAGAACTTCGCCCTAACGCACCCACACCTCGCGCAGGGGTAAAAGGAGCTGCCGCGACCAATGAGGAAGGAGGGGTTGGGAAGAAGCGAACTTCTCCATCTTCTTAAACTTTTCCTTAGAGCTGACGAGCGGGCAGACTGGGCCAAATCCAGTCTTTTATAACTTCGGTAGAAGGGGGGACGAGGCCGACCATTCTTATGAAGGGAAAAGCCAACCTTAAAGAAAGAAGGGGAAGTAGGGAGTGGGGGCAGGGCTTTAGGCTATGCCGAGATTGTGGCTATAAAGGGGCGCAGAAAATTCTGGAGGACAGAAAGCGTCCTGAGGAAGTCGACTGGATCATTCCGTATCGGGGGCGAAAGGTCTAATCTTCACTTAGAAAAAAGGGGGGCTATCTGCGGAAAGCAACCGAGACCACGTGTAAAAAATCGCTTGTGCTTCTCGCACGGGGGGGGAAAATTAAATTGCTATAGCGGGGGAGTGGAAGACAGCAAACGACTCGATCGGAGCCCCTTCTCCGTGAAAGAGTGGGTCAGGCCCTTAAAAGGGAAACGGGGGAGGGAAAGGTCATCGGGGCCCGTTCCACGGTCCGATCAAACAGGCCGCCAGAAAAGGGAGAAGGGGGTCGCGACAGATATTCCAGCTTGTCCCACGTTCGATCGATCCCCTCACAACCAAATACATTTTTCTCTCCTCTAATTAACATTTGAATCAAGTGAAGCAGGATGGGACTTCAAGTATGGTGGGGTGTCGACTGGTGGCCTCAAGGTTAAGAGAAAGAAATCCATCGGATTGTGCAGTCCTTCTTCCTCGAATCGATGCAAACGATACTTTTAATGAAAAGAAGGGCTTGCAGCAGCGCGAGACTGCGTGACCAGTGGTTCGTCGAAAAGGGGAAGAGGACAAAATTCTTCGAGCTGCGACAGGGCGCGGCTGCTCTATTTTAGAAGAGCGCGTGATAAACAAAAGACATGCGCCGGTGTATCTCACGTGACCCAGGGGGAAACTCATCTGCAGGAAAAAGAAGACAGACCCGATGGACCTCAGGTGTCGACAACGAAGCCTTAGGGGAGGAAGAGGGAAGGGGTATGTTGTCGTTTCGTAGACAAAGGGGGAAACCAATCATGGGGGGAAACGCTTCCAAACCGACGCGGCGTGCACCTAAATTAACTTTACAACGGGGGGTACCCAGGGAAAACATGGGCGCACAGCAGGCGAGTCGTAATCACTCCGATCGCAGGAGAAGGTAGGAGGGGGAGAAGCGTCGAACTCCGTTGGGAGCTTTACTAACACAGGTATCCCTTGAAGGAGGGGGGGGGGGGGTTAAATGTCGTCTCAGATTGTAGCACCATTTGAGCCAGATGTTCAGGGAGGGCCCACCCTTCCTCCCAGTCCACAACAATTGGGGAAAACAGATGCAACAGACAGTGTCGAGGTTCTCGAGATTCGAGAAATCTCTGTTTCGGAGACAGGGAAGCGTGTTGAGAAAGAAATCGGACCACTGTTAAGTGGATCTGTCCCGGAAATCCTCCTTCCGGGGAAGAAACATTCTGTCCGTGGGACCCGGAAGGAAATGGGCCAAAAAATCGCCTGCGCCGATCTCTAGCAAACCACTTCTTGAGGAGAAAAGGGAAGAGTCGCAAGATTCGAGGTTACCCATGTGTAGAAAAGGAAAGGGAGATTGGTGGTTGGGGGCGCATTCACTTAGCGAGTTCTGAAAGGTATCAGTCCAGAAGAGGAGGGAGTAGGCTCCGTACTCTCTCCTAAAAACTTCTTTCTTTAAAGGAAGATAGAAAAATCCCCTGGGGAAGGATGGCTCGTTGAACGACGGGTACTGGGGGAAGGGGGAATACAAGGGGTAAGAAAAAGAAGGCGCAAGCTATCCAAGATCAAACATGTTGGGTCGCGACAAACTCGAAAAACAGAACTCCCTCATCAAAAAAAAAGCAAACCCCTTGTTGACGGTGTCCCTCTAAGTGAAAAGGGGAACCATGCAGAATACCTCGGACACATTTAGTGGAGGCCAAAAAAGAGGGACTTTACGCAAAAGAAGAAAAAGAGGGGCTGAGTGTTCTTCTACAACTTTCTTGATCAGGTGCACGCCGCGGTGCTGTTACTTAAAAAAAAAGAGGGGCCCGTGTATCAAACCGAACACTCTCTGGTAAAACCAGAGGGGCCACAGAAGCACGCTCCTGTTCGACCCCCGGAATCCCTTTTATGAAAAGAGGAAAGATGGGGAGCGTTAACTAATCTAACCGAGAACCACCCACAGTCGTTTCCACAACTTAGCTTACCGAGAAGGGGGACTCGAAAACGGAGAAAACATGTCGAGAGCAGAATACGCGGGCGACGTAAGGGAGAAAACTGCTTACCTCTTCTCTGCAAAAAAGGAAGACGGAGGAAAGAAAAATCGTGCCAAATTACCCCAGGCTGCGCAGTAAGAAGGCCTCAAAAATCAATAGTAAGGGGAGCCTCTTGAAAGGGAGGAAGGGGGGGAAGGATTGCGCAACGGACCAAGGGGCCACGTCCCGCAGTTATCCCATTTAAAAAGAAGGCGAAGAGCAGGGAAAAAACCTGAAGGTGTAAACAATTGCATACGACGACGGGGGACAAGCTTGACATCTTGGAAAAGAAAGTTGATGTGCGGGTGTGGCCCTACGGTGTTGAGAAGACCGGCTGCTCAAGTCGCTTACTTCTCTCAACGTGGGGAGGGGGGAGAAGGGCGAACGACGACAAACTTAAACGAAAGGGGATCGTCAGCAGCGGAAAGAAGTTCAGGTACCAAAAAGAAAGAGAAACGGGGTACTGGCACCAAAAAGGGTCAGCGCTCCTCGATGTTCAGAGTTTCTTCTCTACCTAGACTCCCAAGGGAAAGGAAAAGGAAATGGGAAAGGTGGCGGTCCGACGACGGGGACTTGGGGGATAGTAAAACTGAGTCAGCCAGGGACCGACGAACTTCCAGGAAAAAATCCTCAGAAAAAAGATCCGACTATCCCGGCCACGGGTCAAGCCACACTCCCTCCTGTACATCGTGGAAGCCGGGAAGTTTTTATCTCTTTAATAGAAAGAAGGGGAAGGTCTCAGAGCCCCCGGAGCTGTATTCAGTTCACCGCATGAAAAAAAGAGTGCGCTCGAAAAAAAGGAGAGCGTGAAGCGCGAGGCACGGTGAAGCAGTAGTCTCGATTAGAGGGGAAACGATTAAAACAGGGAGGAAGTACGACGCGCCTTCTCGACGGCATGCTTTGGGTGGGGTCTAACCTCTGTTGGAGTAGAGTTTTGTTGGGAGCTCTATGCTGCCTCAGGAGTAGTGGTGCTTGAGAAAGGGGGAAAGAACGATATCCGCCGTGAGCCCATTCTGGTGACCTTTCAGGCCACGGGGGAGAGTCTAATAGGGGGGGGAAAAGAAATTATCTGGGACGTGATGTTGTTCGCCGTTCCGTGGCGGAATTGGGGTCGGGAAAAAGGTAAAAGAAATGGCGGGGCCCGGGCAGCGGCAAGATCCCTCATCAGGGGGGGGGGGGTCTACAGAAGAAAAGAAACAAGATTATGAGGAAAAGAGGAGATGGGGCTGAAACCCCAAAACTGGCTGAAAGTAAATTAAGGTCGGAAAAAGCAAATTGGCTATCCCCCTAGAGGGGAAAATTTGGGCGGTGCTCTACACATCACCGGCGATCATCATTCTGAGCCGGAGGGGAATCTTCCAGGTGGGGTAAAGGGGGGAATACACAAGGAAAGAAATACCGAGCGTAAGACTTAAATAAAAGACTCAATCATAAGAAACAAAAAAACAGGAGAAAAACCGTTTCGCCCTACCACCCTCGAACTTAAAGCACGAACCACTCCGAAACTGCAAGCCGATAGGAAAGAAACATGTTTATTCGATTTTTTCACTCATCTCGCCCTCCCAGCTTCTGGACAACTGGGGGAAGGAAGAGGAAAAAAAAAGGCAGGTAGATCTCAGCTTGACTTGTCTGGGGAAGGGGAAATCATCCCCGGGGTGGGGGGAGGGGAAAAAGGGAGTGCAGTATCTATCTTCCACGCATTTCCGTCATCCGAGTGGGTCGGGGGAAATTTTTTTTGCAAAGAAAGAAGGTTGGAAGGGGAAAGCGATCGTATGGCAGAGACCTCGCTTCTAAGCTTCGTGGGAGGACATCAGCGTTCAGGGAGGGAAGGAGGACAATAATGGATCATGAAGAAGTCTTGGGCATAAAACCGAGGGAGGACCATTTAGAAAGAGGGGGGGAGGATTCTGCGCACCGCACGAGACTCTGGAAACTCTAGTAGCGATGACGCAGTGTAGGGGGGGGTCACAGTAAAAGGAGAAAAACTTTTACGTTAAACAGGCGACTCGAGCCGGGAGGCACCTTGATTGATCTGCTCTCAAAAAAAGGACCGTCCCCTCCCAGTAAGCTTATGGTCCCTCCAGGTTCTAAAAAAGCGTCATCACAAAAAAAGGGGCAACCGCACATGAAGAGAGCTACAGATATTCCAGGGTCCATAAAACCTACACCAGTACTTCAGGAGAGGAAGAGAAGAGGGGGATAGGAAGCAGCATCTTTACAGGAACAAGGCCAACGTTTGGAAAGGGAATCAGCCGTCAAGTCATTGGGGGAAGTCCGCCTCTCCAGAGGGGAGTGGTCTGTAAAGGAAGGAACTCTAAGGAGAAAGGGATCCCGAGGTAGGGTCATCGAAAGATCCTTCAAAAAGGGGGGGAGAGGACACGGCCGTCGGGCAATGGAAATCAGCGTCTTCGAGCTTCAAATTGTCTCAGGGGAGAGGGGGAAAAGATATGGCTCCCTGGAAGGAAAGAAACTGGTGGGTAGGGAGAAGAAAAAGAAGCTTGAAAAAAGGGGGAAAGTAAAGCATAACGGCCTAAGGGGGGGGTCCTACAACTTAGCGCTTCGGTCGGCCGTATTTTGTGGGAAGATGACGGGGCGTACGGAAGGGAGAGACCTCGTGGGGGGAAAAGAGTAACCAGACCGCGGAGAAGGAAAATTCCGTGGAAAGTTGTCAAGTCACAGGAAAAATCCTTTCCTGGTTGCAGAAAAGGAATAACGTATCTAGAAAAGCGCGGACTGGAAACTACAGGGTGGAAAACGTGTACCGGGGATACTGCAAACGGAAGAAGAAAGGGGGAAAGTTTTAGGCTTGGGGCGGCAGGGGGGGGTTCACTTGGAGGAAAATCACCATTTCTCGTCCTCGCTGATCTGTATCAGGATAAAAAAACCCTAGGTATGGGGAAAAAAGCAAACATTGTTTCACGAACACCAGCAATTTCACTCATTAGAAGCCCAGCATCGTGCCGGGGAGGTAGTTTTGCGGAGATAAATATTTTTTCTCAAAAAAGGGGAGGGGACGGGCTACGGGCAAAGGAGCTCCAAGCAAGCTACCGGTCTATGTACAAGAGGATGTACATCTCCTGGTCCCGGAGATCTCTCTCAAAACAAAACCCCTTGGGGGGGGGGGGGGGGGGGGGTTAAATGGGAAAGCTATGACCGGCTTCATACGATTTAGAAGGTGTCCGGTGTAACTGCGAAGGGAAAAGTCACTTAGCGGGGAGGGGGACCCTGCCACGTCTCGATTGAAAAGAACTTTGCCGCAAACCGCCTGACGGCCGCAGCCACAAGCTCGCTAGGAAAGATGCGCAGGGGGGGACCGAGGCTCTTAGGAGGAAAACGTGGGACGGAGCTGGTGTGCCGCCTGATAAACTCTAACTGGGAAACTAAAATCCAGGAAAAGAAAGAACGAAAAAAAACGCCTGCACCCATGGAATCCCAACACACGGAAAAAGGGGTTGTACATAGGGAGGCCAGCTCCATGGTACCTTCGGAAGGGGTAAGTCTTCCATACCGCGCTGCAAAATGTGCGAGTAACGTGCTTCTGAAAAAAAGAAGAAAAGAGTAGAAAGGGAACGACAACTTTCCCATTTCAAGATGGGATCTGGGCACGCCGCTGTCGTGGAGTCCGTTCCCAACACCGTGGAAAGGGGAGAGTCGTCCCCCCGCTCTGTACCAAACCATCATAAGAGGGGCCAAGAGCTCACAGCGTTAGGAAAAAAGGGCGTTCGGGCTTCGCAACGTGCAAAAAGTCAAAGGAGGGGGGCAACTTTTCAGTCGAAAAAGCCAAAAAACCCAAGAGAAAAAAAAAAAAAAAACCCCCCAACCAAAAAAAACACCCACCCCCCCCCCCCCCCCAGGGGTGGGCAGGTCTCCCTCTCTGTTAAGGAAATCGAGGGGGGGGAGAAATCAGCGTCTCAGCTCAGAAAGACACAGGTGGATAGCGGAGGATCCGGAAAAAAGATCACTTCTGACTCCTGTCCGACCTGCTGTCAAACTACCCCAATCTTATTTCAATCCATGGAAAATCTGAAAGAACGGACGGGCAACACTCAACTATTAGAGGGTTCTCTTGCCGGGGAACCCATGAAGGGGGGCTTAGGGATGTACTCAACGTCGAGAAAAGCTTTCCAAGGGAAAAGGATTCATGCATTCCCTTTATTCAATGCCCGCAGACGGGACCTGCACGTAAAATGTGAGGGGACGCATCGCGGCCAAGCGGACTACGGAGGAAACCTTTGGGGGAAGGGGGTGGAAAACTACGGGTTGATCGACTTACCGTATCCAGCCAGTCGCTTGAGAAAAAAAGGAAACGGGGAAAAGAAAGTCGCCCGAAAGGGGCTTAAGGCATCTCGACCGACTTCTTTTCCCCGAAGGGTCGCACGTGGGAAAGGGAACCACCGGCGAGTGTGTCGGGGCTGTCGGGGAAGGAGGACGGCGATCGGTCCACGTCGGTCCAGCCACGAGTCATTGACCCAAAAAGGAAAAGGTATACATTAAAGGGAGGTCAGCAGACGCACTGTACTAGAGCAGCTGAAAGCTAGCCGGCTCGCCAAGTTGCGGAGGAAGAAAACAGACCGGCCCAAAAAAAAACGAAAAGGAAAGCATGTCCTGACCTGTTGGAGGAGCGTGGAAGATCGCCCGCCTCAAAGGAAAAATCGAAAAAATTCGGGGGGGTCTAGGATTCCCGAAAAAAAACGGCGATCTGCTCGAACATTCCTCTCGTGCTGGAGGGAACTCAAAAAGGGTGGGGGGGGAGAGAGGAAACGGACACCCTGCCGCCCAAGGATAACGATTCAAGAGCTGCTCTGGAGGAGGGCAGGTCGTAGGGGTGGGGTCTTGAGGGGCCGAGCGCGGTGGAGGCGGAAAAAGCCCAGGGGGGGGGGGGGTCACTAGGTATTCGTGACGTTTAGAAGGCGCAGAGTCAAGGAGATACGACTCGGCATACCGAGGGATAGTGAAAAACCTGTCCTCGGGAAGGGAACGGCGATTGAAAAAAAAAAAGAAGAACAGAATGATGATCGCCGATGTTTGTCGAGCACGCCTTCTGGACTGAAACCTCAGTGATCGAGCGGCACCACCTTAGGGCGGAAGATCGGTCTATTCCAAGCGTCTCCGCAGCGGGTTATAGTCTCAGAGAAGCCTCTCAAAAAAAAAAAGGAGAGGACGAAGAGAGAGGGGTGTTGAAAACCGTTCTTCCGAGTTTAAGGGGAAGATAGAAGCGGGGGGTACATCATGATCCCGGGAACCGCACGGCGGGCCGCTCAACCAAGCAAATGAAGGAAATCAGGAGAGCTGGTTTAGGGTCCCAGTGACGTCCTAAAGAAGGGAAAAAAAAGGGACGCCCCAGGCCGAGAGAGGAGTTCGATAACAGGGCTCTACGAAAATTCCTCACAGCGGCACAATCACTATTCGCCACAGGGCGGTTTCTCCTCACCAAGGGAGGCTCAACATCAGAAAAAAAAAAGAATGAAAAGAGCTTTACAGCTCGGAAGGGAAGATCGGGGGGGGGTGACGAACTCATCTGACTATCCCAAAACGTCAAACCAGGAAGGACGGATCTAAAACGAAAGCTTCATTGGGTGAAAACGCATCGGGAGGGGGGGGGGGGAGTAAATTCGAGGAAAATCCCCTTGGGCGTCAGTCCCTTTCTATAGATCTACAACTCAAAAAGGGGTCCGTGGCGTCATCGAGGCCAGGAGTCGTTGGGGTGCCGGACAGGATCAGGGGGAGGTCGGCAAGGGGGAAAAATCGCGAGCCGAGCCTTACAAGGGGAACAAACTGGAAGGGGGGAACTGTACAGAACGCTGCTGCAAGCAAGTCCGGAATCTGGCTAAAAGAGAACGCCGTCCGGGCGGGATCGCGCTGAAGGACGAAGAAAAATGAAATCTAGGTAGCGCTGCGCACGGCGGGGCGCAGTACACGTTCGATAAAAAGCTGTAGCTGTGGGAAAAAGAAGAAGAAAGTCTCGGCGGATACTCGGGAAGACGCTAGTCGCGACGGAAACAAATGTTTCGCAGTTAAAAGTAGAGAAGGACTTGAAACAGAGATCACCAATATGTAAACCAGTCAAGTGACTCCACTGAAAGGAAGGAAAAAAGGGGGAAAAAATCACTAGCCCTAACCATGCCTTACCAATTGGTGTCAGGCTCTCTCGGGTGAGAAAGGGAAAAAGAAGACGCTGGGGGGGTGCCAAATATGGGTGTCACCCAGACCGTTGCTAAAAAGTCTTCCAAAAGCGAAAAGACGCGTCGTGATGGGCACTTCTAACCTCAAAACAAAAAAAAAAAGCAATACTCTAAAGGGGGAAAGGGAAAAGGTGCGGGGGAAGCAGGTTCAATCTGACGGGCTCCTCGGGAAAAAGGAAAGGTGGACGAACCCGGAGGCGAAGTGCTACAGGCCGATATGTTACTACGAACTGACGGGCTTTCTCTAAAACTTAGGGGGGGACAAACGGGATAAAATGCCCAAAAACTGTCCATCTTGAGCAGAACGGAGGAAAAAAGTGGCTAACCGGAGCGCGTCGGGATCGGGGGGCCTTGGGTTACTCAGCGTTTCTCTAAAAATCGGGAAAAGGGGGCCAACGGGGCCCGAAACCCGAAAAGTTAAGTGGAAACAAGTGAGTTGAAAAGAAACTTGTCCGCCAAAGGAAAAACTGGTTCGTAAGCCTCAACTGCGGAAAATTAAATCGCGGGGAAAAGGGAACACTCGTCCGGCAGCCGGGCTGGAGGCCAGGGTACGTTCCACTCAAAAAAAAAAAAAGGGGGGGCGTCGTGGTTGGGATGCGGACCCTGCCGCGAGAAACCTATGAAGGGAAACCGGTTAGAGCTGCAAAGCGAAGAGAGACAAACCGGAGGGGGAATGAAAATTTCCAGGAAAAAAAGGAACTGAAAAGGGGGCGGCGATCATCTCGCCCAGCCGCCGGCTGCTTTTCTTCTCTCTCCTTCATTGGCTACAAGGAAGCCAAGTGAGGACGTGGGGGGCATTGGTCTCGTCACGAAAAAGAAGAAGGGCATGCCATTCGGGGAGGGTACCCGGAATGGGTAGGTCTAAAAAGAGAGTAAAAGAGAGAAAAAAAAAAGGGGAAGGAAAGGGGGGAGGAAGAGAGAGATAATTCAACAGGAGGCTGTACAAATTGAGAAGAAAAAAACCTGGGTCGCGGCAGAGAGAGGCGTGACCCAAGGCCAACGTCCGAATCGTGCGGCGCACCCTTCAGTCCAATCCTCCCAAAAAACTAAGGAAAAAAAAGGCTGGGCCGAAGTCGCCGAGGATTAACCCGTTGATGGTCGTGACACTGGGGACTGGCAGGGGAAAAAAAAAAAAGAACGTATGGGGGCCGCCGTAGAGCTCAGCCTGACGCGGACCATTTTGGGGAAACTCCTCCTCGGACCGTAAAATAAACTAGAAAAAAGAAAAAAAGAAAAATGTGCTACGTGAAGTCAGATACTACCAACAGGGAGAAGCAGGAGACCGTCACCCAGGGGGGGAAGATCGAAGGCTTCGGGACGCACATCCGGCCCGGGAGTGCTAGCGTTCCAACTGGTCAAAAAAAGGGGAGGGTACAAAAGTGTGCACGGGTACGCAATTTCCCCACAGGATTTAACAATTTCAAAGACCCGCGAGGGTGGAAAAACGGGTATCCCTAGCTCGACGCCGTTCTAACCCGGCGTCAAGCTGCGCTAAGTTGAAAAAATAAAAAAAAAAAAAAGCTGGGGTGGCGTGAAATAGGGCTATCCCTTCGAAAAGTCTCTGAAAAAGAGAGAGGGGGTCAGAGGAACCATACTAGAGTCAGCGCCCTGTCGAGGAGAGAACTCTTAAAGCTTCTCAAACAAAGGAAGAGGAAAGGCACTGAAAGATGCCGCCCTTCTGTCACAATCGTTAATTAAGACTCATCTGCTCTAGAGAAGCAAAGGAGAAAAAAAGACCTACTGTCGTCAGGAGTAAGAAGGCGGAAAGAGACTAAACGGCTGGAACTCTCCGCACAGCGGCTGCTGCACTGTTTTCCCTTCAAGGGAGACAGCGGGGAAAGCCCTTTAGGAATGGGGTCTTTACTGAGGAGAAGGGGGGGGTAAAACCCCTTGAAGAGGAGGAAAGGAACATGGCGTTGTGCCAGGGGTTATCACGGGACCGTTCGTAGCTTAGAGATCAGCTTGCTGGGGCACCGGGAGGCGACAGTAAAGACTCTCAGAAAAGGGGAGACCGAGTCAGAGGCTGGAAAACTGAACTCATGTCGGAAAGGGGAAGTTAAACAACGCCGGCTACTAAGATCAAATCGTACGAGTGAGGCAGGTACGAAAAAATCGAAGCAAAAAGGGAGCCTTCCAGGGACCCAAGACGACGGACTGAGCCATGAAAAATCTGGGGTTCGTGAAAGGGGAGGAAAGGAAAGACAAAGCGCCCGCCAGAGAAAGGAAAGCTCGAAATGTCTTGGAAAGTCGACAGTATAGTCCGAAAAAAAAAGTGTTGCCTCGATGATCAGACCCTGTTGGATCGCGTGGTGAATAGATCCTCTAACTACGGAGAAAAAGACTCAAAAGGGAGATGTTCAATCGACTGGCCACTAAAATCTACTTAAATGGAGATCTAGAAATTCCTGAAGCCTCTTCACTGAAGAGCGGGGGGGGAGGAAGCTATTCTTAGTGATCATTCCTCCAAAAACCGGAGGGGGTTGACAATGATTGGGAAAACTCTAGGGTCTGGGGGGGGGGGTTCCTTATTGGGGAAGGTTGCGAAAAAAGGATTGGGATGTCTAAACCGTTTGTTGATCTGTGTCAACAAGTCAGGGTGACGGGGGCTAGGGGTGCAACCCGATATCAGGTACGACGCGCACAGATGATTGGGAAGTGAAAAAATCCAAAAAACACCGCTTCCCCTGAAGGAGGGGGGGGAAGGGTAGATGTTTCTGCCAGCCGGGACCCCGGTTCCGAGATCAATAATCGACACCTTCCTCCACCCGTCTATTAAAAAGCTCCGAAAAAAGGGGGGAGGAAAACAGATCTCCAACAACACAAAGCGTAGAGGGAAAATGGCTTTCTTCTTTCAAAAGAGGGAGGGGAAAGACTGGGAGGAACCGGCTGGAAGGACTTGTCCCGACTGATAAACGGGCAAAGGGTCAAAAATCACAGGAGAGGCCGATCTGTCGGTGGAAGCGCGGGTTCCAAGCCCAACTAAGAAGAAAGGGGCGAGGAGAAATAGCGGCTGTAAAAGAACCCTTCTCTAGCAGAAAGCACCACTAGACTAAAGGCGTGGGGAAAGAAAAACGATTCTCCCAGCACGAACACCAGCCAGTCTGGCTCTTGAGAGAGGGACCAAAACAGGGGTTGAGGGGCATAGGGTGGGCCGCCAATCGTGGCTAATCAACAATCTGTCCCAGTACTGGGGGGGGTCAAAAAGCGGCAAAGGAGAAAGAAGAAATCCAGGTCTTTTGGTGGAAGTCGAGGAAATACTAGGTGACTAAAACCAGAGTGGGAAAAAGAAAGAATCTGTTCCACGCGACCGACAAACACCAGGAAGGTCCTATTTCAGGGGGGGGGAGGGGGGGGGCTGCAGAGAAGGGGCCGGGGTCGAGCGCCTATTTTCTCGACCTGGGAGGGGATCGTCGAAGACTGGAAGCGATTCCCGTACCTTGCATCATCACTTACCTTCTGAAGGGGGGAGACCGACAGGAGTCCCGGCTGGACTCCCTTGGCGATCGCGCGCACAGGAAAGGAATCAAGGGGAACTAGGGTCGGCTCACGGATTGTGTCATTGAAAATTTGCGATACGTTACTTGGACGAAACATCTACTCTCGATGAGATCCATTCTCGTGAAAGAAAGAACGGGGGCGGAGGACCTACGCCCGGATCTCAAAAAGGGGGGAAGACAGCCGTTACCCACGTCGATCACGTAGGGCACACCGGACATCCAGGGGCTTCAAGGAGCAAAAGGTAGTAAAACCGGAATGTACGAACGTATCAGCCCGCACCAGGAAAGGCGGGGAAAGAAGGCAAAGGCGCAGAATCAAGTCAAACCGGGACGACTTTTCCCAGGAAGGGGGGGGGGACCGTCGCATGCTGCCTTTATTCAGAGGGGGGGCCATCGAAAGAAAAGGGGGGGGGGCAGCCTCCTGACTTCCTACGGAAGAGTCTATACACTTTCAGGGGGAAAAAAATTAGGGGAAGGGTGGAAGCAGGGCGTCTATAGTTCTAGTCCGAGGTCGTAGGGGGGGGAAAATCTTCTAGGAAGAAAAAAAAAAAGAAAAATCACTCTCGCGAGATGTTCTACTAAGGCGTCATCTAAAAAAAGTTTTTTATAAAAAGGGGAATGAGAAGTGCAGTGAAACCGCTGTCGCAAGTGTAAAGACAAGGGGTTGGGGGGTAAAACAACTTCGATCTGGTGTAGTGTATCGGGTATCTGGGGAAAAAATAGCTGTCGCGGACTAGGGAAAACAGGGGCCAGATCCCACCGGGGAGGGATCCCCTTCTCTGGGAAACGGGAAAAGGGGGGTGCAAAAACTGAACAAAACATGGGAAGATTTGAAAATAAAGCCGAACAGGATCGTGGGGGAAGGGGGGGACTGGACCGGTAAGAAGCATTCCGTCAGCAAGCCGTTACCTTTATCTTCCTGGTAGAAAGAACAGGGGGAAAGGGGGGTAGGGGGGGTATGAGGGGAATGCGTGAAGGACTAGTCAAAAGCGCACAAAACAGCTATGAGACTTAGAGGTCCGGGGCCCACCCGGTCCGCCCGTCCGCACCTTTTTCCCTAAAAAAATCAGGGGGAAAGAACATGGCAGCGATCTTAAAAGCGCCCAAAACGCCAAGGGGGCTAGATCGGGAAAAAGGGGGGACGAAGAGGAAACGTGGCCGGTGAGCAATCAGAAAGAAAACGTTTCCCAGAGACCTGACCCGTGTAAAAAATTAAAGGTCTGGTGGGGGCAGAACCAACGGGCAGGACGATATTCTCTCAAACGAGTATTGAAACGAGAATCTGGGAAGGGAAGCGGGAGGTAAATTTCCCTGTCAAATTACCAGGCTGTTAAGCAAAGGCCAAGGAGTCTGAGACAAATCAAAAAAGGGGAAGAAAGGGAGTTCGCGCACCTTGCCGCTCGACCTAAAAAACTAAAAAATCTTCTCTATTGGAGAAAGGGAAGAAGAAAAGACCTGTGCAGTTTGAAACCGTGGTTTAAGGGGAGAAATACCTCCAGGGAAGCAAGAAATCGGCACTCAATGAAAGAAAAGGGGGGCACATCCTAGCTTCGCAACGAGACCGCTCCCAACAAAAAGCTCCACTTTTTCTGGGAGGGGGGAAAAGTAACCATTGCAACTTCTGGCATAAGGGGGAAGGGGATAAACCTGGGAGAGGGGAACGGGGAAGTCCGGCGGCTTAACGACAATCGCCGGCGGGTCAAACTGTTTCCTTGGCCAACGGGTTCCAAGTAAAGAGAGGGGGACAGGACGATGCCCACCAAAAGTTTTACCACGGGTCGGGGGCTCACGATCGGGGGAAAAAGCAGGAAAGACAGGCCGAAGCGTCTCTCTTGTCGACACCCCTGCTGGCAATTCTCTCATGGAAAAAAAGAATGGAACGGTTTCCGTCTACAACCGGAGACACACAAAGTCGGCACGGGCAAGAAGAAGAGCAAAATGCGCTCGCCGCGCTCGCATCTCGAAGACGCGGGTAACGTCATAAGGAGGGACAATAAAAAGGACCGGCTGAACGCCCCCTGCTGCACGACATCGGGGAGAAACATTGACTGCAGAAGGGGGCTCTAGGAGGGAAAATGCAATC
>Ga0179593_1274603_pt1 | contig 21974 bp, 23 predicted proteins | sample CZODoug2_1_08_16_FD_185931 | JGI IMG/M metagenome (GOLD analysis project Ga0179593, IMG submission 185931) | Vadose zone soil fungal communities from Angelo Coast Range Reserve, California, USA - CZODoug2_1_08_16fungal (PacBio error correction) | ecosystem: Environmental > Terrestrial > Soil >...
GCTGGTGCTGAGAGAAACGCAGAATACCTGTGTCCGCGTGAGGTAAAAGACAGTTTAAAGGGCAGGAATGGGGGGGCATCCGAGCGAAGCCGCAAGTAAAAAAACTGACACCCTAAAACAGTGAACAAGCGTCGGGAGGGGGGGACAAGGGCAGGGAGAAGGGGGATTCTTAGATGTAGGCGTACGGGGGCCAATCATTCTGATAGATCGATTTCAAAATCGGCATACGAATCCCCACGCCAAGAAGGGCACGGAGGAGGAAAAAAAAAAACCTGACTCCTCTTTCGAGCGAAAGAGAAGGTATACAAAAATGCATTGCCGGGCTCTCGCGAGAGCGTCAATAAACCTGGAAGCAAATCACCAGGCCTGTTGCAGGAGTCCGACAAAAAAAGCAGACTGAAAAATGCTCTCGTGAAAATCAGTTAAAAAATCTGGCTGGACCAAAAAAAACAGCGGGCACCGGAAAAGGGGGAAGCGGGCGTGCTCAGAAAGAAAAAAAAAATGGGAAGGAACGAACTTAAGTCGGTCCTAACCTCTACTTCGCGAGGTGGGCCAAGTCCGGATACCGAGGAAAAAGAAACGAGGCGCAGGGCAAGAGAAACTCCGTCCCCGTCAGGTCTTGGGAAAGCGGTACGTGGAGAAACACCCGGGGAGCTCGCGCACCACTCCAGGGGGGCTTATCGTGACCACATCCCCCGTGGAGAAAACGCGACCCAGAACAGGGCCGCAGCTAAGGAAACGTACTAAATAGAGACGCATAAAAATCGCCCAAGGTAAGCAGTCTAACTGAAGCATGGGAGCTGTATTGAGAACAAGTGCTAGCCAGAGAAAAGTGAAATACACCCTGACAAAGAGATTCCCACGTAGGTGGGGGGGCTAACCAAAGGGCACTCTGAAGGTAAAAGTAGGCAAGTCCATAGGTGGGGGGGGGGGTACCCAGAAAACGAGATCGCTCGCCAATCCAACGAATTAAGAGATCCAATCCCATCTTAAATTGGCAAAGGGCAGTTTCGTCTTGACTCGACCAGAATACAACTATCGGGTCCGAACAACTAAACAGGGACAGCCATCAAGTACTCGCCTCTCCCCAACAAAAATTAGGTCGAGTCCAAGAAAAAGGTGTACGTAAGGAGGGAAGTTGATGGGGGTGAGGGGGGGTTGGGGGTGTTGGTATGGGGTCTTGGGGGGTATACAAGATTTTGTGGAAAAAGGCACTTAGATCTCATAGTTTTGGGGGGGAGAGAGTTATACGGGATTAATTTGCAAAAGGGTCCTCACTGCGTTTGAATATCAGCCAAAGAAAGGGGTTTGACCACCCACTTGACCGTCCGAGGGAAAAACGGGTCTCTAAGAGGTTACTCAGCCAAGGGCCGATTCGGGATAAAACAAACATCGAGAAACCGCGCGACCCTGGAAAATTTGCTCACTGGAAAAGGCACGTGCAGTCTCAGTCGTTACGAAAGAAGAGGGAGATCGGAGACTGGACAGAAGAGAGAAATGGTTACAGGCTAGCGGAAGGGAGAAAGAAGAGAACCTTTCCGTCAAGGAGTAGAGGGAAAAAGGGGAGTTTATAAAGGCCAAGCCAGAGACGCGACCGGGCAAGGGAAGGAGAGAAAAATTTCGTGCAATCCGAGGCCTACAGACAACCTAATCAAAAGGAAGACGAACGAAAAAGGGTGCAGTCTCGACATAAACTTCGGCAAGACGCGTCAGTGGCCGGTTCCACGGGTTAGCAAAAAAAAAAAGCATAGGCAACTGGGGATTCAGCGGACGACGTGCGGGGGGGGAGGAACTATCACTTAATGTTGTTATTTTGTAAAAAAGGGAAGTTAGGCGAAGGAAGAAGCAGGACGGAGACAACAAGGCAAAGGCTTCTGGGGAAACACGTTTCAAAGGACAGATCAGAAAGAATAGTTGTAGACATTTAAAAAAGACTACTGGCTTAGTAAGAAGGAAATGATACTTCCTAAGACAATGGCAGTATCTGAAAAGAGTAAAAAGAAAGAGGTCGGAGACACAAGACGAGCGCGCTTTCTCAAGGGAACTTCCACTATATAAGTACTTGTCCTACCGTTGAGAGGGGGGGGAGGGAAAATTCTAAATAAAAAAAAAATGTCGCCGAAAAGGAACGCTCTCTATAAATGGGGGGGGGGGGAGATAAAAAAAGGGCCAGTCTCTACTAAAGGAGGGGATTTCGGCCGCAGATGCAACATGCAAGGACGCTATCTTCGCTCAAAGGAAACATTGGTCTTCAAAAAGGGGGAAACGAAGAAGGGGAGCCCACAGGGGGGAGGTCGGTCAAAGGGCCTCCGATGGCCTATTAAAAACACCCGGTAAAAAAACTGTCAAACGTGATGGAGATACATCTACGAAAATGATCAAAGCTCACACCCAAAAGGGAGGGAAGGGCGAGCAAGTCCAGTTCCGAGGCAAAGGGGCGCAAAAGACCTGATGCTTGACACAACGTGGTGAGGTCTCAGTTCGGATAGGAATCGGCTTAATGATCGCGAGGGAAGCCTGGGAAAAAAGGGAACATGGGCACATTCAGGGGTAAAATACTTCACCTCAGGGGCAGCATCTATCTCAAGTCCCTGACATCTAAAAAAAGGAAGTCTTGGGGAGGGAGTCGTATCCCGAAGACGTGCAGGGGTGCGGGGGGAAGGAAGGGTGGGGTGGGGGATAAGGTTGCGAGAGCGTGGGGGGGGGCAGGGAGGTCGGGGGGGGTCAGGAATTCGTGCGGGGGGCGGTGGTGGGGTCGTCTGGGGAAAGCGATGTCATTCAGGTCGCGAGTGTTGAAAGGACTTGGCCAAAGTAAGGCGCGAGGGAAAAGCAAGTGGGAGGGGTGCGTAAAGGGGGTGAAAATGGTAAGACATCCATCCTCGAGAGAAAACGAGCTAACTCCGCGCGTGAGCGAGATGATGGCCTGGGAGGGGGGAGGCTGTGCAGCTAAGGGCTCGGCCATTACCAGGGCCGTTGAAATGCTGTTTGCGTCGTGGTAACGGGTATCCTTGCGAGGAGGGAAAAAGGACGGCTTTAGTGCGGGCGATGGCCAAGTGAAAAGGAGGGGGGGGAAGCTGGACTTGGGGTGGTGAAAAGAGGAAAAGCATGTCTAAACTATTTCGATGCGCGGGGAACGCCGTGTTGTGAAAAACGGGCGGGGTGGAGGCAAAAGGAGGTCCACCATCGAGGGGAGGGGGAGGGAAAAAGGGGCGAGGGCGAAGCGCGGTGTGGTGAAGGCCCTGTAAGGGTGCTAGGAGTCTACAGAGCGGTCCAAAAGCAGCCGTGTCTGGGAGGTGATTCTGAGGGTGAAGGCGTGAGTGGGTAGTGCGGAGGTCTTCGTTGCTGCTATGCGAAAACAAAAAGGCAGCTGTGCGCGGCTTGGACCCGGTGCTGCGGGGGGCGGAGTGGAAGACCGCCTCGTCTCGGCTGCTTCTCCTTCAAACGGACTAAGGTTAAGAGTGGCGCGCTGTGGGGGTGTAGGGGAGAGGGGGGTGGGGGTTTGTGGGGGGGGGGTGGCGTGGGAGGGGGGCTTGGGCTCACAGGAGTGTAATCAAAAACTAGCTCAGAAGCACGAAAATGAAGGTGAGACACGGTGGCCAAAGGGGGAGAACCAGTTTTTGCCATGGAAAAAAGGACCTAAACTTTTCAGGAAGGAGGGGGATGATTCTAACTTCTTCTGCAAATGCAGGAACGGTTTCTGGAAGCTAGTCCTTACTCAATGGCCAACGCGGGCGGACACCTTCGTCCTTCTTGGAACTAAGGTCGGATCCTCAAAAAAAAACTTAGAGTGTAAAAGATCCTACTCATACGGGAAGACAACAGGCCTGAGCCGCCGGGTAGGACAACTTGGGGCCACAGATGTTTCAAAGTGAACCACAGCCCGGAGAGAACTGGCACAAACGCCTAAAAAAGTGCCACCGATGGAAAGGGAAAAAAGAAACTTCAGACTGAAAAGCGAAGAAGGACAGCAGGACAACACCGGGGGGGCGCACGGGGGGCCACACAGTCACTGAAAAAAAACCACGGGAATTGCTGAAGAGACGGCGGGGCGGCCTGAAAGAGCCCCAAAATACATAGGAAAAACTCAAGATGGGAACTTCGAGACGGTCGACATAATTCAGGGCCGCCCGCGCGAATCTTAGGGGGAAACCTAAGACAGACAATAAAGGAGGATCTAAATGGCTTCGTGTGGGCGTTTCACTTAAGTGGAATCAGGAGCGGAAAACCCATAATTTCCCAACATCCGAAAAAGTGTGGACTGAAAATCGACTCTTGGCAAAAAATAATTAAAAAAAAAAAATCGGACTCTCAACACCATGCCCTCGGGCTGAAAGGTGGGTGGTGTCAACCAGGTCGCGGTCGGTAAGGGTGCGGGGGGTGGTGAGAAAGGTATACTGTTGTCCCTTGGTTTTTACACGCCGGCTCTGGGAGGATCACTCCTCTAAGGACAAGTAATGCATTTCCATTCGCATAAGGAAAATATCGGATTGTGTCCATTATCCTACAGTCCCCTACCTGCTCGTGTGTCCATAAATTATGACACTTTGGGCAGGCCCTAGGAGCAAAGCGCGGGCTGTCCCGCTGGCTCAGGTGGACCCGCTGCCAGCTTGGCCTAAAAAACAAAAGGGAACTGGATGTATGGGCCGGGACTCTAAACGAGAAAAAAAGCATAAAAAAATGTAGTTACTCTGGGGGGGGGGGAGTCAAATTTCTGTTCTGCAACGGGTGAAGTAAAAAACGGGGGTAGGGGGGGACCAAGGAGGGGGCACGTTGGGGTTGTACCCAGAAAGGTAGGCAGGAAAGGGAATCTTCTAAAACCCTACGTCCAGCCTCGGAGATGAAACAAGGGGCGGTTCTAAGGGGATCGGAGCACAACTTAAAAACCTCCGAATCCGCGAAAAGGAGGAAAGGGGACCGGGGACCAAGGAGGTTGAGCATCCTTTTGCCTTCTCCTCACGGCCCCGTGCAGGGGTACCTTCCGCCGCGTGCAACGTTCCGGGGCAGGGCCTTTCGACTTTAGGACAACTGAGCACTCAACCAAAAGCCGAACCGTGCAGACCATGGGCAGGAAGAGGTCCCCTCCCTTTAGAATATGTTTACGGTCTGAGAATTCATTCAATAAAAAAAAAGGCAGGAAAGCCAGGAAAAACGGTCGGTAGCTCCACTACAATTCGTGCACAGACTGTCTTGAAACGTTCATAGGACCTTCATACAAGCGGACCGAATGAGGCTGGCGGCAAAAGTGGAGGCACGTAAATTAGCGCGACTACAAATCGGCGACTAGGAGGGGAAGATCAAGGCACCTGGTCATTGCGAAGAGCTTAAATAAGGCCGCTGGGGAGCGACTGGCCTTCCCCTCACAACCTGCTCTTTTAGTACCCTGTGGGGGGGAGGGGGGGGGGGGGCGGGGGGGGCGAAGGTGTGGCGGCGGGGGCGCGGTGGGTCAGGGGGAGTCGCGCAGGATGGGGGGGGGGGCTGCGGCGGGGGGGGGGGGGGGGGTGACGGGGGGGGGGTGGGGGGACCGGGGGGGGGGGGGAGGAAAAAGTGCGGGCGGGCGGGGGGTAAATGGGGGGGGGGCGCCGAGGGCGAGCAAGGGGACCGCGAGTGGGCGGGGGCTGGGGTGAGGCATGGCGGTGGGGGAGGGTGGATAGGGGGGTGTGGGGGGGGTGGGGCGGGGGAGGTGGGGGTTTGGCGGGGAATGAATGGGGAGGGAGGTGGCCGGGGGGGCAGGGGGGGGGGGGGGGGGGGGGGGAGGCCGCCTCAAGGGGGGGCGGGGGGGGATCAGTCGGGCGGCAGGGGTCTGGCAGAGGTCCCTGAGGTGGGGTGAACCACAGGACCGCGGGGTGGAAGAGGGGGAGGTATCGAGCGGGGAGGGGGCCAAGAGTGAGCAAAACCCAATCTAAAACGACAGCATTCAAAGGCGGCTAAGGAGCCCAATCCTCCGTAAACGGTCAAACCGAAACAGCCTTGTCGTAGTCGACTCCGACGCCCTCGGCCGATGAGAAGATACTCCAGACGCCACTCGAGCCCAAGAGACCTCTTACAGCACCGGGAAAAGCGGCGTCTTGCTCCGCAGATCATGAGCACGCAAACAAGGAGTCTCACATGCTTGGGGAAAGAGAAAAAATCTCACACTCCCGCCCGTCCAACTGCTCAATCGAGGGTCTGCTTTCGGGTAGTGGCGGTGGAACAAAAGCTTTCAGGGTAAAGACGCGGACCGGCAGGGGTGTACGTGAGAGGGGCGGCCCGCCGGAAATCAAGCGCGTCTCTAGAAAGAGGATTCCTAAGAGAGGAGGGATAGTACGTATGGGGTCCAGAAGCTCTATGCCAAAAAAAGGAGGACTAGGGGAGCTCATAGCTTGTTGAGAACTCCGTCGAGCGAACTTGAAGAAAAAACCCGGACCGCTTTCAAGTGGGTTTCAACCCTAGTTTGGATGCGGACAAACCAAAACGGACACTGGGAGGGTAAACAAAAGGCCGACATCGTCGATCATTCCCAACTAGAAGAAAAAAGTCCAGCCAACCGGCGCATACAAAAAAAAACAAAGAATTTGTGCGACACCAAGAGGAACTCTCACAACAAAAAGGATGAGGGAAGGGTCAGATAAGAGGGGACTCATGGCGGGTTAGGACGACAGATAGTGATTTGCGTCCTTCAACGGCAGGTGCCCAAGTGTCAGAAGGGGGGAAGTCGATCCGGGCCAGCCGGCACTCCGCCCAACTTGTGAACATCGGACGAGGGGGGAAAAAAAAAAACGTTAAAGGAGGTCGGACGGGGATCAAGGTCTCGGGCCGGAATTCGTTAATCAACCAGCTAAAAGAGCGCGCGGACGGTGGGTGGCAGCAGAGGGACGGGGATGATGCCGTCGTAGAAAGAGAATCCGGGAGGGAGATCGTACGTGCAGGAAAAAAGAGAAGCATTGTGCAAGGGTGAGGCGACAGCAACTTTCGTTGGCAGGAACGTCCCACACTCAAAGAAAAGGCCTAAAGACAACAAAATCCCGCTAGTGCTTGAACTAAGGGACCGGACTCAGGAAACGAGAAGGGGATACGGGGGTACCGGAAGAGGGAACTTGTTCTCTGGGGAGAGTCTCACTAAGACAAGAAAATTTGCGGAGTGGCAAAAACCGTGGAAGGGAACTAGAGTCCTATAAGCGGCAAAGAGGCGAGCCTCAACTGAAGGGTGATGAGTTGCAAGGAAGATAGTGTGTCCCCAGAACCGCCGAAAAAAAACTGACTGGGGGGCCCTGTCACGGCGTCTAGTCTGAGGAAGTTTTTTTGTCATCCCTCCTTGACCCGCGCTGGGAGGGTACGGAAGCCTGAACTCCCCCATCAAATGACCACACTCGCCTACGACAATTGCGGGGAAAAAGGGATACGCGGAAACGCGGGCACCGGGATTGGGCCCGTCAAAACTAACCCCGGCTGCTGACTCCACAAAAAAGAATGGCGACTGTAAAAGGGGCTGCGAACTTGTTGGTCACGGGGCAGGAGGCCTCAAAGAGGAAAGGATTGTTCAGGATCCGCAAGAGATCAAGCCGCAAGCAGAAGGTAGGAGCTATGGACGAGGCGAAAGAGTGGTGGGGGGGGGTCGAGCGGAACTTGAATTGCTGGCAGGGCCAGACTGAAGGCCTAGAAGTGAGGTTGATAGAGATGGGGTACACGTAGATTCAAAAGGGGAAGGTTCGGGGGCTGTGCATGCGCAGGTCCGGAGCAAAAAGTTCCAAACGGAGCAAGTTCTTGACGACGCGGTGCCCGCGAGGTTTAGAGCTCCGAACAGGGGGGAGAATAACTATCGAAAAAAATACTGCCCCGGAACGGTAAAAGAGGCCTTCCGAGTCCGGGGCGCGTCTGATCGCCGGAACCTTACGCAAAACAATTTCGGTGCAGTCACAGTATGCGAGAGGCGTCATCGCCTGAGGGAATCCTGGCTCCTAGCTCTGTCTAGAAAAAAAAGCAGACTGACAGAGATGAGGTTTTTCATAAGAGTCAGGCACGGGTAAAGAACTTGATGTGTGCAAATAGCACGCAGGAAAAAAACTCCCAAAGGGGAATCCAATCAAACAGACAGCCTCCAACCCAGAACTTCATTTCACTAAGGGATGGGTTGCGGAATAAAAATGAAAGACGAGGCGGGAGGCGTGATGGGTAGTGCTCCAGCGATCAACAAGACTGGGGGGCGGGGGAGCACCGATTCAAAAGGAAAAGAGGGTCGGCAGGGGGAGAATGAAACGCCTAAACTGCACTGAACGCGTCAAGAAGGCGCTCAAAGCCAAGAGGGCAAAAGTGACAATTGGGAAAACAAAGACGAACCGATCCGGCAAAGTTGAGAGGGAGCACATGGAATGGGCGCAAGAGGAGTGTCCTAAGAGTGCGAAATCGATGTGCTAGGAGAGTGGTTGGACGAGACCTGAGGAAGGAGAATTCGACAACATAACACAGCAGCGGAATTTTCTACCTCAGTTCAGATTGAGGAGGCGGGAATCCCGATAAGGAGCAAGGAGGATGGGGATCCTCATGAAGAAAAACAACGGGACCATATGGCTTAGGGCCGCGAAGATGCGCATTTCACAAAGGGGAGGAGGATCGGCGAGGGAAAAATACTGGAACTTGGGGAAATCAGGGTTCCAAGGTGACATCATTTTTGTGTATTGAACCGCATCGCCCTGACGGGAGGTGAAGTCGATTAGGTATTAAGGAAATTGTCAGGAATTCAGTTGCGCGGACGGCGTGTTCAGTGCAGTTCTCGAGTTGATGGTCACGGGAGCACTCATCAAAGGGGAGGGAAACCAAGCGGCCAAAGTAAAACGCGAGCAGTGAAGAGATCAAACAAGAAAACAACCACTGGGTGCGAAAAGAGACAAAGATCACAGAAAGCCGGAAAAGGGGCCGAACTTTGAAGTATTGGATCCGGTCACCAAACCAATCGATAACGAACCGGCTCAAGCATGTGCAAAAGATTCGCGAATCAAACAACTACGCCTTAAAAGCGATCGGACACTTCAACAACACCACACGACACCAACATGGGGGGTGAGGAAGGGTTGACCCGGTTCTGCCCTGGGGGGAAACTTTTCGGTGAAAAGGGGTACACACGCTCCCGCTCTACTCCAACATCACGGGGAGCCAACAGCAGAGTGGCACGGCGGCGGCGAACGGATCCTGACGCGGATCCGAAAAACTTGCGGGAACCGCCGCCTCACAAAAAAAAAAGAGCCGGGGCTCATTCGATTGGCGGTGGAGGGCTGGGGTCCTAAGAAGTCGCATGGCTCGAACAGAATTTTTAAACAGGCATCGCAAGGGCCTGGCCCCCTCGACGATTTTAAAAAACAAAAAAGCGGATAAAGCTCGCCTCGCCACAATTTCCATCTATCACAGGTGTCGCAAGAAAGTCTTAAAAGATGAGAGGGGGAGAAACCCTGTGGTCGCATGGTCAAAAGGTTTTAAAGAGACAAAAGTTTCGTAACCGGCATCCCAAAGGGGGAGGGAACAAGGGAAAAAGAAGCGAATGCTGTTGTGTATCATGGGATCACGCCTCTGCGGCATGGTTTGGGTCAACGATGCTCAACAGGTCGTAGATGATCCGTCGCACTACGTGTGTGCAAAGTTTGCCATATTGTTGCCCGGCGGGAATCTCCCCTACACTGGGGCGGTTTTAAGGCGATAGGCTATCATTGGATAAACCGCGTCAAAACTACCCTCACTTCGCCTCCTCATGTCCTCGTAGGAGGGAAGCAGAGGGTCGACGGCTAATAGGTACCGACCTCAGCTTCCGTGCGTAGACAGTGTCTTGGCGCGGAGGGCTAAAAGTTTCATTGTGCAAGGCGGCTTTGTGTGATGGCGGCCCCATGCACGGGTTACTTGTGGGGTGTACACATCAAAGCAAAACAAATTGCGGCGGGCAAAGGAAAACACACGACCAGGACGCGCCAAGGATGGCGTGTTCGGTGGCACATCTCCGAGCGCGGCCACGACCAGAAAAACTGACGACCGCTAGGAGGGGTAAAACGCGGGCCCGCCCACGTTCTTTTGGGAACCGCAACAGGTTTCAGCCGGAGAAGGCTGCCAGCCGGGGTGAAAACTGGTTGCCGCGCCTTTTCCATGACCAACCGAGGGGTTCTCCTAGTATTCCTACAGATTCCGAGTCTCTTCTCAAAACGCAGTGGCCCCTCACTCGTCAAACCATGGGCGCCCTGTTTTCGGAATGCGACCTCACGGCATGCCAAACGCCCGGTTACTTCAGACTGCAGACCTGGACAGACGTCTGATCTAAACCCCTCGTGGGTCAAATGACTTCACTGGGCAGACCATGCAGTGAACCCAACCAACTGATGGCTCAACGACAACGGCCCAACCTATCTAACTTCTCGCTTCTAGTCATATCTCGGCTACAACCTCAAGGACTTCTTTCCGTCTGGCTCCTCAACGCGGCGCAGTGAGCATTAGCAGAACAAATAACTGGAAGATATCATAGACTGTCATCCTTTACGCACGACCCATTTCGGGCAAGGCAATTCACATGCTTTTCTTTGTGGGAGGAGCAGGCCGGACCATCGGGAGCAAAATAAGCGCCTCCTGCAACGCTGAGAGAGGGGACAAGAAGGGGGAAATGAGGGGGGGGGGGTGGGGTACAGTCGTAATGTGGAGAAGGGTTTGAAGGCAGAAGACGCCGTAAAAACACGCAACTCCTCCGGGAAGGAGGGGAAAAAACCCGGGGAAAATCGGAGACAGGGCCAGAGCGCAACACAGCAGGAACGCGCCGGATCCAAGAAAAGGGGAAGCCATAGAAGCATGCAAAGAACCACCCAGGCAGTTTGAGAGGTCAGCAGCGAAATCGCACTATCGCCTTCCAACCTAGACTTGAACGTGGGAAAAACGGACGAGCAAGGAAAAGAACTGTGCGGGGAAACGCACGACAGAGTATCAGACACGCCAACAAGGATGAGGGAACTAACGGAGGATAGACAGGTTGACCGTAAGGTAGATATCTGAAAAGCAAGGAGCGAGGGGCTGGAGGGGCGCCCGCTGCTGGAGCGTGGTAGGGGAGGGTTGGAGGGGAATGGTGTGTGGCCCTCGATGGGCGTGGTGAGAGGGAGGAGGGGGTTATAGGGGTGAAGGAGAGAAAGGGGAGGAAGAGAAAGGGGGTGTAAAGTTGGAGTAAAAAGTGTAAGGAACGGGGGAGGGGGAGGGAATAGGAAAGAGGGGGGGGGAAGAAAGGAAAGTAGGGGTCCAGGGTGGAAGGGGAAAAAAGGAGGAGAGAAGACAAAAGAAGGAAAAGTGACTGAAATCAATAGAGTGGGGGGGCAAAATTAATTCGTGCCTCCCTCCCTTACCCGATCGCGCGCACCTCAAAGAACTCTCCTTCTTAACACCCCTCGACGGGAACAGACGGGGTGAGTCCGAGACCTATGAAAAACATCGTATCGGCTAGAGGGTTTTGAGAACGAAGTAGTCCTTCAGAGACACTGGAAAGCGACCCCTTAATCGACGGTGTAACGATGGGGGGAAACCCCGGGCGGATGGGGACCGGTAACAAACACTTTTGGAAGGAGGCACAGGACGCGTTAGAGAAAGTCCAACTCAGCACACAAAAGCTTGGCTAAGGGCAAAGTGAAGGGGGACGGCCAAAAGACAATAGCTTGTCGGGGCAATAAGGTATCAAGCGCTAGAACCAAACAAGAGGAGGAGAAAAGACAAAAAAGAAGGCATGGCGGTTGAGGCGAAAAAGAGAAAGGGGGGCGGACGGCAAAGAAGCCCACAGCTTGCAGCTCTTGGGGACGGAGTGAGGCATGGGGAACAAAGGACATCTGTTGTAGGACAGCGGGGGAAAGACCGGTGGGGGCCCCAAAACAAGAGCAAGAGGCGCCGGTTGGTTCAATGGGGAGGCACCAAAATTCAGGGGGGTCTACAGAAAGCGACTCTGTTGGGGTGGGGACGAAATGGCGGACTTAGCGGGACAGGGGGGACGTCGGATAGGAATGCGAGGTCTATCTTACGGAGAAGGAAATACAGAAACTCCGTAGGAAAGCAAGGTAGGGTTGGAGCAAAGACACCAGAAAAAAACCGCCGACGCATCAACTGGCGGAAGGGAACGCGAGAGGCTTTAGAAGCAACATGGACCACCGAAGGAAAATAAATCTCTAGATGCCTGTTCAGAGTTAGAACATCTGCTTATCAAACGCGAGGGCGGTTACCTGGGGCAGGATGAACACGCAGTATCGGTGATAAAGCTTCTCGGATTCGAGGCGACTGAGGGCCGACAACGCCAAACCTTAACGGGAAGTGTTTGCCACAGACGGATTGCCTACCGCAGCAGAACTTCCAGAGATTGGGCACATCTGGTCAAGTCTGAATCCAGCTGCAGGGGGGGTTGGTAAAACGTAAAGCAAACCCGTAGGGCGGGGAAACGGGGCTCAGCATGACTGACTTACTCACACGCTCACGAAAAAAAGGAATAACGCCTGCACTTTGGCACCGTCTCGAGCGGCACAGGGTGCTCCTGGGGAATCTAGGAGGACGGCCGTCCAGCCAGCCATGGCGAAACTGAAAAATGAGCGAAAAAAAAGTGTTGGGGGCCCGGGCCATTAGGAAATGAGAGCAGGGTGGGCGAACCTGAGCCATGCCGGCACATAGGGATATAACGAAAAAAAAGGCGACGAGCTGATGCTATTGCCCAGGAAAGTGTCGACAGCTCGATGAGGTAGGCGGATAAGCTGGCAAAATTTCTGGCCAGGGCCACTACCGAAAAAAATGCCGGGGGAAAGGGTTGCTCATACAGCAAGACGTTGGCAACTGCGAGGAAAAATTCCTTTCGGTTCTGTGACATTCCTTTGCGTCCGCGTCAATAACACAGGCGAACAGCGAAGTTGACAGCTGGCTGTAAACGTGCTATCTTGGCACCTCTAGGGATCGGATGAGTCATACAGTAGAAAGCAATCATAAGGTACACATTCACGAAGATTCAAGGTTAACCAATCAAGGGTGCAGCATCGGGAGCGTGCAAAATGCGGAAAACGACGTGAAAAAAAGGTCCCGCGAATCATGCGCTCGGAGGCACGGGTATGGTAGCCATGAGTCCGAAAAGACAGGTCTAGAAAGAAAAGTAATCTAGTTCTCTAGTCTTTGTTAGGGTTGGTCCAACGAAAAGTGGGAATACCATGGGAGGTGTCCCCAAAGGGGCCGCGCATGGAGGAACTACCGGATTAGTGCGTAAAGGAAAGCGAAACATCCTACAGCCAAACAGCTGGGGGATAAAAAGGCAGAGATTCACTGTATTACTGGCGAAACCCGTACACAAGTCTGAGTATTCATGTATTTGAGGCACTGCCCTGAAGAGTATTCCGAAAATTTGCTGGTGCGACTTTCCATATTGTCCAGGCCACCTGGCGGACTGCTCCATGACCCTACTATCGTGGCATTACGCTTCGGTCTAGGTCAGAGTCAATATTTGGGTCAAACCGTTACATTTCTGTGGTCACCAAATAACAGAAAGGCCGTCCTTCAAAACATGGAGAGGGATGCAATTGGGCAGGGGGGGAGAGGGCAAAGGTGTCCGAACGATGGTGCAGACGAGGGATTTTTGGGGGGCCATGCAGGCTGGGGGAAGAGTTCGCTCGCGAAGGAGAGAGAATCTAAAACAAAAAAAACAAAACAGGATTAGTTCGAGCTCAGCAATATTGGGCTTCGGAGGTGAACGAACTAGCGCAGGGTGCGGAAGACGTCGGACAGGACTACTGGCAATAGGGGGTAGTGGGCAAGAAGGCCATTTCGTGGGAAAGTAGGTCGGTCTCCGGAGTGTCAGGAGCGACAGGTAAAAAAATTATCTCGCATCTTTTCGCAAAAATCTCCCCAATTGGTGTGGGAGCTAAATATAGTTCCAAAAGAAAACTTTTGCGAGGATTTTCAAGGAGGTGGGTACAAAAAAAAAAACAGTCTCTGACCTTGGGAAGAAACGTGACAGAGCTTCGGAAAGGGGGCCGCGTCCTATATATTAAAAGGCGGCGGGACAATCAATGAAAATAAGGACTCAAACTCAGCGGCTACCGAAGCAAGCTCGCCTAGGTTTATAGTAAAGAAAACCAACAACTTATTCTGGGATAAAGATGTAAACTCGAGGTACGGCGTAGTCCAGAAAGGAAGGGGGACCCCAGATCGGGGGGGATAAGTGCTGTCCTCCGATAAAAGTATACTCACAGAATTCAGTAGACAAAATTCCTGCTGCACAGCAGTACTGAAGCCGACTTAATATACAGAAAATTCTCTAGAAAAAGAATCAGGGACGCGCTTGGAAATTTCAACCGAACAGAAAAAGGTTGTAAGTACGGTGAAAAATTCTTCCCGGTCAGAGTATGTCGCAGTGATACTCAAAAGGAAAGACGAATCAAAAGAAGCGGGTCCACCAGCCATATTGCACTTATGAAAAACGGATCAGCTCGCAGTAGGGGAAGCGCCAACGGATTGCGGGTCCCCAGCAATCTCCAAAGCAATCCGGATCTAAAGGTCAAAGAGTTGATGGTAACGGTTAAAATAAAGAGATATATCACTGCGGAAACCTCGTTCCAAAACACCTCAGTCAAGGTGGGACAGCATGGGGAAGTGATTTCAAAAAAGGGGACTTCAGCGTAACTACCAGCGCCAATGAAGATCGCTCACAAAAGGGACCAGGAGGTAGGGGGGCATGGGAAACAGCATAAAGGTCAAGGGGGGGGGGGGGTGTAAAGCATCAACTACGCTGAGCCGCGAACCGTACACATCGGTCTTCCATGAAGTACGTGGTAAAGGAAGTCAGAAAATCAAGATAGTGGCAGATGGGGTACATGCCACCACAGATCGTAGGGAATACGGAACGGGTGTCACTCAACAATAAAAAATCCTCACACATACCAATCGGGGAATAAGTGGACTCCTTGACTGATGCTCTACTCAAACGTCTATAGGTAGAGAGGATTGAAAGTGATGTGGACTAGGGGACGGGACATCCTTGAAGGAAAAAGCCACTACTTGGTGATGGTTATGTCCAAGAAGGAGGGCGTTTGGGGGCACTAAACGATGGGCGCCCTTACGAGCGTCTTCCCAAAAAAATCCGGCGTGAACTTCTACTGAGGTGGTACTAGGGGGAGTGTCTCGGCTCCGGCATCCCAAAACACGCTTCCTCCAGCGAAGGGAGAGACAACGAAGAAAATCTTCGTGTGAAACAGCAGTTGGACAGGCGATCCGATATCCAAAGGATGAGGGGGAAAGGGGACACCAGCACATCTACGTAGTGGGAGACACGGTGACGATCGGTTGAATAAGCGTGAGGAAAAAAAAAAACAGAGCACCCAAAAACTGTGACACCTCCTGCCGAGTAAAGACTGCGGGCGAAAAGGTGTATCGGGGTGGAAACTGTCTACAGATTAAATACCAAATTAACTAAAAGGAATACTGCCGGAAAAAACTCAGAAAACTGCCCTGCGTTTCGGTAACCCTGTCAGAAAGTCAGTACAAGACCATGGTCTACCGGGGAAAGTGATCTGGGGGAGACCAATGGCGTGCTTTAAGATTCGCTCCGGGACAAATCCCATAAGATCTTGGGGGCATCAAATAAGAAGGCAAATAAAGGGGTCTGCGCCGACAAAAAAAAATGGGAAAGCGTCTAGGAAGGCCGCAGGGGAGAGGCCAAAAGATTCTCTAATAAAAAAAAATTAAGTGTCGGAAAACATGGATGGCATGGATAGAACCGGCAGGCTCCAATCGGTACTCCCTCAAAGAAAGTCGATCCTGCCCCGCTACATGGCAGGGGACAAGTCTTCCCGCCTGGAACGGCTTTCAGCATCTGGGGACTCCTTAATGGGGTGCGGTTCAGGAAGCCCTCACGCGATCGGAACGCAGGGTCCCAAGAGGATGACAACCCTGTAAATATACTGATAGAACGACCGACGGCAAAGGGGGGCAGCCAAAGGAGGACAGGGCCTTGCTAAGAGGAGGAAAAAGAGCCTCCGTGGACAAAAAATAAACTCACTCAGCTAGGCTTGGCAACTCCGATACGAAGGAGGGGCCGAATACGACGAAAACCCAAGCTAGGGAAGTGGGAAAGCCGCTGCAAATATGCAAAAAGAGAGTACCTTGCGAAAAGGAAAATGATAGGGGGATCACGACTCACCAGGAATAGAATGACAAAAATCTCTTCTGTTTCGCAAGTCGAGAACATCTCAAACGAAAAAACAGCACTCAGGCAAAAGGAGAAGGGGACTCGGTCGGGGGCGGTCAAAGTGTTCGATTTTTGCGGGGGCGCCAAGAGAAGGTGCTTAACACCCGAGCGAGAAGGCAATATGAAAATGACGGAGAAGAAAAGAAAGAGCTAGGAGCTATCCTAGTAGGCTATTGTCGCGGGGATAACGACTATCACTTCTCAGGAGAATCGAGAAAAGCAGTGTAGCGAACGAGCTTTTGCGGGTTAAAAACGGAATGTCGACCTGATAACTGAAACTCCCCGGAAGACAACGGTACAGGGGGGGGACGAGTCGGGGATGAGGACGGCAATAAAGTTGGCCCCAGCTCAGGCCTAAGGCGGGAGGAAAAGAGGGGAAACTCGAGTAGTTATGCAGAAAAAAGCCATAGTTGAAGAGAAGGCCGACATAAAAAAGCAATAGCTTGTAACGCCGAACAACGCAAAGGGAAGGCTTACAGGAGGAGCACAAAACTGGAAACGGAGGAGGGGCTTACAGAAAAATCGCATGTAGGGGCAGGCACAAGATAACGGGGGAAGTGTAGCGGCTTAAACAAAGTATCCAACGACATGGGGTCTTCGAGTGGGGAAGGATCGAATTTTGAAATAAGGGGGGGGCCGAGGGGGGGGGGGAGGGGGGTATGAAGGGGGGGGGATCTGGTTAGTGTTTTGTGGAGGGGGGGGGGGGGCCGGGAGGTAAGAAAGGGAGGGGGGGGAGGCAGGAGGGGAAGGGGGGGGGGGTGGGGGGGCAGGTCAGGGAGGGACGGGGAGGGGGGGGGTGGCTGAAAGTGTCTTCCTCTCCCCTCCCGTTTTTCCCACCTCCCCCCCTTCCCTTCGCGGTCGCACCCGGAGGTGATTTCCCGGTACCGCCAACGGGAAGGAGTTCGTCAACAGCTGACTACGCCCAACCGGAAACTCCGGTGGGGGGAGAAACTCTTAGGACTCTCACGTAGGGAAAAGGACCGAAAAAGACATAGAGGACTCGCGAATCTTAAAAGGACTTGGCCGGAAAATCAAGCACCTTGAGAAGGGAAGAAGGCGAAAGCACCTGTTCACGTTGGGGGAAAACCCCCACCACCCGAAAGAAGGGGAGCCTTTAGAGCGGGGGTACGTCAGGAATATCCGACGGGAAAAGAGCGCCGATAGTTACCGAGGCCCGGAAAGGCTCAGAGAATCATTGGCGGGGGGAACAAAGCAAAGGCCGGAGGGGCGGCGGTTGTCCTAAAACGAGCTGGGGGGCGAGCTTTCCGAGGCAGAAAACTGAGTCGACGAGAAGCCACCTGCGTGAAGTTGTGGAACGGAAGGAGATGTTGCCGGACTCGCGAGGGCAGGCCCCGGAGGCAGAATTGGGAACCGCTGGGACCTCGTCGATCAGGGCGGGGGAAAAGAGGCAGGTATTTGAGGTACGAAAATCAATACCGGGAAAAGGGGGGGGGGAACGTTCACGGCTGACCTGAACTATCAGTCTGGGACCAGCATCGAGAAGATCATAGTAGTGAAGCTAAGTGCTTCAGAGAAGTAGGGACCGCAGAAACCAAGGCGTTCGGGAGGAAGGGTCGTCGAAAATCCATAATGCTACTGCCACAGGAAGCTTTAGGAAAAAAAAAATCCGTCACACGGACGAGACGAAGGGGAGGAGGGGAGGGGAGATCGACGTCAGAAAATATTCCGAGAACCCGGATAAAGGGGAGGAGAGGAGATGACCAAGAAGGGCGCCGTTCGATATCAGGAAAAGAACGGAGGGGGTAATGCGCTATAAACCACAATACCCTGCATAACACGAAAGAAGGGGGAGTTCGTCGAGGAATGTCACGTAAAGCAGATCCATGCGCGTGGTAGATTCAGGGTTTATTCAATGCCGATAGCCGGGGGGACACGATACACGAAAAAAAGTGGAAGGTTCTTCGGGGCTAAACGGCGCGGGGCGAAAAGCGCACTCTATCTGGGTATAGATTTCCTACGGAATGCCAGGCCACGATAACATTTAAAACGAGGACGAGCCGCTACCTCACCAAGAAGAGGAGAGACGGGGAAAAAAGGGGCTGCACAAAACTCAACAGGAAAGGGAAAAACCGTCGGAGCATAGAGACTGAAAATCATCGATGAGGGAGAGGGGAGACATAGAGTCGAAGAAACACCGCAATCCGGCGAATCTAGGAGGCGGTTGGGACTAACGCATAAAGGCGGGGAAGGAATTGATGGTATCAATCAGCCGATGGGGGAAAAATCACAATCCACACCGTCGTGGCGGGCAATATAAAAAAAGGAGCCTTAAAGAGATCACACAAAACATAGCGAAAGGGCAAGAGAGTATTCAGGGTAACTATCAGAGAGGGACCGGTGAACACGAGAGAGAAAAATTCTGGGGTTAACGGGATCCGAAGCGGGATGAAACAAAGACGTGTCATGGGCTCATGGGCACAATGGCAAAGGCCAACGCTTCAATAGGTGGAACAGCCGATAAAGGCAGTGAAAAGAGGATCGTCCAGCGTCTCACTAAACCAGCTGGGGCACAACCAAAAGGGGGAAATGATTGGGACATCCAACAGACCAGCTACCCGACGCGAACCCCATACCGGCCCCGGTCTCGTGTATCGCAGGTGCTTCTGGAGGGAGTGGCCAGCAGCGGAACACTCGATGGGGAAGGAGAGGCGGGTTTAATAGAGTGAGCAAGGCGGGCATTCTATAAGGAAAAAGGCAAATCACCAGCAGCAAGTTGTCGAAAGAAGGAGCTTGGCGATAGGGAGGGTGAACGCCCGGAGAGCGGGCAGCAGGGGAAGGTCCTTAGAGTCGCCGAAAAAAGTGATAAAGGGGCTTTGAAAACTCTACAGATAAGAGGGAGTTAGGAGATCAGGGCGTATCATCGTGGGAACCAGCATCTTTACCGGTTCTGGAAAAAACGGGAAAGGGGAGACCCATGTTGTGAAAGGGAAAGACAGCCACTGAGGGGGGGACTTGCGCTTTGAGGGGTCAATAGAGAAAGTAAGCGGGAGAAAAAAAGCCGTTGACAGAAGGGGTCTAGGCATTTCTACACGAAGTCGGAGAAAAACAAAGAGAGGGCAAACCGCGCTACAGTGAGACAGCGCGAGTCATAGATCTCAAAAAACACCGGAGATGAAGAAGGAGAGAGACATACGCTAAGGAAATCACGCAGGGAGCTCTGGGGGCCGACAGTGTGGAAATTGGAGGCTAACCCTAAAAAAATTAAAAAACATGAGGAAAAAGCGAGTAACCCCCCACCAGGAAAACGGGGAATCCAAGTCGGGGTTAAGAAAAATAAAAGTCTTCACTGAAAACAGAGAAAAAGAGGTGTGCTTAGGGGAACAGACCGCAAAAAAAATGTGGGGGGATAGCCTTGGGGAAAAAGGGGTACATTCAAAGGTCACGAGGAAGCACTAGTAAGCCAAGAGAAGAGCAGCACGAGAGATCAAAAAAATGAGCAGGAAATCTTCCAGGACATATTGCCTTGAAATTAACTTAAAAAAATAATAGAGAATCAGTCTCCCATAAAAAAATTTCTGGGGAATAACGAAACAAGAGTCCTTCGATTTTTTAATTTACGGATTTCTGATGGCTGTGCGATAGGGGGAAGGCCTCCACATCTAAAATCGTTAAAAAAAAATAATCGTAAAAGGACACCTGCGACAGTCTTAGCACACACTCTTAGAAAAAAAGCCATGTCCGTGGATCCAAGTCCAAAGAGGTAGGAAAGGGGGGCCGAGGGCTTTATGCCCTATTGTGTGACAATCCTGGGGTAATAGGTTGCCCAAAGAGGGGCGTGGAAGACAAACAGAAAAGGGAATGCAAGAAAAAAAGAGGACGGGAGGGGGGCAGAAAGAAAGTGTAAGCCCTGGATGGAAATAGGGTAAATAGCTCCACGGAAAAGTCGTTTTACATAAATGACGGAGTTTCCAGAAGAAAAGCATCAGCGCGGGTAATAGGAAGAAGCTGTCTAAGAGACTCCATAAAAGTTATCCAGTGATCTATGGGAGTGCGAGAAGGGGGGAGGAATGTTTAATTTGGGGGAAGAGAATCTAAGGGGGGGGTATGTTTTTGGAAAACATCCCAGGAAGGGTGTACACATATTGAAGGCCACTTGTCGAGTAAAAGACTCCCGACTCAGAGAAATAGAATGCGGGCTTGGCAAGGGAAAGATCGGCGACCGGCATCCGAATCATTACAAGATTGGGAAGACCGGAGGAAATATCACGCCATACGTCTGGTTCGCAGTTTGGTAAGAGGGCGAGCTGATACAGGAAAGGAAGAGTTTAAGGGCCAGGGAATGTCGTACGGGGGGGAAAGAGATGGTCGAGAGTCAGCAGCATCTCAGATGTACGAACGAACGTCCAAATTAAAAACAAAACCCACATACCAAAAAACCACACCAAAAAAAAAAAAAAACAACCCATCTGCAGCAAAGGGGAGCGCTAGTAGATTGACGAGGCGTACTCTGAGGCAGATCACAAAAAGAAAAAGGGGGAGAATCGATCGGTTAGAGGAGGAACAGAAAGTCACGAGGGAAAACCTGACAGGTGAGTGCCGGAATAGCGTGGAGGAAATGGAGTCGAACAATACAAAAAAAAAACACAGGAAGACTAAAGTCCAATAGAAAGGTCCATTGTCAAGAATCCGCCGATTCTCGATTCTGGCTGACGGAAAGGATCAGACGCATGATATCGGCAAGGAAAGCACGAATTGCCCGCTGATCTCCGAGCACTGGTATAGGGGGAACTTAGAGTCGAGGACGTGGCAGGGGAAACCCAGGGAACGGCGGTGAGGGGCAAGGGGAAACCAGGAAAAGAGCCCTAGTTAGACAGGCCCAAACCGCTCGTAAAATAGACGTGTCTACGAGGTTGGAGACCGAGGATTCGGGGGGCGCGGGGAGGAAGAGAAGCTAGTTCCTATGGAGAAGATATTCACGCCCCACGCAGTTCAGCAGGAAGAGGATTGGGGGAAAAAAAAAAAAACCAATGACAACGGAATCGACGCGACAAGTGGCTACCCTGCAAGTCCTGGGAACGGGGGAAACGAGTAGAGGGAAGGTGAACCAGTAATTGAAAGGGGGGCAAAAGCAGAACATTGGGGGGTCGAACAATTCAAGCCGGAAAAGAGGGATGCGCGCTTCTTCACACTAGGATGTACAAGCGCGGAACTAAATGAAACGAAAGCACAGATTAAAAGTGAAACGTTCTATTGCTAAAAGGGAAAGAGGAGGAGATATATCTAAAACATGATTTGGTAGCTAAGACTCGCGTCAGGCATAATATTCCCGCACTTAAGAGGGGGGGAGCGCGCGAAAGCGCACACGGGGCGCTTCGAGTAAGAGGGTCGTGTGTGTATGGGGGGGGAGGAAACAAGTTGTCAAGGGACAGCGGGAGAAAAAAACCAACGCAAGGTGCCCTATAGGGGAAGGTACGGGCTCATCCGTACATAAGCGCGCTAGCAGAACGACTCTCAGTCCGCGCAGAAGGGAAAGAAGAAAGGTACTTAAGGAGGTGCAGCAAAAAAAAAAAGGAGTAGGAGCAGGACCAGAAAGAGGAGGTTTGACTGTAATTCGCGGCCTGATAAATGGAAAGGAGAAACATCTTAGTAAATAGAGAAAAGGTCACGTGGTGTCACCAGGGTCTGGAGATTAGGAAAAAAGTTGGGGGAGGAGGGGAGAGAAATGCTAAATTGATCGCTGCCAAAAAAGAAAAAAAAACCAACGCTTTGGGGGAAGAGGATGGCCTGGTTCCGTCCGAAAATACAAATCTTGTCTCCGAGAAAA
>Ga0179593_1655087_pt1 | contig 21974 bp, 14 predicted proteins | sample CZODoug2_1_08_16_FD_185931 | JGI IMG/M metagenome (GOLD analysis project Ga0179593, IMG submission 185931) | Vadose zone soil fungal communities from Angelo Coast Range Reserve, California, USA - CZODoug2_1_08_16fungal (PacBio error correction) | ecosystem: Environmental > Terrestrial > Soil >...
AGCATCTGATAACCTATCATGAGAGGCGCAATAGAGAAGTCGGAAAAAAGAATTGAACGCAAGGGGGGGAAGAAGAGCACTCTGTACTATATCAGGCAACGCCATAAGGGGAAACTCCGGAAGGGAAACCACTGAGAAATCATGGGGTCCGTCGGACGAGGAGGAGATCTACTCATACTACCGCCCAACCAACGATCAGGTATGGGATTGAGACCAAAGTTTGATATCATCAAAACTTGTCGAGGGAGTTCTTCGGAACAAAATTCTTCAAAATGCCAGTCGCTTCAAGGGGGGACTAGGAGAGATACTGATTGACCTTCGGATTTTAAAAAGAAAACTGAGCGATATTACGACGAAAGAGCAAAATGGGGGATGCAGCAAGCAGTAAGTCTTGAAAAAAAAAAAAAAAAAACGGGGGATAGAGGCTAAACATATAACTAGAAAGAACAACCTCACCAAAAAAAAGAAGTGAGGACGACCGACTCGCGATGGTGAGAGAAAAGGAAGTTTTGAAAAAGCAGATCTCGTGGGATGGGACTTTCAAAAGGAGGTGGGGGGCAACCTGAAGAGATAAGTGTCTTACTTGGGGATTAAATGAATAATTATTGGGAGACGCAGATAACTTGTGGGGAGCTTTAAAGAAGCGAGTTGTGCGTGTTTGGACAGGTGAGGAGCCCCAACCAAGAAAGGATGAAAAAATACAAGCGACACAAAGAAGGGAAAGGAAGTGAGGGGAAAACCGGGCAACATATTACTACAAGAGTTGGGTGCCAATTCAGAACCTCGTCGGTAAAGCTGAGTATTCGTCGGAGGAAATCAAAAAACGGACAGCGATCCACAAAACTTCGAAAAGAAAAAACGAGTCTGAAACGAGGAAGGGTTTGGCAGAAAACCATCTCGTAAGAAGAACGAACAAAAAAGAGACTACCTTTCTGAACGTTTGGGGAAAGAGTTCGATTGCGAATAAAGAAAGCGACAAGGGTAAAGTCCGACGGGAGAAGGGGGTGTATAGGGTGGCCTCTCTAACTTGATTACAGGAATCAACGTCTGGGGAAGCGCACCTGATTGAACAGATTCCTTAGAAACCGACTACCGAATATTGGAGAACCGGAAAAACCGGGACAGGGGGGGGAAGATGAAACTACTAGCGGAGCGACTGGGGGGAAAGAAAGGGGGGGGACTTCTCGACAAAGAACATCCGACGCTTTCAGAGGGAATACACGAAAAAGACATGAAGAGCATACCTCGACAGGCGATCACAGAAGGAAGACGAAAAATATTCCTAAAATTAAAAAAGATCTAACTAAAGAGGATCAGGAGCGAGGACATAGGAGCGAGATCAGAAAAAATATCTCGATACTTTATGGGGGTGGGGCCGGTTAGAGGGGCCCGGGCTCGGGGTCTCATAGAGAAGACCAGAAAAAAGCGCAAAGTTCAAACTCTTAATCTAGAATGACAGCAGGTTTGGGGTAAAAAATTCTTTTGCGGTCACTAGACGATCCACATAAGAGGCAAAATTCAGAAACAAAGTGCTACTATTCAATGCTATAGGCTGGGGGGAAATTGTTACTATGAAACTCTAAAAAGGCTAATCCTACTAACTAGCTTAAGACGACATCCTTCTCGAGGCTCCTCCGAGTTCCTAGCAGGCCTGAGAGGGACTGGAAGGAATAGGAAAAAGGACTGGGTAGAGAAAGACTTCGGAGTCATCCAAAAAAAGATGAGACATCTCTCAGCAGGAACCGTATTACCGGTGGGGGTTAAGGAGGAAGGGAGAAAAGGAAACGTTTGACTAGAAATCTTGGGGGGGGGAATGCAAAACTACGGTTAAAGTTACCGACTGATAAAAATTAGAAAGAAACCAGAAGAGCGTCGGAGAAAAAAAACACTTTTTTCATAATCAAAGCATCCCCTCGAGAAGACGATCCCTTATTTCAAGACGGCCATTCCAAGCGGGCTAGCTGCTGTAAATTCGCCTAAAGGGAAGTAGGAGAGAAAAAGCACAAAAAAAAAAGGGGGAGCTCGCTAAAGGAGCTGAACTACAAAATGAGGCAAGACTAGCCTTTTAAGGACATCGAACATTTGGGTCCAGGTGGACGGAAAAGGCTCTTCAAAAGAGAGAAGGGGGAACAAGATAGAGGAGAAGAACAAACGGGCTTCCTCTCTCTCCTAAAGGGAAGAACCGAGGAAAAATAGGGGGGGACGCTTTAGCCATCAGAACCTTTCTTCCTGAAACTTCCTTAGAGATCAACAGCGGGGAGAAAAAAGAAAAAGGAAACCCCGAGGGAGAAGAGAGAGAACCACGGAGTGAGATAGAAGCACTAAATTCACGTGGCAAGTGGGGGGGGGGCAAGTCTCCGAGAAAAGTAAGAACGGGGTCAATCCTCTTCACATAAAACAGAAACCCACGGCATCGGCACAACGCGAAAAGAGGAAAGGGATCCGGGCTAGAGGCGAAACTGGCATTGAGAAAGAGGGCAGCAACGGGAAAAGCGAGGGAGAGTGGGCCGTAAAGCATCACATCCGTAAACACGTAGGTAAAAACCTCATAGAAAAAACTAAGCGTTCGAGGGAAAACCCTTCTCACCGGTTAGAAAAACGATAGCACAAGGGTGGGGGACCGGAGTCGCAGTCAAGAAGTCGGAACAAAGGAAGAGAGGAGAGCAAAATCTTTCCGACAAAGCCGATTCCCAGGGGAGGCAATTCGAAAGAGAATCGCCGGGGGGAGGGAGGCAGTCAACCAAGGGCGAGCGGGGTGGAGAAAGCCGTCTTTATTTATAAGGGCGATTCAGTAAGAACCAACCAAGTTTTAAGGTCAGAAGTCGGGGAACATCAACCACCTAGCTGGACAATCGGTGGAAATGTGTGCCTTACCTCGGAAAAGAACCCGCCATCAAACGGGGGGCGAAGGACGTCGATATGAGACAGGACGGAGGGGAGGAGGGGGGCACGAAATCGTCGTGGGGGAGGGAGCAGCCAAGGAGGGGGCAAGAGAGAAGGAGGAAACAAAAAAATGCGACCTTTTCTTAGGGGGTCCCTATTGCAAAATACTGTCAGAAAAGGGAAGGAGACGAGCTCTGTCAACACATATTTTCCAAGTCGACGGAGTTGAAAAAAACTGAAAAGGAGGGGGGGGGAATCTACGAAGAAGCTTGCCTAAAAGTCAACAGTGGGAAAACACGCTCTCTCGATACCCAGCCTTGGGGAGGTTGCAGAGGGGGTACGGACCCTGGGAGGGAGCGAGTAAAATCAAGGAACCGAGGAATCTTTCCCGAGAGTCACTCTCGATCCGTAGTACCTAAGGGGAGATAGGTTCATAGGGTATCCGAGGTATGGGTCAAGGGTGGGACGACTATTTCTCTTGGAAAGACCTATCATCAGGCAATAATAAATGGGAGGAAAAATCAACAAAAAAATCTCTCCCGAGATATGACAGCCACGGAGGGGGGGCGCGGGACAGGGGATAAAATAAAAAGCCTGAAGGGGCAAAAGAAAAGACTTGGCTTCTACGAGGGGGTTATTTAGACTATCGAAAGCACACCTAGGGGGGGGGAGGGAGAAAGGAATGCCACATTTTTGTGGGGTTAAAAGACGATGACGTTTTGAGAAACACAGCGTCAACACTGAAACTGAGAGAGGCAGCCCCGTCTGCACGTAAACGTGGCGCAGTTAAAGCAGGGTCGAAACGCCGAACCGAAAATTGAAAAGTAAAAACACCGAATGTTGACTAACTCGGGGGAGGTTTCGGAAAGAAGAAGGGATTCGATGAGACCGAACCCCTCGTAAAAAAGGCAAAAAGGCTTCAACAGGCTGATACGTCTGTCGAGGGGCCGCCCTTTGGTGGATTGATAGAATCGAAAAAAAAATATGAGAGAAAGACGTCAAATTTTTAGGGTCTTACGAATGCGCAAAACTCGGGAACCTTGCAACCACAAAAGAAATAAAGGGTTTAGGGGGAAAATGGGGGGGTCGAACTGTGAGATTTTTGGGTATTAACCTCATAGAAGAAACCTTCCAGAGCCTTAACGATACGCACAACAAAGAACGGATCCTATAGTAACTTATAGTCCCCCGCCCTTAGATGGTAGCAGTGCAGCCTCGAGGGGTGGGGGAGAATATTATCTGATGTTCCTTCCGGGAACCAAAAAAAGTCTAGGGGACAAAAACCGACAATACTGTGATAACAATAAAAAAAGGTGTCAATCTAACCTCCTTTATAACTAAAAAATAAAATGGGGAAGATCAAGCTAGGTCCATTTAACCAGCACGACGGGCCCGGGAAAAAACCGCCAGGAAAAAGAAAGGGCTCACAACGAACCCGAAAACCTGACCCTCTAATAGAGGCTCAAAAGAGAAAAATCGAAGCTTTTTTTTGGGGTTAGGGTCTTCCGTTAAAAGGGGGTGTCGCAAAAAATGTCGAAAGGGGGGAGAAGGAGGAAGGACAAGGAAAACTTCGGGTCACCAAGGAAAGCGGAACGGGAACTTGCCTCCTAACGAAAGAAACAAATCCCTTGGGCCTCGAGAGATTCACTCTGGTGCATGAGGGGAAGAAAGGAAGGAGTTAAGCATCCAGGCCCAACGGGTCGTATCACGGAGCGAAACGCGGGGGGAACGGGAAAAAAACGAGGCGAAGGAGACCGAGGTCAGCAGGGCTGCGACGGAAATGGGGAGTGGTCTCAAAAAGCACCTTCCTCGCAGGAGCTACGGAAAAAAAAAAACACCCCGGTTCAGACGTGCTTCTTGGAGTGTGGGCTGACAACACTCACTAAAGAGCAAGGGGGGGGGGAGAAATTAAAAGTCTTCAACTGACCCACAGGGGATCGAGGGGGAGAAGGGGGGGGGAGACTTGTCTCTGCATCATTAGCGTGTTCTTCGAAAAACAACTATTGGGAAGACACAGATCAAGATGCATCACTACAGGATCCCGGATGGAAAACAGATGGGAGGGCTTTTTCTCCTCACTCCATTATACTACCTTATCCCTATCAAATCGAAATTCAAGAAAAGGGAAATGCCGCACCGTCTTAACGTAAGGGAGTTCCCGCAACTTAAGATTGGGGGGGAAAAGAGGGGGGAAGGGGAAGCATCAGGATAGACTCAACGCCTCTCCTCCCTAGTCGAAAGTACTCGAGGGGCCTGCCAGGGAATCAGGAAACTGGAGAGAGAAAGAAACTTCAAGAAACGAAAGGCTTCAATAAGCTAGAAGGGTTCGGAACAACTAAAAAAAGTTTTTCCAAAACTCAGGCGGTACAACCGGTAGTGCAAAAACGAAAGAAGCGATGAAGAAAAAAGGGTCTTGGAGGAAAAAAAAAGCGGGTCAATTAAGGTTTCAACCTTTGGGAGGGTCCAAGGAAAATAAAAAAATATCCCGAAGAATACTCACAAAACACGAAACGTCTATCACAGGGGCGTCGGCCTTAAGAGTGTGAAAAGCGAGGGGGAAAGAGGAAAAAAGGATGAGAGAAGGAAGGCTTCATGGTGTGGGTACGTAAAAAGATGCGAGTCTGAAAAGGGGCTAGTGAAAAGAGGGGGGGAAGGAGCCCCTTGGTCTGGGCGATCCTTCCCTTATTTTGCTGGGGGGGGGGGGGGAGAAGAGGGGGGGGGTCGGTTCTACTGGTATGCAAACGGACAAAACCGGGAGAAAAACGAAGATCCCTCGTCAATGCCGTCTTTGAGCGTGCAATAAAACGTAATCTTTGGGGGTGATACTCAGGAGATGAAGGAGTCTTATGTTAGAACAAAGCGGGGGAACGGTAAGGCCACACCCCTTGCGTCCAAAGCGCGACGGACGACGAAGGGGGGGGGGAGATAATGGAGGATTTCTCGAATCGAGGTGAACTGAAACGGCACCAACGAGTATGACGCATGTGTTGGGGTGGGAAAAAGAGTAAAAGGAAGAAGGAATCTCCAAGCAACGAAATAGGGGGGGGGGACCAAGCAGCTCAATCGAAGTACTCGTGGCTGGATAACGAGATGAATAGGCGAAGGGAGGGAAAAAGAAACACCGGCCCGGGGAGACCGGCGTCGTTTCCCGAGGCTATGTCGACGAAGAGGGGGGGAACTAACTCCGTACAATAAAAGAAGACGGGCTGCTTCAAAGAAAGGGGACCGACGTGGGAAAATCCTTAGGATCATAAGAGGGGAGGGGGAATTTGCCGTCGAATCGAGGAAACGAGCGACTACCCCTCTACGGAAGAACCGAGACAAAGGAGGGGTTCAAAGTCCCTCTCGAACACTCACGGTCTCGGAGACAGGCTGGCAAAAAAGGCCTCTTCCGGAAAGAGGGGGAGGCGGAACATCGTTCCATCATTCCAGATCATCTTGAGCCGTTACAGAAACCGGTCTCTATTATGTTCGGGTGGGGGGGAAGTAAAGTCCACTCTCATTACACCACGAATCGGACGCAAAAGAGAGACCACGGCGGGACGTCAGAGGAAGTGGGAATAGACGGGAGGAAGGGGTCCCGATGCCTGTTAAGCCTAACGAACCGCCTCCGGCCACTCACAAAGGGGGGGGCGAAAGGGACGAATGTGAATGTTGAAGGCCGCTCTCCAAAACCCGACTACTCCTGGCGTTGGGAGAAAAAAGAAAACTCGAGGGGCAGAACGAAACACCTAGCTCGAGGCAGAAAAGCAATTCTCATAGGCCAGCATCTGGCTGAGGCGTGCCGACGGAACAAATGTGAAGAGGGGGAAAAAAGCATCCCTCTACAGGGAAAAACGGGGGGGCGACAAAGGCGACAGGGCAAGTCGCCCTACAGGTTTCATTTGGCTCTGGAACAGAACCGGAGGGGAGAGGGCCAACCGAAGGTGATTTCTACCGTAATGAACCTGGAACCTTGGGGGGAAAGAGGAAACGCCCCACCAATAGACCTCTTGACTGCGCAAAAATGGGGGAAGACGGAAAAAAAAATCAAATCGATCTCGCTAATACTAAAAAAACATCAAGACTTTAGACTTTTTACCTTTTGAAAAGGGTCGATTTAGGCATTGGAATCAGGTGCGAAAGGGAGAAAAAACAAAATTGTTTATTGAAAAGCTCAGTCTATCTGCGGTGCAGGAAAAGCCTTCCCCGTCTTCTCTGATAAGGGTGACAGAGATATGGGGGGGGCCGCTGTGAAGCTTCAATTTTACTCGGCGGGCACTCAAGAATTAGGCTTCTGAAAAACGAAGATCATTAGAGGGGAGAAATGACTCCTTTCTGTTGACATCGCCAACGACCTGGAGAGGGGATCGGGGGGTGAAAGGAAGAAGGGTTGGGGGATTTCATGGAAGAACGGGGGGGGGGCCTGGAGGCAACCAAGGATGAATGAAAAGATACTTTCCCCAGGGGCCACTGGCCACTAATGACTCAAACCAAACACGAGGAATAAGAGATAAAAAAAGTGGGCGTGAAAAGGGGGAAAAAAAGGAAAGACTGAGAAAAGGGGCCGCCTTAAACATATGGTCTCTACCCTTACTACACATCAAGGGGCGAACCCGCCAAAATAGTCGTGTACATGGTCCATGCGCTGAAACAAGACAGAGTGACAGTTGACGGATAACAAGGGGAAGCAGAAAAAAAGAAGGGGGGACAAAAAAGAGCAAGCAAAACCAGCAAATAACCGCTGCTGAAAAAGTTCAAAAGAGAGAAAAAGAGAAGGAATTAAGTTTCTCGTTCGACCCTCTCAAAGCGGGCTCTGTGGTTAAAAGGAGACCGAAGGAAAAGAAGGGAGGAGGCCAAGGGCAGGCATACCCCACGTTCACAAAGGGGAAAACCACTGAAGAGACCAGAAGGGGGAGTGCAAAGGACGCGCAAGATGTTGAGTTGCGTCGGGCTCAACGAAAGGGGAAAAAAAAAGGGAATCGGCGGAAAGTTTTCCGTTACGGGCGGAGAAAAAAAAAACTTTTAAAACCAGTCGACAGTTTCGGGGACAGGGGGAAGGGGAGCCAAGACCGCGTGGGAGACACAAGGAAAAAAAGGGAAGGTCTCCTATCGAACTCTCGCAACATGGATAGTGTCGGAAGGGGAACGGGATCCCTTGGCCGTCTAGTAATCGGCACCGCGAATTTGCGCCGGGGGTAGAAAAGAAGGTAGTCAACGGTTCTCGGCGAGGGTCAGAAGGGGCAAAAACGACTGATGCGCGAGCCTGAGTGAGGGAAGGGGAAAACTATTTCTGGGAAAGCGGAGGGCATCTTAACAAGCACCGATCGACCGTACCGGGGGGGAGAAGTAAGCTTGAGGAAACGAGGTGCTCTTCGGAAAACAAACAAACGCGTGGGGGGAAAGGGACCTAAACTATCTCTTCGAAATAAAAACCGTTTACCTGGGTTGCGATCTGCAGATCGCGGTGGAAGAAATAACTCCGGCAACCTAATACAAAAAAATTAATATAAGGGGGGGGGGAAGAAAGGAAAGGGATAAGGGAATCTAATCCGCAAACGAGTGGGACGCAATATGAGATCAAAGTCTGGAGAGAATCGACTTGAAAAAGCGGAGCCTTGCTTCACGAATATGTATTATTACGACTTGTCACACCTTCAAATTAGAACGACCTGCAAAAAGTGGGGTATTCTTCTGTGGAGGGGGGGAAGAACACGAAGAATAATGCACCATCGCAAGATTGTCTTCGCGCAGAAAAAAGGGTCTTAACGGAAAGGGTGAGCATTTTTGACAAGATATAGCAAGTCCCGAAGAAGGGGAGCCGGCAGAAAAAACAATTCCGTCGAACCGGTCAGGAAAGGGAAGAGGGGGGAAAAGGGTCGAACCTTCCCGGGTCTGCGTCTATGACCCGAGACCATAGTTCATAGAACGCCGTCGGCAAAAAGCTGCGGAGGGAAAACGGGATTCGGTAAGGGCAGATCTCTACATCGGAACCAAAAAGCACGCTCATCCCTTCGAGAAATTGTTTCGGGTGGTCGAATAAAAGATCGCCTGTCTAAACAGAACACCAAGAGGGAGTGACGACTTTCCTGTCGGTCAACGAGGCTCCAACTGGGAGAAAACAAAAGAAAAAAAAAAACCGGAGCATCAAAAAGACGACTTCAGCAGGAAAATTGAGAGCCACAAAAACAACGGGGCGGAGAACGGCAAGGACTAGAGGGGGACGCCGGTCTCGGAGCGAAATGATCGGGTCACGTTTACAGGCATCAAAAAGTCGCAAAACCGCAAAAAGGTCTCCGTAACACAGAGACAAAAAGGTTTCTCACGAGATAAACAACCGGGGGCTCAAGAACAGTGAAAAAAAGTCGAAGCGGGGGGGAAAGAACCCATGAACGGTGGCCATGGATACGAAAAAAAAGACGAGCGTAGGAGAAAAAGGAAGAAAAAACGAAAAATCTCAGCCTAGCGGACCTTCTTACCTAAAGTAGGCCTAGGGGGGGGGGGACGGGAGTCGGTCGGGGAATCTTTTCCATTGTGGCTCTTCCAAAAAAAAGGCATCGAAAAACCTTCTGAGTGACAAAAACCTATCTGAGGCTGAGATCGTGAGCGGCGTAATGAGGACACCTCAACTACTCATTGTTCCTCGAGATAAAACGATTGAAGAGTGCGATCGAAATGAGGGCTTCTGGAGCAACTCCGGAAGATATGAAGGAACTGATGCAGACGAACTCTTTGGGGAAGAAAAGAAAGCGGGATCTCCATGAACATCTCTGTAGGGGCGGAGGCTGGACTCGGAGGGAAAGAAGAAGGCCCCAAACCTCTCGCCGGAGGGGTTCAAACGGAAAGGGGTATCGGTGCGGGAATTAGTTGGGAATGGCTACCCGCGTCCGTCCGAAGAAAGGATATCCATGGCCCCGGAGTATGAGAAAAAAATACCAAGAAATCGGTCATCGGGGCGCCGCCTTTCCTGGAAAGGCATCTGGAGAACGGTTGTCCAACAACACAAGGAAATAGAAGAAAAAAAAAAGAGACTCTCTCCGAAAAGAGCGGCTCCCCGATTACTAAAAAGGGATTGGAGGGGATTGTAGCCAGCGTAAAAACATATCAGGTGGAGGAACGAATGGTAAAGGGTACCTCCGCCGATCCGTTAGGAAAACGAGGAACCGTTCCTTCAGGGAAACTGATTCCTCGCACCATAGACGGAAAAGGAAGATCAGCCAAAGGAGCAAGGCTCTATTAAGACACGCGTTTCGGAGCATGAACCTTTTATCGTCGGATCTCTGAGAACGAGTCTGAAGAGCCTCTAGGGGATGAGGAACATCTAAGGGGAAAATCAATCTCCGGGAACACGTCGAGGTGGCCTCATAGGAGCTAGGAAAAGGGGGGATGTCCTCCTCGATGTTGATCGTCTAAAGTTTCGTGGAGGGAGGGCGTCTTTCTCCGAGAAAAAAAGGGAGTGGGACTTCGAAAAAGAAATAATAAAAAAAAAAAAAAAATGAAGAGAAAACCCAATAATATCTTTCTACTCATCATCTGTCGGTCTAGATGTTCCCGACTGAGCATCGGGAAGGCGGTGGGAACTCGAAGGAGGAAGGAAAACAGTCTTGTGTGGTTCCCCGACTCACTGATAATCTTGATGAAAAGGGTTGGTGAATTTGATTGAGAAGGTTAACACAGGGTAGGGGTCGAAAGGGGAAAAGTGGTGAGGGTTTACCATCGAATTCTGGAGGACTCGGAAAAGACCTGAGTATAGAACCCCGGCAGAACAAGCGTCCGTCCCGTAGGACAATTCCTACAAGGGGGGGGGGGGCTGGGGTGGGTGCATCTACTGTTTTACATGAGGGGACCGGTTAATGCCTGCGGCCTCAATCAGAAGAGAAAAACGACGCTGTCACAAGGTGAGCACATGTAAGGGAAGGAGGGGTTACTTCAGGCTGACACGGGAACGAATGAGAGAGGGGGTGTACCGATGCGTATCGCCCTCGCAAGCAAACGAAAAGAAACCAAGAAAATTGGGCCCCTATGATCTTCTCCGGTTAAAGACGGGGTGACAGCGCTTCATCGGTCCAGGCCTGGAAACTGAATTTGAACACTCTCTTTACCGGAAGTGTAGGAGTTTTGCTACGAAGGACCTGGAGGAGCGGGCTCGACAACTTTTGCAACCACGTGAGGTTAATATTTGCTTACGCCGACCGGCATGTCACGAGAGAGGGTCGTCGACACGATCCTACCACGGAAAAGCCCAGAGGAAGAAAAAAGGAAATCATACTCTCTAGTGGTTTTAAAGCAGCTCGCTGCCGACGATGGAAAAAGAAAAGAGGGGAGGAGGAGACAGCTCTCACTTCGGCGGCCGTCGTCCTCGAAGATCTCATCAAGGGAGCCTCGGCTTAAGAAAGAAGTCGATCTCTTTTGCAAACTGCGTCACTGGGATGGGAAGGGCGTGCGAAATCAGGATCGAAAAAGCGCTCCCCGAGATCAAAAAGGAGGAGAGAAGGGAAAAGTGCAGCCTCGCCCTATGGCTTGGCAAACTACGGAAAAAACAGACGGGAAAAGAGTCACCTCGCAACAAATGACTACTTGTCTCTGATCCGAAGGGGTACAGGGGGGGGGAACTAGGACGCCCCCAACGGGGTATCCGTCAGGAAGTCGGACAGACGAAATGAAAGAGATCATGTGGGCGCATCCGCTGGTTAAGAAAGATCAGTATAGAATCGTATCCTGACCGGTCCAGCAGACTCGGGGGGCTTTGAAGAATGAGGAAACTTGACGCGTTACTCTCGGAGGGAGACGGAATCGGTCCTCCTAAACCTTACATGGCCGGACGAAGAAGGCCTGGCCGAAGGGGGATTTAGCAAAGGCTGGGATTGAGAGGAATGAAAGCCTCTCCATCCCGAAACATCTTGTTGGAAATGTCCTAAAGGGGGAAAATCAAAGGTGGGTATAAGCATCGCCGGACCACATCAACAGAGTCTTCGAAGAGATCCTTTTTGGCCTCAAAACCCAGCGCGCGAAAGCTGAATCTTCAAGTAAGAGGGACGCTATGCAGGCCTTGGTCCGACTCTTGTAATAGGAGCGACTGATAAACAAACCGGGTGGCATACTTCTGCACCGGGGGGAGTTCTCGAGCGTTGCGTCAAAGGGACAGGCGAATGAAAAGAAAGGGGGAAGCTGGAGCCGGCGGTCCGCGACTCCTTCGAGTAGGGGGGGAACCAATCCTCAGAGGGGGGGGGAACAAGGGGCTCGTCTCACTTATCTCCGTTCTTGGATCGCTCGGAAGACGAATCTATCGTCTCGGGGTTAGAAAGGGGGCGGGGTCGGAAGGGGAAAAAAAAAAAAAGGGATGTGGAGAACCTTCGTATTCATCGTATACGGGCCAAAGGGAAAATTCAACTATTGAGGGATCAGAAAATCCACAACAACCCAACGGAAGTGCAAGAGAGATAAAGAAAGAGGGGAACGTGAACTTGGGGCAGCGTACGTTACGAACGGGTCCGCCTGGAGGAAGACAGGGTGAAGAGAAGAAAAGTAACTATCAAAAAGGATCAAATTCTACCAAAGGTAAGATAGTCGTAATGATAGAGCAGATGAAAAACAATCAGTTGCCCGATCTGGCTCAATATTGCTGCCAGGAAGGTGAGTCTCTTTAAAGAAACAATCAACATCCACGTCCCTTTCCACATCAGATCACAGGAGACAACGAGAGGAAAGGGGGGGGTCCGCGACAAGTTTGTGGAAAGGGGTCTAAGGATCAAAAACCTTTCTGGAGTCCTCTTCGGCACCAAGGAAGGGGAGATGAATTGCAAGAAAGTGAGTGAAAACTCTCTGCTCAGATAATATTTTTAAAAGGCAAAAAAAAACTTCTTACGGCAACCTAAATGCTGCCCTAGCATCTTCTTAGGAGGGGGAATCGAGTCTAGAGAAAAAAAGGTAATGTAAAAAAAAGCTACCTCAACAACGAGAGGGGGTCGGGAGGGGCACAACTGGTCCCGCCCTTAGGAGTACTGCATCCGGATTCCGACGCGAAGGAGCGGCACGCATGGCCACTAACTTGAGAGGCTTCTAGAAGGGGGATAACGGGGGAGCGACCTGCGTCTAGGGAGACACCGGTCGTGGGATTCAAAGCCTTGCATAATTCGACGATCTCTTAGCATCGTGTGGGGAGAAACAGGATCTGTACGTATAAGGAAGAAGTCGGGCCGGGAAGGGACGAGCTCTTAACCCGTCCAAACGATCGCCATCTTGGCGGGCCCGTTTTGGACAGCGGACGACCTTCGGGCGCGTCATGGCAAGAAAAAAAACAGTATTTCCATTGTGAGGGACCTCAGAGTGGACGGGGTTATTCCAGGGTGGATTGAGGTGACTTAAGAGGGTTCCGAACGATTCTCGGTGCCTGGCAAGTCTCCTGCCCCTACGGAGAGGGTAACCTGAGGTCAGACTAGATCACGCTAATCGTCGCCGAAAATTGAGGAAGAAAGAGGACTCCTGCTTCTAGTATATTCTTTACCGAGAACTTCCTGGCGTCTGGGATGAGGAGAGGAGCAGAACAGAAGTTTCAGTCGTCCTGCCACGATGGGGAGGGTTGAGGGAAAAAAAGAATATGGGCTACTAACCGGTCCCCATGAGACAGAAGTCTTCTCGGTGGGAAGAACCTCACTTACAAGACGGTGGAAAGGGAGACTTTCAACAACTCGCCACCGAAAAAAGGACTTGGGGCGCAGAGGAAAAAAGATGGGTCGACTTCACTTTACCGAGTCGTCCAGGGGTCGTAAGGGCAGGGGAAAGAGTTTTATCTTTTTCTGTATGACCCGAATCCAAGGTCTCGGAAACAAATGAGGAAAAGCACCTAGAAGATCTGCAAAAAGCTTCAAAGGAAGGTTGTCAGGGGAGATAGAGAAAATCGTAACTCCCTCTCAACCGTCTACGGACTTCGGGGGAGAACGGACGATGCGCACGATGGACCCCCCCCAACAACACAAAAAAAAAACGTTCTCAACCCACTTGGATAAGGGTGGAGGCGCAGATTTGATAAAGGAGCAGGGTTAGGAAGACCATAAAAGGGGGGGCATAAAAGGGAAGCCTCCTCGACGAGAATACTAAACCGGAGGAGTAACTTGCGTACAGGAAGAGGGTCAAGGAGAAAACGCGCCCGGGAGCTGGGGTCAAGGGGGGTAAAAGGGGGGGGCCAAAAGACCCAAAAAAAAACTATTTCCCTCAAAAATAGGAGGAGCAAAGAATAAAAGAGTTGCTCTCCTGTAAAGAACTGACAAAACTGAAGAGAAGGAAAAAACAATCCCCTATGCCTTAGGAGTGAGGTGGACCTTGAATAAAAAAATAAGAAGAAGCGAGAGGCTAACACGGACGACAAATCGCCGACAGAGTCTCGCCGTCTTCCCATACCAGGCGTCTGGCCCTTCGAGATGGGGGGAGGCAGCCAAAAGGGTGTGGCACGTAAGGAGCACTACTACTCTACCCGAACCTTCTTAGTGAAAAGAAAACGAGAAATTCCAGAAACCATTCGGTACGTCTACCTCACATCCTTCTAAGTTCCGCTAGTAGAGGAGAAAAGCTGTGCAAACTTTCGCCTGGCAATAGCCCCGCCCTCATAGACTATCCAGTCAACTGATGGATGCTGAAGCATGCGCCAGACCCTCTGCCTAAGTCTGGGCGCGCTTAAGGAGGCCCACTGTCAAAGAAGGCCACTCCGGATGCTTCAGGCACTTAATGGGAACGAAGTGCGTTCATGTTCGCCTGTCCAGCACCGAGAACGATGCTCAGTCCCTGCGTCACATTACCAATAAAAACACAAAAACGGTCTATTCATCCGACTCTCAAGTCGCACTTCCTTGGGGAGAAAAAAACAAAAAAAAGGAGGGAGAAGATACACCGACAGCTTTTCCTATCAGGATCGGCGCCCTGCGTAGAAAAAGCGTTGGGGGTTCTTTCCCCTCAAAGGCCGTTACATGCCTCATTCCGGAAGGGGAAAAAACCGAGAAGGAAATGGCGCCCTTCCGGGCCGTGCTTCTATGAGATTGGGTGCCGTAGGTCCTACAGCCCTCCGGATCCTGCATCCGCGCCTGGTCGAGAAGGGCAAAGAAGGTACAACCGCGTGTCTAAAATCAGAAGTGAAAAATGGGTATCCACGATAAGGATGTAAAAAATTTAGGCATAAGCGCGATCTGCAATTGGGTCCAGAGTTAGATCGGTGGCAGAAAATAAATTCTACGACGTAAAGAGCTCCTTCCGCTTATGGCAGCCAGCCAGCAGGGGTCGGGATGAATTTCTCCCGGACCTAGCGTTTTCTTGACAGAGTAACAAACATCAAGAAGAAAAGAAAAGAAGACCAAAAAAAAAATCGGGAGTCGGCGCCGGCTCGCATGTGCTTTTGAAGGGGTCCTTTCCTGGGGGAGACCGCGTTATGCTCTGTTCTCATGTAAACGCGCAAGCGGGGGGGTGTCCCAAGGCAGAAGAAGAGAGGGAGGGAGCCTGGGGGGCCCTTCGAGAAATGATGTTTAATAAACGGCGGGACGTGGGGTATCTGTTAAACTAACGGCGCCTTCTTTTTCTTGATCGATTTTTGGCTAGGGACCTCCAGGAGGCGCCAGAAGGAGAAGAGAGAAAAAAAAGTCCCTTAACGTGGCCGTTAATCTGAGGACGGGGTGTTGAGGAGAAGCGGAGCGGGCCGGAAGTCCTGTGTGCCATCTTCTTACCACCCAGATGGAAAAAACAAATCTGGAAAATCCCTCAAAGGTCCTCAAAGCAATGGTGATTCCAGAGGGGGAACTCATCGGGGTGCGCACCGCACAACGAGGGTCTACGCAAGAGAGGAGGGGGGGAAGGGTTTGGGTGAAAGTTCGAGTATCTAAAACTGCCATCACTACCTCGGACTCAGAGAGCCGACTCACAGGATAGTGCTCTAATAATACGGTTCGGCCTCAGAAGAGCACAAGGATACACCGGCAGGTCGAAACGACGCTCTGGGGTCTATTTGGGTAACGGCAAATTGTCCTTCTAAATACCCAAAAACGTGGAAGGAAGCGCTCGAAAGTGCAGCGAAGAAGACGTTGAAAGAAGGGTGCTGCTCTAACCTAATGCTTTTCCAAGGCGGCCGGGGCGAAATACGAGAACAGAGGGCAAGGCTCATCCGCGACACCTCATTTTCTCAAAAAAGGATAAAACGTCCTCACTCAAAAGAAAGTTCCGACTCCATTGCTCTAATAGTTCATGGAGCGAGGAATTAGGGAAGCGAAAACAGAGTAAGGGAGAAGAAATTCAGCGTGCTTCTGACCGCAGAAATCTCAGAAAGAGGGGGGGTTCCTATCCTTTCCGGTCTGAAACGCGAGACAAAGGACGATCGACCTCGGAATCCCTCGTCAATCATTCAAAGGGCCTCTCTAGTAGAGCTACCGAGAGGTGTGGCGGACCTACCGCCGCAACACGTTCCGTCACGATTCACCGTAGCAACACCTGGCGACTACTTTCCGTCATGAGAGAGTCTTGTGGAAAGGGCCGAAGGAAAGCTCGAATCCTTCGCCGGAAGAAGAGAAGTTGCTCTACTACCTGCTCTCGGGTAGGCAAAATCATTGAGTGATGAAGAGGGGCCGCATTCGCATCTGACCACCGGAGGTTTGCGATGTGAAAGAGTGCAGCTGGGTTCTCGCAAAAAGTGAGAGTTCCTCCTACGTCCATTGTTCTAACGCGAAAACCGTCTACTCCAACCGGAATGGCGGTTTCAGAAAGGCGACATGTGAAAGCTGACAGAAAAAAGAAAGCGTGGTTGATTACCCGTACTGGAAGTGTCACAGTTGGTATCGAGCAGGCTACACCATCAATACCTCGGCTTCACGTTGGGAAAAGCCAAGACCTCCCCATCCGGCGAGGGCACGCCCGTCGAAAAAGGAGGAAGCGGTCCCGTGAAGGGGAACGAGGGGTCTATTTAGTTTTTAAAACCTTGTTAACGGGTCGCTCAAAAAAACCACGTTTGCAGTCACAAAAAGCAAGGGGAACCGCAACTCATGCTCTATTGCTAGCCGGGGTAGGGGGGGGGAAGGTCTGGTACGCGTGGGTCGTCTGTTGTCTCCGGTTCCTCTGACTCCCTTCTTACCGCCTCGGGGATTGTCGTCTCACTGGGGAAAAAAACCGTCAGAGAGAAAAACAGGGAAGAACCGGTACAGACCTCGTGTCCGGGTGATCAAGGGTTTTCGTCCGTTTGAAGATCGCCCGGAGGTTGAAAGTAGGGAGACAACGTCCATTCAACTTGCCAGGCCTTCCCCGATTTAAGATCTACCTCAACGGAGAGGAGGAGAGGGACGGCACGGGGGAACTGGGGGACCAATCCGGACGAAACGTGTCCGCCGGCATCCAGGGCCGCGGCTACCAAGAAAAACAAACGGCAAAGAGTCTCACCCCGACCACGCCTACAGGTCGCCTAAGATTGGGTCCCGCGTCAGGATGGAAAAAAGCAATGAGACGGAACGAATTCGCGCCCCGCCGAGACACCGCCAGCACAAAGGGTCCTCGCTGTCCAAAGGAAAGCGCGCCTCTCTAGCCTGAGTTGAGAGGGGCCCGCGGGGAGGCGCTAAGCAAAGGGGGGGGGGAAACGTAGTGCCTGACGTTACACACCCGCGTCGGCGTCGAGAAGGAACCTTCAAATCGCCACCCAGGGTCACTCCTCCCCAGGGCGTCAGCGCGCGCACTCGCCCATGGGCGGCTCGACCGTCGCGCGGTGAGAGCCAGGTCGTGAGTCCGTCCGTCTTAAACTAACCCACAGGGGGGAAGGGCATTAACGGAGAGGGTCGGGCGGCACATCGGGTTTGCACTTCCTTTACCGGGGGTTGGCAGGAAACGCACGTTACTTCTCCGGCGGCTTCTCGGGGCGCATGCAACTGAGGAGGGAGGCCGAAAACCTGCGCGACCACCAGAATCGAGCACCGGAGACGTAGGGCCGAAAAAAAAAAGGGCGAGCCTTTCCTCCTCTTACTCGGATCGGTCACCAGGAGGGGCCACCCATCGGGGTCGTAGGGGAATGAGCCGATAGGTCGCGACGTTAAGGAGAAAAGCGGCCTCTTCGGTCCACAATAGGCGGAAATGTGGGAAGGTGCAGGTGACGGGCACCGGCGTCTTAGGCCGACAAAACACACTCACAGGGCCGCGATGCTCACTCTCTCCGGGGGCATTGCACCTGGGAATCTAGCCGGGGGAAAGGTCGATCCGACGGTTTTCCCTTGACGGGGGGGAAAACAATAAAGAAACAACTACCTATCTAGAAGCGTGATGTCCTACGAGATATCTCGAAGACGGGATGGGGTTTCGCGACGCAAGTGCCGCGGGATAGCGGTCCACTCTGTCCCCCCTTTTTTCTTGAAAAAAAGCCAACGCTATTCCTTGTCGGAAGGCATTTATGAGGCGACTTTCCCTCACGGGAGCGGATGCCCTAAGTGTGTTGGTACTACGTGTCGACAGAACCGCTGGAGGGCGGAACCATGAGACGAGGGCTCTTCCAACAGGCACACGGCACGGGCTGATACAGAAGAGCGACCCCCGCACGGAACGGTCGCCTGCGAAGCACCACCTAATTTCCGTCGAAAGATTCGCGGTAAACCGAAGAAACGGACGGTTCTACTCGGAATCAGGTCTTTGACCCACCTCGAGACCGACGAACAGCAACGGATATCAAGGGTGTCGGGCAGAAACCACGTAGGTGGTGGGCGAAGCGCTCACTGGAACCCAACATGTCTCATCCTTCGACGAAAGAGTTGGGGGCGTTCTTCCCTGAAGTTCAATAAGTATTCAAAAAGTTGCTCATCACCCAAAGGATAAGGAACAGACGGCGTGGAGTGCAGTTCTCTCTTTGAATGTTTTAAACCGCATCATGGTCCAGCGCAAAAGCGAAGAGCACACACACCACGACCGGCGAGGGGAGGGGAACGAGGCTCCCGCTCACGCGGCCTGCGTAGGGAGCGTGGCGTTAGCGGGGGGCCGACCCAGAGCATGAACACACTGATGGTCAAAAAGCAAAGGCGGGCGCACCAACAAAGGTGCTCAAAAAGAATCCTTTCTCCAATCAGGAAAAAAAGGAAGACCCAGGATCCCTTGGGAACGCATTCTGGAAAGACAGACGTTGAAAAGAGGGCTCACACGGAAAAAACTCCCTGCCGACATCCTCTAAGCCCGCGACTCAGATCGTCGATTGGTTTGGTGTAGGAGAGTGGGTTCGGCAAAACGGGTGGAGGCGCAAACGCCCTTCACGACGAACCTGCCGCCTCACGGGAGAAACGGGGAAAACTTTCAATCGGGTCGTGTCGTCTAAGGATCGCCACCGAAGCTCATGTTCACTCGGAAGGGAAAAAGGGTGGCAGCTGCTAAATCAGTTTCTCTGAAAAAAAAAGAGACCTCTGCCTAGGCTCCGGGGGACAGGTGTCATGATGCTCGACCGCGGGGGCAAAGCCGCCATCTATCAACCGAGAGATCTCGGTGCGAGACTGCTGGTTGCTGTAGGCGACGTCAAATCAAACGACCTCGTGGTACGAAGGAAGGGAACTCTTTCTTTCCTTGAAGGGAATACCGCGGCGCCCAAGGAGACGATGCATAATGGAAAAACAACGGCGTCACGTCCACTCACCTACCACTGTCGTCTGGAATATGGTGCTCGATAACTTTTTCACGCTCGGCGAAGCGCTTCCTGCTCTCTCACAAAAAAAGAAGAGGAGGAAAGAGATACCCCGATCATCTTCTCCCACATGTTCTACCAGATGCGAGACCCCGTGTACCGTTCGTGTCGAAAGAGGACAAAATGGCAGATCAATCGCCAGGCGCTTTTCAGAGCAAAAGGCCGCCCTTCCGGGGTTCACCTGGGGGAGGCTGGAGTGTTCCTGCGCGCAAAATCAGAAACATCATCGCCAACACGGAGCTCGGTGCTGTCAAGTGTCGGGGAGTGGAAGGTGATTGGATCTCTGGTCTCTAACTCGGCAGGAGGCACATGCCGAAAGACGCAAGATGCAAGTGTTCGCTGCCAGAACATGATCTGAAGGTTGGAGATAATTACTCTACTTAAACATCCTCCTGCCCTTGATCGTGGGTTGCAGGTTGTAAAATGCGTCAAGGAAGAAAACACTTTGGGAGCATCGACACCACGATAACGAACACAAACCAAAATAGGCGATACTGAACCTTCTCTCTGATTCCCTGCAAAGGGTCCGTTGTCGTTCCGGGTGGAAAAAAAAACCACTGCGAAAAGCAGCATTTCGGGGGGACGGTCTCATTCCACCGTCATGGTGGGGGCTTCCTGCGGATGAGTGAGAGAAAAAAAAGGCACGTGGTTGCAGGAGCAGAATTATTTTCACGGCCAACGCGCTCCGAAGGGAGCCGGTATTGAAAAGGTTTGACAATGAGTGGTGGGCGAGAAAAACCGGCACCCGTTCGCGCGCCTATCGGGAGAAGACCTCGAAGAGTTTCGGGCGCAACGTCCTCTTAACCCAGGGGGGAGTGGGTGGCATTCTACTCCGTAGAGGGCGGTACTGTTAGGAAGGGATTTCCCATCCCATCTGCACATCAGGGGATCACTTCGCCGAAGATCCGTCATGGGACTGTGCACACTGGGTTAGGAAAAGTTCGCGAAGGAAATCATTGACGGGAGCCGCACCTCACCAACTAGTCTGGCTGCGAGCGAGTGTTTTCCTTCATTTATCAACCTCTACACCACATGGGTCCCTCAGCTAGAAGGGGGACGCCCGCGTAGTGTTCTCGACGAGGATCGGGTCATCGCCGCAGCGCACGGGGGGTTATCGGCCTTCTAACCGGGAACGCGCTTATTAGGGAACAAAATCACGGGGGTCAGTGCGACCGTTCCGCGGCGGTCGAGGAAACGGCTGGGAAAGCGCCGAAAATGGTCATACTTTTCGCTGACAGCAGGGGACCGTCGTTATAGTACTACCAATCACTCGTGAGGGCCGGCAGACCGCCATGTTCAGAACGCGTCAGAATCACGAACCAGATCGACCGTCACTTCTCGGCCAGGTATCTCGAAGACGCCGGCGCGAACTACATCGTCCTTCGGACGTTCGGTCGAAATCCCACTGCCGATCTATCACGGTAGGTGGCGATATGCCGGTAGGAGAAAACCATCAGTCGAACAAAGGCCGAGTCACCCTGGCTCCAGATAAGCGATCAGAGAGCCTCTATGAGTTGCTGGGCCTAGACGACCCGCCGGTGGGACTCTAAGCGCCCGACCTCTGCGAGCGAGGGGGGTAGGGGTTCCGAGGCGAGAAACCTTACGCCGACAAAAAATCGGCGCGGACTCCCCTCCTTCTCTCTTTGCATCCCCTTTGTTAACGAGACTCGAACTGGAGGGAAGAAGGAGGCGCACCGAGGGGATCGGATGACGACTGGGAAGATGGGTTCGGCGCAAGGGTCGGCATCGAAGCCTCCTCCCGGGTCTTGCCCATTTGCGCCCGCGCGCGACGAAGGAAGGGAAACTGGTGGGGCGGATGGCGAACAGTGGAGTTGCGCCACCCGAACCTATGGTTGAGGGAGGAAAAACCGATGGACTGTCACCCCGTTGTATATCTCCTAACGGGGTCCCACTCATAGCGGTCTGCACGCGAAAGTGCAGAAGCCGCAGCAGAACCATCGGCGATGGCGCCCGGCTGCAACGAAAGGGCTCGGCACCGGACCGGTGAACGCTGTGGCGCTGCAGGTAAGAGCTCCACGCGGTGAAACGTGAACGGTCGCATCACACCCCCGCCAACAGGCCAACCCCCACTCCGACCACCACAGGCCCCAACGACCCCCCAACCCCAGGCATGTATCCCAGGGCATCCCTCTGAAACCCCTTGTGCTTCGCGCGCCCGGCGAGGGGGCAAAAGACGCTAGCTTTGCTCGAGCCGTAAGGAGTACGCGTGTACCCGATGTGAGGGAAGAACGGGGGCCGGAAAAGAGAGGAGACCCCGCCGTCATGGGCAGCGGGAGACTGACGCCGGCGGGGCCAACTTCACGCCGCCTGAAGGACTAACCCCGGTACGACCAATGGTCTCTGTGTTACCTATACTGTCTCCTGGTACCCGGCCCGGGATTTTAAAGGTCGCAGAAGGAACAAGGGGCCAAGGCCAGAGTGAGGG
>Ga0179593_1518199_pt1 | contig 21966 bp, 26 predicted proteins | sample CZODoug2_1_08_16_FD_185931 | JGI IMG/M metagenome (GOLD analysis project Ga0179593, IMG submission 185931) | Vadose zone soil fungal communities from Angelo Coast Range Reserve, California, USA - CZODoug2_1_08_16fungal (PacBio error correction) | ecosystem: Environmental > Terrestrial > Soil >...
TTGATTGTTGGGCGATGAGCACCGGAGGGACATTGTAAAAGCGACTGATTGAATTGTTTGTAACAGCAAGAAAGGGGGGGGGGGGAGACTCTCCGGGAGGGGAGGAAAGAAGTTGACCCCCAGGGGGTGTAGTAAATAAAAGAAGATCATAAGCTTTAAAAAAAAAAGGAAAAAGCCCTCCAAGGGAAAAAAAAAATCCTCCACAAAATAAACACGAAATCCGGCCCGCCAGCTTAAAGAAGAAAGACCAATTCTAGATGGGGGAAAAAGGGCCCTTTTTGGACAAGAGAAGAAACAAAGGCATCTGAAGCGGAGAGTTTTTTTCCAAAGTATCTTTGGAAAGGGGGAAGGCGGAACCAAAAAAAAAACCCAGTAAATGAAAAAAAAGGACCAAGGAGTGTAGCTGTGGGGATCTCGGACAGGTACAGTGAAACCCAAGAAGGGAAGAGATATCGGAAGAAAAAAAAACCATGAACGAAAAAAAAGTGGCCTACGGCGTCAAAGGAAAAACAAATAAGTAAAAGGGGGGGAGTTGTCAGGAGACACCACCAGGGCATGAAAAACAAGAATCTCAAAAGGACGGCATGAGTATCATTACAGATTTTAGGGAAGACCCCCGGCATTTCACAACGGTAATCTGGGTAAGCAATCTCTGAAAGACGTTCAGGACCCTGCACTGAACGCGTCAAACGAAGAGCAGAGACCCCGGGAGAATGAGGCGCAAGGGCCGATCTTGAAAGGACAAGCCGCCGAGAAAAAAACTAATTAGTCGTCGGGTCAAAGTGGCCAGCTGTGTACCCAAGAAAAGAGGGCTGAAGGGGTGGAAGCAAGAGCATGGGGCGGGCGACCCCAGTGGAAAAAAAACCCACCGCAGTCCCGCGCGACGGCCCGGGGGTGGGAGCTAAAGAAGAGAGGGGATCAATTGGTCCTGGTGGAACAAAAACAAAGTTACCGTGTTTTTCGGTTTTAACAATTTTCTTTAAAAGGAGGGAGGAAAACCAGAACCCAGCCAAAGGGAGAAGTTTTCCATGCGCAGAAAGACATCCAAGCTGTTATCGTTTTTAAGTAAAGGGGACTCCCGCATCAAAGTCAAAGATAGCCAAAAAAAGGGGGAACCTACAACGTTGCCAGCCCAAAAAGCAATCCTCGCCAAAATGCGCACCAGAGCGTCAGTGGGGGAGAGGGACGGAGCCTACACATCCTTGAAGATCGGTCACACCGGCGTTAGGGCGGGAAAGGCCTTAGTTGAAGGGCGGGACTGTGGGATCAAAGGGTCGCCGATGGTTTTGGGGAAAAAAGAAAAAAGCCCGCGCCCGCGAAAGGAAAAGGGGGGTCAAAGGCTGGAACATCTGGAGCAAAACCCATCAAAGTGCCCAGGGGGGGAACTGGAGGCCGCGGATCTCTGGGGTAGCGAGGGATCATAGGTCACTGAGACTCACGGGGGCTGGAGATCCGGCAAATAATCAGGAGTACGCTGCCCGGCATTTTTGGGACGGAAACATATGGGACAGGGATGCCGGTCTACTAATATACGGAGCCGTGCCGCCTCGGAACTGAGGGAACAGAGGTGGGAGAAAAAAAGAAGGCAGGAGGACTGAAAGAACTTGAATCGAACAGGGGGTTGCGTAAGGTTGGAGTATCAACTTAATGGTGTAGCCTGAAAAAATCATCGCGATTTATGGGGGCGGCACCAGAATGGACCCCAATGGAAAAAACCAGGAGGGGTTGCCGGAAAGCGCCCGCATACTCCGAATGTCTCCCGGTTAGGCCTCATATAATCGAATGTTTGGGGAAGATATGGCCCTACAACAGACGATTGTGGGACTATGACGGAACTCCGAGGCCAAAAAACCTAAAGCAGGCCATCATAACTTAGAGTAGCAGGGGCCGTCAGGGGAAAGCCTAAATAAGGAAGAAGCCCCTCTATTGAGGCATCTGGTCAAGGGAGAGAAGAACAGGGGGGTAAGAAGAGATTGAGAAATCTACAGACGAGAGGGGGAACTCAACGATGTCATAGGACGTTACTCTCAACCGATTGCGACTGCAAAGGTCAAAACAAATACTGGCCCAGACGGACCCGGGACTGCTAAAATGAGGCCCGGGGGGCCCCTGCTGAAACGCAGGAAAAGTGGAATAATGAGCGTGGGGGGAGGTCTTGCGGAGGGGGACTTCTGTTCTGTCTGGGCCGTCTTTAGTCCTTGGAAAATTGTCACCGAAAGAGAGTCGTGGACAATCCCCTGATGAGGGCCCGCACGAAAGGACCAAACCTAGTGGGGGGGGAAAGGGGGACTAGTAACGAGTGAAACGTAACCTAGAGCAAGAGCCCAAAGGTGGTTCGGCAGGCTAAGACCGCAATCGTAAGGGGGGCAGGGTTTCGCAGGGTGCCGTTGGATGGGCGATAATTAAGCGCAAACTAGGGGTAACCAGTTCTTAGGAAAGAGGCGAGGGGGAAACCCTATCCAGATCTGGAACGACAGAGCCGCGGTGCATCCCTTGGGTGACCTTCAATCCTAAGAGATCACAAAAAGAACCATCCACTCAAAAGATACCTAAACCACAGAGAACGAATGGGAAAAGAGTCACCATTCTGGAACTTTGGGAGAAAACGCACCTAAGACTCAACCAAAAACAAGGAGTGATAAGAAAAAGATGGAACGAACGGTTCAGCCGATGCGTAAAACATTGTTCGTGTTACTCCAGTGGGAAGGGGATGCGAGGGGGGTGGGCAGGAGCAAGGGACGAAAAAAAACAAGAATAAAAAACAGTGGGGGGGCAATCGTGAAATACCGCAAAAAGCGCGAATCATAAATCAAACAAACCAAAAAAGCGTGGGGGAAAACGACGTATGCCAAACAAGATAAACAGATAAAAGGGATCTTGGAGCGCCAGCAACGTCAAACTATGCAGAAAACACGGCAGAAAAAAGGTCACTGTTAAACCACATCGCGGTACCAAAAAGGATTCAGAAAAGCCGAAGACAGGTGGCAAGGACAAAAAAGAAGAAAAAAAAAAACAGGAAAGCGACAGCACAAAAATGCAAGGCGGAAAAGGTCCGAGCCGATTGGGACAGATCGGCCAGGGCCCAAAACGCTCGAAAAGCGGCCGACGTCCCCGTGGGATTGGGTTTGCCAAACAAAAACGCGATCCAGGGGGTAGCGTCCGAAAGAATCAGGGGTAAAATAGAGGGGAAGGCAGGAAAAAGGAACGGCGCAAAGAGATCGCACTCGTCAACCCAGCTTGTTTGATCCACTAAGAATTCCTGCCATCGCCGCGGTCTGAAATTCACTAAGCACTTCTCAAAAAAATGTTATTGCAAAAGAAAGTAGTGCTGGACCGGCATCGCCCCAATGGAATGGGTCATCAGGGCAAATCAGCCACAAGAATGCGAAAACCATACCATCAGATTGAGGTGACCGTGGCGGTGGCCGAACCATTTACCCTTGTTTCATGGGGGGGGGTGCAGCGGACGCCCAGGCAAAGGCAAAGAGCCACCGGCCGCGCAACCGTAACGGCAAGGGGATTCAACCGAAGGTCGCACCGAGGCCTACGGAAGGGAAAAAAGCCACCTAGGTCTCCAAACAGAAGCACCCCCATACACGCACATACAGCTGAAAGAGGGGGACACAAATGAGATCCGTAACCGAAATGAAGCAAGGCCCCTAACCGCAGCGGACTCAAGCAGCAACGGTCAAGGGCAATTGGAATGGTACAGGGCAGAGTCCATCAGATCAGAGCCAGTTCTATTGAAAAAGGGATGGACCCCAACAGGCGAACGGAACGACCCCCAAGGAATATCAAGGGAGCATAGGGAGGGCGCCGGGGAGAAAAACCTTGGAGGAAGAATGACTATGGCCAGGAAAAACTAGCGCTGGGAAAAGGGGCGGATTGACAACGCCTGGCTTCGGGGCGGGAGAACCAGGGGGCAGTTCATCAACGACTTTGAATAGGGAAACGTTACGGCACTGTGGGGGAAGACAGGGGAAGTTTCGCGGGACACGGCTCATTCGGGGGGGCCCCGGTTGTTCTTGGACGTCAACGTAAAAAAAAACGGACGTGCGTGCCAGCGTATGACAGGATTAGGACACTTTCCATCTGCCAGGCACTTGCAAACATCGTCGTGCCAACAACGGGTGAAGGAGGGGAAGCTCCTCTTAAAGCACACCTACGGGATAAAATACGAGGGGGACCAAGCGCTGAAGGAAGCAATCTGGACGAAGTCCAGCACGGAAGAGGGCATTGGTCAAATAAATAAGGAAGAAGGGAACCTTAGTGCTCCCATTTGAAACGGAACGTGGGGTAGGGTGAGTGTCCGAAAAAGAAAAATAAAGGACCTTGGACGAGAATAAAAAGTTGACAAGTAAGGCATCGAAAGGGTCAAGCACGAAGGAGGGGGTGATTTTTGAAATTTTTTATCTAAAAGGCCGAAAAAGGGCGATGGGGGGGGTTTGGAGTGGAGAAAGGGGGGGGGGGGGAAAAGCGATTAACATGGAGTGGGGGGAGAGCAACCGAGAGACGAGAAAAACATTGCTCAAAAAGAATGTCATCCTGGGGGGAGACAGGGGTCCCGCGGGAAAGGACCAGGATCTGGGGGGGGGGGGGAAAAAAGGACGTGTAGAAATGATATAAAGGAGGAAGCAGGGAGAAAGGGGAAAAAAGAACATCAATCCAAAAGCGGGGGAAGAATCCTTTCATAAAGAAACGGAAAGGAAAAAAGTGAGAAAGGGGGGGGGAAGAAAATTGGGGGGAGAGACGGGGACAAGCTTGTTGGAAAAGAGGTCAGAAAAAGAGGGGGGAGTTTTATTGTGATTCGTGTTTAAAACTTGAGAAAAAAGAGAGGAGGAAAAAGAAGAGAGGTTACAATGTGGAATGGATAAAGAAAAAATAAAAATTGAAAGAAATCAGAAAGGACGGTAAAAAAAGAGTATCCTTCAGCAGAAAAAAAAAACTAAGGGAACAAAAAAAACTCTGAAAAAGACGGGTTAAGAAAAGCAGGGAGCTTGAAAAACGAAAGGTACTCAGCCAGACCTACAGGGGGATTGAGGGTCCCAGTAAAGGGTGTAACCGTCTTCAAGAATGACCGGAGAGCTTGAAAAAAAGGTCTAATGGGGAGGTCAAGAAACCGGGCTGAAAAACACAGGAAAAGGTAACAAATGAGATCATTGGTGTTCAAAAACTCCTCCATGAGGATGAGAAATGAAACCCAGCATGTTGAAAATGGAAAAACGAAAGAAGATTGAAGGGCCCAGACTTCGAAAAAATGGAGGAGCTAATGTTCCCCCAGATACAGGAAAGAAACTGGCGGGAGTGAGATCCAAAAAGAACAGCAGGAAAAAAAAAAAGGAAGCGAAAAAAGCGCATTTTGATGTTGATGTGATTAAAAAAGAATCGCCCACGAGCACAGAGGGGGGAAGTCGAAAAAGAGAAGTCAAGACCGGTGAAAACGACTTCCATTCCTAAAAAAGAGGAAAAAGGAAAGAGGGGGCGGGATAAGGGCTAACCTCCGAAGATGGTCGAAAACGTTATTCGGGTTGTTAACGCCGTGGGCCTATTGGAGGCGGGAAGGGGGCAGTTTCAGGAGTTTAATGCAGTACCGTCCGGAAACAAGATCTAGAAGAAACGCCATGCGACGAAAGAGGAGTAAGATTAAGGGGAGTGAAGCTGTCTAAGTCCTTGGGGGTTTTTTTTTGGGGGTTTTTTTTTTTTGGGGGGTTGGGGTGGGGTATGTGGGGGGTTTGATGAGAAGAAAAGGAAACAACTGCCGTTCAGGACAGACGCAGAGAGAAAGGAAGAGAAGTATTTCAGGTGAGGGTAAACGTTGAGAAGAAAATGCGTGCAAGAAAAAAAGCCTTTCAGACAAGAAAAAGCCAACATCAGAAAAATTAAACAAGAAGGGGGGGAACGCGCCAAAGGATACGGAAGGTTTGCCTCGCAATGGGGAAGAAATATCACAGGTTTTCAGACAAAGACTACTCGGGGCCCGCGGCGTGGAGCGAGGGGTCCTGCTTACCGTCCTAAGGTCGGAAAAGGGGAGTACGGGAGGACCATGTGGGGGGAAAAAAAAAGAAAAACTCACCAGCCTCAGGGAAAAATGATGCTGGAACAGCTTAAGCTCGGAACACAATCAAGTTGACTGTCCTCCTGCCCTGGCCTTGGGACGAGAAATGGACGTCAGAGCTGGAGTCCAGAGCTTGCTCAAAAAACTCGGAGGGGGTTTCCTCTCGGGGCTACACGGGGGAGGGGACTGAGGGTGGGCGAAATTGGGATGGAGGAGGCGTCAAAGGGTCGTTGTTCCGCAAGTGCACCAGGGACGGGGGGGGGTATGCTTGTCACCGAAGAAATGAAAAACACTGGGCTTTGACTTTGGGCAGGTGCAAATGGTGTGTTCATGACGTCGACATGGGGGGTGCGGGACCGCTGACAATATTCAAGAATCCGGGCAAGTGTTAGAAGGGGGGTCACCCATTCTAAAGAGCATTGAGGCCGGCCCTCACCTCACTGCCTCTGTTGATCGGGATGTCTTTGGGGGGGCCTTACGATTGGTGGGGGCCGTAAAAAAGCATTGACCTCCAAACCTCCGGGCTAGTCCCATCCGCGGGACGGGCCACTGGAAAGGTGCACAGAAGTCCGGGAAACTCTTGCAAGGAACGTGCCATAAAAAACTTTGGGGGCGCAGGGGGCGATCAATGAGACGAGGGACACTCCAAACTGGCTAAAGAATACACGTTACAAACTCGGTGGGACTCCGCAAAAAAGAAACGGGGGAGATCTGGGACCGGAGGGGAGGGGCCCTCCCTGGATGGAAATATCAAGGCGGGAACCCAGAAGGAAGAGAGTTTCGGGGGTGACGGTTTTGCAGGGGGCCGTTTTGTCAGTCCCTGACATCTTGCCAGGTGTTCTGAGTGTTAACCGACCTAATGACCTATCTCTACCTGAGGGAAGTGTCTGAAACTCTTGCCTGGGGCGAAACCGCGGGGAAAAGCGGGGGGGCTCTCTCGGGCCCGAAAGGTGCCGGACTTGACTGGGGAAGTTAGCTGGGGGGGGGGGTGATGCCGAGGAATCCTCAAGTTTTAAGTGGCGGAACGAAGAGCCGTTCGGGAAGGCCCAGACAAATTCAGCAAGGACAAAGGACCCTCCCATTTGACGGCAATCATAAAGAGCCAACGCCCATCAAAAACAGTAAAAAGGGCAAGCACGAAAAAGTGAATATTGCTGTGAACGTGGTCCCAGCAATGAACTCCAACAACAAAGGGGGGAAAGGGGGGAGAAAAAAGGGAAATACACAGGTTAAAATCAAGATTAATGTCCAGTTTTCAGTCGTTAACTTTTGGGGGGGAAGAACTTGAGTGGGGTGGAAGGGTCGGGAGACAGGCAAAAAAACAAGGGCGGCACAAAAACCGACTCCTGCAATATACGTTGGACGAGAAGTGAAAAGAACGGGGAGAATCATCGCCACAACCAGCCGAACGTAACGACGACTGCAATATGCGCAAAAACGACAAGTCACGCCGGGGCTTTGGAGCGTCCTGAACGGGGTGCAAAAAGGGAACGTGAGCAGCCAAAAGCCAGAAGAGGGCGGTGGGCCAGAGACATAAAAACAGGGTCAATTATCACCGACCGAAACTAAAGAGACGCAACAGCACGGACCCAATCGTCGACGAGGATTCAGCGCGAAAAGGGGGAAAAAAATTGTCAGGGGAGGATGCCTTGCCCCCGAACGAGACGGGGAGGCCGGCGAGATTTTATAGGAACAAATATCAATGGATGACATAAAGTTGGCACCTGTCCATCGGCTGGTGTCGCCCAGGGAGAAACCCAGTTTCGGTTAGCAAAAGCGAATGGAAAACAAAAATCGCAGGGGGTCATTAAAGTCCGGGACAACCTGCCAGCGAAAAGAATGGATGGCCTCTGGGGCGGACGGTGCACGGAAGTTCAATCGCAGCACATAAACAACGGAATCAGAAGATCAAAGATGATTTCGGACGGAACCAAGACGAAGGGAGGTTGCTGTGGTCCCAAGAAACCATGCCTTCGATTGGCGCGCCAAAAAAAAGGGACTGGATGGCCGAAACCCACTCGGAAAAAAAAAAGACGGCAAAACCGTAACGGCTTGCGAATGCGTATGGAAAAAGCCCCTAATGCGCACCGATTCGGACGAAAGGGCGACCGCGAAAAGAAAAAACAAACTACTCTGTCACAGAAGGGAAAACAAACCATCAAAAGAACATCTTGATCGAACTATAGAAAACATCAAAGGGAGAACCGCCATCGGGGGACATCAGACGCCCGCGAAACCGAAGAAGGCAATGAATTGGGTGATCGCGATCAAAACACTGTTCCAAACCGCACCACCAAGAAAGAGCGGTTAGAGGGGGGTAAACCCATGAGGCAACCAAAACCGGGACCTGGGGTAACGGCAAAGCGGCGCGAAAATGCAAACACAAAGTGAAACTTAGTCGAGGGAGGGAAAAGAAGAGGAATACGCAAGGAAGCTTGTGATTACAGAGAATGACAAAAGGAAATGTCTTTGTGTCGCCAACCTGAGGAAAAATGCGGCCAGAAACAATTGGGGGGGGGGGGAAGCTAAGGGAAGACAGAACTCATCCATCGTTAATCCAAAAAATTGGAGTGCCTGAAGAGTAAAGTGACTCATTCCAGGAAAAAAAGGGCAAAAAGGTATTTGAAAAAAAATAACGGACGGCGGTCAAGCAGGGAAAAAAAAAAAACATGGAAAAAGACTCAAACTCTTCCAGTCGCTCAACAGCGGAACTTCGCGCGGAACGAAAAAAAAAAACCACGGGCGCCAAAAAGCCACAAAAAAAGGCAAATAATCCACCGGAAAAGCAACTTGGCCGCGGGCGGTCACCAAGCCCCCTTCCTCCTCCGTCATACGGGTCGCGCTGAAGCGTTGATCTGCTCAATCGCCGGGGACATGACCTCATGCTCTCGACAAAAAAAGTACTTGAGGGCTGGGGGAAAAAGATATCCTCTTGCCTGCCCCTAGGAACCGGGAGTAGCCCATCAAAAAAAAAAGAAAAAAAAATGCCGATTTCTTTGGGAAAAAAAAAAGACGTGTCGGGATCGAACTCACCACCGTTATCGGTAACCTGGGGTGAGAAAAAAAAAACAGTAAAACAAAAAGATGCCCTCAAAGGAACATCGGTAAAAAACCCTGCTGGGCTAACGCATCCGGGGAAAAACGCAGAAAAAACTCAGAAAGAGGCAAAAAATTGGTAAAAACTGCGACGTTTCCCGGCCAAGCCAAACCCTTAAGAGTTTAAGCGAATGCTCAGAGCGGCACGGGAAAAAAAAGGGGAAAAAACAACTGGCCCTGCCACAACAAAACAGGGTGAGTGTGAAGAGAACCCTGGGAAAAAAGAAAAAAAAAAGGAGCACACGGATGCGAGGGGGGGAAATTTTGGTCGATCAGCCAAGCTGTAAGAAAAGGCGATCTTGTTGGGTAGGTTGTGGGGGGGGCATACAAGGGCAAGAAAAAACCAACACGAAGAGGGAGGAAAAGAGAGAAGATTTAAAAAAAATAGGTATAGTACAAAATCAAGATTCGGAAACTCGTAAGGCCCAAAGAAAAATATCGCCCAACAAAGGGGAAATGAATAAACACGCAGCCAATGGCCCGTGGATCACTGCCGAGCGAACAAAAGAAAAAAAACTAAACAAATCACCTTTATTGATGTGGCAAAGAAAAGCCACTGAAAGTCCCCGGGTGGCACTTGAACAAAAAAAAAGAGCATAATTATCATCCGTAAGAAGAAAAGGTGCGCCGGGAACAGCGCCAAAAAAAAAAGAATGACAACATGGAAAAAGTAAAGCATTGTTTTGGAAACGCGGCCTTTCATAAGCAAACCCAAAACCAGCGGGGGATAGCTACACACCATAAGGACGGGCCGAATCCCCAAAAAAAAAAAAAAGCCCCAAACGCCCGAAAAGCCCGAAAAAAAACATGGGGACGTGCTTTGGGAAAAATGAACCTACCGCATACATCGACAAAAAAAGGGGCAAAAAAGGACACGATGCGCCCAACAACAAAATAAACGAGATCAAAGGAAGGCTCAATGAAGAAGTTAAACCACGGGAACAACTCACAATCACTTCAGCAAATTACAAAATAACCCAGCAGGGAAGAGCCCGTTCAATGTTTTCCCGCAAAGGAATGAAAACAAACGCCAACCTAGGGAACACTCTGAATCAGCGGGGCTACTCTGGGCAACTGCAAAGAGCGGAAGGGAAAAGGCGCAAAAAAATCCCGTGGTGGCAGGGGATCTTAAGGTGAGGACCCAGGCGTAAATTGTGCCCGAAACGTAAAACCCCCACATACAAAGCGGGGGGGACGCGACGGAAGGAAATAAACTGGGGGGGAAAAAAAACACGAACCAAAGGCCGTTTTTCTTTTTTTTGGGGGGGGGTTGGTTGGGAAAATCCGAAAAAACAAGACCGCCAAAAGGAAAAAAAAAGCGAAAACAAACAGCAAGATAAAGGATGAAAAATCTGTTGTACTGATCGTTATCACCAAGCGGGAAAACCGAGAACATAAAAAGAAGTGTCCCGCACAAGAATGATCGGTGACTCGGAAGCAGCAAAAAAAAACAAGAACGGACCGACGTTTTTCATCTGAACGAAAAAACAAGACGCATTCAACTAACCGTTCTGTCGAACACCGGCGGTAAACGCCCAAAAACCGGACGAAGGCCCTTAACCGGGGGCGGCGTCAAAAGGATTTGGGACAAGACCAAAAAGAAAAAACCGCCCAAGAAGGCTGGAAATGCACTAAACAAGCGTCAAAGACAAGGGGAACAAACGTTGGCCATGTGGTTGGAGAAAAAAATTTGACGCGTCGGCGTTTTGCAAAACGACTCATTGAGGGGTGCTCGGCCGAACTCCGCGGGGGAAGTGGACAGGACTGATTAGAATCCGGCCAAAGGGAAATGGTAGAAAAGGGGTGGTAAAAATCCGGCCGGGATACAGAGCGACAGGGCAAGCAAGTCAAGGCCGCAGATGGAAGGACTTCTGGAAACAGCGAACACGCTGGGGACGCCCTTGGTTTGCATAAGGGGGGAACGCTCTTCCCTTTGGCGATGCCATCCGGAAACCCCCACGTCTGACGCTTATGGGGTGATGAAGAAACCTGGTCCGGAAGAAACCGGACTCACTTTCCTTCTAAAGGCAAACCTCGGGACAAATCGGGGGGGAAAAAATGGGGGTATCGTGTCAGGACCTGAACCAAACTGTGGGCGCGGGAGTTGCCGCTGCCGGAAAAACAAGATGGAAAAAAAGATGTGAAGGACGAACCTAACTGTCCAGAAAAAGACAGCCGGACAGGCGGAATCGTGCGCCGTTCTTGCCTAGAACTCATCCTTACTAATAGCGTTAACGTTCCAAATCGGAACTGGTCAGAATTAAAACGTTGGGTGACCATGGAGAGGGGTTCTATCAGCCCCAACGGAGGGGGGACCTGCAACTAGATGTCATCAAGGGAAGGTTGGAAAAAACCTCAGCGGGGCAGAAAAAAAAATCACGGAGAAGGCTCGGGGGGAAGGAGGCAAGAGCTTCGTAAAAAAATCTAAAAAGAGAGGGGTTGGGGGGACGGGGGACCTCTGATCTTTTCGTTTCTGTAGAGGAGAACTCTCATGTTTCGTCGAAGGGATCAATGGGAACCAAATGCGCGCCAGATAGTGGGCCACCCGCACCCGGAAAGGAGTGCCGAACAACGGCCCTTTGCACGGTCGTCGAAAAGAAGGATGGGATATTGGGTAAAGAGGAACTCAAGAGACAAGGGGGGAGGAAATCGGGGGGGAAAAAAAAAGTCATGCGCAAAACCCACAAGCGTCTCTGAAAAGTTCTTCAGGGGGGCCGGAGGGCGTTAAATACAATAGTGACAGACATTGCGTACCGTAAAAGCGGGACCGGAATCTGCAAGAGCCGAAATCCCTCAGCGTGCCGCCAAAGGGGAAGGGAAAATGCCGATTGAAACAAAATCCCAAACCAATCAGTAATACCGGAACAAGAAAAAGGGAAGAATGGAATTCAAGAGGGGCTGAAACGTGTCGCCCCGAGTCATCGCCCACAAAAACACAAGGGGGAAGGGGAGGTAAACAAAAAAAAAAAAGGGGAGATGGGAGAAAAAATGCCAGAAAAAAGATGAACGTCCCCAGGGCAGTTTCGGTGGATTGGATTCGGTGGAAGGGGAATGGGGGGGGAGGTGTCAGGAAGGGGACAAAAGGAGGGCTCCCCTGCCGGGGGAGAAAGCTTTGGATTAATTCCTAAAGAGCGTAAAACAAAGAACGCATGCAAGCACCAGGCTCACGTGACGAAAAGAAAAGTGAGGGCCGTCCCCAGAAAAAAGCCATATCAAGCGGCTCGTAGCAAAGAGGAAGAGTGAGCACGGCAAAGAGTTTAAAAAGGGGGGGTCACAGCAGGGGGTGGCCCCTCGCGAAAAGGGGGCCGGATCCCAGGCAAAAAAACAGCAAATGGGTCAGACACAAGGACCAAGGGCTGCCAGAAATGCTCTCGACGGAAAATAAATCGGGCCATTGGCCGAGGAAAAACTTAAGCGTAGAAAAGTTAAAGGGAGGCGATTTTTGAGGAAAAAAGAAATAGTTCTACGAATCTTTTTCTCCATCGGCCGGAGGAATGGTAAAAGCCGGAGGGGAAGGAAAACAACGTCGTAGAGGCCGCCTAAAAAAATGCCGCACGGAACGCGGGCGTCAAAGGGGATTCTCACACGGCTCCACGCGCCAGTGGGGTGTACTCAGGCGGGGGGGTGGGCCGGGACCGTCCAACCTCCATCAAAAAGAGGGGGGGTTCAGCGCTTGCACACTCCATAGATAAAAAAGCCCAGGATTGCGGGACGAAAAAAAACGAAAGGGAAAAAGTGAAGTTTGGGGCCGGCTGGCCGAAACCATGTTCCTTGGACTGGGGGGGGAAAGGGGGTTCACGCCTCCCAAACCAAAACAAGTACCTTGGGAAATCCACCATTCCCGGCAGAACTAAAAGAACGAAAAAGCGAAAATGAAAGGGAATAAAAGATCTCAATGAAGGGGGGCAGGGAAAAGCGTGAAGAAGATCGACCAAACGAGGAATCGGTCCACCCCGCAAAAAGGAAAACACCAGAAGGACGGAGAAGTTAAGATAGAACATGGCCAATTGGAGAAGTAGACCCCAAGGAAAGAAGAAAAAAAAAAATGCGAAACTCAGCGACGAAGCGACACAAACAAGGCAAGGGGCAAGGGGTGAGAGGAGGGGAAAAATCAACTCCGGTCCTCCCTGTCAGAACGTTCCTCGTTCTGTGGGACCAAAAAAAAGCGCTAAAGTAACGACCCCGGGAAAAGGGGAAGTTGAAGAGAAGTGACGAGAGGGAGGACGCCGAGGGGAACCGGGAATTTGAATGAAGTAGTTCCAGAAAGGGGGAAAACCTGAGGAGTTGAAAGGGGCACAACGAGGTGTGAAAAGCGTTCCCTGGGGGGGGGGGGGGGGGCGGACAAACGGCACGGGGAAGTAGCAGGGGCGAAGAGTTTGGGAAACCGGAAACTCGAGACTTAAGCCGAAAAAAAAACATCCTGATCAAGGGGTTCTATCTTCGAGGACAATTCATACCCGTGGGGGACGGGACAGGGACCGGGACGGGGAAAACGGACAGACGACAAACAAAAGGACACAAGCAGTTACTTTCTCCTCTCACGGAGCTTCCAACGTTTCGTACAAGAAGGGCCAGGGGGGACAAGGCCTCGGGAAAGCCACCGAATCAACTAGGCGGGGGGGCGCACTGAAGCCGCATTCTGGGGCGGTGAAAGAGAGAGGAAGAGGTCATTCTCGGGGAGCGCAGCCCACGGGCAAAGGACTTCAAGCAAAGAAGGGACCTTCCCGTCCACAATCCAGTCGAAGAGACCATTGGGGAGGGTAGGGGAAAGCAGGGTCGGGAAAGATCGCGTCCTTCAAACGGGAAGATGATCCCACGAGGAGGAGGGCCGCATCGATTTCAAATCAAGCAAGGAAATGCAAGGGTTCGAAGACGTTGTTGTCAGTAGGGGAGAGGGGGGAAAAATCAGCCCCAAGGGGTCGCTTTCGTGGGGACCAATCCAGGAGAAGATTCAACGTCAGAGGGTGGGGAAAAAAACAATCTAACCTGGAATGGGCTCAGAGAAGGGAAGGGGCCAAAAAAAAACATGCGCAATCGTACAGGGGGGGAAAATCTGTGGGGGGTGTCTTTCCCGGCTCAAAAAAAGGTCGAAGACCCGTTGAAAAGAAAAAGGAAGGAAGTAAACGTGCGAAGGAAAAAGGAAGGTCCCGCATTGAAGGGGGGAAAGGGGCTGACCTACACTTGAAGACAAGGGGACCGTTATCACTTGCTTTTGGAAAAAGAATTTGGGCCGATCTGGCAAAGGCAGGTACGCAGGTGGGATGGGATCGGGGTGGTGTTTGGATTTTGTGTAAATCTCGCGCCAAAACAAAAAACGGGGAGGGGAGTAAATATTACAAAACATTAGTTGTATTATAAAAACAATAAAAATAAAAAAGAGAAGCGGACAACAGTGGTGAAGAACTTGGAGAGAGACAAAAGCCCTGATAAAAAAGAACCAAGTCAAGGGGAAAGCACTGACGGAAGGGGTCATCAAATGGGGATTGGAATGTGGTGCAGGGCCCATGGTGGTCAACTGAGGAAACAAGGTTCTTACAGAGCCCCGGAATGAGCAGTATCGAGTCCTAAAAGGTCTCTAATAGGGGCAATGTGACCTCCGTTAAAAAGCGCCAAAAAAAAGGAAGAAAAATGAAAACAAAATACCCTGGAGGGTTGTGTCTTCCATTGGAAAGACGCAGATATCAACCCTCATTTGGTGAAAAAGACTGACCACACCCACCATGTTACGGGATAGTGAGAAAGGGGCGGTGGAGGGGAAAAGGGTCAAAGAAGAGAAAAGGGGTTCTTCCGCGACCATGCACGCATGAACAAAAGGAGAAAATCGCAAAAAAAGAAGTTTCAGGTGAGGGGAAGAAAACAATCGGGGGCGGCCCCAGACGCGCGAAAAAAAAAAAAAGATTAGAAGACAGAGACAGGAGAGCATTAAAAAAAAAGAAAAAGGACAGGAACCACACCCCTCAAGGAACATTTGAAGGGAAGGGCACTACTTCTCTTCCCCTTGGCCGAGATTGTGAACCGCATAGCGCCAAGACCAGAGCGGCGGCGGAGAGTCACCCTTTGACCTACGGAAAAAAGACTCTGCTTGCAGGAGGGGAGAGTTAAAAAGGGGTAAAGTCCGCGGCGAACGGGGGGCACTCCTTCCCAGCTACCAGCTGGGGTGAAACAGCTAAAGAAAGGAGAAGAAGAAGAAAAAGTAAAATGGAAAAGAGGGGGGGGTCACGAAGAAAGTTTTTGTTGTTTGGGGGGGTGGTTCCCTTCGTACCGCTTAACCGGTTACACCCCAGGTCCAGCGAAAAAGAGAAGACTACAAGGAATACCAAGGAAAGGGGGTGGGGGAGTTCACGAACGCAGCATGATCAGTGCCAAAGCAGCCAAGAAAAACATAAAGTTGGGACAAAGAAGCTTGAACCTCTCCCGAAAGAAGACATCAGCCGGATCCGCTTTTTTGTCGGAACTGGAAGGGGGCACTAAGGACCCAATTGGACATAGGGTAAGAGGCGTGACAACAGGAAGAGTCACTATCAATAAGGCCGGACCCCTGGTCCTTCAAAGGAAAGACGATGGGTTTGGAAAAAGAAGAATAAAAACGACGAAAGGATGGGGAAAAACATCTAAGGAGAGGGGGCCGTAGACCAAAAAAATCAGGAAAAAATTTTGAATCCTGGAGGGAGGGTGTTGCTTGAAAAGTAGCCGAGAAAGTGATTGAGAGCCACTGATATAAAACAATAGACTTGTTAGAAGAATGGCTAATGGGAAAGGGAAGGTCTTATGTGGGAATCACTTTGGGAAACGTATCGAGGGGGGGGGCTACGATAGGGGAGACAGGTCCGAAGGTAGGTAAGGCCGAATGTCAGAAAATATGTAAGGGGCCAAGTAGACGGGATCGTTGTAAAAATGTTTGTGCGATGGGGAAGGGGCACTGGGGCTCTTAAAGAGAGGGGGAGGCGGGGGGGCGGGAACAAATGAACAAAACCTGGACAAAGGGGGGGTTGCATCTTCCCAAACCGAACTCTAAAATGTAAGACGGTGGCAGGGAAGGTACTGAAAAAGGAGGGATGGAGTTTGTGGGAAAAAACCAAATCTACCACAGATTATCCTAAGATGAAGCAGGAGGAAAAAAAAAACAAGAGGATGGAACCCATCGCCGAGGGCTGGGTACGCGGGACTTGGAGCACATCACCGAAATGCGGCAGTCCGGCTGTCGTGGGGGCCGGGGGAAGAAAAAAAAACCGAACGGGTCTCGCAGAGTTCAATTCAGATCATGGGCAGACAACAGAAAATCGGGTCCGAACATGAGAAAAATGGACGGTTGAAGATACAAACCTCCTGGGTGGGGGTGGGGGGGGTCATCAAAATCAAAATGCGACGTCGGCACAGGATGAAAGAGAAATGGAAATGTAATTAAGAGCGAAGAAAGTGAATCCAGAAGAGCTTGTAGTTCAAGGAACGATCAAAAAACGCTTTGAGGTTTAGTCCGTAGGGAAAAAAGAATGGGCATGTTTATTCGGAAAGAAGAAAAAGGGCAAAAGGACACGAACCATGATGGAAGGCCATACGTACAGGCAGGGGAAAGCCGGTGATGCATTGGGGGAAGAGTAGTGAAAAGAAGGTCTCTCAAGAGCCGAGTTTGCACGGAAGGACCGGAGAACCAAAGACCGGGAACGTAGACGGGGTATTCGAAGGGGGGTGGGTGAGAGGATAGCGCCGAAAAAATGTATGGACGGGGGGGACAGGGGGGGTTTATCGTACTGAATGAGCAAAAAAGAAAAAAAGCAAAATATTAGAAAAGCCCCGGGCCCTGCATCAACTAACTACAAAACAAATCCATCAGAGGAAAAGAAAAACAAGAAAAATTGGAAGGCCAGCTGGTCTTTACGTTGGGAAGGGACAAGATCAAGCTCAACTGAGGAGGGGATAAAAAGAGAGTGATAAACAGACAAAAAGGACAGGAAAAAGTTCGTTGCTCAAAGTGAGGGGTTCGGTTAGTCAGTTGTAGGGGGGAGGGGTTCCAGGTGCAAGGGGGGTGTGCGGCCAACCTTCGGCGAAGCGCGTTGATCAGGTAATAAGGGAAAGGCGGGTGAAGGAAAGAACCGAGGGGCTTAAAGTCCACAAGCAACCTGAAACTCACCTGACGAACGCACGGCGTATCTCAACGCAAAGCCAGCCTCCAAAGGAGCTTGGAAGACTCAAAAAGTCCAGCTTATACAAAAAGAAAACGCAGAACACTACATAGGGGGCGGTTCAACCGATCCAGAGAAAAAAATGGGAAAGGAAAATAACCGAAAGACAACTAAAGACAGAAACGATCGAACCTAAACCCAGCAGGAAACAGCTTTCAATTCAAAGATCCATAAGGGAAAAGGGCCGCCTTCTCCTGGACCAAAGGAGGAGGGAAGGTGATTGTTGGGGAAGAAGAAAAGGGTGGGGGGGGAGAGCATCACCAATTCCAAAAAGGCCTACCGATAGGGGGAGGGGACCAAAAAGAGGCCGAAAGGGATCGACCAAGCACTCTGAGGAGAAAAAACTTATAGAGGTCCGCATGCCAATCTAGACGGGGCCCTCAGGAAATGGGAGGAGAAAGGCCAAAACCAGCCAGGGGATGGAACTCGGAGGAATTGCCTATCGTAAAACATCTCTCAAAAGAGGGTGGTCAGCCCGAGAAAAAGAAAGAAATCAAAGAGATGAGGAAGAAACCGTAAAGTTGGGTGACATGGGTTTAAGAAAAATTTGAACCAGAATGGATTGTTCAACCCCAAAAGAAGAGAGAAAAGATGTCTAGAAAAAAAAGGAAGGAGTAAAAAATGTTAGGAGGAAAAAGGAGATGAAGGCAGGAAGAAGAAAAAATCAGAACCAAAAGGAAGGGAAAAGAGGAGTCATGAACTCCTATAGTGGCAGAGATAGGTACCCAAATAAAAAGTGAGGAACAAATCAACACTGAAGAGGAGACCATAGGAACTATTTAGGAAAAGAAAGAGAAGCCCAAGAAATGTAAGAGAAGAGTAACATCGAAGGTAAAAAACCCTGTCCTTCAGTGGGGTGTGGATAGCTATCACATCAAAATTGTAACGAAGAATTTGTGAAGAGTTTGGAAAAAGGGGGGGGGATTTGAAACAACCAAGGCAACATGCTGAAAATGAAAAGAGACCTTTCCTTGAAAGAGGAAAAAAAAAGAAAGAAGAAACCATTGGATGGACTGAAATGACGTAAAGCCGGAAGAGGAAAAAAGAAGAGAGGGAAGGGGGGAAGAACTCGTATCTCTTTGAGTTAGGTTTCAGTGTGGGGGGGAGGGGGGATATTCACGATCTTTCCAGGGAGAAGAGGAGAGGGAAAAACAGTACAAGTGGATTGGTACTTAGAATTTGAGGAAAAAGTTGAAAGGTTTCTCAGTGGGAGGGGGAGAAAAATGAAAAGGGAAGGGAACCATCTTTCAGAAAGGATGATTAAAAAGACCAAAAAGACCGGATTCCAGCTTCGGGAGAGAAGGGGGGGGGGGCCTCTTTGAAAAAAAAAAATGCAAGGCGGAGAAAAAAAGCCATGCCACGAAATCAGAAAAAAGGGGAGAAGCATTAAGAGGAAAAAAGCACGGAAAGAACAACGAGAAAAAATAGTAAGATCCTGCGTAACCACTGGACTTGACGAATTCGCAAAGGGAAAAGAAGACTGTGACCAGGGAGACAGGGGAGTTAAAGAAAATGAAAGTCAGGAAAAGAAAGAAAACCACGACTAAGGAGATACAAGGAGGAATGTATTAAAATCGAAGGTTTAAACAAAGATGAAAAGGAGATGGTTGCGGAAAAGTCGGTAATGAGGTATGTAGAGAAAAAGAACACGTCCCCCATTTGTATACTTTTGTGGGGTGGGGACCCTGAAGCAAAGGAAAAAAAAGAAGCCCTTTCTGAAGAAAATTAAAAGGGAAGATGGGGGGTCTGAAAAAACAATGATGGGTAGCGAAAGGAAAAAAAAAAGACTCAAAATAAATAAAAGAGAATTTTTTTCCCTTTAATGGGTGGGGATGTTAAAGGGAGGAAAAAACCATCTTACATGGGGGGGGGAGAATACAGAAATGAGAAAAACTGGGAAAGCACGGGAAGAAGGCAAAAAAACACGTAAATGAAAACAAATAAAAAAAAATTTTGCTGAGAACCGTCAAGAAGGCCAGGGGGAGCCACGGATGTTGTTGGGTTATAAAGGAGGTGTGCGCGTCAGTCAAAGAAAGGACGGTTGTAAAAGGGAGGAGAACTTGTAGGGGTTGGTAACTCCACTCAGGGGGGAAAAGAGACTCTCACCCGGGAGGAGGACCCTCTCTCTCAACACCCCGGAAGTTGGATGAGATACCACCCAAAGAAAGCAAGATCGGACGCTTTACCAAGGGGAATTTGGGAAATTACTGAGAAACCGCGGCCCGACGGTCCACGGGCACGGTTCACCGCTCAGAAATCGGGTGGGGAGGGGATTGGGGTGGAGGGCAAAGGTTGTTTGGGAAAAAGGGGGACCGTACAGGAAGAAGTCACCTGAAAAAATGTAAGTAGAAGTTCTGTTCAAAAAAAGGGGGAGAGAAAAGGTAGTACGAAGGGAAAAACCTACAAAAAAGGAAAATGAAAAAACTGAAGAGGGAGGAAGAATGGTTATTAACGATCGAGAGCACAAAGGAGGAGGAGAAACCCACAGTTGAAGAGACTTAACCCCAAAAACACCAGATACGGGGCAAGATGCAGAAGGCGAGAGGGAAGGGGTCACAAAGAAAGGGACTGGGGGGAAAGGGGAGGGGAGATAACCCTACAGAAATTACCATAGAAAAAAAGTCCTTGAGGGGGGGACTTAGGAAAACTGATTGTCGCCAAAAGAAGACGAAAGTCAAAAGAATACAAGAGGGGGGGAAGGACTTCGCCTTATAGACAAGACAGCGCAACTGTTAACCGAAAAAAGGCCAAGACGGGAGAAAAGGAAAGGAGGAATTCCTTTGAGAATTGAAAAATGAGACGGCGATAGGAAAACCGAACTATGAGACCTTCTCTTCAGGGGAAGGCAGGCTTGTGCAAAAGAGACATGCGGACATGCCCACTTTATGGTTCTATCCTTGTGGCTGGACATCTGGCGAACCCGTGGCACAGATCCTTCCGAGAAGAAGACCTGGGCAAAAAGCGCTAATATGAGTAAGCATAATTGTTGCTGAAAAGAGTTTTCACGCCGGGGACATTGGTTTGTTGTGGTTGGGGGGGGGCACCGAGGAAAAAGAAAAATGCAACTTTCCGAAAGGTCAGAGGAGCGAAACATGCCAAAAAAGACCAACTTTTGGAGGGGAAAAAACGGTCTGGAGAAGTAACGAAAGAGAGTGTGGAGAGAGAAAAGAAAAAGCCCGGGGTACAGAAAAGAAGCAGAGTTACTCCGCGGAAGAAGCATCAAGAATATTGAAGACCGGCGGCCACAACATAAAAAAAAAAAAAAAAAAAAAGCGTTAGGGTTGTGGGTGGTGTTTGGTTTTTTTTAATTCGCTAAGAACGTTGGCCGCGGGCGGTCCCGCCTGGACCCTGACTATTCATGCTGTTTGGTGGGGAGGCCATTTGGGTTGGGGTTCACCTCCCTGAGAAACGCTCACGAAAGTAGCGGGTACAGGCTAAGGAAAAGAGAGAATCAAAGCCAGCATTGATGCATTGCCATTTCCCGGGAAGGATTCTACTGGTAGACTTCCTGATCTTGAGGGGAGACCTGAAAGAAAAGGAAGGGTCAATAGAACTACTTGAAAAAGAGATGTTTTGACTTTATGGGGGGAAAATAGGAATCTACTATCAGGAGGAAAAAAAGTGGACCAATGATGGAAGGTACAGAGGTGGAGAAGTCAGGCCCTAAGATGAAAGAGTCCGGTGGGACAGGGTTACTTTCCAATGATGAGGGGGAAGGGTTTCTCAAGGGGGAAAATTAGAGAACGAAGCATGGGAGCCAATTAGAAAAATGAAAAACTAAGGAAGGGGGTCTCCAAGTCAGGAAAAAGAAAAACGAGAAAAATGTACGGTAGGAAGAAGAATGACTGAAATGGTGTGATTAAGGTGTTTGGCCGAGAAGACTGGGATGACAAAGAATTTGCTTAGAATGAACGAATTACAGGCAAGAAAAAATCCCAGGAAAATAAGGAGGGAGACCTGTGTCATTTTTTTAGAGAGAAAATTAATTAAACCGCAAGAGAAATGAGGATGGGAGATAAAACGAAAGTTGGGGTAGAAAGCAGCCCTTCAGAAGGAAATCGTCAGAACTATGGGAAGAAAAAATAAATCTTCGACAACTGGAAGCTAAAACATCATTGCTCGCACCGGAAAAAAAAAATAAGGACTGTAGGGGAAAACAGTGCAGACGGAACGGGACTTTAGAAAAAAATATGAAGAAAAAGAGCCGGTTACAAGGAATGAAGCTGGCACTGTGACTGGGAGAGAAGGAGTGTATGTGTTTCGGGCGGGGACCTTTCCATGGTCAGAGAAACAGAGAGGGGGAAAAAGGCATGATATTGGAATAAAAGAAGATGAAACCGGACTTGGGGGAAGTGTCTGATAATAAATGACGCTTGGCCTTCCAGCCGAAGGGGAATTTCCATATCTGATCCACTCAAGTAGTAAGTCGCCAACGGGAAAAAAGGGTCTGGGAAGCTGCATGATAGCTCGAGGTTCACCTGTGCGACATGCCTCGCTTCAAAGCCAAAATGCTATATTACCTGCCCCGCCCACCCGGGGGGCCCGTCATGAAAACTCCACCCCTCACACAGCCACATAGGGATAAACGAACCGCAAAAGACACGAGCTTCCCAGCTGGCTGGGAACGGTCCACCC
>Ga0179593_1563808_pt1 | contig 21965 bp, 19 predicted proteins | sample CZODoug2_1_08_16_FD_185931 | JGI IMG/M metagenome (GOLD analysis project Ga0179593, IMG submission 185931) | Vadose zone soil fungal communities from Angelo Coast Range Reserve, California, USA - CZODoug2_1_08_16fungal (PacBio error correction) | ecosystem: Environmental > Terrestrial > Soil >...
AGGAGGCTTCGGGAAGAAGAGGTGAATTCGTCTTTCGACACCGAGAATACGTCCTTTTCGTGGAAAAGATTGGACTCCTTTTCAGGGGTACTGCAATCAAGAGAAGAACTACACTGACTACACGAAAGCATTTTAAGGTTTGCGGAAGTTTCCGTTGGGGGGACTCAGAAGGAAGGTTCAGAATAAGATCCGCCCAAAAACTGGCAAAGTTGAAGGGGGGGAGGCATGTTCCTGTCCGAAGGGGGAGAAAGTGTCGTTAAAAAAAGGAAGCTACTTCAGTCCATTAAGGGCCGAGCACGCCGGGGAAGGGGGGGGGAAGGACGGATCGCTCGTCAGGGTATAACGTGCGCCGGGGAGGGGGGGGGGAGTCCTTCTTTGGAAAAAAGGGAAAAGGACTTTCCTTATTTTCGAAACGGGGTGCGGGTCCCGAAGAGGGGGGTGTGGCCCCACCACAGGATGGCGGAAATCCTAGGCGCTAAAGAAAAGAAGGGCTTACCACAAGGCTTCCCTTTCTAGGGTCGATGAAGGAGCAGGTCTTCTGAAGACACGGGAGCGGGGCGTAAAGGTTGAGGACCCGTACAAAGAGAGGGGGGGTGAACGAAAAAGGTGCCGACAGTTCCGACTTGTAAATTCAGAGGGGGGGGGGCGTAAGTTCACTCATGCTCGGGGGGGGAATGTGTCTGGGCCGCGGGTGAAAAAGAGGCTGACCCAGTTCTCAAGGGGCCTCGCAAAGGGGGAAAAAGGAAGGGGTGCCCATTTGGGGAAAAAAAAGTCATTCCCGTGAATCCAGGGAAAACCTCCAGAACTGCTTTTAACAAAAAAAGGGACTATTCCTGGCCACCTCCTGAAAGTCGCTAGAAACCAGCAAAGGGTAAGAGGAGGGGGTTTCTGGCTGAGAAAAGGAGGGGAAGCTTGTCGACCCTCAGGGTCTCGAGGGAAGGTCCGTACCTTTTGTGTAAGGAATGCCGGGGAAGAATGGGTCCATCTCTAAGAGTGTCCGCGGAAAGGAAAGGGTGCCACCGCCTACCGGTCTGAGGAGAGACGTGCATGCCGACACACCTGACCTCGCTCATGAAGGAGGACGAAGTCCGGCTCCCGTTCAGGGGGGATTGGTCACGCAGGGAAGGGGGGAAAGAGAGGGCCTTCGATCTCCAGACTCTCAGAAAGAGAAAAGGTGGAGGTTAAGGTCAGAGGCGCCACGTCGGGAAGTAGGAGAAAAAAAGTGGCCTTCTCTTGCAGTGAAGAGGGTTTCGCTCTGGAGAAGAAGAAGGAAACCGAGGAACCCTGTCTGGGGTGCGGTCACGGGGAAAGGATTTAACTTCCGCGGAAAAGTATTTTACGCACGAATGAGGGAAAGGGTGGGCCCGGTCGATCGTCCAGAGAAAACTGTGGATCTGACCGGGGGAGGGGGGGCTGTCCTCCTTTAGTGGAAACTCATCAGCGGGAGAAGGGGGGAGATTTCAACAACAGGGAGACTCTTTTGTTCCGCGGGAAAGAAGCAGGTCTGGCGTGTCCGAAAAGGGAATACGTCCTGTGACGAAGGGGGGGGGAGCGAAGGAAGCCCTCCACCTAAATATTGTTAAGGAAAGAAAACTGCAGCTGAGCGGGCTCTCGGAAAAGATGATGTAGTATAAAGAAGAAGAGATGTCCGAAAAGCTTCATGTCGCAGTTCATTAAGAAAATGATCGCGTATAGGGGGGAGGGAGAGGATCAGATGCAACTGCGGCGCATCCCGATAACCAAAAAGTGGAGGCAACTCAAAGAAAAAAACGTTCAAAAAAAAGCGTCAGGACTCCATCTTAAAAGGGAAATGCGGTACGGTTCGATTGAATGGAAAAGACAGAAGGGAAAATAACAGCCAGCAGATCCCCGGAAACCTGAAAAGGAGGAAAACCCGTTTCAAGATACCTACTAACCTGAAAAAGGGATTGTCTCTAATGGTAAGAACTCCTTGTCCGCAAGGAGTGGAGAAAAAACGAACACGCATTATTCCTCGGAAGGAAGAGATCCTATCGGTAAAGACAAAAAAAAGGAAACCGGCAAAGTGAATTCTATTCCTTCGACGTGGAGAACAAGGAGCTTACCTTCCAAAGGGAAATCGACGGGGAGGAAGGGGGAATATCGACGGGTCACTGCCAAAAAGGAAAAATGAAACGGGAGATCGGCAGAAGACGGCATGATCGAGGGGAGAAAGGATAGGTGTGTCGGTCATCAAGGGGATTCGCCGTCGGTGCGGTGGAACTCGGCCTTATTCAAAGAAATAGACTGGTGAATCGAATGCATTCCTTAAGGGGTCTCCAAAACGGTGCTACAAAAGAGAATTAATTTTCGAACACGAAGCAGTTATGAAGAAGAAAGAGCGTGGGGTGTTGCGTGTCGACCTGAAGGGGGGAAAGGGCGGAGGGTCCAGTATGTCTCGGGAGGACGAGCAGTTCCGGTTGGGGGTTGGCCGAGAGTCATGAAGTGAGAGGAAACTCCCAAAACGGGTGCTTTTGCATTGTTCTCTCTGACAGAAACCGGACGCCCTGGTGAGTGTTTGAACCAGGTGCGGCACAAGCCACTGAAGAGGTCGCACACCTAAAAATCCACCGTAGGGAAAAGCTCTTTTTATTCGGCACAAAACATGAAGGGGGGAGGTGCAACCGGGAAAGAGTTTTAAACGGGTACAGGTAAACGGGGGCGGGGAAAATTCTCAGAAGAGGCTCGTCGGCATAGCAAGATCACCAGACGCTGGTCAGAAAACAGGGAGGTTTCAGGGAAGGGTTTCTCGAGAGGGGGTCATCGGGAAGGCAAGGAGGCGCCCAAAAGTACTGGTTAGAGGAAGGCACGCGGGAAAAAATTCGCCGAGAAGGGACATCCAAAGAAGAGATCGAGAAAAGAACGCTTCGAAGAGGGAACACAGGAGGGAAGAAAACAGAATAGAAAGCAATGTTCTGCCAAGGACTGCCCCCACATGCACTTCAGGGGGGGGATGTCAGGAAGAGAAATGACGTCTGCGGCGGGAAAAAAAAGCGACACTACAAAACTTGGCCCTCACGTCCGGCTGTCAAAGGAGGTGCTCTACTTGCTAGAAGCGGATGAACAGAATGCAAGGGAAAGACCGATGGGGAAAAGAAGACTCGTTTTATCACGAAAAGCCGATCTGAGCCGAACGGGGGGATCAGCCATGATGAGAAGGATTTCCGGAGGGGAGGGGGGGGTTTACTCCAGCTCAGGGAAGAGGAAGAAAATTTTGAAACCTTTATTTTAGAGGAAAAGGGTGCAGGAGGGGACCTGCATCAGGTCAGGTCTGAACTCGTTCCCCGAAGTTGCAGGTAGCAGAAGGCCTTATTAGAGTCCGTCATTTCCTGAGGGATCCCACAACAAAGGAGAAAACCTAAGTAACTTCTCGCAAAAGATGAAGGGGGTATGGTCTGAGGGAAGAAAAGGGGTTATCAAGAAAAAAAAGGAGGGAGCTCTCCTGCACCGGAGAAAAATATGGGGAAAGCTTCATTCCAAAAAGACTGGGGCAGGAGGGAAGGGAGGGAAAAAAGCATCAGGTAAAAAAAAGGGGGGGAAGAACTCTAACCCCGAATCGGAAAAGAGAAAGGAAAAAAAAAGGGGAAAGATAAGGGAAGGGGACTGTTCAGTTCATCTGAGTGGGCCTCCTGTGCCTTTGGGAAAGAGTTTAGTCTTAGGGGAAAGAGCCGTTTGTAACATGGAAGGGCTGTTACATTCAGGGAGGGAATTTCTCGGAAAACGTTCCCTTGTTGGAGCTAAAGAGGGAATCTAAGGCTAAAAGAGAAGGGGGAAAGGAAAGGTTCCTCGGGAAGGGGAGGGGGGAGGGCCGCCAGGGGGGGGGGAACCTGAGAGAGGATCTCGTCCGGGAAAGAAGGGAAGAGAGGCTTAAAAAAGGGGTGGTCGGCCTTTGGAAGCAGCTCGAGGTGTGGAAAGACAAATGGAACCCGGATAGGAAAAGTGCAATCTCTATAAAAAGAGGAAGGAAAGGGAAGAGATTTCAACTGGTCTACGAGGGAAAGGGGGCGCGGACAGGGCAAATCGCCTAGGCCACCGGAGAAAGGGCGGGGAGAAAGAAAAGGAAATATAGAGAGGAGTAGAGGGTCTTCCCCCCCAATTTCGGGAAAGGGGACCATGAGGAAAGAGAGGAAGCAGGCACGAAGAGGTTCTAAAAGGGAATCACCAAAGGGAAAAGGGGTCGATTACCTCCGGGGGTACCGAGGAATGGTACCCGGCTAATTCACGAAGAGAGGAAGAAAAAGAGAGGAGGGAAAAAAAAAAAGCAAAAGGAACTAAAAGACGAATGAACTTCCCTTTCCAAAAGAAGGGGAAGGTCTCTGGACGTGGAAAGGGAGGGCCTCTTCTTATTTTCGAGGGGAAGAAGGGAAGGGATGGGAAAAGAACCAGAGAAAAGAGAAAAGGCGACGCGCAACGAGGAAAAAAAAAGGAAAGGGAAGGAGGAGCTCATTTGGAGGGAGTTTCTCACACAAGGAGGATACTGCCAAAAAAGAATTTTAACGACCCTCAACTATGATAAGGTGAAAAGGGGTTGTTATGAAAAAGAGAAAAGGCACTCTACCTGGGGGACCTCATAAAAAAAAGGGGGGTTCCGGAGAGAGCCCTAATATCTCCGGTGGGAAAGTCTGGCAAGAAAATGTTTCTACCATCCATGGGAAATGGAAATGCTCAGAATCAAGGAAAAAAAAGGAAATCTACGGCAGAAAGGAAAAAAGAAAGGGGTGATTATTCCACCCCGAGGGAAAGTATCTTGTTGGGGTGCTCCCTATCACTACTCCTGGGGAAAAAAGGGGGACTTGTGCATGGAAACAAAAAAGAAGTCTATCAAAGACATAGGAGTTTTTAGTTCCAATTTTTTCCTTTGGGAAAGAAACGACCTGTATGCAGAAGAAACACACCATTCATCAGTTGTGTTCCGTGAGGGGGGGGAAAGCTTGTAGTCTGCAGAGGGGGAAGGGTCGGGGGGAGAAGGTCATCCGGTCGAGCAAAAGGGGAAGGAGGAAGTCCGCGCATTTAAACTTGTCTCCGGGGGTTTTGCCAAGGGAGGGGATGAAGGGCCGGAGTTCGTCTCACAGGAAACTGAAGACGTCCAAGGGAACCGAAAGGGAGAACAAGCCGACGGCGACCAAAGGAAAAGAAGGATCTGGTGTCTCTTCCCGACGAGAAGTCCTGGGGAAAGGGTGGGTACGCTTTTCGACGAAAAGGGATGTGGTGCCCCTACCGGAAGGGGGAAAGGAAAAATAGCTTACTCCCTGGGGGGGGTTCTGATTGAAAGTTCGATTCTCAGGGAAAAGTGTGGTATTTACCAAGGAAACTCTGGAAAGGAAAAAAAGGTCTCCGATCTCCGGCGGGTATCGGAGCACAGGAAAGGGGGGGTGGAAGACGGTGACGCGAAAAAGGAATGAAGAAAGCGTCCAACCCGAAAGGATCGTCGGGGAAAACGAAGAAAATGGGACCGAGGCTGGCCCACCTCCAAAGGGGAAGGTAGACGCTAAAATGGTCGACAAGGTCGGGATTGAGAAAAGGAGTGTCGAACCTTCAGAAAAAGGAGGGCGTAACGAAAGGGGGGGGAAAAGGCGTCCTCGAGGGAAAAAAAAGACGGATCTTTTCGCTGACGAAAAAAAATCCTACGCAGGGGAAAAAGGGTTTTTGGTGATATTCTAAGGGGGAGGTGGAAGGGACTCCATGCGTCGCAGAGGAAGAGGAGATAGCCGGTCAGTTTCAAGGAGAGGGGATGTCGCCGTCGAGATAAACAAAGGAAGGGCGATCCGCACGCGTTGAGGGAACACCAAAGTGTAAAGGAGTCCGCTGGTAGTTAGGGGAGCTGTCGTCCTCGATCAAGGAAATTGGGGGGCAAGGGAAAGTGCCGGACACGGCGAAGGTAAACACGGAGATAGAAAAAACTAAGGGGTGCACCGGTTCGCGGGAAGGAAAAGACGTACCTTTTATCGGAAGAAGTCCATCTTTCCTAATGTAGGGGAGACAGTCATCGAACCTTACCGCATCTCTGGGGGAAAAAGAAAAAGGTGCATAAGTGGAGGTCTTTCGTTCAGAAAAGGAGGAGAAAAGGGGGGTTGATCGGCTGGACCGCATTGAAGCATGGAAGAAAGGGACGCCACCTACTACGAGATCCTTGTCGCGAGGGGAAAGAAAGGGAATTGAGGAGCGAGGGAAAGGAGGAGGAGAAGGGAAGGGAGGGGGAGAAGCTCATCTCAGTTTCATTTCGCTTTTCCGAGGAAAAGGGAATTATTATTTGGGCGAGGGGGAAGAAGGAAAAACTGCACCTGTCCATCGATCCCCAAAAGAGGGAGGGGGGGTCCGACAGACTTGCTGAGATCGTCGGTCACCAAAGGAGGAGAAGGAATGACTCCATCGTCAGGTGGGAGAAACCGAGATGCTTTAGCGTTTTCTATTGAAAAGAGAGCACCTCACGCAGTCCCAGGAGTCGCAGGCACCTTACGATGAGAAAGAAAAAAATAAGAACGTCAGTCAAAGGAGAATGGTTCAGAGGCAACTGTGTTCACCTGTCCGGGAGGGGGACACCCACCAAGAGGATTACTAAAGGGGAAAGCGTGATAGATTAGCAATACAAAAGGAGACGAAGTGGAAGTCGAGGACGGGAGAGAACGTGGCTGACGCCACAAGAAACACCGCCGTGCGGAAATCAAGGAAGGATATCTAACGGAGGAAGAGGGGGATTGAAGGTTACAAAGCGAAGAGAAAGGGCATTAGCGAGGGGCGGCCAAAGGTCAGAGGGGATTTCCCACACCTATATCAAATCGTCGTTGGGATAGAAAAGGGGCCGTCTTCACAGGAAAGAGCTGGGAAGAGGGGAATGAAGGGGGTACGAACAAACGGTTCCTGAACTTTCGAACGACTACAGAAACAGTGTGGGGATAAAAAAGTTTCGACCAACGGGTGTTGCTTGTCGAAAAAGGTTCAGGCAGGGGAAGAAAGTAGGTGCTCGGTTTTCGCCGAGAGTGGGTGGTTGGAAGAAAACTGGCATGAAGGTCGAGAAAGACCCCCCTTGGCACCAAGAAAAGGTCGTGCGAACGGAAAACGGCGATGTCGCCCGGGAGAAGGATGGCGACAAACTATCGCACTCAGAGTGAACCCCAACTCCACCGTAATAAGAAAGATGACGGTAATGATCTGGTATGGTGAAAAACATCCTTTATTTCACAGCCTTTGGTACGGTACATGTTTCCGCCCGAGTTAAAAAAGGGAGAAAAAGCATATTGAAGAGAAAAAAGACTTCCTGCTGTCGCCGTAGGGAGGGACGAGGCCTCTTATTTAGAATGTTCCACATCACTCTGCCAGGGGAGCTTACCCCGACCCCTTCCTGAAAGAAACGGTCTGGGAAGTTGAAAAAGAATGACTCCGCCGGGGGGGGGGCGACCTCGTTCTCAAAGAAAATCCACTACCCGCGTCTACGGCGTTAGAAAAAACAAAAGGGGATCTTAACGAGGAAAGGAAAAAAATCTCCAACTAAAAAAATCCTTCTGCAAGCCACCAGAAAAAACGGCACCTTCTAGGGGTTCGGGGATGATCTGAGTCGAGGAGTCCAAAAAGACCCGTACACCCTTGGCAAAATCGTCACCGGCTGGAGGGTCGACGTGGAGGAGAAGAGCAAAAAATAAAGAAGAGGGTAACTGAAAACTGCGTAGTTCGCGGGGAAATCTCGATCGAGCCGGAACAGCTCTCGTGGATAGAGTGCGGGGAAAAAAGATTCAGAGGAGAAACTCTAACCGCGATGGCGGGGGGAGTCTCACCTTTAGAAGGACTTCTATCGAGCCGGCCTTCAGCTTATATCTGAGGAAAGCTCAAAAAAAGGAAAGGTCTGAGGAGGCCGTAAAAGCAGCCGCGAAATTTCCTTCTTCGAGGAAAAAAAAGACGGACTTCAGAAGAGTGGATGGAAAGGGGGGTCGTCTAGCCGTAGTCGAAAAGGTTTGAGAAAAACTACTTTGAGCTCCTCCGGGAAACTGGGCGTGGCATAAGATGGGGGGAGAAAGAAGCGCAACAATGGGGGACGTGAGGATAACACTCTTCAAGAAGGGAACCGTTGCTGAACTCGAAAAAAATCGCCGGAGAACGCCCGAGGTCGTTTAAGGAAGGTTCCGAGGGGATATCCTGGGAAGGCTTTCGACCTTGCCCGAAAAAAGGAAGGGCGTTTCGTAGGTGCATCGAAAGGGGAACAGCCGTCCCGAGGGTCGCGAACAAAGGGAAAGGGGTGAGTGGGGAATCGTAGCCTCTGCTCGTGCCGGGGGGCGGCGCGGGGTAGTCCGAAGGGGCCTGATGATGAGCCTTGGGGAAAGAAACCGCGATTCCTGGAAAAGATAGGAAGGGGGGGAACAGTTCCAGCGCTGCCCATCCTTCTCGGAAGGGGGAGGGCCTCACACTCAGGGAGGCCAAAGTGTGACCTCCAAAAGACAGGAGGTAGGAAACCCGTTGCAATCTGAAAGAGTAGTGAAAAGAAAGGAAAGGGGTCTACGGCAGTCAAGGAGGCACCAACTCTCGGGTGGAAGAGGTCCGAACGGGATACCACCTCATTCGGCTATCCTGGAACTTGAAAACGTCAAAGGGTTCGAATCGAACACCCCAAAGTGAGTAAAAATCCTCGCCTTTCCATGGAATTCACCTAAGAAAAGAAAGTTCTTCGAAACATCAAAAAAGAAGGGGCATCGAGACCTCAGAATGGACTTGGTACAGACCTTCTATGCACCAACGGAAGAGTCGACGAGTAGGGCATGTGAACTACAGACGATGAACGAAAAAAGACCTATATTCCGGTCGAAAGGGACCCTACCCGCGATCTAACGTCAACGGGTTACCGATCACGTCGTGATAACTAGCATGAAAAGAAGGGTACGAAGAAACGCCCACCAGGTGCTGATGGAAAAAGTCTTTTCGGAGTAAAAACATGCATGCTCGAATGACGAAAGTCTACCATCAATCTGTACGGAACTTCCGGCAAAAGAAAGTGTGTGTATGACCCGAAGAAAATTCGTAAAGGGGGGGGAGGCGCTTGACTCCTGACTAGGGAACGAGACCTGGGGGGAAGAGTATCGGAAAAAAAGGACTGCGCGAAAAAAGAGTTTCTACCATAAAACAGCTCTCGTCGGAGCGGGAGACACCGCCACGCGACGTCAGCAAGGAAAATTGAGATCAAAAAGAGGTTCGGAGTCGTCTTTTCTCACCGAAGAAAATAAGACCGGGGCGTTTCCCCTCGTGCAGTTGTCGGAAGAAAGGAAGAAAGCACTTCTATCACCGAACAAATGCGTAAACAGGGGACAAGTTGGGGAGGGGGACGCCTCAGACGAAAGGCAAGAGAAGATCCTCGGCCTAAGGTTCCGGGAAATGGTTGCCTGTCAGAAGAAGTCTGCGCGTGGGCAGGTGTCAGAAAAACTGGGTCAGGTCGAGCACGAGGGGATTGACGGGGAAGAGGGGCGCGAAGGGGGGGAAACGGTGTCACGGAGGAGTCACTTAGAGGGGACCTACTTTCGGAAGTTCGTCGAAAGGGTCGGGGTCCGCTACGAAAAACTTTTTACCCAAGCAAGGAGGGGGGCCATCCTATGCGAGGGACGGCCACCTCAGGCTTCAATATCTTGGCGCGGGCCACACGAGATTATCCTTTAGTAAGGGTACGAATGAAAGGGTAACAAGAATGCCCTACTGGCAAGTGGCACGGACGAAACAAAATGACGCCCGCTAGACGGTGAAACGCCTCTTCGATGCGGAGGGGAGCAGTGTGTCGGGGTTCCCAGAGGAATGAAAAAAAAAATCTCCCGGGCCCGACGCCTTAGGAAAAACCATCCCGTGGGGGGAAAAATGGGTGGCGTGGCTCTAAAAGGAACAAACTAAGAACCATCCCAGAAAACGAGCCCTACGGGGGGCCTTGTTCCAACAGAGAACTTTCGAACACGCAACCAGGAAAAGTTTCTACATAAGATCTTGAAAGCCAAAGAAAGGGAACCCTTCAAGAGTCGCGGGTTCGACCTTTAAGGGGCTACCCTGAAGATGAAGTGCCTTCCTCAAAATCCGGGATCTGTCAAGCTGACAGAAAAGGCCGTACGCCGAAGGCGAAAGAGACTTGATCTCTTAAACACCCCTAGAACAGGGCAGGAAAAGAGCAATTCCGTCTCAACTCAGCAAGGACGACTTGGGGGGCCCAAAAAAAAAGGGTTCATTCGCCGTAGTAAACACGCTCTCGCAGGGGAGTTTATGTGAAGGGGGAAGAACCGTGTTCGTCGCACAAGGAGGCGATCACTGAAAGTAGGCGACTGGGGAAGAGGGGGGACGCTTTCTGCCTCGACACGGCTCTGACAGGGGCCTGCGGGTGGTGCCGGTACCTGCGTTGAAAAAGGAAAAAAACCTTCGGACACCGAGGGGCAAGAAAGTCAGAGTAACCCGCGATCTTCCGAAGGGGATTCTGCGTGGCGGGGTCATCTGTCAAGACTCATCTAACCTACCGCATCTCGGTTGGGGTGACAAAACAGGTTAAGGGGACGCGCGGTTGACCGCAAAAAAAAGAAAAACACACCTCTGCGCACAAAGATGGTGAAGGGGGGAAAGGAGTTGCAGGAGTATACGAAAAAATCCTTGTTTCGCGCTGTCAAGGAGAAAGGGAAGGAACTGCTCATTATCTTGCTCGCGGAAAAAAGGAGGGGGAAATAGAAGAGGAAGCAGAGCCCCGCTAAGGGAAAGCGACCATTATCTCTAGTAGTGGAGTCGAGTCTCGCTGCAACTGAAAAGCTTTTTCGGGACCGCGGTGTAAAGCAAAAAGAAGCTGCTCCTCGTCTTTACAGCTCCACCAATGTTTTTTGAAAAGAGAGAGGGCGGTCACGTTTTCGATTGAGGCAATACAGGAGGACCTATACTAAACGCCACGAGATCAAAGTAGCAACGGGACGATGACAAAAAAACTTCTCTTGCGTCACCGAGGGGAAAAGGGCGCGGCTGAATTTCCGTCACCGTAGTGACAGAAACACCGCCATGAGTCCTCTGGGTAAAGGGCGACAGACTGCAAAAGGCGACGGCCAGGGGAAGACGGACTTCCTCTCCTGGGGACCTTCACCTCCACTCCAACACCTCCGTGCGAATGAGGGGAATCGAAAACGGACCCTGCACGAGAATGACCCTGACCGGCTAGAGAAGGGGCGTTTCGGCGGACGGCCTTAAAAGAGCCCCAGGTCCAATCCGAGGAAGCCGCAGCTCTGGGCATCCCCTAGCCGTCGTCCATCTGAAGGGCTGGTACCTCTATGAAGGGAAGGAATACACTGAGTTTCTACACAGGAGCGCGTAAAGGCGACACTCGCAGTTCTTAAGGGAGAAAGCCAAACCTTCGAGTTGCTTGTGTTGAGGTCGAACGTTTCCGAACATGGGGGGGAAGCAAGGCTTCCAGAGGGGAGAGGGGGGGGAAAAATTTCTTGTATGGTGTGGTTGAATTACTTTAAAAGGCCCCGCCCCACCTGATCCAATGTCGAAAGGAACCGAGGGTTTTCGCCCTTTGGTCCTAGGTGGTCTTGAAGAAGTAGCACCACAAAAAATGCGTGAAACGAAAGAAAATCCCAACACGCTCGCGGGCGTCAAAGAGGAGGTTATTTCAAAAAAAAAAATGCACAGCGTGGTACTTTTACTGGAAAAGGGCTCCCAGCGCAATAAGGCATCTCGTAGGGAGGAAACTTTCATCCCTTCGGAGGGGAAAAAAAATAGGCTTGTTTCTCCTCGAATCTTAGGACAAATCCTTCGTCCCCACAAGCCGCAGACACCTTTTCCTGGGAGAAAAACTCAATTGCCCCTGGAGGGTCCACCAAGGAAAGGAGAAAGACGTCGACACTTTCTCACAAATACGCACCGACCGAGGAGTCTCTACCTATACCAAGGGGTTACACCTGTCTGCAAGGAGTAACTAAAAATGTCAAAAGCACGTCATGGAAACATAAGTAAATTAAAATTCTGCATGGGGGGGGTTGGGGGAGAATCCTTTCTCTATGAGGAAAACTAGGAGCACCCAGGGAAGTCCCTGCGGGGGGTGTACTTTGATGGAGGACCGAAAACCTTCACCGAAGGATAACTCCCAGGCTGGATCGGTGATCACTGAAGAAGGAAGGGATCTATCTATCCCTAAAGTCGGGGGGATCATCAAAAAGTCTGAGGGAAATGCTTCCGTCTCTTGAAAAAGTAGGAAAATCGAGCTTTCATTTTTAAATATTTAACGGAAAAAGGTTCGGGGAAAAAGCTTCCGGGGAAAAGGACACGTATATCTTAGCCCACAGGGGCACCAGTTCGAGTGGTCCAGCGGTCCGCAGGGGGGTGCGCCGTTCTAGTCGGAGCTACGTAAAGGATAGTTACTGTGGACAGCTCGAGGTAGAAGTAAGGAAGTAGCAGCGGGGAGATCCCAGCAACTACTAAAAATCCTCATGCCTAAACCGGGCATAAGATTGAGCAGGAGTAACAGGGGGACATTCAAGCGCACCCTGGTCGAAAACTTCACTAAGCAAACCGTGACGACTCGGAAAAAAGAGTTGACGCCCGCGCGAAAGGAAGATAGGGCTTTAAGGAAGGTATTAGTCTTGCCGGAGGAAATGGGCCCCCTCAAGAGGAAAGCGAGGTGGCGACCCGGAAAGGAACGGAGGAAAAGGTGTCCTTAGGCTCGAACACACACAGCGTGGGGGAGGAGAGGAGACGAAAAAAAAAAAAAGCCTTCTTCTTCGTGCCTGGAAAAAGCGAGGTAGTCCCATCCATGGGAAATCGGTGATGCCGACTGGGAAGAAAAAGGCTAGGACGGAAATAGGTCGGGGAAGAGGTCCCGCTCCGCTGGCCCAGCCCTGAGGAGAGGGTCGAGGCCTATAGATCGATGGGTGCGTCCCCAGCGCCTCAGGGGAAAAATGCTATCGTTAGGAAACCACAAACTTAGGAGGAGAACGAAGATTGCAACGGCACTTGAGTGGGAGAAAAAAAGGGGCGCTGGACGCCCAACGGAAAAAAGTGCACGGCCGAAACACCGCAGGGCGGGGAGCCTGTTCAGCTTCCAAAGGATCGGCTCAAAAGTCCACCCCAAGTAGTCATAGAAGGCAGTGCCTGGAGGACAAGCAGAAGAAAAGAAGCTACTAGGGGCAGCACATCACCAAGGGGACGGAAGAAATCCGGCACCGGAGAGAAAGGGGAGGACCCGTCGAATCCGAAGAGTACGACGCAGGAAGAAAGCAATCCCTTCCAGGAGAGAATCAAGCCTAAAAACACAACGAAATGAAAGAAGTCGTCGCTTTCTTGACCTAACGGGTGCGGATGGGCGAGTTCTGAAAAGGGGGGGGGTCCTTCTTTATAGAGGAATTGACCATTTTGAGGCAGTACGAAGAGAAAAGGAACGACCTACCAGGTGATACGTATTGCTTCGAGGGATCGAACTACGGCCTACTGACTACTTCAGACAAGACAACGGATAAGAAAGTAAGGTCGTCGAAAAAAAGACCGCTACCGGGGGGCCTGGGAGGCTCCTTTACTCCTGGACCTCGACCTGTTGCGTGGTAGCCGTTGAAGAATGATCTCCGGGCCAAGGACTCTCTCAGGAGGGGATTTCGACCATCCAGGTCGGGAAAACCTGACCAGCGCGCTTCGAAGAGAAGGGCGGAGCAAGGGGCAGCCTTGGAAAAAGCTCGCTGTCGGTCTAGGGGGGAAGTTATTACGGCTGGGGTCAATACGCCGGGGAGAAACAGTGGAGGGTGCGCGCGGTCTTGAATCTCAAGCACGTCCGAGGAAACACTGTCGTTGAGGGGACAGGGGTCAGTGTCTAGGTGGACTCATCCGCCCGAACAAAAAAAAAAAGAAACGTTCATGCGTGGGGGAAGGAAGGGCGGGAGTACTTGAGAGGGATCCGCTCCGTCAGCCCATGGGGGTCTCGGTAGAGCAGAATATTTAAAGGCGCGCAGGGAGAACTGGGGAAGGTGACACTTCTGGTGGCCACTGCGAAGGGCAGGAGTTCTTCGAAAACGTCTACTCCTTGCAGCGGGGGACCCCCTAACCGGGTCGCGAAAAGCCCGAAAAACCATCCTCAGGGATGAAAAAAAGGAAGGTTTCGCTGCCCTACGATCATGAGAGAAAGGAGAGGGAGAAAAAATGGTTTAAAAGTACAACTCTTTGGCAATCATGAGGGGGGGGGGAAAATACCAGGCATGTTATGGAACCGAGAACGGGGTGTTTCTAGTGTCAAGTGCGATGAGGGGAAATTTTTTAGGGGCCGCAGTGGACAACATCGGCGAACAGCACGGGGCCTGTATAGAAGGACTTCACCGGGGCCGCAGGTTGGGGGGGGAACTTTAATCAAACAAGCACCATCCCAGAACTGCTAGAAAAACCTCTACGGACGAGCCTGGCACAAAGGGGGTCTGAACGGTAAAACACAGTCAATGGGGGATCGGCTTGAGCAAGCAGAACGGAGTGTCCGACCTTCGAGGACCTTCCCGGACCTGTGGGGAAAAAACAGGACTGAAGTCCGGCCAGTTTCCAGCTAGGATCCGGAGACAGCTTTTATTCAACCGAGGGAAACGAATGCTCTGCGCCTGGAAAGAAAGGAAACCTTTGCGCAAAGAAGCCGTCGCCGAAGAAGAAGGAGCTCGGAAGGTCAGCAACTCCTTCGGGTCCAGTGGGAACGTCTATCTCCAAAGATAAATGGGCCGAACGCGGGGGGGGGGGAACCTTTTGTCGTCACGGAGGAAAAGTCCCTCGGGTGGTCGTTCTGGGTTCCGAAAGACGAGACACGCGCTGACCGAGGAAAGCAGGTCGGGGAGTACACGGCGTTGAAACGAAGAACCGATGTGACGCAGATAAGGGAGGGGAGGTGGCACCTGGAATGCTACTTACCAGGGGATCCGGAGGGAGAGAAAAAGTAGTTGAACTCTCATCGAAAAGGAAGACGGTTGAGAGTTCAAAAGATGACAACTAGCAGAGTGGGGAGCATTCATGTCTGGCTTGCAATATTGTGGGGTCGGCCGGGCAGTTTGCAGCGAAAGGAGGAGACACTGTTCGCTCTGTCCGATGCGAAAAGGTAAGAATGAGCGGCTCGCGGACATCTCTCTACATACCGTTATATGAGAAAAGAGGAAGGGGCCGAGTCCCTCTCATTCGCATGGGGGTATGAACAAGGCACGTCGCCCAGGAGAGAGGAGAACAAAGTATCGCTGCAACACTGGGGGGAACCAAGCCGAGACAACACACCAGCGGGGTGCGATACGCCAGAAATTCTGCTACGGACAACCACCTCGGCTCGACGTAACTGTGTGACTCAAACCTAGAGAGGGAGACAGATGACCACCAGGAATAACGGGTAACGTCGCGCTAAGCGACCCTTGGTCAAAAGGTCAAAATTCATCTTGCGTAACCTAGGAGGAGGTGCGCGGGAAAAAAGGTCCGTCACCGTAGTGAAAAACCCGCATTATTCAAGAGGGGATCTATTGCCGGCCGAGTAAAAAAAGAGCCCAGAGGGAGGGAAACGGAAAGAAACGACTTCCGGAAAACAAGTTCCTCTGACCTTCACCGAAAAGGGGGAAGAGGCGGCCTAAGATCTTGGGAGAGCACTTCTTTACCAATTCCTTGACTAAAAAGCTTAGTGAATTGCTAGAGGGCGCCAAGGGATAAAGGGATAATCATCCTGCATCTCCTTCAGAGAAGGTGGAATAAACGAAGGATAAGGGAATCTAGCAGTTACATCTAGAGGGGGCCTTCAAGTCCCCTGAATGGGAAAGTGGGACAAAAAGAATCTCTACCTTAGGGAAACTTGGCTCAGTTGTAGTGTGCTCAAGCCGAAAGTTAATACTTTGAAGGTTGCGTGGGAAAATTCCCTCAGGGGAGGGGGGCAGGGGACGCTCGGGTCGCCGAGCAGTTAGGCGTGTGGCCGGAGAGTTCGCGTCCCCGAAAAGGGGACCAACCGTAGGGTGCAGTGCGCGTCGAGTAGGATTGGGGGGCCCGGTTCATGTCCGGGTGCTTCCGGACAATGCAGGAGCCACTTCTAAATCGCACCTAAAACTCCAACTCACCGGGAGGTCAAAAAATAGTCGCCAAGGATTTATGGCAAAGGAAGCGCTTTTGGAGGGTACAGGGTTCAGAGAAAAGGCGCCATTAGGATCAGAGGAAAGGACCTCGTCGGCATCGCCAAGAGGACAGAGGCTGGTCGAAAGAAAGATCCTCTTATTTAAAGAAGGGGGGGGACAAACCTATGGACACCTACCATCCTGAAAAGAGAAAAAACCTTCGAAAATCAAACAGACTCCGCCGCCTGGCGACCAAGTTCTAAAGACACTACTACCGCTTCTACTGCGGGGAGAAAGCCGAGAAACAAAAGGGGAAAGTCTCTTAACTCTGGAACGAAAGGCAGGAAACCACGTACACGGAAATGACGTAGAATTCTTCATTGTTTTGGTTGAAGTAAGGGTCTCTGAGCGCCCTAGACCAGACAAAACTTGCCAGCCAAGAAGGGAAGAATGCTCTACTTTCTCGTCGCACGATAGGGGAAGGGGACATACCAAAAGGGAAGAAATCCACGCTTGAACGCCCCGGGAGCAGGTGACACAATCTATCGAGCCTAAGGAGGTGGAATCATCACCGAGGAGTGCGTCGGCTTGCGGTGGAGAACGAATCGCTCTGGCAGTTGAATGGGGGATGGGGTCGACATCTGCAAAGGCGGGGTCCTTTGGAACTCACTAGGAGGCGGGACAGGCCCAGGAATCTTTCACCATGGATTGGTCCGCGTCAAGAATCGGTAGAAGCAAAAATCTCGGGAAGACTTAACTTCCGAGAGGGGGGAGTTAGAGTCGTCGAAGCGCAGACGCAGGGGGGCAAAGAGAATTGACTCCTCCTGCACAGAAGTCGTGCAAGAAGAATTGGGAAAAGGGAAACCAACGTCCTGCGGAGATGAACTGTTCATGACGTGGAAGGAGGAAATTCTTCTCCAGCCGGAAGCGGAACTCTAAATCCGTCAAGCGGTCAGCTAGGAAAGGGAACGCGAATATCAGGTCGTGGGGGGTGTCACCAAGAGGCTTTAGGGAAAGTGCGGACAAAGCCTGTCGTACTCGCGGGGAGGAATCAGGACCAGTCGGGGGAAAATTGCCTGAGGTAAGGGCAATGGTGATTGCAGATCTTATCCTTCGTAGTCACGTGAAGGCGGCGCGAGAGACGACACTGGCACGGCTGATGGGCCCTTTTGGTGGAAGACCGCGAGTCCACGGGGGGGGGAATCTCGCGAAACAGGTCAACGTCAAGGAACCCAGAAAATCGCGAGTTCTAAGGCGAGTTGTCGTCCACGTGAAGCCCACAAGTCAATCTCCTCGAAAACAACAAAAGGCAAAGAGAGATTGCACGGTCTACGAAAGGGCCAAAAAGGAGGCTCCCACCTCTATCCTGTCGAAAAATGCAGAACTGCGAGAAAAATGAAGCTCGACCTGTTCAGAGAAAAAAAAGAGGTCCTCCTGAATAAGGGGTCGGGAAGCATTCATCCGCTCGGAACATGGTGAAGCTCGCGGAAGGAGAGAGCAACTATTCTAGGAACCCTCACATCACCAATTTCATGGTCAGATAACAAAACTTGACTGCGCGACTGCAATGAAAAGCAAACAACCGGAACGCAGATTAAAGAAGCCTCAACCCGAAACAGACTACCTCATTACCGTTCCACTATCTCCAGGAAGGCCTACCGTCGAGCTTGCAGGATGTTCGGAGGGAACGGGTGAAGGCTGGAGAAGTCCGGCACGCCGACTGGTGCGAAGAGCAGGAGATCACACAAAGAACTCCCTAAACAGGGCCCGGGGGAGCAAGGTAAAGGGGGTGGGGCAGCTCAACAGCTGCGCGCGAAAGATCGGAAAGAATTCTACTAAAACGGATTATAAGGACGAGAAGAACAGGTGTGGGAGACTAAGGCACTCCCGTCTCTGACAGAAGACAGGTATCCCTGTTGTTTCTGTCTACCGGACGTCAATTCCAAGGGCGAAAGGGAACCACCTGGCAGATGAGACCAGTGACTTCACCGGAAAAAAAGGAGTTAACCCTCAAGCACAGGCAGCAGCAGGGTAAGGAGCTGCTTGTCAGCTCAGAGAGTCTTCGGCGTGCTAAAAATTAGGTGACCCTCTTGTGGAGGAAGGGTCGGCAAACCCGATCAAAAAAGTCGAGACACCCTCCAGCGGGGAAAATGCATTTTTCGGGACACCAAAAGGGGGAGGGTCTAGGTTGACGCAAAGAAAGAACATAAGAAGACCGAAAAAACCATCATAAGGGGGCCGGGGGACTTTCATAAGGACTTTGATAGGGAGACTTTGTAGGTCTCTGGGGGAAAGGGAAGTGGGGGGTTCTCTTTCTAATCAGCAGTCAGGGAAGGGGAAGTGAAGGGATCGCGCGCGGTAGAACAGGAAGGAAGACAAAGTGTTGGAAGGACCCCAGTATTTTCCGGCTAACAAGTTACGTGGGTAGAAGTCATCTTTCTGTGGAAAAAAGGGGGGCTTACATCGAATGCAAGGCGAACCAAGCCGCAAGATGCCCGTTCTTTGAAGAGGGGGCACAGTCCTCCTATCCTTTCTTCGTGTCGAAAAGAGAGGTGGATGAAACATTTGTTTAGAAAAGTAAACGCGGGCATCTGAGGGACCGTCGGGGTCTGACTACAAAAATCCCTTCTATAGGGGTTTCGTAGAGCTTGGCGTATGCAGCGGGGGGGAGAAGTGTGTCTGGAACTTTGCAAATCGGCATGAAAAAAAATAGCTTGGCCGGTATCGCAAAAAAGGCACAAAACCAGCAATCTTGGGGAATTCCTCGAACTTCAAGTTATCAGACAAGCCCGAGCCCGAACTGCTCGGCGTCAATCAGGCCTGGCAAAAAACTTACCTGTCGTTACGGTCAAGACAAACACCACCGCACAGGGGTAAAAATAGTTCTGTGGAGGGGAGCAAAGGAAAATGCGCTGGCAAAAAAGGTCGCGCGGGGACTGACCTGTTGTGGAAAGGAGACGGAAGGCGGACCTCAGGAAAGATTGTCCTGCGGTACTAAAGACAAAAAAAAAGGGCTAAGGCTGATCAGAGGGGGAAAAACCGAGACCTTGGAGAACTGGGCAGGCAAACGAATCAGGGGGGTCCGGACTTGGTCCACGGCGTCATTAAAGAGAGATAGAAGCAGGAGATCTGGAAGGCGGTGGAGGTGAAGGACCGCCCGTCGCAGGAAGGAGGGGGAGTCTCTGCTTTTCGGTCGTGGTGGAAAAATGTCGGCCTCGATCACGGTCCTCGGAAGGGGAAGAAGCGGGTGGGGTGGAAGGTTCACTACGGTGCCGGGGGAAAAAAGTCCGCGTCACCTTCGAGACACAGGGGAAGAGGAAGGGGGGGTACGTGAGAAAGGTCCATTTGCCTTCGAAGTACCCGGGAGGGGACTGGTGGTCATCTGTCCTCCAGGGAGACCGACCAGAAGATCGGTTGATAAGTTCAAAAAAAAGGGGCCTCTTTGTTTTTAGAGCGCAGGTCCGGGCGTGAAGGGCCTGGTTGTTGATCGGGCTGAACCGAGGGCAACAGGACTCCGGAATGCACAGCAAAGAAGTGTCAGAGCCCGGACTGCTGCATTAGCGTGCTCGGGAAATGGGAAAGGGTAGGATTAAAATAGATAGATTTGAAAACCGGAGAAGGGCGATTTTCATGGCCGGATGACAGGAGACTCAGGATCTCGTAGTGAGGGGCATCTCCGGTGCAAAGGAACGGCCAGCCGATCAGAAAACGGTAATGCACTCAGACCTGCTGGGGAGTCAACCACCAGTTCATTACTCCAATCGTGAAAGGGGTTGAACTCTCACCGGAAAGGGGGAGGTAGGCACTACGGGGAAAAAACACTCAGATCCCGGTACGGGGCAAGGAACCTGGTACTATCGAAAGTCCTACTTCACATTCATAAAAACTCGGGGAACGGGAAGTTTTCGGCACCGTAGGGACCGAAAACGCAATGGATTCAAGAGAGTTATCGAGGGCCGACGCGTAAAAGAACGAAAGCGAGGGCCACACGGAAGTCAGAAGAATCTACGTGTCGACGTCACAATGAAAAGGTAACGAACACCGAAATGCGTCGAGTCTTTGATATCTACGGCGAACTTACCATAAAAAGGGGGGGAAATCCCAGTGACAAAAGGCCTGAGCTCTTCAGGATGAAGGCAAAGGACAAGGTTCTCGGTTTTTAGGACAACGAGGGCATCCGACGCAAAGAGGTTTCATCACCCTCGAAAAGAAAGAGAACAAAATCCGATCGGGAAAAAAATCAGGCAAAATCATCTGAGGGTAACAATGTTCCTGAAACAAAGACTCTAAACAGAGACACTCTCATTTCTGTGAAAAAAGTGGGGGGAGTGCGGGAAAATGCGCGTGTCCGAATAAAGGGGTCGACCTTTCCCGAAGGACTTTGGGACAAGTGCAATTGGCAGGGTTTCGAAAGGAGTTAGATTTGGCGGGGTGGGGATACTTTGGAAATGGCGCGGACAAAAAGAACTCCAAGTGGCAGGTTCGCGGGCAGAAGAGGCACAGATGTCGCCCTGGTCAGCGGTGAACACGTGACTGCAACTGCGCACCACTCGTGCAACGACGCGGGAAGTCCATGGGACGTCCTTGCTTCAGCTAGGGGCAAGAAGTCACCACTCATCAGAAAACAGCGTTGTGTACTGTGACGCTTACACCATTTCGCCCCTGCAATAAAAAAGAAGAGGCTCGTCGGGCAGCGCCAAAAAAAAGACGGCAAGCAAGGCTGGCTGGGGGAGGGGGCTCGAACTCTCTTTAACAAAAAGAAAAACAAACCGCTTCAAAGGAGGACACCGACCCAAGGAAGCTGACGCCCGGGTCACAAAGGGCACAACCAGAAATGAATGGGGAAAGCCTAACCGAACCCGTTCTAAAGGAAAGGGTCCCCCCTCTTCCTACTTGTAGAAAGAAAGGGGGAAAAACTTTGCCGGAAACCGTTAACTACACCTCTAAAAGGAAAGATGAAGGCCGTCCAAAAGCTGGAACCAAAGCTGTTGTGTTTTCGGATCTTAGGGGAGAGTCGTCACCTCGTACCTGACCCTTGCACGAACTCCAAGGTAAAAAAAAGTGCTTCTACGTGGACTCTGAGAGAGGGGGATGACCGACCCCCGGTCCAAGCGTGGACGTCCCCGAGTAAGGTCCTGATAACCGCTGAAGGACAGAGGAATTTTGGACTTCTGCTGCCTGATGGGATATGTTGAATAAAAGGCGCTGGCAGTTTGAAGTAGATGTCCGACATCAGGACTCTGTCCTTGGGGGGAACGCAAGGAGACTTCGAAAAAAGGAGGACCACGTATCGGAAGTGAGTCCAGCGCCGAGGGCCAGAAGTTACCGATTTCTCGGTCCAAAGAAGGGGTCAAGCCGACTTACTTCGTGGGGGGAAGCTCGATGTAGAAGTAGGACGAGAAAAGAACAGTTTTGATCACTGAAGCCCAGGAAAGCAGACAGATGAGCACCTGGGTGAAGGGGGCATAAGATTTAGCGTTCGTCCGGACGTCTGCCGCGCACCTTTTCAGGGAAAAAACGTCTCAGAAAAAAGGGGTACAAACACCGGGGGGAAGAAGAGAAAGACATGCTCTCGTTATTACCGAAAGAAACGGAAGATCGTCGGGGAAGACTTAGGTCCATGGTCCGGAAGGGAACTCCTCGTCGTTACTCGTCTTCGAAAAAGGGGGAAGGAGGATCTGTACAAAATTAAGTAGGGTCTCTAACGAAGGTTGAGTGGAAGACGAACTCGTAGCCTTTCTGGAGGAAGAAAAAAAAAGACTCCATGGCACGGCGGATGAGGAGGGGGGGGGGGGGAAAGACCAGAGTATTCAGGAAAAAAATCTAACATTTCTCTCATCTGCCCATAAGGGGAGACGCCGTTCGCTGGAGGGGGGGAAAGGAGGTGGTCTTCAGCGCTCCTGTGAAAAAAGGACCCTGTTTGCA
>Ga0179593_1695507_pt1 | contig 21965 bp, 19 predicted proteins | sample CZODoug2_1_08_16_FD_185931 | JGI IMG/M metagenome (GOLD analysis project Ga0179593, IMG submission 185931) | Vadose zone soil fungal communities from Angelo Coast Range Reserve, California, USA - CZODoug2_1_08_16fungal (PacBio error correction) | ecosystem: Environmental > Terrestrial > Soil >...
CACCTCGGGCGTGGGGTCGGCGCGATCTTTTTAAGATAGTCTAGGGGGGGAAAAAAAGTGCTGAAAGTTCTTACGGATTGATGGGCCAGAGTTGTAGACGCGTTACCCGAGTGGAGGGAAATGGTTCGCTGGGAGGATTTTCTTCGTGCTCAACGCGGGAAGACAACGTCGCTCAGGAGGAACTGAATATCTTCACGTGGGGCAATTATGCTGAGGGTCCTCATACTCGTGGAAAGACTGGCCCTAAAAGGTATCCAACCGTGACGGTGGTTTGCCAGGTTACGGGACCAGTGGGATACAACGAGCGGTATGACGTTCTTTGCGCTGACTGTGCATCGATGCTCGAAACAGGAAGGCGTTCAGGCCTCTTGCAAGTCATGCTCGTTGTGGCAAATGGCACGCAGGATTTGGTCCGGGGCTCAAGTTGATAAGCGGCGCGGACGTCGATTTCTCACCTCACATTGGGGGGACGGAAAAGTGTCACGGTGCGTCAAACCCGTACGGGAAAAAAGGAGACCGCCTGGTCGACTCCATCCCAAGACCGAGCTTACCTCTTGGAAGGTGGGGCTCAATGCCTGGATCTAGAGGGGTTCGTTGTAGCGTGCTCCTGGGAGATTCATCTCGAGAGGGGGAAAAGACATCTATGGTACTCGGGATTGATAAGCGGTGGAGGGGAATGTTTTGCAAAGTACGACCATGCGCCATTCTTTGTCGACCTCTCGTCCCTTACTCAGCGCTGGTGGCGGCTGGGGCGGGGAAAAAATTCAAGGGAAAAAGGGAGAATCAGGGCGGCATTTGTCTGTCGATGAAGGCCGCTCCATGGACCAATTCCAGTTTCTATCCGTTAAGGCGTGTCGGTGCGAAGAAAGAGAAGGAACTGCGGGGCATGAGGTACGCACGAGGTGGCGGCTGGAACCAGAAAGTCAAAGAGGAAGGGACTATCACACGAACATTTGAAAATGAACTCAGGGGGGGGGGGGGAGGAGTTTTTTCCACAGATAGGGGAACATAGTGGGGGGAAGGCCTTCAAATACCGGGCTGGACTGTCACAAAAACAAAACAAAAAAAAAAATACCACCAAAAACAACCAAAAAAAACCAAAAAAAAAAAAAAAACACAACAAACCAACACAAAAAAAGAAGTAAAAAAACAAAAAACGGGGGACAAACCCCACAAACACCAACAAAACAACCCACACACCGCAATAGAAAAAAAAAAAAGAAAACAAACAAACAAAAACCAAACAAACACAAAACCACAAACAAACCAAAACAAAAAACAAAAAAAGTGAAGAGAAAACAATATACAATACACCCAAACCCACACAAAATAACAAACACACACAAACGGGGGGGGGGGGCAACCCCACACGACAACAAAGGAATATAAAAAAACAAAAAAACACAAAAAACACAAAAAAAAAAAAAACAAAAAAAAAAAAATAAAAACACACAGAAGAAATAAAAAAAAACACATCAAAACAACCAACAACCCAAACCAAAGACACAACACAACGTATAGAGAGGAACACAAGACAGAAACACCCAAACAAACACCAGACCCGGGTGATAAAGATAACGAAAACCATAGTGCATCCAAACCCCATCTAGTAGTATCACAACACACAAAAAAACAACAAAAACAAAAATAAACCAAACAACCAAAAGAACAAACCCAAGAGGAAAAAGAAAAAAGCACCACAAAAAAAAAACGGCAAAACACGAGAAAGGATAAAAAACCAACGACAAAAGGACAAAACAAACACAACCAAAACACAAAGGAAGAACCAAACAAAAAACACACCACAGGAAAACAACAACACACAAAACCACAAAGTGACCCGGACACCAAAGTACAAAGATAACGAAACACCAAACATAGAGAAGGAAAAACACACACACACCAAGAAAACAAAGAGCACAAACAAACACACACCCAAACAACCACCCAAACCCCACCGGAAGGGAGACACTAAAAACAAAAACAACCGGGGCGCACAATACCACCAAAAAAATAGATAGAACCAACAAAAACACACACCGACAACACACCATACGGACTCACAAAACAAAAAAATAAAGAAAAAACAGGAAGAAAACCACAAAAAAAAAACCAACCAAAGCCAACACAAGAAAAAACAAAGCACAACATGACAGGAGGCCAGCCACAACACAAAAGGCCCACAACCACAAACATGCCCCACCACAAACCACACACACAAAAACAACCATCAAACCAGCGGCTAACATAGAAGGGACAAAAAAACACCAGAAAAAAAGGGAGAAAACAACAAAACAAACACAAGAAAAAACAGAAAAACCACACACACAAAAGCGCAAGAGAGAAAAAACAAAGAAAAAAAAAAAACAAAAAAAAAAAACAAAAGAAAAAGTGGAAAAAGAGAACAGAAGAACAAACACAACCAAGATACCAAAAAAAGAAAGGAAGAAGAAGAGGAAAAAGACAAAAGAAAAAAAAAAAAAAAACACAAAGAAAAAAAACAAAAAAAAACACACACACACAACAACCAAGACACCAAAAAAAGAAACAGCAACACACACACCAGAAAAATAAGAGTATAAAAAACAATCAAAAATCCAAAAAAAACCACACCAAAATAAAACAACAAAGACTCCCAACCCAACAAAAAACACAACACACAACCCACAAAAAACCCAAAAGACACAAACAAAAAAAACAAAAAACAAAAAAATAAAACAAACGGCACAACAAAAACCCAACAAACAAAAATCAACACAAACAAGGCCAAAACCCGAGAGAACCAACCAACACAAAAAACAAACAAATGGCCACCACAACCAAAAAACACACAAAACAAAAAAAAAAGAAATGCACCCACACCAAACGGGGCAAAAAAACAAAACCCAAACCCCAAGAAAACACAAAAACACACCAACCAACACCCAAAAAAAATAAACAAACCAAACAACCCACCCCACCACCACAAAAAAAAAAAAACAAAAAACAGACGGGCCACCAAACCAAAAACCCACAAAAAAAAGAAAAAACAAAAAAAAAAACACAACAACCCACCCACCAACCAAAAAAAACAACACCAAAAAAAAAACACAATAAACAAACGAATAACACCACCAGAAAAACACACCAACAACAAACCCAGAAAAACACAAACACCACCAAAGGCAAGGGTACACCCAAAAAACAAAGCGAGGGACAAACAAAAAAAAAAAAAAAAAAAAACCCAAAAAACCACAAGAACCAACAATACGAAAAACACAAAAAAAAAAAGAAAGAAAAACCAAAAAAAGACCAAAAAGAAAACAAAAAAAAAACGGGAGAAAACAAAACACACACACAAAAAAAGAAAAAAAAAAGAAGACAAAAAAAACACAAAAAAAACACACGGGGGGGCACAAAAAAACGAAAACAAACACAAACCAACCAACCCACACAACACAACACCAAAAAAAAACAACAAAAAACAAAGAGAACACAGAAGAAGACAATAAAAAAAACACAAAAACACACAAAAACCAAAAAAAAAATAAAAAAGAAAAAAAGACAACAAACACCACTGCCCAAAGGTAACCAGAAAACACAAAAGAAAAAAAACTTGACAACAGAAAAAAAAACAAAAACCAAACACACGGGGGGGGCACACCCAAGACCAACAAACAGAACATATATGATGAAAAAAACACAAAACAAACTCCACACCCTAGATATACAAAAACGCAATAAATAAACAAACAAACCCACACCACCGGGAATAAAGAAAAACAAAAAAAGAAAAAAAAAAAAAAAACAAAAAAAACAAAGAAAAAGGAACAATAAAACACCCAACCACCAAAAACCACAAAACAAACAACAAACCAAGAACAAAAAACACACACCACACCCCAAAAACCACACAAAAAAAAAAAACACACACACCCAACAAACAACCCACACACCCGCACACCAAAACCCAACACAAAACCACTCAAAGGAGTAAAACCGACAAAAAAAACACACAAAAAAAACCAAACCCAAAAAAAACCGGCACCAGAAAAAAACACCAAAAAAAAAAAAAAAAAAAACCAACACCCTAACAACAAACACACCTGATTAAAAAACGCAAACAACAAAAAAAACAAAACCAAACTACCAGCAAAAAAAAATTAAAAAGGAAAAAAACCAAAACAAGCAAAACAAACCAAAAAACAAAAAACACTTCACAAAAAAACAAAAAAAAAAAAAAACACACCACGCCCCAACACAAACCACAACACAACACCCGACACACAAAAACCCAAAACAAACCAACACAACCCACCACCCAGAACACAAACGGGGCAAACACACAACAAAAAAAAAAAGGGGCACACACACCAACCCAAAAAGGATATAAAAAAACAAACCAAAACATGGACAGATAAAGAACACACACCACCCACCAACACAAACACAAAACAAAAAAAACACAGAACACCAAAAACACCAACCGAAAAGAGGGGGGGCACAAAAGACCGCACAACACGCAAACAACACACCCCACACAAAAAAAAAAACAAAAACTAGCGTGTGGAGAAGAAAAAAAACCCCCCACCACACCACAAAATGGATCAAAAAAAAGAAAAAGAAAGACAACAACAAAACAACCAACGAGAAAAATTACACGCAAAAACCAGACCAAAGAAAGAAAGACAACACACACCAAGGAAAAAAAAAAACAAAAAAAAACAGAAAACACAAAAAAAAAGAGAAGGAAAAAAAAACCAAAAACACACAAAAAAAAAACCTCCACCAAAGCCCCAAAAACAAAAACAACCACAAGGGAAAAAACCAACACACAAAAAAAACCGTAACCAACAACTCACAACAAACCAACGAAAAAAAAACACACCAACCACGAAAAAAAAAAGCACAAAACAAACACACACAAACACACAAACACAGACCCACAACAAAATAAAAAAACAAACACCCACCCCCAAACACACTGACCAAACAACAAGACCCAACAACCAAACAACCCACACCCAAAACTAACAAACAAAAAAAACAGGATACCACCAACCCAACACCAAACGGGAGGGCCAGACAACCAACAAAAAACCAGAAGGGTTGACCACACCAAAGGAGAAAGAAACAAAAAACAACCAACCAACAAAACAAAAAAAGAACAGAAAAAAAAACAACACCAGAGAACACAACAAAAAAAAACGACACAAACAAACACACAAATAACAAACACAACAACAAACAAACAAAACCCCACACACACTGAGATAACACCAAACAAAACCACCAACCACAACAAGTGGAGGCACCACACCACCCAACCAAAAACAAAAACACAAACAACAACCGACCAAACCCCACACAAAACCCAAAACACAAAAATCACCCACACCCCATAACAAACAAAACAAAAACAAAAACAAAAAAAAAAAGCAAAAAAAAAGTAAAAAAAACACCAACCCAAAAAACACAAAAGAAAAAAAAAAAAAAAAAAAAAGAACAAAAAGAGAAGAGAAAAAAAAAACAAAAAAAAAACCGAAAAAAACAAAAAAAAAAAAAAAAAAAAAAAAACAACACAGAAAAAACAAAAAAAGAAAAAAAAAAACACAAAACACCCAAAACACCCCAAACACACAAAAAACAACCAAAAACACCACAAGAGACACAAAAACCAACCAAACAAACCACAGTAACAAAAACACACACAAAAAACAACAACCCAAAAAAAAAACCACCAACACCCAGAGAAATAAACACAAACAAACCCAACAACCACAAACGAGGGCCCCACCACACACCCAAACAAACACGGAACCAACAAAACACAAAACAAAAAAAACAAAAGAACACCAACCACGAGGTCAAAGCAACACATAAAGAACCAACACCAAAAAAAGGATAAAAGATTACACACACAATAGAAGAAACAACAACAAGAAAAACAAAAAAACGAAGACCAAAGAGGGTAACCAAACCACCAAAAAAAAAAAAAACAAAAAAAACCACACAACGGCGAACCCACCAACACAAGACAAAAAAACCACAAACCAACACACCAACAACAAAAGAAAAAACCCACACCACCACAATACAAAAACCAAAACCCCCAAACACAAACCAAAATCCAAGAAAAACCTAAGCACCACAATAAGGGAAAAAAAAAAAAAACGGGAAAACAAAAAAACACCAAGAACAAACAACAAACAACAAACAGAGAAAAAATAAACACACACCACACCACAAAAACAGCAACAAAAAAAACAAGAAGGAAGAGAATAACCGGAAAGAAAATAAAGAATAGAAACCACCCAGCAAAACCAAAACACAAAAACAGCAACCCAAAGAGAAACACAACTGTACAAAATAACCAAAACCCCACACACAAAAAGATGGGAATAGACAAACCAACAAAATAGAACCAAGAAAAAAAAAACAAAAAAAAAACAAAACACACAAAAAATAAAAAAAAAACAAAAACAAAACCAATATACAAGAAGAAAAGAAAAAACAAACCACCACCAAGGGAGTGAAGAGAAAAACAACACCAGAAAAAAAAAACACAAAAAGAAAAAAAAAAAAAAAAAAAAAAAAAAAAAAAAAAACCCAAACACACAGACCCAAAGGACACAAAACATAAAAAAAGAAAAACACGCACACCACAAGGAACACAACAAAAAATCAAGAAATCAAAAAAAAACGAGAACACAACACACAACACTCAAAAAAAAAAAAGCACAACCACAAACACAAACAAAAAAAGAAAGAGAGAAGGGAAACACAACACACAACAAAAAGGAAAAAAAAAAAAACTCCACCAACCAAAAACAAAAACCCACACAGTCACCCAAAAAGAAAAAGAGAAAAACACACACACTGGGACAAAACCGCAACCAACAAAGTAACCACACACAACACAAAAACAATACAAAAACCCACCACACACCACAAACCCAACAAACAAAAACAAGAAAAAAAAAAAAAAAAACACACCCCAAGGGGATGAGAGGAGGGCGAAAAAAAAAAAAACACGGGGGGGGGGGGGCAAAAGAAAAACAGAAGAAAACAAACCAACAAAACCAACACAGAAGAAACCAAAACCCGAAACAAAAAACGGGGGGCAAAAAAGAAAAAAAAAAAAAACAAAGAAAAAAAAAAACAAAACTCAACAAAAAAAAACAAGAAAAAAAACCGGGGGGTGGGGGGGGGGGGGGGCAAAACCCAAACAAAGAAAAAAGAACCAACGGGGGAAAAAAAAAAAAAACCACCAAAAACCCAAAAAACCAACGCACCCAAAAAAAAAAAAAAAACAAAAAAAAAAAAAAAACAACAAACCGAGAAAACAAAAGAAACAAAAAAGAAAAAGGATTCCCACACAAAACAAAACCGAAAAAAAAATAAAAAGAAAAAAAAAAACGGCCACAAAAACAAGGAAAAAAAAAACAAAAAAAAAACCCCAACACACCAAAAAAAAGCAAGGGAAGAAGGACTCCAACACAAACAAACAACAACAACAACAACCCAGACACGTAGGATACCAAAACACAAGACAAGAGTGAAAACCCAAACACACAAAAGAACCAAAAACAAACAAAAAAAACACACCACCTGGACAAAATACACACACCATAGAAACCCAAACAGGAACGCAACACAACAACAAAAAAAAAAAAACACACCACACAAAAACAAACAAAAACACCAAAAATGGAAAAACACAACAAAACACAACAACACAACACAACACACCCACCACCAAACAACACACCCGAAAAACCACACAACAACCACAAACCAAAACCACAACCGACACAAAAAAACACAAAACAAACGTCGAGCAAAGACAGAACCACACCCCCACCCACCCAGAAAAAATAAAATATAAAAAACAAAACACACCCACCTCCAAAAAAAAACCCAAACCCCACAAAAAACAAAACAAAAAAAAAACAAAACCCAAATGAAAAAAAACCAAACCCAGAAAAGCAACCCAAACAACACCCCAAAAAAACAACACACAGGTAAACCACCCAAACAACAAACAACACCACAAAAACCAACAAAAAAAAAACACAACAAAACCAAATGAGAAAACAAAACCCAAAAAAAGGAAGAAAAAGGATCACACAAACAAAAGACCCCAAGAAAAGAAAAAACAAACAACCAAAATAAAAAAAAACAAAACAAGGAACAAAACACCCAAAAAAAAAAAACAAACACACCACAAAAAAAAACAACACACAACACAAAAAAAAAAAATAACACACCACACCCCCGAAACACTGGTAGGGATTAAAGAAAAACCAAAAATAAAAAAAAACCTATACAAACACAGCAAAAACAAACACACCAGACCAAAAACCTCATTTTTTTGTACTTGCAAATTAAGCTACCGTCTAAAACATCTACAAACTAGGTAATCTTTATTTATCACCTTACTTCGCGAATAAAGATGAATCTTTATCTAACTTTCTCCGTTCATCGAAAGGAGGCCAAGGAGGCCGATGGTTTTACGTTTATTCTAATGGTTGTAGCAGTCTCCTACACGGTATAGTCGAAACAATGTATATTATTACCAATTTTATCTCGGATCTAAAAGCTGAAAAAACAAAAAACTTTAATTCCATGGGGCAAATATTTTTTCGCCCGTACCCTTTCTCCGCAAGACAAAGGAGACTTCCTCAGTTTTGTTTTTTGTAAGTCCCCTGACGGGGACAAAAACAAGAAGAAAAAGATGGGTACCCCGACTCAATATTTGGGGGGGGAGCCGGACTGTACTGTCCTAGGTTTGTTCTGAGGGGGGAGAAAAATAAGGTTTCCTTACTTACCGCGCTGGAGAAGGGAGAGTGGAAAACTGCGGGGGGGGTGAAAATATCAGAGGAGATGAACAAAAATGAGAAGGATCCTGGAAGAAATGTGTGGCCACTGGGAAGGTCAAAGGCGCCAAAATCTGGTTACATTACGGAAACTCCTGATATCGTCTGAAAGTGGATCGCATCAAAACTGAAGGAAGGAGATTTCCCCGTTCCCTAAATCTGGTGGGGGAGGTATTGGGAGGGGGTCAATCTTTCTTGGAAGGGGCTTCAACATAGCAAGTCATGTTGGAAAAAAAACGCTCCTCATCTGAGTTACAAGAAAAAAAAAACATGAGCAGCAAGCGAAATAGGGATCAAGAGAAAGGTAGTCCGAAAAAAGTGGGGGGGTTGTGGTTGGGGGAGGACGCGGGTCGCTAAAAATCGATGTATCTACGTACTGACAGGGGAGGGGGGGTCAAAAACTTGAGAGGCCTTAAAGGGATGAAAGGAATTAAGAGAAAACAATGAAAACGGGGACGGTCCAAAAACCCGAACTATTGAAATGGAAGGAGGGAATGTTTCGCTAAGGGGGTCGAAAAAAACTCTGTAATATGGGTCAAGATTGGCTGGGGGAAGCGGACGAGCAGAGTGAAGTAAATTCACAAAAATTTGGGATCATCTAGCAGGAGGTGTTTTTCAAGGTCGAACGTGCTTACCACACTCACCCAAGCAAAACGCAGCGTCGAGAGGGGGGGGGGGGGTCACAAGGGAGGATCAGAAAGGTTGTGAAACCGCCAAACAGAAGGGGGGGGGGCAGGAAATAGAATGGATCAATACAATGACGTCGGTCGAAAGGAGTGGGCGAAAAGGTCAGCGGGGAAAGCGTAAAGGGGTAAAACTCACAGGGGTAAGAAGACCGTTATTCGCATGAGGGTAAAAGCTGGGGAAATCCCTGGGCAAAGGGGAGGTCAAGTCCGTGGCAGTCCCTCTAAACAGACATCGAGACTATCCTGGTTCCAGAAAAGCGTAAGAAAATCAACGAAAAGGTGTCCTTTGATACCGAAGGGTCGATCGTCAAAGGAAAAGTCTCCGGAAGATGACGGCACGACGGGTTCCATTAGGCAGAGGGGGGAAGTGATGTAAGAAAAAAATGAGCCGAAGGGGGGAACCAAAGGAATTACTGCACGACACCAGCGCTCCGAGAAGCCCTGTATCACCTAGGGGACCGAAAAAAAACTCTGCAGTCGTCGGGCAAACAAAAGTCGGAGAGGGGGAAGTACAAAAAAAGGGGGGGGGGGGGGGGGGGGGGGGGGGGGGGGGGCTGGGTTTAGGTGTGTGGGGGGGGGGGGGGGGGGGTTGGGGGGGTGGTCCCTCGCTTTCTCCCTCTTCACGATAACGCAGTCAAGTGCAGCAGCGACACGCAAACCATTCTCTCAGACCAATTGTCATTGAGAAAAAGGAGTCCACTTATTAGCATTCTTGCGAGATATTTCCAGTAAGGTCCGACGACCGCTACGGAAGGGGGACAAACATTTTAGAGTACCGAAAAAGTCCGGCAAAAAAAGCGTAACCTGATCCTACCACAATCAGAAGCCAGTCAGGTCATTCCTTCCGATGACTAAAATCTGCAGGGAAAAAGGAAAACCTCAGAAAAAATCAAAATATCAATAACTCATAGTCAGCTGCGTGAGTCGCACCAGGGGAACTGAACATGGGAAAAGAAAGGCGTCATTGTAATGAGGATCAACCGCAGGGGGGGGTTTTGCAAAGGAGGGGACAACAGGGTCTAAAAAATTAGCCGCGACCAAGCCGTGAAAAAGCTGCAGCAAAAAGCGTAAAACAAACGCATAACGGAAGAAAATCCACGCCCGCCCATTCGTGAGTCCATGAAGGCAAGGGGAAAAGAAAAGATGTGAAATCAATCTTCAAGTCCGCCCACGATCGACGCAACACTTAAGCCGGGGTCCAGACCTTCACGATTCCGTGATACTCCATCACCAAGATAACTAGGGGGAATCAAAACAGGAGGAAGGGGAAAAAATAGAGAGCACCTTCGCGTCGAATGGGGATGTATGATCACAGGATAGTTGACGGATAGACATCGGGAAGGAAGAAGGAGGGGAAACGCTTGGTGCTCGGCAGCATTGATGGGCCACGAGGGTCTACGGGCCGAACTTGTCCCGAATTCGATCAGAAAGGGGGAGATGAGGGGGGGGGTAAAAAACGGAGTTTTGTCCAAATCCGCTCATGCTGAGGAAGAGAGAAATGAGCGGGCGCTAAAAGGGGTTCGGGGAGAGCACGACTCCGTGGAAAAAGACTGAAAAGAGGGGGTGCGAGAGCATTGAAAAGAAAGGGGATTGGGGCCATGTTGTGACAGCGGGGGGTGCGCGGCCAAGCGGGGGAAGGAAAATCGGTGCGCTTACTGGTCCTCGAGAGGAAGGGCGGGGGGAGGGCATGCCAGGGAGGGAAGATCAGGGGTCATGCTCAATGTGGCCTAATTGGCACGCGGGGGGGGTTGGGTGGGGGGAAAAGAGGGGGGGGAGATGTCCCGTCTCGCGGCGCTTGGAGGACGCAACGGAAAAACGATGGGCCGCCGTGGGGTCAGTGCGTACAAACCAGTAAAGTATCACCGAGGGACAGGAGAGGGGAAACTCCTGCTTGCAATCCTAAGGAGAAAACGCCGGGGGGGGGCTCAAGGGTTGGGAGCAGCATCCGTATGTAAAACACGGTGAGGGAAAAAAGCTACGACGTGGTGGTAAATGGGCAGGGAGCGAGACTGGGAAAAAAGGTAGCTTGCACGACGGCAATCGGGCCAAGGGTGGGAAAAAAGAAGCCAAAAAGGATTTGGCTGGCTGGGGGTTACCTCGGGTCCCAAGGAGCGGGGGGATGGGGGGGCTCTTTGCATCGTTGCCGTCCTGTCTTTCACTTATAAGTCTGGGGTTGTGGGGATAGTTCCTCCGAAAAGTAAACAAAAAATGGAGAGTGCTTCATTATCACGTGAGGCGAAGGTTACCTAGACCGCCGGGAAAAAAGGGTGAAAAAATTACAGCTGGGGCAGTTAACACCCAACGGGGCGGCCCCAATCAAAAGGGGTCTGAGGGGGTGCGTTAAGATTAGAAAAGGAGGGACACACAACCAAGGGTTTGTCCACAGTATAAAACGGCCCATATTGGGAACGCGGATTACCTGCGCAATACCGCTGAAGTCATCATTGGGAGTTTGAAGGGCAAAGGGCAGAAGCGAAAGGCTCAAAGCTACGAGATGACCGGAAAAACTAAGACGTTAATTAGTGAATTCCGGGGAAACTCGGGGGAAGGCGGGGGCGCGAACTTTCGAGGGATCATCAGGAAAAACCAAGGGCCAGAGGGGGTGCCGGGGGGGGGGAGGAAAAGCACTTCCTTTCCCGAAGGCAGGAAAAAAAAGTAGGAAGGGAAAAAAGGGTAGGATAGGAATCTCGACAAACTTCACATGAAACAAAGGGGGGAGACGAACGGAATGAAGTGGACAAATTAAAGAAGTTTTTCGCACCCGGAACAGTAAAGCTAAAAATGGCGCTTACCATGGGATGGGGTGAAGGGAAAAAAATGACGTGCAATACAACGGGGCAGAAACCAGCATCTAGCGGGGGGGGGAACGCCGCTCAGGTTTGGGGAAAGAAGAGTACGTGAGGTCCTTTCGGGTGAACGAAAACCCGTGGGGCCGAAAAAGACGGCGCTGATCAGAGGCAGTAGAAGGGACCTGTGGGGGAAAAAATCAAAAGGGGGGATATTGCACAAATAATATCGTCCTCCGGAAAGTGGTTGAAAAGCGTTGTCAAAATGGATAAGGAGACAAAGGAACAAATCGGTGGGACATTACCCCGAGGCGGCGGAACGGTCTCCTAAAAAAAAAATGGGGAGGAGGAAAAAAAAAGGCGGGAAGATCTACGAGGAGTTATTAATGTAAACGGGGGCTGGTGGGGGAGGGGGGGTCATGAGCGGAAATTCCAGGGAACTACATTCCATCAGGGTGGGGTACCTCGGGCTGGGAATCTAAGGTAAACATGCTCGCCCGCCAACCTTGCATCCTTAAATACAAAATGAGTGAGACTGTTCGGCTTGAAAAACGCTTAGGGAAAGACTTATAAGGTGTCAAAAACTTGGGCGTCGGTTAACGCTAGTTGCTGGAACCAAAAGGGCGTCGAAAAGGGGGGATGTCAACCAAAACCGTGGATCTTCTTAAAAACTCCATTTGTATCGGAAAGGGACAAAAACAGTAGGGGGCCTGAAAAACCGATGCTTTTGACAGCGGGAAACCCCATGTAAGGGGGTTCTAGATTAGAATACAAAGGGGGGGGGTACGCCAAGAAGGCGTTTCCGGGGGGTCAGGGGAGGACGGGTTACGGGAGACTTGGCTGACCACTCCTGGGAACGGCAAGTCTAACCGGACGGGCCGCGGATGGTGTGGGTCAAAAGGGGGTGGGAAGTGAAAAGTTTCTCTACAGCTTCAAAGTTTCGGGCTGAAACTCTGGCAATAAAGGGGGCGTCGGCCCGATAACTTCTTAGCCGGGGTCTCGAGGGGGCCGGGCCGCAAAAAAATGATGAAGTCCGTCCGGTATGTCAAAAAAAGGTAAAAAAAGTAAAAGGATCCTTGTGGATGCCTGGGGGACGAAAATGTAGGGGGGAAGGTACGTCGAAAAAAACGGAAACGAGCCTTGTGATCTGGTTGCCAGCCAGGACACGAGACGACGCCTAAAAAAAAAGCCGGGGCCTTTGTATACCTTGCCTGGAGAGGCAAACGAAAACGGGAAACGGGAGCGAACGGCGGGGGGCAAGTTGGGCCTGCGGCGGAGGCGAAAAACCGTGTCCATGCCAGTCAAAGGGACAGACGGCAAGCGGCACGCGCCGCCCACCCGCTGGGGGGCAATGAGTACACAAGGAGGACCAGACCAAAACATGAATGGGGAGCGGGGGGGCGTCGGGGTGAAAACATGCAGTGGCCGTCAGAGGAAAATAAAAAAAAGGACGGTAGCCAAGGACCGCTGCAATCATCCGATCTAGGCGCAATCAAAAAAAACCGAGGATCGCTGCTCACAAATGGGTAAATGAAAGGGAAACCACTCGGCGGAAGAGCTCGGCAGATAATGCCAGTAATAGTCCGTACGGGTTGACGCACTGAACGCAACTGCGCCAACAATTTGAGGGAGGCCGAACACAGCGCCTTCTGTAGCGTTCACTCGAAAAGGGGTGCCGAACAAAGCTTCATTCCCACATGAGCATGACAGGCACGAGAGAAAAACCGCAAAGGCCGAAAAAAAAGATCGAGACGCAACGTCATCCTGCCAGACCGCATACGTAATCAACGGGGGAAGAGGGAATGTCACGACGTCAGAGTAATAGGGGCTAGAGCAAAGCGTTGGAGCGGTTTAACACGGGGATCTTGCGCCATCACTCCTGCGCACGGCCTTGACGATTGGGAGACATAGAGAGAGGAGGAACAAGGAGACAAGAAAAACTCCATCGCCCCTTCGGAAGACGTATACAGGAGGGGGGGCAAGTGAAGTGACGTGAAAAAATAAATAGGGGCCATAAGAGCTGCCGGTTCAGCCACGCGTACGATAAAAACTTCCAGCCTGGAAAAAGGAATCCCCGTGGGGTAGAATCACCCACACGAACGCGAAGTGCCCATCCTCAACACAAAAAAAGAAGGAAAAAAGAAAGGATTCGGGAGTTCTGCAGTGGTGCCTGGGCGTATCCAAGCATCGGGAAAAGGGAGATCAAGGGGGCCCGACGTTACGCGTTGCCTGCGCTTTATGTTCCCAGAGGGGGGCTTTCGGGGAACTACGGTAAAGGACTAATGTGATCGATCGGGGGCGAGGGTGCGTGATTGGAAAAGTCGACTGAAGAAAAACGCGTGAACCAAGGAATTCTGGAGAGAGCGTCACCGGCGTGCGTCTGCGGGAAAAAATCTGGGACCTGTGAGGAAAGTGACAAGGAAACCCACTGGAAAAGTTGCTCAAGAAGGGAGGCCATGGAAAAGGGGGTGTGTAAGCTAAGTGGGGGGAGCATCACGAGAGGAAGATTCTGTTCTTGACGCTGGGGCTGTAATCAGAGACTGGGACGGGGGGGGAAAGGCACCTGTTCGTGGTCGTTGGGGAAGGGTACGTAAGAAAGTTTGGCTAATTGGCGTTGTGAACTCGGGTTGCCACTACTCGGCGCGGGTTGCGGACTCGGAACCGGGGGGAAAAGCAAGGTTGTCACGTTGCGGTAAAAGGGGTCGTCAAAGGAAAAGGGGACAGAAGGGCCACTCCTTGTCACCTCTGACGGAAGAGGAGGAGTTGAGACTCAGGGATTCATGTTTTAGCATCGATCCTTAGGGGATTGGGAGGGGTCAGAAGGAGGGGGGAGATTTGATTGATGCAGCGGGATGGAGACAGCATTTAAAGGGAGGATATCTTGCAACGGACAATCGCGAAGGGTTCAACATAGACCACGAGGTTGGGTGATGGCGTCCTTGTTTAGCACGAGGGCTGACCGGAGCGCTGGTGGCCGGAGAGGTCAAAGGGGGGAGTCCTGGAAAAAGTAGATTGCGATTTTGTGACGGGTGCGGAGAAGACTAGCCTCACTTTAAAACCCACGTGCAAGGGTCGAGGGGGCCTATAAAGGGTCGGGGGGGCGCATCGACCAGGCAGGGGAAGGAGTGGGACCTGCGTTGAAAAGGTTTCAAGGGGAGGTTATCGTTCGTCTGGCACCCCTATCAAATTCTCTTGGACTGGTAATACGAGGAATATCACAGGGACACGACATTGACAGGAAAAAAGGAACAGGTGCAGTCGGCCCAGAGGGAAGGGATCTTCCTAGACAATACCGTAGGGAGAATCTTAAACCCTCTTTCAATGCTTAAAATGCGGGAACAAAATGTAATTACATCGCCTCACGAACGGCCTCGGGGAGGGGAGCAACTTAGTGGGGTGAAAAACCAAAACGGAAACCCTAAGGGAGAACGGGAGAGTATCAAGACCTCTCGAAAACCCGAGTGGAGTGGGAGTTAGGCGAATATTGTGGTCAGGCAAGTCAGAAAGGAAAAACAGAGGAAAACGGGACTCAACTTTAATATTGAACCAAATTGAACCCCGGAAATCAGAAAACCGGAGGAAACCTTCGGCAAGACTGATGAAAACAAAATCAAAGAGGAAAAATGATAAAGAGGGGTTCTCCAACGGACCGTGTCCGCTCGTAAGGGGCGCCTTTCGTAATAAGGGAGTGGGGGGGTTTGGCAAACTGACTGGGGCCTAAAACGGAGGAACCAGAGAAAGGAGGGGGAAAAGCTCAATTTGTGACCCTCAGGAAATTACTTAGAGGAGGGAACTTGAATCTAAACTAGACTCAACTAGGGGATTCTTACTCTCGGATCAGGAGGCATGAAACTGTTCAGGACTGTAGAGGAAGGTGGGGGGTCACAAATTATGGAATTATCGGATCCAAGGAATAGGGGGGGGGGTGAAAGATTGGAAAAGAAATAGGGGGGGGAAAGTCGCCCCGCAAGATTGAATGAACCAGATCAGACGGGAGACTCTCTCCCAAAAACAACTGAGTAGGGAAAAGATCTGGGGGCATGGGACGGGGAGGAGCTCGGGGCGTGATACACATATTGGGGGTGGGCCGGGGAGGTAGGTGACAAAGAGTGACACAAAAAAGGGGTCGGGGGGAAAGATTATAAGTGATGGGCGCTCAGTGCGAGGGGGGACAACAGACGGGGCCGGTGGGGGGGGGGGGGGGGGGGGGGGGGGTTGGGTGGGGGTGGGGGGGGGGGGGTGGGGTCCTCCTTATACACTCCGGTACCGTCCACCAGGGGGGAGGCTGGAAAAATTCAGGATTCTAAGTACCTCGACGTACGGTAGGGTCAAAAAAAATTTAAGGCGGAACAGGGGGGGGACTGGTGGCATTCGTTTGAACCGGCGCCCACAGTAGGGGATGTAAAAAAAAAAAATACTTGACATTGGGGGTGAGCGACTTACCTGTTAGGGGGGAGACATCTGGAAGTCATGCGGCAAGATGAAGTCGAGCAGGGGGAGTTGAATGTGGGGGGCTAGAGCCGCAAGGAGTAGAAGGCGTTTTTCATTGATCCTTCGGGGGGACGGATCGGAAGTGCTGACCAATCTTCGCCAAAGGCAAAGAGGGTGACGCGAAGTGGAAGGGAATTAGAGGGTAAGTGTCCCGCACGCTTGCACTCGGTTGTCGGGAATTCCTCGTGATCACTAAGTGCGACGGGGGGGGAGGCAGGAAAGGAAGCCGTGTCGCGATTGTAAAAACGGGGGACAATGTGCAGGCCCTTAACCCAAAATGATGAAGGGGGAACTTCCGGGGGACGAGTGGCAAAGATCGGGGCCGATCCTTGGAAAAATGGGGGAAGGGGGACCGGTCAAATGTAACGTTCCGAAGTCTCCATGATAAAAGAAATCAGAAGGTGGATAAGGGTGCCAGCGAACTATGGGGAGGCCCACAAGACTCAAAAAACCCGCAGGTTTAAAGTTGATACCTTGAGGATCTCCAGACCGCGCTCACGGAAAAATATAAACTCAGAGGCAGAGTGGTCAGGCCTGTTCAGTAAGCACATCCACAAATGGAAACGTCCAGAGGGAAGGTGACCGGACAACGGGGGGGAATCGCCTGGAACCATCGCTCAAGAGTAACGGCCTATTGAAAGGAAATGAAAAAGACCAAAGGCTTTTCCCGTCTGGAACAAAGGCCAAGGGGGAATTCAAAATGCATTATCACCCGTTAAACCCGGATCCAACATGGAAATCAGCACGATCTCTAGGAGGAGTAACACGAAAGAAATTGCTTCTCCCAACTGGGGTGGGATGAAAAAGAGGAATAAAAGTCGGGGGGATTCAGCCACGGGCAAACTATATGATGGAATTAATGGTCCGTAAACAACTGGAAGTGAACGCACGGGGGGGCCTCCCAAAAAATGGTTGAGTTCAGAGGCCTCACCAAGCCACGGAGTTCAGGGGGAAATGAAATCAACCAAATCCGCCGTGCAAATGGCGCCCAGGGAAAAAAGGGAAAAATTAGACGCCGGCCAGGGCCAACGACCGCCAACGTCCGCGCAAAGGCTACGTCCAGCGCGTGGACTGCGGAACAACTGTAAAGGAAAAGGAAGGAAGCGCGAGGAGACAGCGTGGGCCAGGAGGGCCACTGAGAAGGGGGAGCGAACAGCAAGGAAGGGCGCAAAACAGGGGAAGAGGACAGCATGATCTATGAGGGAAAAAAACGCTGAAAATCCGAAGTAAAAACAAAAAAAAACACCATTCCGATCTTACCTGTGTGAAGGAGGCGTGGAGGGGGGGACCATCCAAAACTTTCCGAACTCGTACGCCCCACTGCAAGTTGTACAGATCTCCGGAATCGGAGAAAAGACACACTGCTAACGCAGGTGGCATCTATCTAAAAAACAACAACAAGAAAGAGAGAACAGGGGGGAGGCAGGGGGGGGGGGGTGGGGCTTATCACACCTCATCTTTGACGGAGCTAGGGAAAAGAGCTGGGAGAGTACGCGTGGCGGACCGGAGCTTGTGTGAAACGATGTTCTTCAGAAAGCCGCACGGAACAAACTGGGTGGAGTGATTTCTCGGAAGGGGGAGACAACATCTGGGGGCCCGCCTGCTCAAGGAGGGAAATCTTCCAGGCGTGCGGGAGCTCCGGCCTGTGGCGAGGGAAAAGGGAACAGAGTTGAGAAGAGCTGTGGTCATGCGCCGTGACGGTGGTTCCAGGTTAAAGGGGGGGGGGGAAGTGCGATAAGCGCTGACTTCAGGGTTCTTTGAGCGGACGTGGACTGTGCCGAAGCCGGGGGGAACTGGGTCGTCATCGTTCTTCTGCTCATGTGGAAGTGCACGAAGGGGTTGGGGGTCATAAAGGTGCCGTCCTAACCGGCGATGGTGCTGGAGAGAGGTACTAAAAACACAGAGGACGGGAGAGTGCGGACAACGCCGTACTGAGACGGAAGGGGGACATAGGACTAAAACTGGGCATCCCGCGGCACTCGCCGATGGGCAATCAATGACCAAGGAGTGATCCGGAGGGGTGATCTTGAAGGGATCGCATCTGTGAGGATGGGCAATCAATTAATGGAAGCAGAAGGGGGAACTGATTGAAAGCTTGCACTGGACGGAATGAAGGCACTGTGGGGAACAAAAAACGGGATAAAGTATTTGGGCTGGGGTCGAGTGGGGTCCTGGCCGGGGCCGAGACAGGGGGGAGAGCAAACCCGTTGCCGTCCTGGTCAACGAGGGCCTGGCGGCGGTGGGGCGGGTGGCGATTGGAAACTGAGGAACCAAACCAGGCAGTTTCGAAAACCGTGAAACTGTGAACGGGAAAAAGTCCGGTAGCAAAGGAACCTTGGGGGGTGCCATGTAGAAGGGAACCTAGTGGCGTCTGAAACATGAATCAAAGATCGGGAAGGGAAAGGGGGGTTCAGGGGGAACACGACATTGAAATGAACCCGGCATTTGCCAAAGATCAGGAAAGGGGGACGGGAATACAGAATACCGGACGGACCTTCATTGTGGAAGGGGGATTCACGCTACCTTCTCGACACTGATAAAGTGAGCAGGAAGAGACGATTTGCTCACAAAGTAATTCCCAAAACGCGAAAGAAAGCGGTCGAAGGGGACGCTCCAGTAATCGTACACGCCACACGGGGGACCACAGATGCACGACTGTGGGGAAGTGGGGGAGGAAAGAGTGTAAGTCGAAAGGAAAAAAACGACTTATCAGTGAAACAAAAAAAAAAAAAACCCTGGGAAGGACAAGAATCGAGTATCTCGACCTTTCAATTCACCAACCGGCAGGCTGACAAAAAAAACGTAAAAATTCTTAAGGGGTGCGCACCTGAAGCCCTGCTCCAACATCTTCCAGTCAGAGAGGTGGGGGGGGGTTTTGGACAAAAGTGGGAAAAAAAAAGTGGGGGAAAAACAGCATCGTGTCCCGCCGCTCAGTGTTGACCCAAATAATTAAGGGGAAAGGTGCCACCGTCGAGGGAAAGCGGAAGAATAAACCCTAGTCGACTCAGGCGCTGGAAAAAGGAGGCAGAAACGGGAGGAACTGTGAAAAAAGAAAGAGACAGACTGGGAAAAAAATGATGAATGATGTCGCCAGTAATATGGGGGGACTTGGGGCCCTAAAGAAAAATCAAATGTGGGTGACATTCACGATACGGCGGAACGGGGATCGAAAAAATCAACAACAGGGAGGGAACGAAAAAAAGAGGCCGTTTCGGCCTCTACGAGGCGGGAGGAATGAATAAGGTTTGGGTCGAATGTGTCATATACAACGCTTAAACAAACATATGGAAGGGAGCGGAGAGGAAAAATCATAGAGAGTCGGCTCTGAGTGCAACCGCGCACCGCTAGAAGGATAAAAAAACGGACAGGCCAAAAATCGAAGTCGGCTTCAACGCTTCGAAGGTACTCGACGTACGAAGGGAGGGGGGTAAAAACTTGAGCCGGAAGGCTGGCAGTTGAACTTCAGGGTACGCAAACCCCAATCTAATTGGGGGCGCCAGGGGGAAAATTAGAGAAAAAAGAAAGTTAACGTCAAGATGGCTTTTTCCACGTCGAGAAGGGGTCAGGTGAGGGGGGAATTCACGGGGGGGGGGGTCTCAGTACCTTCGTTTCTTGTAGGCTTGAGGGACGTGAAGTGAAGACTCGGAAAAGAGAATCGCTCAAGCAAACAGGGAACGATAGGGTGGGGGTTCGAGCGAAGCTGGAATGGGCTCGACCGATTCACGAAGTTTCGGGGAAATTAACAAAAAAGAAGGGGAAAGGGGGAGAAAGGATTAAAAGTCACTTCGTGTATCCGTGAGCGCAAGGTAAAAGGGAAAGGACTAAATGGGGGGATACCCGTCCTTTATGGGGCGCGGCCTTCAAAATTGCGAAAAGTGGGATGCATGGTTCGGGCAATGTAGTGGAAAGCAGAAAAGAAAAAACGAATTGGAGAATCCTCCACTATGATTAACTGCCCACCAGCTAAAACTTAAAGGGGGGGGGCAAAAGGTTAAAAAGTTTGGGGGTCCTGGTCGGAGCACGACCTCGAGAAGATATAAAAAGAAGGAAGGGGACTGCCGGAGGGGGGGGACGCTGGGGGGGGGGAACCGAAGAAAAATTGCAGCCATTATTCCTTGGACGCTCCGGGTACGCAACGTGAAATGAAAAAAAGCCACCAGCGATCAAGAGGGGAAAAACGTAATACCCTCCCTCCCAAATAGGGGCTCATGGCGTCGGTAAAAAAAGGGGAAAAGGGCAAAAGGGGAAAAATTAGAACAATTAAACCGCGCTGTCTCAGACCCGACGCAATCATCAAATATCTAATGAAGGGGGCCAAAAACAATAAGGATCGCTGCTCCAATGACATTTAACCCCACTCGGCATGAAAAGCGATCAAAAAGAAAAGGGAGTATGGAAAGGAAGTACAAGAAACGTCAGGACAATTGAGGATTACCGTCAGTCCACAGCACACGCGTCCGTAGACTTCATCAATTAGAAGGAAAAAAACCGCCTTGATCGCCCCACTTAGAGGAAAAGGCGCCGGCAGAAAAAAAACGCAGCGGGGCAGATAAAAAAAAGGAACAAAAAAAAGACAGCAAAAAAAGCATGAATCGCTTCTGAAAAAACTGTCACGTAACCTGGTGCAACACAACCGACGCTGAATCGAAAGAGAAAAAGAGGGGGGGTGCCAGGGAAACTGGGGCAGGCTAACAGGCAAAAGGCAGAGTCGACGAAAAACTAGAACAGCATCGATTCGAAACGCCGTTGACATTCCGAAAATCACGCAAAAAAGGGAAACTTGGAAAGGAGGGGGGAAAAAGTGAACCTCTAAGAGTGGCCCAGCAAGCGGCGGAAGAAATCTTAACTCGCACGCCAGAAGGCCCAGACTCCGTCAAAATGCTGGTACTAAAGCACCACTGAGGAAAAAAGGGTGCATAAGGAGAGAAAGAAGGGGAATTCTGCTCCGCAGTGGTGACGGCGTATCAAAAGTCATAGTTTGAAAGGTATATAGAGGCAGGGTGGGCTCCTTACGCGTACCGCATCAAACTTGTAGGGGGAAAATGTCTTAACCTTGGGGAAGGGGTCAGTCGTCACTAGGGCGAGGTGATCTTCTTAGGGACTGATACACGCGTTGGGTCCCTCGCAAAGGAGGGGCAACGTCC
>Ga0179593_1627143_pt1 | contig 21962 bp, 16 predicted proteins | sample CZODoug2_1_08_16_FD_185931 | JGI IMG/M metagenome (GOLD analysis project Ga0179593, IMG submission 185931) | Vadose zone soil fungal communities from Angelo Coast Range Reserve, California, USA - CZODoug2_1_08_16fungal (PacBio error correction) | ecosystem: Environmental > Terrestrial > Soil >...
AGGACAGCAGAAAATACAGTCAAAAAGCCGCAACACAAAACTAGGATGTGTGTCGAAGGAAGACATCAGCGAGTCAGCGCTGGATTGTGCCGTGGCTGCCGAAGTCCGCTTTAAAAGAGACCGTAAAGCTACCCTCGAGATCTCACGGGAATCTACGCCTACGTCCAACCCGGCTACCGTCATCTCTTTGAAAGGACGGGGCAAACTCCCGAAGCGGAGAAAATGGAGGTCCGTTGCACCTGGGAAGCGGCGTAGCGGCAAAAAAGAGATGGGGTGCCCATCCTTCAGACAAGGATGACTTGTTGTGCCCTCGTCTGGAAGGGGGAAGAAAGTAGGGGCCCTCAAACCACGCTTCCTTGTCCTTCAAAAACATTTGACGTCCACCAGGGTTGACTCGTCCTATGCTATAACAAAAAAGTGGGGAAAAAGTAACACCGAACGAAAACTCTCTCGGTGAAATGGCCCTGAGGCAAATCGGGAACGGGGAAATAGGTAGGGGAGAGGAGGGGAAAAAGTGTCTTCTAGACGGCGGGTATAATCGAATAAACCAGTTGTCTGCCCAAAGAGGGAACTTTCAAAACATGATGTGGAGACAAGGGAGTTTCTACTTAGTGTAGGGAGGGGATCAAAAAACAATTTAATCAAAAATCATAACTCTATCCGCAAAGTATTGTAACACCACACACAAAAAACATAGGATAAAAATAAATAAAAACCAAAAAATAAAAAAAAAAAATAAAGAAACCACAATCAACAACACCAAACGCAGACCAAAACAGACACCACACTACCACACAATAAAAAAAAACAACAAAGAACACCGCGCTATCCTACACGCCAACTTTTCTCCATCTCTTTACATCCTCATCAGGGGCAAAAAAAAAGTCGGTACTCTCTCTAATTTTCTAAATAGCTATTAGCTTATGAGTTGGGGGAGAGAAGGAAAGCACAAAAAACAATTAGGGCTTGTTTGCAGAAGCGCTAAATAAAGGCCCGGCGGCAACGTATCGACTATCCAACGGGAAGTAAGAGAGCACGTTTGGCCTATGTGAGATCAGGTACAACGTCCCGAAAACTCGAAAATACATTTCGACAGAACAAGATTTCTAGTCAACGCCCAGTCACCCAAACCGGTTGAGGCAAGTGCCAGGAACCGCAAAGAGAGGTCGCAGCGGGGAGGGATGTAAAAAGAAAAGGGAACCTCTTGCTAGAAGAGACAAACTACCTTCACAGTGAATCCCAGACCAGAGTTGGCAATCCTAGGGCTTTATCACGGAGCGTTTGGGGGAAGTCAGGAGTCAAGTTGCGCAGCAAGTGTTCAGACACGGTAAACGCGAAGAAAACGCGGCCTACTAGACTAGGACGGGACACGGGAACTGTGTATAAGAATCCGGATACTGGTGCCACGTGCTGACTGCAATAGCTCTAGCTGAAGAAAAAAAATGGCGTGATTATTTCGTGAAGAAGATATAAGGCCGTACGCAAGTAGACTGGCAATGGATTGGGGCACGTACGAGACGCGTGTGTTCCACTCAGCTGGAATCATACAAAAGGTCAGTGGCAAGGTTGTAGCTATATTCGGTGCCGTTGTTCTAAGCGTCCACCGGTCATGGGTTTCTTACGGGCCACCTTGGAGTTTTTGCAAGGAAAGAAAGAAAAAAATCCAGAAGGGAAGAATCAACCAACCATTGTGGTACTTTTGCAATGGTCTAGAAACATCGGGCAGAGGTTCATAAAAGAACATGATCGGTTACTGAAGTAAGGAAGAACTCCAAAGCGCGGAAAAGAGGGACAAACCGTGAATTAACACCTGACGGGTTTCAGGTACGGTCTGAACAGAAGTGAACTCGGGTCGTGGCGTTCTGCTGGTGTTCATTGTTGACCGTGAGTGGGTCAGTCCTGGGTTCGGGGGACATCGTCCAACGTAAAATATTCCAGTCGGTGGGGACCCAGGGAGGCCGACGAACGGAACTTTGTTGATCATGACAAGTCGAAAATTGGGGTTCGGAGAACGGCGTCAAGCCTCAGGGAACATAATATTTGTGCCGGAGGTTTCACAGGAAACAACAGGGGGAGAGGGAGGTTGCACGACAAACTGGGATGGGTTCCGCTCTTTGCATAAGAATATGGAAGTCAAAGCGGTCAGAAGGTCGGCAAAAGCGGAGACCATCTGGAAAAAAGAAAGCGCCGGTCAGTGGAGGAAGCTCCTACAAAAAAAAACCGTTCTGTCGCAACCGAAAAAAAAGTACGGTAACATAGGATTTCTCGCACCTCATCGCAGGCACATCAGACATGCATCAATTGTCGGTTGCGACAACTACCATGAGCATGTCGTTTTGAGTTTCGTGAATAGAAACCAAGGGTGAAGGACATGTAAGGCGGACAACAGGGGAAAAATAGCCCTGTGAAGGAACTCAAAACCGAATGACTGGATCCAGCACGGGCGCACACAAGAGGAATATAAGGTAAGGTGAGATCTAAAAAACCAACGACAATACCGGGGAAAAGGGGGGGTGGGATTCACAGGAGGATCTCGGTAAACTCCATCAACTGATGCGGTCGGCTCAGTAGGCGTGGAATGCAGGAAAGTTGGACCACTAAAAATCCTATAGAAAAGTGAAGGGGAAAAAGACCACCATTTCGACGAAACGATGAATCGGTGTGTAAAATGACTCGCACGAGGTCTGGACTGGAACGAAAAAAACAGGAAAGTCAGCGAAAAAAGAGAGAAAACCTTAGCAACGGGACCGCGTCAAGAAAGAAATTGAAACCGGGGGGAGGTCTGTGAAGGAGGGGTAAAAGGGTAAGGCGTTGGCGCACCTAAATCCCTGGTGGTAAGCGACAGCCTGGACTCGTGCTAAACCCGATCATTTTAGAGCGGAGAAGAGGGAAAGGCGAGGCCGTGCGATTAGCGCAAGAGAGGGGGTAATCTCTATGTAAGATGGTTATTACTGTCTCACACAGGTTGTTGTTGTTGCGGGCCTATCTCTGCCGAGAAAAGCATCCCGGAATAGAAAAAAAACCGAGAAAAAGGGCTAAGCCGAATCAAATGCCCATAATGGCCTTAAAAGCTTACGGTAGAGGCTAACAGTCAAGTGTGAGCGGAGGTTAAAGAAATTCCAGAAACCAGTAACCGACGTTGGAATCGTGCCTGTGCATAAACTGTGCCGGGGAGGGAAGAAAAGTATTGGGTCTTTAATTGTCTGTCCTTAATCCGGACGGATCAGTGCCCTCGAAGGTCCGGGGGAGGAAATGCATGTGATGGAAGAGGAAAGTCGAAAAGAATCTTTACATAAAATGATTGGGGAAAACGAGCTTTAGGAGGGGACCCTCCTTCCACAGAAGGAGAGAATCCTTTGAGAAGGGTGCCCAGGGTCTACTCTTGACCCCTGCCGAGTCTATACAGCCGCTGCTAGCGACTCATTAAAGAGCATTTCTAAAAAAGAAGTCAAAATCGTAGGGCGGCTTTCATCGTTTCTAAAGAGACAGAACAAGAGAAGAAATGAAATTAAAGTTACAGTAGCTAAAGTCTTACAGGGTGTAGGCCCCGTTAGTGGATCCGATACGGAAAACCACTTCCAGATGAATATCCACATGCGGAGTTGCCTAAACAGGGCCGGAACTCATCCGCGAACAGAAAGTTCCGTTAGATCGGAATTGTCGAGCCTTGCGGTGGTCCAGATGTCGAGAGAACGGCGAGGCTCGTAAAGAAGGCCAGAAAAAAACGCCCGAGAGCTGCACGATGCCTTGTAACCCACAGGGGAAGGGAAGAAGCATCGGGAAATACGCGGAGCAAAAGCTGGAATATGGCCGAACTGGGCTAACGGGCTGATCTAGGTCCACGCCTAAATGCACTAATATCCGGGACAAGGTTAGTTCATTACGCAGGGTGCGTCATGGAGTCTTTCTGACCTGCGGTGAACGCGCAACTCGATGGGAATATTTATTAACCGATGAGTCTGTAGAATTGAATGCCTTAGGCCGTTTCTATGCTCAAAAGGAAAGCCGTACTGGGCATGAAACGGAGGCCAAAAGGGAGGCGGTGAGTCAAAGAAGATCGGCAACTGGGCTCACTCGGCACACCAAGTCAGCTGAGAGATCGGGAAGTGAAAGGGACGGATGTTGGTGGAACCCGCGATCACTCTAAGAGTTCACATCACTTGCGAAGGACAGGTTACGTCCGCTGAATGAAACACGTTGAGATCGGAAGACCGCACGGATCAGTCGGAAATGCACGCGCAAGAAAAAAAACCAGAGGATCGCGGAACGGGAGCCAACCAGGCGGCGCTCAGCTTCCTTTGGGTCTCGGAGCGAGTTAAGTAATTGCATGGATGTCGAAACAATGGGGATTAAGGGCGGCTATCGGACCCACGTGGATTTCTCCCTCAAGCGGGAATAAATATCCCAGCTAATGCGATTCACAGTTGAGACATGTGGCGACATCGCATGGCATCGTAGATGCCATCTAACTGATCCCCCCCCAATTACAGAATATGCTAGAAAGAAAAGGCAGAAATTCTTCATTACAAAAAGCGGTCAAGTAAGTTCAAACCGGTTCAGACAATTCTATCAGTCCACTGCAGAAGCGTCAAGGTCCGAGCCTCTTGAGGTAAGAGAGAGAACCATCGCCCTCGACCAAACCATTGCCTAAACAAATCAAGCCTACATTGGGGAGACATCACAGCTGGAATAATAGACATGGACGGGTCCCCGGATGGGGCATGGACAAGTTCATAACTAAAATGGTCATGCTTATAGACATCCGTGCAGTGAACAAAAGGTTAAACACAGATGGAAGAGATTTCAGAAGCTATGTCCGTACCTTCGGAAACAGCAACGGTCTGGCGCCATTACAAAGAGAAATCAGTCCACGGTGCTGTTTGGTATGTGAGAATTACGCGGACCAAAAAAGGAGACAATAAGCAAATGTAAGAATTAGATGCGGCTCCAGGGAAAAGAACCATTCGGGGTGGCTAGCGGATATTCTAAAAAGAACGTCGCGAAGTTAGAGGCGAAGCCGAACCGTAGGAGTACATTTCAAAGTCGATCACTGGTCTACCGACTTCGTCCGTTGGCTCGGGAGTCAGAGTTAAAGAAAGATGCTCGCGAACTTAGACTTAAAACGGATACTTCGAGAGACGGGCCCAAAAAAGCGGTTGCTCTATCGAACCTCATCCTGAGCTTCTTTAGCCGGCTATACAATCTTCCTAGAACTTGCTACAGTAAAAAGCGCACGCGCAAGAAAACCATGGCGGCGCTTCCAAGAAAGGCAACTCCCACCCTCGGGCTTAAGTTATGTATGAGAGCAATTTTGCAAGTCAAGAGTCTAATGGACGTGATGACAAGTCAGAGGACGAAGGAGAGCGAAGAGAGCGGCAGATGACAACATATTTATCAAGCGGGCACCTTACGAAGGATAGTGGGCCGGGAGGGATCCGTCAGAAAAAAGGGGGCATCTGAATTAGCTCCCGTATCTTTCTCTTTTTCGTAACGAAAGAGTAAATACAGGACTCGCGAGAATAAATTCTCCGAAGCAACATTGCCGGTGTACAGATGCAAGTGCGAGGCCGGAAACACCTAGGTAGGGGTCGAACGTACAGATCACAGAAAATTCAATGAGGCGGCACGGAACTATATTCAATGAGACTCGTTGCCAAAATTCAAAGGGAAACAGTGGGATAGCTCTTGTTTTTCGAACGTGCGGGGGTCTTTCGAAATTGCCGGTCCTGTTTCCACCCAGACTGTACCCACCAAAAAAGCCGAAGGAACCACCGCAGACCAGCAGCGAGATCGGCTGGAGTGGGGAAACGTGCTTAAGGTGACTACAAACCAAGACCACGAAAATAATCAGACTAAGGTATGGAAGTGAACGGAACATGCAGCACAACCGGGCTTGCAAAGGGCACGGGTGAACTGATGGGATACCTTCCGTTATCCAATCACAACGTCGTTCGTTTTCAATCGTCGGGGGTTGTTTGACATGATCGGAGGAGTAAAAAAAGAACGGTCGGAGAACCTTTGATCTCAAAGTGCAGGAAGGCAAAGTGTCGATGACGGTGGGGAATGAGGCTCACGGGGGGCTTAACTACGCGAGATGATTTGAGGAGGATTGGCTACGCGGACAAAGGGGCCAGCCGCGAAATGAAAATGACCGTCTTACTGGTTCGGCGGTCATGTATCAAACAAGAGGTATGGATAGTGACCCCGTAGAGGACGGTTTGAGAAAGGAAACCTCAGGCTATCAAAGGGGGGAGGGAAATACCGGAAACTCGTTAAAAGCGCACACAGCCTCCAGTCTTGATAAGCTCCATTCTTCACAAAGCGCCACAGGACTCGATAGGCGTAAAAGCTAAACAATGACTAGGTGAGGGGAACCAACGAAGACAAAGATCCTGAAATGCCGAAACAGACCAGTCCATGTCGGGCTTCACAGAATAAAGCATCCCCCATGACCCGATATAAGACATAACCGGCTTCCAGCCGACAGCAAGATGGGTCGGAAGCGGAAAAAACACGTAGCTGCGAATAGTGGCGCTCCGTGTCTTAGATTAACCTTATATGACAGATCCATGCACTAAATGTGGGGGGGGAACAAAGCACTGAAAAAAACGTCTCTTTATAGAATCGTGCATCTCTCCCTGCAAAGGCGTGCGATTGCATTTGCTAAAAAAACATTTTAAGACGGGAACAGGGAAGACCGACCGGCCCTATCAGCTCCCTCTGATGATACTGAGTTACGGTGGGCTATCTGACGGGGCACGGGAGGGCACCTAGAAACTGGCCAAAAAAAGGAATGAAGGAAAACAATACAACGACACACAAGACAAGCGACAAGGCCCTAACGTTCGGCCATCCTGCACCCGGCTAAACCGTTCTCGGGGGCGATGCGAATAGAGAGTAAGAGAAAAATACGCTCGGGAAGAGGCACTGGTCAGGTAGCGCGCCCCCTAGATGAACACGACTAGTCTGCGAGCACTGAATCAGAGGGGCCGTGAATCCGAGATCAAGGAGAAGGACGGGAGTCCAATCAGGGTAGAAGCGCCTGTTCTACAGGTGTACTGTCTTAGCCCTAACTTGAGAGTAATCACTCATAAAGGAGAGCGGTTGCAAGCGTGGATCTCTAAACTGGGGCCCTCTGTGCGGAGGCACCTAAGGAATAAAAAGGAAATTTGAGAGGCCAGAAAGGCTCAAAGGAGCTGATAAGGCGAGGGAGTAGAGGCCCCGCGCGATCGCGGAGGTGCTGAACTGGCTAAAATAACTCTAACCATGGCGACTCAAAGAAAGACAACGCCCGAAGGAGGGCCCCGGCTAGCGCACGACGATCGTCCCCAAAGTAAAAGTATTATATCCAAACATGCATACTCTTAAACCAAAACGATTACGAAGATGCGCAAGGGGCGTCCGGCTAATCAATCTAAGAAGTCGAAGTCCTGTTATCTTAGTGAAACGAGACTACATCCGAGCCACGACCGGACAGGGCCAAGGGACTGACACGTATAGGTTCCATCGAATGGGATTCAGCCGTATTGAGTGCATACCGCAAAAATAGAAAAAAAAGGGGAGATAACAAAAAAAACTCAAAAGAGCGAGTTTTCTGCAGACAAGAAAGTCAATCTAGAGACACTTTTATCGAAAGCCCGGCGATAAAAGGCCACCAAGGGCGAAAACAGCGAAGGGGCGTACTGTATCCCACGTAGCCAGGTCTTACGTGGCCTGAACCTGTCTGGAAATCCAAAAAAAAAGAAACGGCCTCAAGAGCTCTTGGGGCCGGTATGGACAGGTATTGCTTGAAGAATCATTTGGAAGATCCAAAGCTTTTACGGGACTGACCGATCAGTGTAGCGTGAAACTGCGCCAAGGTTTGGAAAGGGAAAACGTTGACCACAACCCAATAATGAGGTTACTCAATAAAAATCAAAATAAAAGGGTAAACGACCTGGAAGGGCAGGGGAGTTGGGCCGCATGAAAGACTTATCTCAGTGATACTGGAAAAGGGACAAGGAAAAGTGGAAGAAATGGGAGTAGACGGGTCACCCAGGGTGGATGCCTGTCTAAAAAGGCGGCGTTTAATATGATTTAAGGGGGGGTGCGGAAAAGTGGGCCGATTCACGAGACACCATGGGCTTCGGAAAGATATACTGACTCGAAAAAGCGTACCAAGAAAGACGCAGCCAAGATAGGGGGGAGAGGTGTCCGTCAATAAGGAATCCAGACACGCCGCGATCTCTCTGAAAAGGAAAAAAAGTGAGCAAGAGGACGTGAAAATTCCAAAAAAAAAAAGCAAAATCACAAAGAGGCCGGGACGGGAGGGAGCATCATAATCAAATACTTCCTACTTTGGAGGGTTAAAAAGCGGGGTAGAAGAAACAGGGGGTTTAGGTGAAGTGTTCCCAGGAAAACTGAATTCTGGACAAACGGGTATTACTCACCAGAAAAAAACCAACGGAGAAATACAAACTGAACCACGAATCCAGACTGGACAAAAAAAAAGGAACTTCCTTGGAGCCATTGGCCTGCCAGAAAAGAACTGAAAAAAGAAAAAAAAGGGGGGAAGGCGAATCTCACGGACCGCTGGGACCCCACGAAAGGGAAATGAAAGAATCAAAACAACAAAAAAAAAGAAAAGGATTAGAAAAAAGGACAAGGTGCGCGCTCAAATTGAACGAGCAGCCATACAAATGAACTGAACCCGTTCATAAAAAAGAAAGAGCATCAGCCGCGCCAAAAAACGGCCCTCACCAGCCCGGCGCCCAGGTCCCTGAAACGCGCGAAGAAGAAGTGGTGACGCAGATTCGGCTCGCCGATGGAAGTGGGAAAAAAAACTAAGTAAACAGAAAGAGGGGGAAGGCGAAAGGCTCAGACAGCCTGGTGGCCACTCCGAGGGTTTCTATCCCAAACCAGTCCGCTCTGTGAGTAATTTTCAAAAAGAAGTGAACGTGCACAAAGAAGGCGCGGGCTCCACGAAGGGACTGCTTTGAAGCGCGCGGTTCGTATGCTTCGGCCAAATGAAAAACGCTGGCCGAGCCCCAAATAAAGGAAAAATTGGAAACCGGATCAAAGAGAATGTCGATTTGACAGACAAAGACGTACTTACGCGGCCGGCCATTCTCGATGGGGAAAACAAAAAAAAAAACAAAAAAAAAAAAAACATTGCCGTAGTTAAGCTCAGAAAAAAAAGGCAGGTTTGATCGGGCAAAAGAGACTCTGTCGGATTGTTAGAAGAAGTCTTGTACCGGGTGACTCCGTAAATTTTAGAGAAAACAGGAAACCCTCGAAGGAGAATCGGCGGGGAGGAGCCTGACAAGCTCCTCATGGGGGGCCGAGAGTATTCGAAAATTTAAGAAAAAGAAAAAAAACAACACAAAGAAAAAACACCAAGAAACAATTGAGAACGACCTCCTCCAGTGTAGAAAACCGGTCACAGAGATGACGTGAACCAATGTCTCGGGAGAGAGTGCTGAAAGAAAGGGCATCAAAAAAAAAAAAAAAAACGAGCGCCGGGAGGAGGAAGAATGAGGTGCCATCCGGAAACAAACTGCTCCTCGGTCTCATCCTTCATATTCAGCAGGTAGAAAAGGGAGGGTACAAGAAGACCCCGGACTCAAGGAGCGACGGATGCTTCATCAAGAATATCTTTAAGAAAATACACGGTGGCGGTAGCTGTCAAGCGAAAAGCGGAAAAGGAACAAAAGGAGGGATTGAGGCGGTATGGCGAGGGGGGGGCGTGACAGATCCTCATACAAAGGAGTTCAATTACCGAAAGTCTGATTCTATGGTAAGCCAGAGGCATCGCCAGGGGACAGCAAGGGTGGAGAGAAAGAGGTCCGATAAACGATGCGGTGAAGGGAGATTGCCGTCCACCGGTATCCGGACCTAGCAAGATCTTCGCCGTGTAGCCAAAACTTCATATTGTCGGAATGGTAAACGAAACCTCCCCGGGATGCGAAAAAGAAAAGGAACGGCACGAAATACAGCAGGGGTTTCACGCTAGCAAGGGACCCCCAAAGAAACCAACCGGGTGCGGGAAAACAAAAAAAGGTCATGAGGGAAAGTAGGCACGGTGCTACTAAATGGTTATAGGGCTTTTGACGCCCGACATTTCGAGGTCTTGTACTTATAGAGATTGGGTGAGAGGGGGGTGCGAAACGAGTAGGAACTTTTAATAAAGAAGGGGACTAAAAAAAGGGGGTCAGAAGAGCGGTGGGGCCGTAACCGGGGGCCCGGATGGAAAAGACTGATTATAAGTTCAGAGAGTGGTATCTTAAGGGCGAGACAACAATTTTCTACGAAGGGGGAACACAGGGGAGAGAAAGAGGTAGAAGCACTGGGGAAAAAGGACCAAGGCCGAATGACGAAACAATGGACTTCTATCAGGAATTAAAAGGCATCGGGGGACCATCTTCCACTACCCGTCTCAGGACCGTATAAACCAGGCGCCCTAAACATCAGACGGAGCTCTGAAAGCGTGCAAAGGAAAAAAGAAGGGGCACCATGAGAAAAACAGTTCCTCAGCTTCGGAAAAAATCAAGTCTTCATCAGAAAAACCAGGAAACGTCATCGTCGAAAAACGAAGGGAGAAAGAGAGCATTTTCAAAAATCAAAAAGCCCGGTCGAAAGATACCCACTGCAAATGTCTACGTCTGCACCACGAGTCCCGTGTCTCCGCTTATCTCCGTCTCAACCACTACTGTGGTTAGTCACCAAAACGGATAAAAAAAGGGTAACAAGACTATTCAAAAGGGAAAAAGGCCCGGTTGATGGGGGGGGGACCTGAAAGCGACGTCGTGGAACTTCCAAAAATCACTGCGACTGGTGAAAAATAAAAAAGGCATAATCGAACGTCGCGGCTCCGTTTGGAAAAGTCCCATCACCTCTCCGAAAGAAATAAGTTAAGGAAAAGGAGGGTGGTCCGAACAGCGGACCCACCATGATGGAGCGTCAGAACCCACGCTATCCTGGACTCTGGTTTTGGGAATGGTACCGGGAAATAAGCCACAAGATAAAGAACAGAAAAGCAAATACCGAAGACATTTCCCTGCGAGAGTTACACCGTCGTCCTACGCCCGGCGGCGGCACCTGTAAGGGAATGCAAACGTATGATACTGGACTAAGAAAGGAAAACAAGGAGAGAAGAAGAAAGGTGAAATTGTATGTCGTTCAGCCGCATGGCCTGCCTGGGAGGGGTACCTCGAACGCAATTTCCCACTGAAAGGTCAAAAGAATGGGAGAGCTGCCGAGGAAGAAAAAAATCTCACGGGATTAAGGAAAGGGTAATGTAAATTGGAACGCGATAAAGAATCCAACTGTCAAATAAAGTGAAGAAACAAAAACACAGAGCCCGGGAGTAAGGTAGAAGAGAAAGATGTCCTCTCAAAGGGGGAGGGCTAAATTGAAAAAAGCAGTGAAGTAATTAAAACAGTTCTCCTCGTCGTCCGTGAGAACATGGAGAAACCTTCAAAAAGTACTAGTCTAGACGGTGAAAATGGAAGGCCAGCAATATGGGTACCTCGAGTAATGGCCCCTTATGCAGGATATTCTAATGTTATCGAAAAGTGGGGGGGACGTACGCGCGTGATAGCCGGGTCGGAAAAGGGGAGAACGTTCTCGCTACCAATAACCAGTGTCACTAAAACTATATTAGGGTAACGGAAAGAGTCGAGCACCAAAACGTGAGCTTCTGGTGGATTCAGACAATCTCGCATATCACAATGAGGAGGGGCTTAATCTACAGAAACGTCCTGGTTACATCTAGCCTAAAAAGTAAAATTCCTGAAAAAAAAAAAGTAAGCCCAACGTGAGGAGGAGCAAATTACGAACTCGGTCAATTTCCTCATTCTGAGCTCGAAACTGAAAAAAAGATGCAAAAAGGGAAGGAGGGGCGAATGAACTTAAGCCGTAGTGGGCGAAAAAGCGACAGAGCAGACCGGATCCACCGGACAACCCGGGGGGAGAGAAAATAAGCAGCCCAATCTCTGACTAGAAACCGAGGAAATATGGGACAAAAAAACGTCTCCATGGTGGATCACCTGATAGAAACAGAAAAGCGAAAAAGAAGATGAATGAGAATCTGGAGAACCCTTCAAAATGCAGCTTCAAAGAATGTCGGCGCAACAAGAGTAAGGAAGTGAAGGGGGTGGCCAGCACCTTTTTGGTCTATGCAATCGCTGGTCAAATTCTGGAAATAAGGCTGCCAAAAATAGAACCAACAAAAACAGAAACAAAACGCAAACACACAATACAAATAAATAAAAAAAAAAAACAACAAAAACAAAAACACTGCGGCGATAATGGCAAAGAATCTGAGAAATGGGTGAAGATCGGGGAAAAACAAAGGAAGCGGCAGCCTCGCTAAGGAATTACATGACCGAAAGGATGGATGGCGAAGGCCAAGGGTGAGCGCGCGGGTTCAAAACTTGGGAAAGTTCTGCGGGGATATTTTCTCAGCCAGGGAAAGGGTAACAACAGTCAAAAAAAGAAACGACCCGCGCACCTCTTTTGAAGAAGACTGGTGGCTGTCTTTCCCGCAAGGGATTGAGTTTCCGAATAAGAATGCCTTGCCAGGGAAAAAGGACTAAGAAAAAAAGAAACCACAAGTGTAGGCCACATGGCAACGCTTCAACGTGTTCTCGCCCGTCTCCAAATGCAAACTAATTGTTGAATAAGGTTGGGACTTAGAAAAAGGAAAGAAGCACAGCGACAGGAAAGGACTTTAGAAAAAGTGGTGGGAAATAAAACAAGGTCTTTCAATGAAGCATTATTGTATGGAAAAAAGACCGCCCCAAGAGGACGCATGGTGCCGCGAGGGAAAAAAAAAAAAAATCGGAGGAATATGACGTGTGGTCGGTCCCAGGCAAGATCAAAGGTAAAAGCAAGAGCGAGGGAAACCGAGCGCATGGTCACGAACGGGCGGTATCAACAAGTGTGTTCCAAGCTGCAAAAGTCAGCCATGGGGTTACACTTCACACACACTTCCAGCCCTTAAAACGACCAAGGCGAAAAGGGGGAAAGGACAGCAGAGGGGAGACACGGCGGTAAAGCCTATTGAACGAAAAGTCGGAGCCTTTCAGCTGAAATAAACTCTAGCATCGTCGAAGAACTAAGAAGCATTCAAAGGAAAAAACACGAAAATCGAACGCCAAAAGGCAAACAAGTGGTGAAAAAAAGGGGGAACAGCTCTCAGCAATTCCACAATTGCCACAGATAAATAAAAAAAGTCCAGGTAGCAGTGGCATCGGCCCCGCCAGAGTCCACCCGCCTGCCGACAAAGTCCTTCAGCAAGGAGAAACTATGGAAGAAGGGGACGCAAGATCAGGGCACATGTGGAGGGCTCTAAAAAACGGGCATCCGGCCCATTTCCCCAGGAAAAAAACTAACGGGGCAAGGAAAAAAGAAGAAAGGTGGAAAACAAGCCGAGTTCTATAAAAGGTAAAAATTAGACTTCTACACTGCACGGATTGGCCGGGGAAAAAGGGTCGACTTGGAGAAACGGGGCGGACGGGGATGAACGGGCTCCTTTAAGAGAAAAAAGCTGTCAGGGTCAAAGGACTGCGCTAAAGGACGAACTACTGTCAAAAAAGGGGGAAGCACTCGCATAGGCTTGTCTTTCATGAGGTCAAGAGGGTTAAGACCGAGGATAGTGGGAACTAGGAGACGACGAGAGAAAAGGAGATGAGGCGCGAAAGCCAGTAGAGGGAAAGTTCTCTGAAACAAATCAAAAACCTAGACTAGTGTGAAATGAAAGAGGAAGACGATGAAAAAAAAGAAATGAAACCGAAGCTGTAAAAGACGTACTACAAGTCAGAATCAAAAAGGGAGAGGCTGGAAGGGAGGGACAAAAAGATCAAAGAAATGTTAGTTCGGCCTTTCCAGCCAGCGCTCCATTAAAAAGGGAAACGAATAAGATCATCTCCGGAAAAATTGAAGGAACACAGGGAAGAGCAAAACGACCTCCTTCATGTCCTTGCACTGAAAAAAAACAAAATGGACGGGGGTTGAAAAAAAAGCCTACTCGGTCGCAAGAGCATATCAAAACAAAGTAGAACGAAAAAGCGACGGCAAAGAATACTTACCAGGATTGGGAACAAACAGGCTCCCGATAGAGCGTGACGAAAAAGCATTTTTCGGGAAATAGTTCGTTCACATGACGGGATAAAGAAAAAGTGGGAAGGAAAGGGACCGACAAAAAGAAAAAGGGGACCGGTACAGCGGGAGGCCGAACTTCTCATCGTGGAAAAAAATGGCCTTTTAAAAATGCCCTTCATTGCGGGACCGAAAGTCTGCTTGGGAAAGAGGGGGAGAAAGATAAAAAAAAACTTCAGAATCGGGAAGAACCGCCCGGTGCCGTTCAAATAAAAGAAAGGTAAAACTTGTGCAACTCTCTAAGATCAATAACTCAAGATCTTGAAAGAAAGGGGATATAGCCGGAAGGATGCGGTAATGGAACCACAAACCGCAGAGCATCCAGACACGAAACGGACCGTGACCACTCAAGCAACGGAGTGGAAAAAAAAAGAAGAAAGGATGTGAGAAAAAGCACGCCGATAAACGCTAGTTCGCCGCAGACACGGAATGGTGACGAAAAACGGGAAATCACATACGCCACCTGACAAGACACCTAGAGTGCGGTTTTCGGGGGGGGCTAAATCCTGGTAAAGAAAGAGGGGGGGGTAAAAACGAAAAGAAGGGGGGTCGGTCTGGGAGGCCAGTAAAGGCTAATTCGGGACTGGGCGGTAAAAAACGGGCGAGAGTCCGACTCCTACAAAAGAATGGAGATGAGAGGGAATGGCACAGAAAAAAAGCATGCGGCGGGGATTCTAAGACTTGTCTCCGGCTTTGCGGAGATGGGCACGTTCAAAGTGGAAAAAAGTTTAACCCTTCCGGTGGGCTGCCAAAAAGGCGAAAGATGACGGAAAAAAGGTTCCAAAAAAAAGGGAGGAGGAAAAGAGAGATAAAGGGACCCGACCGTATCGATTAAATAAGAAGCAAACAAGGCTATAACTTCCGCGCGCACCTCAAAAAAGGTGAAAGGAAGTGTGAATACTGCTCAAAAAAGAAATAGAAGCAAGTCTTAGAACCGTCTGAAACCGTACGCGGAAAAGCTCACCCCAATTTTCTGGTGAAACAGGATAACTCGGCCCTTCTGGGAAAAAACGAAGAAAAAAGAAAAGGGAAAAATAAAAAAAAGTCGAATGGATGGCGGCAAACGAGAGACTATCGTAGTTCACGGAAATACCAAAGGTGTACCTGCAAAAAAAAATGTGTGGCTGTGGGGATTCGCTGGGAGAGGATGAACGGACCCAATCAAAATAAAGAAAGGGAATTTGAGTGTCAAAAATAAGCGCGTGTTCAGTAGGAAGCCTTGGATGCACTTTTTCCAAATAACTCGCTAAAAAGAGGAAGGTTGGGGCTGGGGCGGGTCTCTGGAAAACCAAGAGAGGAAAATCGTGGGAGAAAAAAATCAGCGGTATGCCAATGAAATCAAAAGGGGGTCCCGAAGATCATTACCAGGAGTCCGTCGACTGGGGAAAACTCTTAAGGAGGGGAAGGCGGACCCGGGGGGGATCTGCGTTAATTAAAGGAAAAAAGAGCACCAACTCACGCAATACCCGAGACAAAATATGTGCGCCCCCTAAGTAGAAAAAAAAAAAGAAGGAGCTAAACGGCCTAAAAGGAACAAGGGTTCCAAAGATGGAAGGATTCCGCTGCGCGGGGAAGGGCCACTCTCGTAGCTCGGTGTCGGTAATAAGAGAAAAAAACCGGTGTATTAGCACAAGGAGGAAGAAAAACTAAAAAAGAAGGAGGTATCCCGAACAGGATCAGAAATGAAAAGGGAGAAGGAAAAGCTGGGCAAGGGGAAAGAGAACTGTGAAGTAAGTAAAGCTGGCCGCTCCTTTAAAAAAAATGCAACATCCCACTGGTTGGTGATAGCCTCCATTTGGAGAACCGAAAAGAAAAAGGACATGGGACTGAAGAAAGAAAGGGCCAGCCCGGGCTGAGGGTTAATTGGTAGCGGAAAACAGGGTTTAACGAGGGATTGGGGAGGATAAAGAAGAGGGGGAACGTCGCGAGGCGAGCGCGGGTCTTTAAACTAAAAAACACTCAAAACGCTCGCAATTTTGAAAAAGGGAAGGGGAGGCAAAAACGAAGGACGGGGCAAGGAAGAACACGGACGGAGACTCCAGCCTTGTAGACTTTTGAAAGGAAAACTCGAGGAATAAAGCTCAAGATGACCCACAAAAGCTAGAAGAAAAAAGGAGCAATTTAAAAAAGAGTAGACAAAAAAGCAGACGGCCTGCATCGACGGTCCGTCGCTCCTTAAAAACTCTTCGGGCGAAAAATCAAAAAAAAAGAAACCGGAAAAAAGAACGTTCGCCAAAAAGTGAAGGGAGACCCGGGAAAGGGCAGAGAAAGGTGTTCACAAAGGGGGCATTTAAAAAGTTAAAGCCTAGATAAAATTACAACGCACGCAAAATATGATGAAGGGAGGAAATGAACAAAACAAAAGAAAGACAAAGAAGATCAAGACGGGAAAAAAACCAGCAAGAAGATTTTGCGATAAAGACAATGGTCTGATAGGGGGGGGTTGGCAAAACAGGGTAGAAGGTTCGCAGGCATTAATCGTTACTGTAAAGAAGACTGAAACCGATGCAGACCGTCCAAAAGGAACAAAAGGGAGGGGTATGAGACAAAAACGCCTCGAACTAAGAATCTCAGAACATTTACGGGAAAATACCAGGAAAAATGGATGAATCAGCTCAAAAAGACGAGCTCCGGAAAGGTGGTGGTTCCGCGAGGGGTATTAAGGCTTCACATGCGGGGGGGGTTTTGCTGAAAAGAGGTCAGGAGGAGGGGAAAAAAAAAAAAAAAGAAAAACTATGATGAGACTTGGCCGTCCGGGAGAAAACCTAAGGCTCGAGAGCGTTGGTGAATGCCAGAGAACGGTATGAAAAGGGAAGAAATGGCAAAAAACAAGAGACGAGGGCCAAAGGGCGTACTTTCGTCCACATGGCAACGAGCGCTCAAAAAAAAGAGGTTCAGATCCGCCGAACATATCGGCGGGTTCAATAGGAAGGGACGGAGGGAAGGGGGTTGAAGGGAAAAAAGCACTTCCAAAGACATGAAACCTTGGGTGAAATCAAAATTTTAGCACCGTCCAAGTCAGAAGAGAAAAAGTTACGCAAATGGAAAGGAGGAGGAGGGCAGCCCCTCCGGATGCTTTGAGCGAAGGTGGCCAACTATGAAAATCTCACAACACAACGGAGGGAAAGGAGAGTATCGCCAAAAAGCGAGAAAAAGAGGGGGGGCAAAGAGAGGCCGATAAGAAAGAAGGTCGATTCGTCAGGACGACGCATGTCACGCCTGACCTGTCTCTTAGGTCAAAAAAAAAAACCAGGGGGTCAGGGAAAGATTTTTCGCCTGCTGACCCACGGGGAGGAAAGAGCCAGGAAATAGAGAGATCGAAACCCGCCCGCAGGGAAAAAAAAACAGGGGAAGATCGAAAGAAGAAAAGAGGTTGAAATTCCAACAGACCGAATCACAGACGACTTAAGTTCCTATCAGCTGTGCCGTAAGGAGAAAACGTAACCGTCAAAAAGGGACTAAGGAAAAAAGCGAAAGGAAACCGCAGAGAAACGCGCAAGAAAAGTCAGGGAACTTAATGCAAAGAACGCTTATGAAAGGAAACGAAAACAGCGAGCACGACTATATCACGGGGGCATCGGAAAGACCTAAACGAAGCAACGCTGACATACGAAGAGACGGCCCTGCCCGCCTGAAAAACATTTAATGGGAACTTCCCTTCAGAGGTTTCGGGAAATAGAAAAAAAGGGGGGAAGGGGAAGAAAGAGACGAAGACAGGTCCAGCCGATTGCCTTCGGATCTCCCTGCATTGCATAGCAACATCTCCGAGAAACTAAGACGAATGGGGTGCACTCCGGCTAGTAGAGAATTTAGAGACTGATTAAAAACCACCGAACGGGACTTGTGTTCTGGGAAGGTAAAGGGCGAAAAGGAGACAGGGGGTGAAGCACGAAATCCTTCGCGAAGGCATGGAAAGAAAAATCTAGGCGGTGCGACGGAAATCTTCTGGGCTACGGTCCACGAAAAAAAAAAGGCACAAGAATTGGGAAATGCGGGAGGAAAACGGAGACGTGTCCAGGGGGAGTGCCCGTGGCTCTTATAGGATTTCTCCAAAAGAAAAGTAATAAGAAGATGCTACTAAGAGAAGGGGCGAAGACCTCAAGAAGGGGGCCTGCGGAAAAGGGGAAGGTTAGAGAAGACAGAACCGGCAGTCTCCGATCGCGGCGGAAAAAAAAAGAATGATATAAAATCCAAGATGAAAGTACAGGGGGTGGTGGGTTCCTAAAAAAGGGGGGGAGAAAAAGATGGAAGGAACCAGAGGGAAAGAGGGCAGGGGGGCGGGGTCTGTCGAAGAGAGGTCAATCGCTCGATCTCCGAAAAGGTAAGAGGAGAAAACCTGCCTATCTCACCGCAGAGGAAAAGCCGAGAAAAGGGAGAGCAACGAAAAGAAAGGCGGGGCTTAAGGGCGCAAAGGAAGGACAGTCCCAGAGACTTGAAATGGGAAGGCTAAGGGAAGGAAAGTGAGGTCTTCGGATGCTCCAGGAGGGTGATTCGAAAACGAAAGCACAAGAAGTGTCAGCTCGAAGGGACACTTGATAAAAGATATCGGGAAACGTAGCGGCTCGGGTGTGTCTTCAGAGAAAAAGGGGAAAAAAGGAAAAAATTCGTGGATCCCTTGGGGGAGCCAAAACTCCATGAGCGGAGAAGGCGTACGCGCGCAAACAGCGGTCAGATTAAAAAAGGAAGTTTGGAAAGCCCGTGGAGGAGAAGAGGGCGGAGGAGAACGGGAGAAAAATGAGGGGGATTGGCTTGTCTTCTGGGGGATCCATATCAAAAACGCCGTACTCATTAACTACGGCATGACTACCGTGAAGAAGAAAAGAGGGGGAAAGGCATCATCGCGGCTCAAAAAGGCAGAAAGTCGGCCTGTAATGAGTATAAAGAGAAAAAGCTTCGGAGGGGGAAAAAACCAGAGTTTACCCAAAGGGGATCAGGGGGTTCAAAAAAAATTAAAAACGCCGTTAAAAAAGAAAAAACAACTTGAACGCCTGTTCGAGCTTAAAGGGGCGGGGGGGGAGGGAGGGGGGCCTCAAAAGGAAAAAACAAGGGATGGGAGGAGCAGCAAAAAGCGAAGGAAACGCAAAGGAGAAGGAAAAAAAATTGTCCAAATCCAAAACACCACCGTTAAACGCTTGACGGAGGAAGGTTGGGGATATAGAGAGAGGGAAGAAAGCAAAGGAAAAGTAGTCAGAGAGAGGGGGAAAAGGCCCGAAGGGTCGGGGGACGGGTATGGGAGGAAGCACAGGAGCCTTGGCTCGGGTTCAACGTGAGTGAACCAGATCTAGGAGAATTTGGGAGCATTACTACGATTAGAGCGTCGAAGGGAAAGGGGAAAGTATAAGGGGCTCCTAGGCTGCGGTAGAGCGAGGTAAACTAGTTTCAGGGCGTCCTTTTTTGAAGATAAGAACCGTGAGAAAAGAAAAGTCTGTCAGGGAGAAAGGAAACGGGGAGCGTCAAGATGAGAAAAACAACAATGATATATAGAAAAAAGGAAACGGGAAAAAAACTTCATCTGCTTTACATGGGACATATCGCCCTCCTAAAACGGAGAAGTCCAGCCGGGAGGGAAAAGACACAAAGGAACCGAGTTTGGCTCCTCTCTACTCAAAAAAGAAAAATAACTCTTGTTAAGAGGGGGACAGACGTCCAGGAAAAGTCACACCGTAAGAAGCTACAACAAAAAAGGGGAAGAGGTCAGGGGAAGAAAACACAAAGGACTCAGCCGTTATGGAACCCGAACACCTCCAAACATGAGGGGAAGCGAGCACTACCCCAACTCAAAGGTTTCATACATCTTACGGAAAATCAACCGAAAGAGGAGAAAAAAGGAGGGTGCCAAAAAAAAGGGGGAGGTGGACATTAAAGGGCTTGAGCTGGACTCCATACAGAATAAACTTGAAGGTTGTTAAAAAAAGAAGCAAAGCGTTTATTAGAACGCTGAGAAGTTCCAAAGAAGAGAAAAAGCCTAAAAGGGGAGGCGTTCCCGGAAATAAGAAAGCTGACAGGTCGGATCGTTTGCCGGTTTGGGTCAAAGAAGAGAAGGTTAGGATAACAGGACCTCAAGGAAAGAAGACCATGATTGAGCCCAAATCATGCAAATCACCCGACTATAGGGATGGGAAAGAAGGGGACCGGGAACTCTGCTTCATGAAGTAGGTGGGTGCTACAGCAAAAGAAAACGCACATAACATGTGTCGGAGAGCTCAAAAGAGGGGAGGCGAGGTAAAAAAGAAAGGAAGCGTTCGAGAAAAGAAAGAGGACTGGAATTCTACTCGAATCAGGAATTTACGTAAAAAGATTACTAAGGGGCTCTTCCTGAGAGGAGGAAGGGAAAAGCCTAAACGAAAAGGGACAGAAAAATATCGGGGCAGGGGGGGGATTCATGCCTTGAGGAAAGAGAATGTATAAAAAGCTACGGAGGTTCGGGCAGATGAAAGGGGGGGAAAGGAGAATCAAGCGTGGGGACTTCAGCCAAAAGACGTTTAGACGGTCCCGTCAAAGAAGCAGTAGGTACTTATAATCCAACATACGAAGGAGAAGGGGGGGGAGGTATCTAAAGGGGGGGATTCCGAAGGCCTGAAGGCTATAAGGCGAAGACCGGGGCGTAAAGCCTTGCGGACTAGACAGTTCTGAAAAGGAAGGAGGTAAACCAGAAAGAAAAGGACCTCAGGAAGGCGAAACACCACCTGAAAGGAATATGGGGCCTTCTATCAGAAAAAAAGGAGCCCATTTACAGTACTCCTTTCGAGAGATGAAGAGAAAATAAAACTAGAAAAAGAGGAAGGGAGATAGAAAGAAAGTCGGCCCTATAAAGAACAGGACCATCATTCAGCGAGGATAGGCGGTCTCGGGAGAAGGAGCGGCGGTTGGGGGGAGAAAAGAGAACCTCAAGTCAAAACCCGGGAGCCACCCAAACTGACACGGCCCTCCGTACCGCAGCGATTTCACGCAAAAGGGGAGGGGAACCGGCCGAGTAAAAGGGGATAACCAAGAGGCATCGAGTAGAGAGGCAAATGGAAAAAAGAGGAAAGAGAGGCCGCAGGGAGGGGAAAAATAGGAGTGGCAGACAGAACGCTAAATCGAAGCGCGAATTCCAGACAAGGGTGTGTCGATCGACAAAGAATGGGTGGGCAGGGTGAAAGAAATGAGTAGAAAGGACTGGATGGCGGAAGCCCTGACCCAAGAAAATTGGAGGCCAGGTCGGGTCTGCTATGAACCGAGAAAAAAAATTTCTTTCGCCAGGCAGAGGAAGAAGAGGACTGCGGGGAAGGGAGACGAGGGACACGGTTCGACCTGCTTATGCGTGGCCGTGATCGACGGAGAAAACTAAGAGCAGGCACGCTTTTTGGAGAGGGGCGAAATTCGTGGAGAAAGGAAGGCGGGGAGGAAAAAGAGTTGAAAGGGGGGCACGCGCACTCATATTTCTGAAAAAGGAGTTCTGGGAGTGAGACCGTTGAAGTTGTGGTCCGAAAGGGGAAGAAAGGGCGCCAGGGAAAAAGAGGGATGGACCCAAGGCAGGCGCGAAGGCAAACTGTCAAGGGGTCAACATTGCCGTAGCTAAAAAGCTTTCGATGCGGAGGCCAAGGAGTGCAAAGGAGGAGGAGGGGGGGGAATAGGGGAAGGTGAATCGGGGCCGGAGGAAGTGGGGGGAAATGGTATCCCAATGGACCCTTCACTCGGAATGTACATCTTGAAAAAGGGGGGGGAAAAGGGGGTGGGGAAGGGAAATGGAGCTAAAAAGCGGGGAACCATGCTCTAGCCTCATACCGAATTACTGTCCGCCACGGCAAAAATTCATTGAAAAGCCGTCAGTGCAAAGAACG
>Ga0179593_1460037_pt1 | contig 21959 bp, 20 predicted proteins | sample CZODoug2_1_08_16_FD_185931 | JGI IMG/M metagenome (GOLD analysis project Ga0179593, IMG submission 185931) | Vadose zone soil fungal communities from Angelo Coast Range Reserve, California, USA - CZODoug2_1_08_16fungal (PacBio error correction) | ecosystem: Environmental > Terrestrial > Soil >...
AGTTATCTTGATCATCCCGGGAAGAAGGGCTTCTCTATGGGCAGAAAACTCAAGGAATAAGGATGGGTAAGGGAAAGCAAACAAGGCTGGAGGAAGAAGAGGCAGCTAAAAGCGGTGACCGCCGCAGACTGCGCACGTCTGATAGGAAAAAAGAATGGCCTGTACGTAACGATCGAAGGCTCACATAAACGAGCCGTGTGGTCCCTTCGTGGGGGGAAACTTCGCAGGACGTCGGGGATGAGTTACAGGCACCGACTTACAAAGTTTAGGCGAGCTCAAGGGACGGCCGACGGAAAAATTCCACTCAGAAAAAGAAAGAGGAAGAGACTCCGATCTGGGGACGTTCACATCATCCAGGGTCTTCAAGTAGGAAAAAAAATACCTTTCACACATACCGAGATGGAAAGCTCTTTCGGACTTAGCCTCGAGCCTCAGCGGCAGTAGAGCGGGACAATTCCTCATGTCACGAAAAAGCGAAAAGAGAGAGGGCCGACATTTTGAAGAGGGGATAGAAAACATGCTTTCATGGGCCGTCTTGGGGCATAGTATCTAAAATGACTAGCTAAACAACAGAAGACTACCTACGCCACGTCGTAGGAAACAATAACTCTCCCCGCCGGTAAGGAGAGGCTATTTTCGAGGGGGGGAGGTCGGAGCTCTCTATCTGGGGACATGATGAGAGAATAGTCTGGTCTTAGCGATGGGGAAGGATAAATCATCTTGGTTAGGCCTTCCTCTGTGGCGCCGATCAATTGGATGAGGAAATTCTTTGTGAAAAAGGGTCGCCAAGCAGTCGGCCTTTTGTTTAAATATCTGCTGATGGGGATTGGCGTTTTCGGGGAAAACGGATTTAGGGATAATTAATCAATCTCGGCCGTAGCGAACGTTGGGAAAGGGACCTCAGGGCGACGCGGCAAGGAACTCGTCTTCTCGTTCGTTGAAAGGAGACCTGAGTCTCTCTAGAAGGGGTGACTCTGGTCTCGAACAGAGGACGGAAAATAAAGTCAGGGGGCAGAGAAAGGCGATGTCAGGGAGAAAAAAGGTGATCAACCGGCAGAAGATGGTCAAATCGTTGCATTCTAGTGTTAATGGATGAACGGGGGAAACAGGGTCTAATTGGGGTAGCGACAAAACAACGGCAAAAAACTGAGGGCTAGGGACCACTAAGGGGCTCAGGCAAATGACTGCTTGTTGCGACTTTCAAAAATCGACATGGGAAGAAAGAAATCGAATCAGTGGGGGAGAACGCCTCTTCAAGGGGTATAGGAGCTCCTCAGGATGACGGGAAAGGCAAAGGTTCAACTTGGGAGGCAAAATTACATCAAAGAGGCCAATAAGGTTGAGCGGAAAGAAAAACTCCGGGTTATGAAAACGTTTCCGTGGTTGGAAAGATAGCATCCGAGGGAGGGTGATCGGAACCTTCGTTAAGGGATAAAAGCAGAGCACCGGGTCACAGGTGAGAGCCCGGCGGAAACCTTCAAGGTGGATCGAGGGGGGAAGTCAGTGCTCGGCCAAAGGGAGAGGCATAGTTGTAATCGGGATACAAAAGAAGCGATAAAAAACGGAGCCTTAAAAAAAGTCTTGATTAGGCCGAGGGTCACGTGAGACGGCGTGCAAACTAATTGAAGACCCTCCCCGAGGCCTTTGATCAGAGGCGAAAGGTCTCGAGAAAAATAACAAAGACAGAATCAGAGTCTGATGCCCTGGAAGCGATCTGCCGAAAGATAAGACCGTGCTTCCGTGGAGAGCATCCGGGGGGACGGAATATTACGTGCGGATGCATCGATGTGAAGTCCTTGTCGCAAATGTGGGTAAGGACTTAATCTGAAGAAAGCCCTATGGACAAGAGCAACCAATCGAAGGCGGCGGGGTTCTGGGCGATCGATTGGAGCGATTTTGTAAACAAATAGAAGTAAACCGCCAAAATAAGGGACGGATCCACAGTGCGGGAAGGGGGTAACACTGTCAGCGAGGGCCAGTATTGTAGGAGGGTATGAGACGAAGACCTCGAGGGAGGGACAACCAAACAACGAGAGTCAGAAGAGGTGCAAACAAGGAGACCGTCTTTGGAGCGGTTCACAGAAAAATACTTTCCTTTGGGGAGAGAAGGAATCGGCATCCGAAAACATCGATTGAAGGCAAAAGAGCCACGCCGAAAGGAAAGGGGTCTAAAAACGGGACGTTTCTAAAAGGATTCAATTTGGAAGGCAGAAGGGAGAACGTGGCAAAGGTTTAGGAGGAACCTGAACGGAGACGGGGGGGAAAAGGTACCTGGCCGGCTATGAATAAAGAACTCTATATCTGAAAAGACGCAGATTGGAAGAGGCCCCTGAAAAAACCAAAAGCGTAGGAGGAGGAATATTAATAGGGGCCACCATGAAACAAGGTTCTTTCGATAGAGATTAATTTTTAATATGGCGGGCAGCCTGGGCCAAGGGGCGAGTACGTATCCGGGGTCGCACGCACAGTGAAAACTTAGAAAGGAGGAAGTATTTAACGTGGAGACCAGAGGAGGCCTACGAGGAGGGAGGAGTGATATGTTCAATATAAAAGATAGAGTAGGAGAGATTCCCAACGTTCCTAAAGCCATCATTAACCATAATCGGGGGGAAGAAGCTCTCAGAAGGAGGTGTTTCTGGGCGCGAAACTTCTCATCTTCTTAGAGCGTAATAAGAAGAATAACCTCGACGGATCTATGAAGCCCCCCAAACGGGGTGGAACCACCGGGGGAAAACAGGGGCGGGTAAAGACAACGGAAACACTCGCCAGCCAGGGACGGGCGCGCCGATTGATCAAAACACGGAAGGGCGTCAGAAAAAGCAGCTGTATCAAGGGAGGGGATTTTTAAAATGGAAAGAAATTCCAGGGGGGGGGAGACGCCAGCAGGGAGGCTATGAGGGACAATATTTAAAGAAAAGAGAGAGAAAGACACAACACCGAAGGCAAGGTAGGGGAAGGAGGAAAGGGTAAGAATGAGGGAGAAAGGAAGGGCGGGAATGGCTAGATTCAAACAAAAATTTTCAAAGGACTTCAACAGGCTGATTCAGAAGAAGAGAATCTACAATCATAGAGTAGTAATAGGCGGGGGTCTATCAACAGAAAAAGGAAGCAGGAGGGGAAAGTGGGTGCGGAAGATGAGCGATATGAAGAGAAATGGGTTGTGTTTGGGGAAAAGAGGGGCGACGCATAAAGTCGATAGAGGGTATACTCAAGGGGGGAAAAGAGGGAAGGTTCACAGTCGGCAAGAGACTGCCTGGAAGACCTCGGCCGAAGAGGGGGCAAAAAAGTTTCAGACAAAGGAAAGAGGAGCAAGAGGGAAGACCTTGAACTAGGAAGAGAAGGGCTTGGGCAGGAAGAAGGGCATGACTCTTCAAGAAAAGTACCGAGGAAGGCATATTCCCGGGGACACGGAGTTCTCTGAAAATCTAGGAAAAAAGAAGGCGACAAAAAATGCGTGGTAAGAGAAGAGGGACAAAAAAAATCGAAGAGAGACAGAGGAGAGCACGAAAAAAAAAAAAACAAAACTTTCTCTTCTGCCGGAGGGGGAGGAAGGTGAAAAAAGTGCACCAGAGTTTAAAGGGAAAGACGATGACGTAGAGCAGAGAAGACCAGAAAGATGAGTCCTGTAAAAAGAAATCGGCGGTATGGGAATGGGAAGGCCACGGAAAAAACGCAGAAGGAACGACACCATTAGAGGAAAGAGATTACGGGCAAAATAAGGGGTTCCCGAAGGGAAGACACAAGGTTTCCCTAAGGGAACGGAGACCAAAGAACTCGCCTGAGGAAAGCGCCAGGGGAAGAGGCAGATTCATGTTAAAAGGAAATAAATAGACTTATAGAAAAAATTCATTGGGAGAGGAAGCTGGGTTCAAAAGGAAAAAAACAGAAATGACGGCGGAACTCACTAGGAAATTGCTGAACCGATCGAATAACTGCTGAAAAGAAACTTCGATGTAGACACCAGGGTCCGACGAATCCGCGGGGTCTATAAGGGGAGGAAAAGGATAGGTCAGACGGATCAACACGAACAAGAAAGAAAAGTCATATGGCAAAGGCCAGGAACGGCTTGACGACTTGACAGGCATCAGTCTGCAGAGCAAAACATCCTGATCGCTCATCAAGATGAAGGAAAAGAAACGAAATATGATGAAAGGCAGGAATCGAGATTTGCTCAGAAAGGAGCCTCACAAGTAGGCAGGGTCTCCAAATCCAAGAACAATGGTTAGAACTTTAGAGGGAGGAGAAAACTTGTAGAAAGGAAAAGAGTTGGATAGACCAAACACACAAAAAACAACAGGGAACGTCACTGAGGGCTTCGGGGGGAAGGTGCAAATTTGATATAGGAGGGGGGGGGGAGAAAAGCGGGAAAAGAAGGGGGGATAAAGAGCAATAAGGAGGAGAGCGGACTTTCAGGAATGGAGAGCGATGACAGAGAGATACAATTTGAGAAAAGGCAGTGGGGAGGCTCACGAGTATTGGGGGTTGTGGGGTGGAGATGAAAACCGGGGGTCGAATGTGGGATTCCGAAAAAGGAAGCCGGGGAACCGGACTGGGTTGTAAGAGGAGGTCACTTCCGTCAGAAAAGAGAGAGACATTACTGGGTAAGAGGAGGACCTCAGAACTAAAGTTCCGGCATTAAATCTTCAACTCAGAGGACAAGATAAAAAAAAAACTGGAAAGGGCGTATTCTATAACCAGTACTGTTCAGATGAAGACTTAGAGGAAGGAGGCGGAACGCGAGAGAACCGCAACTTAGATCCGGCGCAGAGGGAACGAACTCGATAGAGATCACATCCCGCTCTTCTTAAACTACAAGGGATTCACCTCCGCGTACAGTGGCTCAAGGGAAAAAACGCTCAGAAAAGAAACCAACAACGAGGTATGGTAGGGAAAGAGGAGTAAGACGAGTCATTATCAAAAAGGAAGACGGAGCGGGTGGGACGAAAGAAATCCATCTAGAAAGAAAGTCTGATGATGCAGCAAAAAACTATAGGATGGAGACGTGTCTAAGAGAGTGAACTTAAAGAAAGAAGGGAGAAGCACCTGCCGTAGGTTACTAGACATCCAATACAGATAGATTTGGAGAAGGGCCGAGCCGGGTGTCCTCGTTCGGGGGAGGACTTTCAGGCGGAAAGTGTTGTTGGAGGGGGTAGTCAAAACCTCAAAACAGTACTACGCAAAAGGGCCGGACTAGCGCAGAAGCACGCCCGCGTAAACGCCACTCAAACCATCCCGCGGCAGGCCAAGGATTCCGCCTCGTGGTCGACATCAAGAGAAAATGGGTACATAAGGAGAAAGAACCGACCCAAAAAATGGAACTCGCGGGAGCATCGAAAGGGGCCTTATAGGGAAGAAGGGGTCGTATATCGCCAGCCGCAGGGCACACGCAGGAGGGGAAGAAAGCCTCCGACAAGGGCCGCCGAATGGGGGAAGCTTCTCTCACCCTGCGTGCGGAAGCTTGTGCCTCTAACATAAAAAATCTCCCGGCACCGGAGGAGGAAATCTCAAATACGCCGAGGGAAACATCTGGGAAGACAAGGACTCTCCTAATCCATCACGGTTCGTGCTTGGCGGCTCAACCGGTTCTTTTCTCTGGTCTCGGCGAGGCGAGGGGCTGCCGTGCTGCTGATGCAGCGGATCTAACAAAACTGATTTGGGAAGAAGCCAGGGATGGGCCAAGGCATTTCAAAGGCTAAGTTTCGTCTCCGATCGCAATGGGGAGGCAAGAAGCAGGAATTCGCAAACCGTAGGGTGCCTTGGGGGGGTAGGCCTGGGGCCTTGCGTGTAGGGAGGGATGCTCCCGTGCACGGAAAAAAGAAACCGCCATGAGTCTCCTGAATGCACGGACGAAAATCAAACGGCTGCAGCCAGGCTATTCGCTCGGGAACTCAGGCGTGTAATGTGCAAGGGAGAGGGATCGTCGTAGCAAGTTTTGGGGAAAGATTTTCGTAAACCTCGAAAAGCCCCATCTCCTAAAAGAGGAGAGGAAAAAAAATGGAAAAAGAAAAAACTTGATCATTCCTCACAGGATGCGTCACAAGAAGCTTTGATGGCTGAGGGCGGGGGGGGCCAATGTATCGGGTAAAAAGTTTTATCAAAAGGAAACAGGGATATAAACCATTGAAAAACGGGGGAGGTTCCTCGCAGGCTATCGGAAAGTCGGCAGGGGGTGGAGTGACGTGTCAATAGAGGAGAGAAGCGGGAACCTATTTTGGATCAAAGGGGAACCTGCAAAAAAGATAAGTCGGCAAACGAGGACCTCAGGATGACTTCAAATCGATTAGGGGGACTTGACCGGAAATACATCCGGAAAATAAAAAAAGTAGGGAAGGGAATTCAAAAGGGCTATGACGTGCAACGGTTGGTTGCCAACGCGTACGACGGCACCCAGACGGGAGGGGGATGGTCTCACGGTCTTGTTATGAAGGGACTAACCGGGAAAAGGACCTGCAAGAAGGGGAATCTGCAAAACTTCAAAGGAAGAGGGTGCCGGGGACTTCGCAGGATCAGCCCACGGAAGGACATATTTAAAGGTCTGTAGCAAGAATTTTAGGGTCCTCGTTTCCTGAGGAGTGACGATCTTGAAGAATGTTCTCCTTGATGCGTAATCCAGGGAAGTTGAAAAGGACAGCCGAGACGGGGAGGTGATGCGAAATCTCGAGAGGGGGGGCCATAGCTGCAAACGACTAATAATCGGACACCTTGAGGAGACACACATAACGATAAAGTCAGGCTGCATTTTGACAAGGCAAACTTCATAGACGAAGGAGCTAGAAGGGGCTTTAAAAATGGGGAGAGGGAAAGGCGGTGATCCTGACGCCAATGGTGTAAGGAGGGTAGAGAAAAATAGTCACCAAAAGGAGTTGAGGCGACTTCTTCACCGAGGAGGACATACGGGGAAGGGGAGGGGGGAAGTGGTCGGTGGGGGGGGGGATTTCTTTAGGGAGGCTTGGACAATAACCTGCGAAACTCAACTGCGTCGTCGCGCAAGCAAGGTGCGGAATTTGAATGAAGCGTGGGGGGGGGGGGACAAGTATTGGTCGCGACCTGCGGGGGGGAAAGGCCACGCCGTCCATTAGATCAGGGGATCGACTAACTATGAGCAGAGTGCCCGAAAAAAAACGGGACGGCCCATCTTACAGAGGGGTGCCGACAATGTACCGTGCCTTCAGGGGTGAGCGGAGCGTCCCGGGGACCGGATGGGGATGGAGGTGACCCGAAACCGGAACCCCCCCGCATTGAAGGAGGCGATACGGGGGAAAGGGCAAACCGGGATTAATTTGAGGACCTAAGTGCCTGGCCTATGGTCCATCCGGGAATTCGTACGGGGAAACAGGGGGGGAAACTTCTCAAAGGGGCCGTACAAACGAGAGAGCCTAAAATGAGAGACTCAAAAGCAACTTTCATGTATGTTCCCCGATCGTCGAGAAAAACAAAGGGAGGAAAGGAGAGGGCCTGATAAAAGCCGTCCATTTGGGAAAATGACGCGAAGAGTAAGGTTTAAACGCTCTGATGAACAGGCCATGGAAGAAAGTCCATAACCTTCGCCTCACCTCCGAGAAAAAAAAGGGGCAAACCAACCCCAGGCAAACCTTTCATTCACATGAAGAACGGGGGCCCCATTAGATCGCCGAAGCGACGGCAAGGGCGCGTGCAATTTCGCAGAAAAAAAAAGCAAAGAAGTCGCTACGCTTCCTGAATCAAAGAAAGGAGGGAGCGAAAGAAGGAGGGGCAAGGGCAGTGAACTCTCTTCATACAACTCGGAGGGGATCCCGCCTCCGGCGCCTACCTCAACGAAACGTCGTCCGATCACACGCCGCACGGAGACCAATCCGCTGCTCACCGATAAAGAGTGAACAAGTGCTCACAGCAGGCGACGACCTGAGTTCTTCAGACGACGTCATAGAAAAGCGAAAAAGAATATCGCGCAGCAACGACAAAGCGGTCAAATGTCGGGGCCGAAAGTGGGAATAAGGCTCTCATCCTCTTAAGGGGGGGAAGATCTAGAGTCCTACAAAAACAAACCTTCACCGTTTAACAGACAAGCTCAGCTAAACGCATGGGGGTTCTGATATGACGGCTCTATCACCAATCCTAAAGGAAGTGCGGCAGATTCTAAAGGGAGAAAAAAATGAAATGGTGAGGGGAGATATTTCCTATCATGGCGGGGGAAGAGGGATCAACATGAACGGAGGCTGGATGTTCAAGTTGCGGCCCGTCCCGCCGAGCACGCCAGCGGCAGAAAGTCAAGAGTGGTCAAGGACGTAAAGGAAAAGAAAATGGGGACACGCTTAACAAAACTTAAGCCAAAGGAAGGGAAGGGGCTTAGGGCCGAAAGGCCGCACCCTCTAGCCATGCAAGCGGCACATCAGGCATGGCACGGGACACGGTGGGGATCACCGCAAAACTTAAAAAACAATGAAACAGAAACTGCCATCTGCTTGACTGAGAAGCTTTAAAAAAAAGGAAAACTAAGTATAAAGGGTATCCACCTGACTTTCAGATAACGTCCGGAGTGGGAAAAGACAAGGGTTCGAAAAAAAGGAAACACAAAGAGGTGTAAAGGGATCATGATCTCACAGCTAGACTAGAGAGGGAATGCGAAAACGGTGTCCGAGCAAAATGTGACTGAAGAGGAAGGGAGATAGTAAAGAATCAAAACAGCCTAATGGGCCAGCACGAGCCTTCGAGGTCGCTTAGAACGTATAACATTTCGGGCGGGGCGACCCTTGGGCCTGATCAACACGTCGAATAAGCAATAAACTCTCAACTCGTAGCGAACTTTGAGAAGGAGAATGCCGGTATACAAAAACGAACACTCTCTACCATTCGAGGATGGGAAAACGGGAGAGGGCGAAAGCGAAAAGGCGAGCGTAAAAAGAAGGCAATGAAAGGGAGTCCTGGAAAGATCTATAGAGAAAGAGCAGAAACCCCTCAAAGTTTAAGAGACTAATCTACGGGGGTGCGAATGGAGGAATTTCCCTGATTCAGGCGACACCGAAACGGGACAAACCCATCAAAATATCGCCCCTCAGAAAAAAGTGATTTGACTACTCAATCCGCGGAGACCGCGAGACCCAAGTGAACCAGACGAGGAAGAAGGAACCACTCTGGAGGGGGGAAAGAGTCAGGGAGACGAACGGCACCGATCGCCGGAAAAACTCGCCCGCCAAAAACCACGGGGGGGAAAGAAAACAGGAAGTCGAGATTATCTGTTATCAATAACAGGAGGGGGATCGCTGTGGACGGAGAGGTCATCTCCGGGGCCGGGAGAGCGATGTCATGGCACACTACGAAGCACGCGGGGAGCTACATGCGGAGGCGCAAAAAGCAGAAAATATCATGCAAAGTCTCGGGCTCCAAAGTGCAAGGGGAGAAGCTCAGATGAACGGATGTTATGGGGGTTTGTCAACGGGGGATGCCACAACGCGGTCCAGGTCTCATGCGAGGATGTGATTTGCGGGAGGGGTCGCGGCAAGGACAGGGAAAGGAAGAGGAAAGCGGATACTGGACGGAGCACCTCAGCTCCGGAGACTTAAAACTATACCCAGCTCGGCTCCGGAGCCAACTAAAGACGTTTAAAAGGACAGTAGGGAAAGGTATAAGGCCGCCGGGGAGGGAAGGGGAAAAGGAGGAGGAGACGGGTGGCAGGAGCAGAGAAGGAGAAGACGTCTAAGCAGACCTCGGCTCTCGGATTGTCGACGAACGCCTACGGAGAGAGGGCTCAAGGAAAGGTCTCTCAAAAAAACGGATGGATTATTCATAGAGAGAGGAGGACGAGGGGAGCTCCGTGAGCCACTGAAAGAGGAGGGGCCTCGTCTAAGCAGAGGATCGCTTCGGTTCTTCGACACGGCTAAGCCGGATCGGCGGGCTGGTCTCAAAGGCCCGAAAAAAGAACAGTCTTCGAAAAAAAAAAGGACGTACTACATCGAAGTGGGAGAAGGATTATCCTTGGGCAGGGAAAGCGGGAACGTACGGTGATTTGCAGAGACGTACTACAAAGTTATTTCCGTTAAGAGGAAGCCGTCCCAGACCTAATCACACATCAACAAGGCAGCGCAAAAAACGGATGTCCTCCTCGGGGAAAGACAGAAATGTGGGCAAAGAAGGGAAACCAATCCAACAGACTCCTCAGAGGGGAAGAGAGAGACATCCAGTTGCACAAGAGGGGGAGCATCTCTTGGAACTTAAGACGCCGCATGTCAAAATCGCCGCCGCTAAGGTGCCTCAAGGCGGGGTCATTTCATTATACAAAAGAGTGCTGCCGGGAGTGGGGCGAAGGAAAGAGTCACAAACGGCAACAAAAGAACTCGACCTTATGTCGAAGAACGCTTTGAGGCAGAAAGAGCAGAGTCCGCCTCCTGGGTTAGGGACTTTTCTCTCAAACGTGATGGTGCGACCGGCGCTAGGCAATTCCATGCTGACTAAAACAGATATTCAAGGAATCGCGATTAAGCCGGCCGCATCAGAGGGTATTTCCTGCATTCAATGTAAAGGCGAGAGAATAGAAGGTTTTTCTTCATAGGACCTTTCGGCAAAGCCGAAAAGACCTTGGGGGATCTCTGGGGGTGCTTGCGGGGAGGGGAGGAGTGGCTCCTTTCCTCGGGAAGATAATTGCATCCAGGGAGAAGTCGAGGCGGGTAAACTGTTGATACTGGGCAGCCCAGGCTCGCCGTCTGTCAGATCTGACCGCGGTCAATGGTCGCTGCGGGAAAAAGATTCTATACCTGCCGTGGGTAGAGAAATCAGCGATAGGGAATGGGATCGAAATGGATGTGTGTTCTCAAAGGCAGTCACCTTCAACCGCGCGGAAAAGGAAGAAGAGTGGAAAAAGCTGAGGAAATGTGAGAATTCCGGAGAGAAAGAGAAAGTTTATCGAAGTACACAGGCCATTGGGGGGCGAAGAGGGCGCAGATTCCAAGGGCTGGTTGTGAGGACTGGCAGGAATATTTCTCGAAATCGGAAAAGAAGAGGGTGAATCCGGCACTGGAAGAGCAGAGTTCTTGAAAAGGCCTATATGAGTGATCGCTTTGGGTCACTGGCGCCACCGCAGACGAGACCGACAGGAAAGGGGCGCTACTTAGAGTTGTTCTTAGGGGAGGGTGGGCCTCTGTAGCGGCCCACGTTGCAGTGTGATCGAATTAGGTGTTTAATATAGCCGGAGAAAGGGGACCAGTGGGGGGACTTAATGCAGGAGAGGGGAACCGGAGGGGATAGAGGGTCTTAAGGCGGCCGAAGCCCAGGAGGCGTGACATATGGTTAAAATGGCCCGATTATTCCCGGGAAAAAGTGACTTTCTTTCTTGGAGGGAAGTGTTTATTTATGAGCGAAAGGGGAGGACCCGGCCGCCCGTGGAAAGGGGATCAGGCGATCGCGAGAGACCATAGTCTTCTCCCGACATCATCATCGTGACGGGGGGGAAATGACGCATGCATGAGGGAAAAAATCACCCTTAGCCGAGAAAGCGATCGATGCCGGAGGCTTATTATTGGAGACGCGAAACCAGGGAACCGGGGTAATAGAGAAGGATTCTCCTTCACAAGAGGAGGGAAGAGAAATTCCAACGCTTAGAAAGGGGGGAGTGGTCTGTGTAGTTAATGATCGATCCTGGTCTCGTAAAGGGGACAATAAAACAAGACTGAGGAAACCGCCCTGCTTGGAGGAGAGGGCAGGGCCGGAAGGGGAAACACGGGGGGAGCAGGGAATTGTTCAACAGGGTTGATCTGCGCTAAGGGGGAAGGTATTAGGAGTCTTATGACGGGAGAGCTCTGAAGAAGTTTCCAGACGGAAAAACTTAGGTGGGCAGCGCTTGGCTTCACGGGACAATAAGTGGCCTGACGGGTCTCAGGCATCTTCACCGAAAGGGAGAGGAACTTGGGCAAGGGAGAGAAGAAAGGGGGGGGGCGATGTAATTCAAAGGGTGGGCACAAGGTCTCCTTGCCGCTTTTAGCGGGAAAGGAGACGGAGAAGTTTAGGAACTGAGAAATTGCCTTCGAGGAAGAGGGAAAAGAGACGAGAAGTCCGGACATTTGTTCGTGAATGGTCCCCGTATATCTCAAAACACTTATGAGGGGGGAAAATATAGGGGACTACAGACAAAGATGCTGCTTTTGCTCCAGAGAGGGAAGTTTCGTGGGATTCGCGAGAAGCCGAAGAGGAAAGATCCCAGGAAGGACGACAAAGGCCAGGCGACCTAGCATGAAGAAAGGTGCCTACCTGAGAGCTGAAATATGAGGAGGGAGGGTTCTCTTTCTGAAAGAAGAGAGAGGGTACGATTCCTGCAGATCAAACGCTGTCTTTAAAAACGAGAGGAAAGAAGTTTGACGGGAGTGGTCGGGCCCTAGAGTTTTCCCGGATCCGGCTACACTCGACGTGAAGCTTCCCTGGGGTCACTGAAGGAGTAAAAAATCAGTCGACCAGAAGACGATTTTAAAGGGCCGCACCTCGACTCGAAAACAAAAGAGGGCGTTTTCTCGCAAGTTAGAGTGGAAAAAGAAAGGACCAAGCGAAAAGAAGATATCACTAATCACCCAAAGAACCAAGCTGGAAGACGGGGAAAGACCAGGGAGGAGTGGAAACTGTAGACAACATGGAGAACAAGAAAAATTCAACGATACGTATACTAGCAAAGGATCGGGGGAGCGTCTAGGATGCTTCGTCACCACAGGATCCTTGAGTGCGGGGACAAAGATTGAGACCGATCAGGGAAGAATACTATTAAGGAATAGGGCGAAATTGCCGATCTGAGTTCGCATCACACCTGCCATCAAGGTGTCCTGGGCAAAGGAGAACTGATCAGTCATTCGAAACAGACCGGGAGGGAACCATCGTTAAAAGGGAAATCGGGGAAAGGATAAAACGCGATGCAAGGAGAAAATTACTTTTCTTCTAGCAGAGAAGGAAGAAATACTATCGAGAAGGTTGCCCGAGGCTAGTTTCACCGGACACGGAAGCTCTAATTAAAAGGGCGCATCACACGGACAGACTACCTTCTTAAAACGATGACAAGTAAAAATACGACGAGATAAACCCAGAGGGAAGGAAAGGCAAGATCCTTGTCATTCACGGGCCCAAAACAACGATGGTACCTCAAGGAGAAAAAGAGCAGCGAGCAAAAGGAGGGCAATGGCTGGCAAAAATCTTCAAAGGAATATATCGCCAGGTCAGCCATTGGAAGAAGTAGAACCGCGTCCTCCTCTGAGGGCAAGGAACATCATTTTTAGGGACGGTAAGAAAAAAAGGGGACGTGCAAAGGGGGAAGTCCTACAATGCCATAAAATCTAGGGGGGAGAAGGAGAAGGCTAAGGAAGGAAATAAGACCCATCATTCGAGGGAGAAAGATGCCAATGGGCTAGGAAAGAAGGGGTCTATAAAAAGCAGAACGGATAAAGGCGAAAGACTCGGAAAGAAGGGAAAGACGAGATAAGGATAGAATCTCTCCCTGACCGTTCCTCAAAACTCCCGATTGAGGGGGAAAATGACAATGATCCCAAGCCGTAAAAAGAAAATAAAACACTCAAGCGCCATCATATAGAAAAAAAAGGGGGAAGGAAAAAACAATTGGAGGTTAAGACGCTTCGCCTAACCTTCATTAGGAGAAACCGGAGAAATCGGCATGCATCAAAACGATTATGAATGACGAGGAAGAATATTTCGACGAATATTACGCGAAAAGGCCAATCTAGAGCCCACGCAAAGCGCCAAGACAGGGAGAAATCAAAGACTAAACAGGAAAGAGGAGAAAGGACGGGAGAGAAGGAACGAGTGATAGCCTAAGGAGCGTCGTGCCTTTTTATATACATGTTATGCTTGAAAAAAAAAAAAAGCCTCATTTTTAGATAAACCATCAAGGCAGAAATCTCTGATTCCGAGGCTGAGAAGGAGGCATTGAGATATGGACCACGCGCGCTCCAAGTTCGCAAAGAGAAGCAATATGGGTTTGGGTTGAGTGAAAAAGTGCTAGTCCAACGACGGAAAGAAAGGGAGCGCCAGGGGTGGGGGGGAGGGCCGTGCTCAATAACGCGCGCCGTAGAACGAGCGTCTTCAACAACTCATCAACGAAATTCCAGCAGAACGACAGTCACCGTCTCGGCCGGAGACAAAAGGAGGAAAAGAGGGGGGGTTAGACGGAAAGGAGGAGGGACGACTGTAGGCCGGAACGAGCTCGTATAAGAGAAGACGTCGAAAAAGAGGGAGAAATGGCGCATCTCAGGCTGCAGGTTGCCGGAGATGCCGCCTCAGGAGGAGGCTGCTCAAATTAGCAGAACCGCTCTGCAGATACAAAAAAACAAAAGATGAGGGAAAAATACAGAGGAACAGAGGGGGGGAGCCGCCCTGTAACCGTAGGAGTGCAATCGAGGCCGAAAGAACGACCTTAGACTCTATCCTGATAGTGAGGAGAATGTCAGAGAAAGGAGGAGAGAGCGTGCCCCCTCCGCGACCAGGTCTGCAGAATGCAGGTACTGAGGAATAATATCTCTGTCGAAGGAGAAGGAAAGGGGGGGAATCTGAGTTCAGGAAGGAAAACTTTTGAAAGGGAGACGAAAATTAGCCTGCTCGCGCTCATGAAGGGTCCTCTAACCAGAACACAGAAGCACAAACATCAACTCACTACACAGAAGGACCGGGACATCGTTTGTGACGGCAACGAAGGAGGAAAAAAAACATGTTATAAAACACACAACAAGAACATCGGAAGCGGGGAAAGATGAGAACTTCCTTTCTACGAGGGAGAGGAGAGGGGAGGAAACCCGATGTAAAGAAATGAACGCTTAAGGTGAGCGATCACTCGTTCTTCCGACTTGTGACGCCTTAACATCTCTCACATGCAACCCCTTCGCACGAAAACTACTACTCAGAGGTAGAAAGAGGGGAAGACGACGCTAAGAGGAGCCGCCCTGAATCTTGGGAGAGTGGTAGGCTTGGCCCGGCCGAAGAGGGCTGACGTGCGTGCTCGCGCCTATTCTATTCTTGGAGAAGCCTATTGAATCAATAGGGGGTTTTCCTGCTTCTGAGAGGGATCTCCTAAAGGTGATGCAGTCAGGAATCTGGCCAAAAGAAGGGGGAGCCTTTTTGTGGGTACCATAGTGGGGGCATTTGGCTTGCGGTGATTAAGGACATGAGGGATTCCATGGAAGGGAAGGGGAGAGAAGCGAGGCGGAGGGAGGAAAATTTTGGAAATGAAGAAGGGAAGAGAATGCAGTATAAAAATCAGGAGGGAACCTTCATTGCCGCGAGTTGGAAGGTCTCAGATTGGTCACGCTCTCTTACATAAGCACAGATCGGGGAAGGGCGAAGGTGATGGGCGGTCAATAGCTCACCGCATGAGAATACTAAGAGCGTCATTATCTAGGTTCTGTCTTGGACTTTCCCAGGGGACTGAAAAAATTTGTCAGAAAGAAAGTAACCAGGGCCAGGGGGCGAATCTCTTCAAAAAGGGGGGAACCAAGTCGATTTCTTACTTGACGATAAAGAGGTCTCGATGCTGAAAAAGACAGGTTTGGGAGCGACCTGGGCGAAAAGAAGGAAGGGGCTCCTGCGGGAGAAACGGATGACGTTGAAGAGGCTTGGGCTTGGCTCACTGAATGAAAAGAAGGAAAGAAAGTCAAAGACGACTCTAGTGAAAAGAAAGGGTCGAGGTTTTGGGTCCAAGTAGACACCAAAAAAAAAGATTGCTGGGAATTAAAGCCCTCGTTAATATAGAGGAGACAGTGGCCAGTTTCAGGATGAAGGGAAGAGAAAAATGAGTTTGATCGTGCCAGGCCTTCGCGCTCCGCCAAAAATTCATAGTGTAGCGGGCACCTCTTTATGGTCCAGTGAGTGGAGGTCTTAACGTGAGCAGGAGGAGCGGGGGAAAGCTGGTCCGATGGAAGAAACCGCCTCCCGGGCGTTGAGAGGAAACTCGATCGGGAATAACGGGTCAAGAAAGAAGAAGCACAATTCATTTAAGCAGAGGAAACGTCAGTCAGGCTAGGGGAGAAGAAGAAGCAATAGAGATCAGGGGGCTTGGAAGCTGTGAGCCCGGCGGGGGTAGTCGCCCACACATTGGTGTCTGACTCAGGCGTCTCCTAACACCCGAGGGTGGAGCATTCAGAGTCGTTTGAAACTTGTCGAGTGGGGGGTCTTGTCGTTTAGGATGGACGAGGATTGTCTCTAAAGGGACCAGAGACATCGCGAAAAAAGGGGAAGGGTCGTCCGCGTCCGAGTGACGTGGGTGAAAAAGACGAGATGGAAAGAGGGGGTCACGACATACGAGGAAAGAGCAGCGGAGCCTGAGATGGAAGGGAAGAGCAGGGAAGACGATGAGCAAAATAGTGCAACCTACCACGATGCACGGCTGGACCTGAGAAATGCAAGGAAACGGGACTGATGTTATCCAGGGAATCGTCGCTACCGACTGGGGAAAATAAGAGCAAGCAAACAGCGTGCGAAAAGAGAAGGGTCGGCCCCGGAGGAGGTGGGGAAAGGAAGAGACGTAAGGGGAAGATGGTCATCGGGGGAAGAGGAACGGTGAGTACTCTAAGGGGGAACGAAGAGAGATTCCGAAAAAGGAAGAGGGGGAGAAGGGGGAAGCCATGCTTGTTAAGGTGAAAGGGCTCTCCTAAAAAAAAAAAAACGGAGGAGAGGAAAGAAAAGAAAAAGAAGGGGAAAGCTGACGGCTTTTGAATAGAGGCGTTAAATTGGCAGGAATTGACGAGGCTCCGGCGGGAGCAGTACAGACGTCTCAGGAGAAGGACATGAAAAGGCTGAGAAAAGTAGAAACTGGTCCTACCAGGAGAATAGAAGAAAGACCTAGGAGGAGGTATACTGGGAGCAAGCAAACTCTAGGGGTCGGAGACGACTTCGAGAAAAGAAAGGGTCTTGGGGGATAGAGCAGCAGTGGCCTCTTTGTAGTTCATAGGAGTCAGTGAGAAAGGAATAAAAAAGACTAACTGGGAAGTCCTGCATCAAGAAACAGAGAGACCCAGCACGAAAAAAAGCCAGACAGCAAACGACGACCACTCGAGCAAATAAAGTAGCAACAGGGGGGAATCTGAGGGGGGGACTTGCTCAAGAAAAGCCATCAGTGCGGTTTGAGAAGTTTAAGAACATTTAAAGACAAGAAGATCTCCATCAGCACGAAAAACCAAGAGGGAAAAGGTAAGGGAAAGTGAAGAAGGAACAACTCAAGTTGGCTTGGTAATTATACTCTATAAGATGAATTGGGAGTACTGAACTGAGGGCTCGGGGATCAAGAAAGCTCAAAGAATATATAGGGGGAGAAAAAACGCGTACTGATGTTCTTAAAGGGACTATCAGGGACTAAAAATGCTGAAGGTCTTTCTACTCAGAGGGGGGGGAAGGGCGAGTCTGAAGTCGAATACCTTCAACAAGGGGGTATGTTTCCCTGATCCACTCTCTCACAGTCTCACTAAAGCAGTATCAGTAAGGAAATTGAATCTATCCCTAGGGGGATATAAGCATGAAGAGAATGAACCTTAAAGTCGGGGAACGGAAAGGCCGTCTAAATGAAAACGAGAAACAAAATGCCGCCCAGTCATGACGGCACCTGGGACTTTCACAGGAAAGCGAATTCAACGAATAAACCGACAATCTTTGGGCCACGACTCAGGGGGACAAAACGTCAACTAATGAGAAGCCCCTAGGACGAGTCATAGGAACCTTATGGTCCAAGAAGGGGCGCAAGCACCAAGGTTGGCAAACGTCCAGGCTCAAAAAGGGAAGAACTCAAGGAGGACTGAAAAAGGGAACTGATCAAATCTGAGGGAAGATTGTCGAGAATATTAGCACGGCCACGGAGCAACGAGCTACTGGGGCAGCATGAGCAGGAACCGGGAAGGAGAAAGGGACCTAGGGTGACTTTGAAAGGAGAACAATTTTTGCCGGGGAGAAAAGGGAACGGTCCGAAGAAACTAGCCTGCGGAATCGCATGGAGGAGATGAAGTAAAGTGACCGAAGAGTGAGAGAAAAGGAAGGGGCGAGAAAGGCGAGAAAAGCGGGGCAAACTGCTGCTCCTGAATCAGCATTAAGTGGAAAGCCGTAGCGAGCGAATAGACGGGGGAGGCTTCTCAAGGAGAAAAAGGTTCCAGCGACGAGACAGGAATTTCGTCATCTAGGGGGAACGATGCAAGGGCGTCCAGCAGCGCAACCCCATCAATAGGCGCCCCGGCTGGGGGGAGTCAAGCCGCTTCATGCGCATCAAACCTATCGCTCCACGGTAAAATGAAGGTCCCAATCAAACAAAAGTAAAGGGAGCAAGCGAGAAATGGAGAAAAGTAGAGAGAGACCACGGGAGAGAGCGAGAGCCGAGACAAGCGAAAAAACACGGGGGGAAGAAAGAAAGCAACAATGAGGGAGAAGATGTCAGAAGCAAGGCTGGATCGCGTAGCCAGTTCGAAGCTAAGGGGAAGGTGGATAAACTACAAAGCGAATCACGGAATGTAGAGAAAAGACTAAACAGGACGGCGAAGGGGAGGGGGGAGGGCTGGGCTGAGAAAGCGAAATGCCCCTCCCGGAGAGCAGTCGAGACTCCAGAGAAGGTAAAAATTTTAAGGGGATGGTTTTAAGAGGATGCAAACCGGCGCCAGATTCTGACCGGGGGCAAGACTGTCGAAGCCAGTCGACCAGGTAAAGGGGGGAATATTTAGTGGGGGAGTTCGCGGCCGAATGCGCGCCACAAAGGAAGTGCGCACAATCAAACTGGACTTAAGGCATTAATTAAATCCTAGGACACGGATCGGATAGGGCTCAAACTGCTACGAGAAAATTCGAAGGAAGGGGACAGTCGGACGGCGGAAAAAGGACGGATTTAACCAAAAAGCAGGAGAAAAGAAAAACGATCCGGCGACGGTCTAAGATCGACTCGGCGCGAGAACTTCGGATAGAGGGCGGCGAGTCCTCCAAAGGGATGGAGAAGATCAAGAAACGAGGAGCATGTAGCTCAAAAAAGGGGGATGAGTAAAAGAGGAGAAGCCAGCTTATGAAAAGGAACAAAAGAAAACAAGAATCCGCCACAGTTATAGATCTCTTAGTATATGACTACCGTAGGAGAAGGATCGTGAGTATGGGCAGGGTGGGCTCTAGCGGTACCAAAAGAAACCGCTCAGTCACGATCGAACCAATCTTTACGTGAGGAAGGAATGGCCGCCGTGAGCAGAACAGGGTCCTACGTTCTTTCAAGGAAAGGGAGTTCTGTTGAAAAGGTTTCTCGAAGGACTCCCGGGTCCTGCCGAGGAGAAGCTCATTAGCCGCGAAAAACCACGCATAAATCAAATCCCGCGGAAGGAGCAACCGGAGCCGCTTGTATTAGCATCCGTCGAAGTTTTCCGACGCACAGGCCAATAAATTGAACATCATCGAGGAAGAAGAGCAACTGGGAGAGCAAATCTTATAGAGAGGCAAGCGAAGAGCCAATGGCAGGAGTGACACAATCGCCGAGATAGGGGAAGGATGGGGGGCTTGGTCCTCAGCAAAACTTGTGGTCATGGGTAAGCATTACCGAAAAAGGCCACCGCGAATAAACGCTTCACCCGTAGGTCTAAGCACAAAGCTTACTCTCTAAAAAAGCCTAGCAGCCTGACTGTTCGGGAAAGGACTTCTAAAAAAACGGGGACGTGCGCTTGCAGAGGCGCTATCGCTAGGTGACCGATGATAGGCGCACTCGCATGGGCCCGAAGGATCATCGGGGGGAGGGGGGCGTGAAGGTAAAGAGGGAAGCAAGCTTGATGAGGGCAGATGGCGTTAAGGGGAGCCAATGGAGGAATTGGGGGAGAAGAGAGGGTGTGGCTGCGTTGGGGGGGGGAGTTAGAGGGAATCCTGAGAGGGAAATCCACTGACCAACGAACATGCGCGACGGAGAAAGTGGCTGTGGTCGCCAGGGCATGCTCTGCCATGCTCAGGAAGTCCGTTACATGCCACGCGGAGGGAGAGGACTAAAAATTGGTGAAAAAAACATTGGGGCTCGAAAGAATGAAAAAGCCATCTCGGGGAGGCCTGAGAGAAGGCGATGGCGGTCTCCTCACCTCAATAGCTTCAGACACCCGGCTCACGGGAAGGGGAAAGGGGTTCTGTCTTGATGATGACGTTCAAAGGGGCTCACAAATTGGGTAGAGTGGGAAAAGTCAAAATCACCCTAGTGGGGAAAACGTCGAAGCAGCCACTCAGAAGCGCAGTGCACACGTCTGCTGGTGCTACGGGAAGCAAGGGATCGAAATCGGACCAAAGGGTATCGGAAAAGTGGCCATCAGGAATTAGAGGCCGTAATAGCGCGCAGGGGAGCGGGAAGGATGAGTGGGGCACGGGTCGCCAATTATGACAAGCCGGAAAAGCAGGTCGCAGGGACGAGAAAGTGAACACGGTCGTAGTTGCATGGGGTTTTGGTCCAAGAAACGACCAAAAAAAAGTTATGGGTATTTCATTCTGGTTGAAGGAGGAACACGGTCCCAGGAGGGAGTCATGAACAAAAACAGGGCTGGTGAGGGTTTCCGGTCATGCAACGCGAACAAGAGACGGTAATCTTCAGGGGTACAGACTGGCACAAGAAGAGGGGGGGTGAAGGAATTTGAACGTTTACGGGGGGCAACGAGCGTCAAGAAAGGATCCTGAAAGGGGGAACAGACGAATCCGCCGGGCATGAGAAAATCAGAGGAATAGCGGCAAGCCCGGAAATAATCAGTTCTTGAGGGATAGATGGGCAAGTCAGGGCTCACTGAATCCATTCCTCTTCCGTGGGATAGCACGGAAGGGACTCGAGGAGATGCCGTTGGAGCTTAGCGAGACGGGGAAGTGAAGTCCGTTAACCATTGGTTAAGGACAGATTATAAACTTCACTCCACGAGGGATTGAGAAAGTCTGGGGAAAAAACACCGGGAACAAAACATTAGGAAGTTGGGGTTCGGAAGTGGTAAGAGTAGGGGACCGCGTAAATTCATGTAAAATAAACGGGAGGGAGCGCACGCTGTAGGGCAAGGAAAAAAACGAGTGTCCACAGAAAGCAAGTTGGATCAGAGGTGTCTACTAAAGGCATGCAAGGGCCCGGACGATGTATTGGGCTTCTTAGAAGGGTGAAGGGAAAATGAAAAAAAATTTTCCCGAAAAGGGAACAATACTTGCCGACGGGCGACTCTACGCTACCAGTGGAATGCGTGGGGTGAGCAAGGCAAATAGGGGGGGGAGAACTACGAAGACTTAGCGGGTCAAAAAGAGCACTCAGCCCGCCTCATGTAGGCTTAGAACAGGGTACGGGGGAAACCGTTATTCATTTTCAAAAAAAGGGGAAGGGGTAGGAGTCCATTAAACCTCTTAGGAAAATCGAAGCAAGGACGGGTGACTGTCCATCGCCATGACTGAACTCGAAGAGGAAAAAAGTACCGCTAATCGCACAAGACAAGAGGGGGAAAAATTAGTCGAGGAGATCTACAAAAGAATAGGGAAGAGGATAGACCAAAAGAAACAAGAACTGCGCTGGGGCTCCGAACGCGTTCTTGGTACTGCCTTTGGAGACGCGCCGGAAATTGAGGACGCACCGTCAGCCGGTGCTGCCAGGGGGAAAAAAAGCAAAAGGAAAAAGAAAGGCAGGCAAATTAAAGGCATACCAGGAGATTGACTCAATGGAAGATTGCGCGGACTCGGCGACAGAGAAATAATCGAGGGGGAGGGGATAAGGAGTGAAGGCACCAGGCCAGAGTGTCTCGAAAAGCCTAGTCGGCAAGCATAAGGAGGGGTCGGGAAATAAGACTCGATTCTGAGAGAAATAAAAGACCATCGAATACTGGGTCTCCTGCAAAATCAATCAGGGATCCGAGGATCAATATCTCTTCTTTGGGGGAAAAACCGGAAGGAAAAAAAAGATACGACCATCATTGAGGTGTCGGAAAAGGGAGACCAAGAAAAAAGGTAAAAAAACGCGACAAGATCTCCAATCCAAGAAAAGAACCGGGCAAGTTTACGAAGACAGTGAA
>Ga0179593_1638495_pt1 | contig 21959 bp, 25 predicted proteins | sample CZODoug2_1_08_16_FD_185931 | JGI IMG/M metagenome (GOLD analysis project Ga0179593, IMG submission 185931) | Vadose zone soil fungal communities from Angelo Coast Range Reserve, California, USA - CZODoug2_1_08_16fungal (PacBio error correction) | ecosystem: Environmental > Terrestrial > Soil >...
CCAGAAGAATACATCAGATTGGCGCACATGCGAAAACATCCAACGACTTTGTTCTCCATGCAGCAATTATAGGCGATACGAGAATTGCTCCCCACAGGGGGGGGGACTCAGGGGGGAAGACGCAAATTCGAACGAAATGCCTCTTTATGACTGCGCCACAGTAGAACAGAGAGGAAGGCGCGTGCACTGGATTAGACATACGCCTGAAAAGCAATATCTGTAGACGGAAGATACAGGGTCAAACATATTGTACTGCGTATGTGGGGCGGGCCTCGGTGGCCAAGACCATACTGACTTGAAAAAGAAGAAGCTCTTGCCACCATGGGAGCCGGTGGGAGAACGAAAACCTCCTAACAACAGCCCATCGCAGAGCGAAGGCAAGGACGTCGCTGTAATCTGCGGTTCGACCATCGGGGAAACGGATCAGGAGTGGAGCAAGACCGCTGTGGCGACCAGGACTCTTGGTTCGTCCACATCGTAGCAACAAATCGCAGGTCGAAGGGAGGCGGAAGATGGAATGTATAAGGGAACGGGATATTGAAAAAGAAAAAAGGCCTTCCCGCGGCTACTTCTGCTCGGACGGGTATATTCAGGTACCACGCCACAGAATAAGAGAAGGGGGAGGGGCCGCATCGCTAAAAGGGGTACGCAAAAAGAGACCCGAGGTTGTAATTCTGTCTCCCATATGGTTGTTCTCAGAGCCGCAAGAGCGCGCAGATATTCGGTTCATCTTTCCGAGAAGCAACCCGTGCAGAGGGCCGCGAACATCGCATGGGTGAATTGGGGTCCAAAAACCTAAAAAGGCTAATCAACTAAAAAAAGATCAACCTCGTGTTGTTTTACTAGAAGGCAAGAAGGCACGGAAGACAGGTCAGGGAAATCTTTGCCGGAATCTGCGGCTCATAGAGGAAAGACTTGCCACGGGCACAACTTAGTCAGGAAACAGCTGAAGAGAAGGAGGAAAGTTAAAACCAGCGTTACCGATGGAAAAATAAGGTATCACGAAAGCAACTCATTATTCATAGCCAAAGGTCCGGGTGATCAGAATCATACTGCCATTCGAAGTTGGATAAAGACGGGCCAGGCTTCCGTTAACCAAAAGTGCACGTGGCTCTTTGCCCTATGGTTAAAAAAAGAAAAAAGCGAAGACAGGAAGGTGTTCATATACGGTTACGCGCGAAACGAAGGGAATAACTGGCTTACGTAGGACTTAGCCGGCGCGATTAATGAAAAAAGCCTGCTGAGTAATCTTGTAAGAGGCCAGGAAATCAACATAGTGTAAGGAGGTCCTGGGAGCCGGTCCACGATATCCCAACCATTAGGAAGTACACGGGTCTTAGCGGCGCAATGTGGAGAGGAACAACATACCAGCATTGGGAAGTTTATTCGGAAACCACATAAAACGAGAGCCAGCGGTCATATCTGCTCTGCGGAAAAGGATATTTGAATCATCGTTAGGGAAGCAGATGATCACGAGGGAAGCGCCGGTTCCTCAAAGGTACGCAAGGGATGCAAGCCGGAGTCGAGGGCAAGTTATTACTTTCAAGGACGGGGGGGGGGGGACCAGGGAACGGCGATTGCATGGTCACAAAAGCGGGAAGAGGGAAGATGATAACTCTAAGGACTTCGGAAGAAGAAACACCCCAAGGCGTGTAGAATAGTTCGGTTGTCAGGACGTCAAAGGAGAGAAAAAAAAAAAGTAACCAAGGACGCAGACAGGAAATGATCCGAAGGATCATGGGCCAGCGACCCAAAAACCGAGCAGCCGCATCGAAAGACAATTAAAAAAAGCGCTCGTCAGAATGGGAGGATGGGTCGAAATCCACACCACCCGACCAGTCAAAGAAAAGTGAGGCTGAAGATCCCGAAGGCCTATAAAACATGGTAGGGGAGGGGTCGGAAGACGATAGGAAAAACATGAACCGCAGACAGAAGGAGAATAACAAGGGGGATACAAGAGGGAAGGCCTTCAAAAAATGATCCGGGTGGGGGGGGCGAGGGATAGTATACTATCTAGGACCGGGAGGGAGAAAAAACCGCTGAACTGTACACAGGAAACAAGGGGGAGTGGATCAGAAGGACTCTACATGAAGTGAGAAAAGCAAAGAGAAGAGATCACAGATTTCTCCGCCTGCAGAGATAGAGGGAACGGATTGCTCCGCTAATAGTGGACGGAAAAGACTAAGAAGAATTGTCGTGTCCACCTGTCCGGTTGAAAAGATGGAAAGGGGGGATGTTGGGAAACAAAAGTGAAAATTGACACCAATCCAGGGTACCCGTGGGGCAGTAAGGAAAACTTTGTGCGTGAAAAATAGAGCAAGGGGAAAAAAGAAATAAGGACTTGAGAAAGAAAAGGGGGGGTGTTGTCCTCTTTGATATGAGAAAGAGGGACGAGGGGGCTCAAGGCCGAATAAAAAATTTCTCTTCCGCGCAGTACGGCGTAGAAAGTGAAAAAATGACTCATAAAAAAAAAAAAAAAATTGGGAGAGGCAGAGATAAGGTCTCCGCAGCTCAACCCTCGAGGGCTAAAGAGAAAAGCGAGATGGGTAGTCGATAGTTGGGAGGGCAAAGGAGGAAAGACGTCAGCTTCCGGCTGAAGGAGGGAAGGGGGAGGGAAGAAAGCTCCATACGCTGGACTTAAACTTCCAAAGGTTCCCGAAACAGAAGACGAGATATGTGACAAAATGCCCAGGGTCCTTGTTTGGAAAAGACCTAAGGAAAGAGAGAATACGGAGAAAAACAAAGGTCTTATAGAGACTTTCAGAGGGGAAAAAGTGGAAAGAAGATAGAGCCTTCTCTCTTTCCTAGCAACACAAAGGACCCCAACCCAACCCCAAAAAAGGGGGTCTTCGAGGAGAGAGGGAAAAGGAACGCGGACAAGAAAGTCATAAGAAAAGATGAAAACAGAAAAGCAAGAGGGAGACCTCAGGACTGAAGAAGAAAGGCTCCGGGGAGGGAGAAGGGGTAAGGGGAATTGAGTCACAGAACAGACGAGCGTGTCGTCCAGGGGTAGATAAAGAAGTTAGGGGGGAAAGACATGACCAGCCGACATCCGAAGAAGGCGAAGGCAGGGCGCCGGGGATGGAAGTGTGGAAAACGGGCGAGGGAAAGGCAATAGCACTTTGAACTTTCGAGAGACAAAAAAGGGGGAAGGCAAAACCTGCTCTATAGGGGACGGAGCAGGGGAATAAGAGGGACGCTGTGCTTAAGGATCCGAAAAAAAGTCAGATGGACAGTACAAAAAAGATAGAAGAGCGGCCAGGGGGAGGACAGGTGAGGAGGGAGAAAACATCCGGGGGGGGGGGGGAAAGAAAAAAGAGAGAAAAGAGAGGTTTTGTTTCATACTATCCTCCTAATCGATAAAAAGAGAGAAAAACAAAGGGCACAATAGCTGATGGAAATCCCGATGAATCTTGGATAAGACAAAATCAGAGAAAAGACATCGGGAGAGGAATGGGGGGGGTCAACTTGGGGTAAGAGAAAGTAACACCATCCGCTGGCCTGAAGGAAAAACTGGAGGAAGGGGGAAGACTGAGCGCGTGGGGGGGGGGGGGGAGGAAAAAGTAATTAGGAAAGGAGGGGTCCGTAATGTCTTCACTTTTCGGGACTGACTCAGGGGGGAGAGTCCGAATGATTGTGAAAGATGAAACGTAAAAACCAGAAGAAAAGAGAAGCCTAAAGAAAAAAAGAAGCAAAAACGAGAAAGGGGGACCCGCGTTGTGGTATAAGAAACACAAAAAAGAGAGGGAAAGAGAGGAAAAAGAAGGGGGTGGACAGAATCGCTTTTTTTGCGTGGAGTGGAGAACGAGCGAATAACGGGTTTCACGGTCGCGGTCAAAAAATGAAAACCGCCAGGCAAAGACTGTAAACAGTGCCAGCCGACGACCAAAAGGAGGAAGGGAACTTAAAAGGGGGAGAGGAGAAGTAAAGGGCACCATCGGGGTGGGGGATCCTTAAAGGGGAGGGGGATTGGGAAACACCTTTCAGAGGGGAAAAAAGTAAAAAAGAAAAGAAAACAAAAGGGTCGGCGATGTCTGATTCTCTGGGAAGGAAAGCTGAAAAAAGACATGAGGGGGAATATTTAGCACTTCATCTAGGGGGAGAATAAGGAATGGGAACTTTTAATCGAGATGCTTGCTCAGTAAAAAAAAAAAGCTTGAGTAAAACTCGGCTGGACTAAAAGAACCTGGAAAGGAAAAAAGGAACACTAAGACGGAGAAGGGGCATGCCAAGGAGGGGGCATCAGAGTAAAAACCCAGCGATAAACAGAGAAGGCACCTAAAAAAAAACCATCGAATTGAAAATTGTACTATTGTTGATAGGGAAAGCGAGGGACGGAAGGGAAGACGCCAGCGAAGGGGGGGAAAATTTACAAAAAAGGAACTGCAAGAAAACGTCCGAAGGGAAGAGAGATTCGGGAAAAGGGCCACGGCGGTTCTCAAGAAAAAAGGGACAGGAGGGGTTCTCAGAGGGAGACAATCACTCCCGGACAACTTTAGAGGAAAAAAGAGGAAAAAAAGACAAAGGTGCATTGGGGTCGCGTGAAGGGGGGAGGATGACTGGTGAGGGGAAGAAGGAATAATAGGAACGAGGAGATAGCCTCCTGAGACATTTAGGGGGGGGAAGCAGAGAAGAAAAGGATTATCTTAAAAAAAGCGTGAAACGACGGGGTGCTCGATGAAATTGGGCTCAATAAAGGAAGGGGGGGAGGTGGTGGTAACAGTATAGCGAGAGGGAGATCTTAGTAGAGAAAAAGACAGGGGAAATGGGAAAAAGGGGGGTAAGATGGAAATTCTTTGTCAGGGAACCGCGTGTGAAGGGGAGGGAGGCGCGAAACGCAAAGGGGTAAAAAGCCAGTTGGCGGGGGACTAGACCCGCTTGTGGAGGGAAACGGGGAAAGGAAAAACAAGCGAAGTACAAAACACGGAAGAAAAAAGGCTTTGGGATTAAACTTTGAGTGCAGCAGGGTGAAAAGCATGCTGGGCAAACCTGAGATATGCAGCAAGGTTAAGGAGGAAAGGCAAAGTGAATAATAATTATCTACAATTGGACTGAGCTCGACGATACGCTTGAAAAAAAAAAAATATACACCCATGTCGAAGAGGGGAGAGGGGGGATGGAAAGGGGGAGGTCTAGGCACGACAAGAAAAAAAAAGGGACTTACGAAAAGACACAAATGTGGAGGGGGGTCACTTTTCCCCTTGAATTCGTTGTTAAAAGAAAAAGGGAAGATGGAAAAAGACACCGCCAAGATGGGGGACAGAAATGATACGTGACGATAAGAAATCGAGAAGAAAGACAAAATCTGCAGTGAAAGCTTTGGGGGAAGAGGAATGAAGGGGACCAAGGGAGTCAAGGTCGACTTGATATGCCAGCAGCTCCCGACCCACCTTTCTGGAGCGTGGAAAAACCAGGGAAAGAGGGAGGGACGAGGAAAGACGTGAGGGAAGCGATGCCAGAGAACGAGATAAAAGGGGAAGGGGAGGCCGTTACAGGGGGGAGAAAAGATGAATCTCCGAAGGGGTAAAAAAAGGGGGGGGGACTCAAAAAGTCGGCCTCGAAAAGAACAAATACGATTTAAGAGAGGATGGGGGAAATGAAAAAGCACGGTTGGAACTTTCTGGAAGGTAAAAAAAAGGTCGGGGGGAAATTGGGAACACCTCAGAGGAAGGCAAATTCAGAAAAGGGTGCAGTTTGAAGGATATGCAAATGGAGGAGTGGTGTAGCGAAAAGGAAAGAAGAAGAGAGAGAGAAGCAGACATGGACGGGGGGACGTCCTGTTCTTTATTATCTGGGAGACAGGGAGATGTACAACCGCAAGGCTATGGATGAAAGGGGGGTGGGGGGAGATGGAACACGTCCAGGAGAAGTGAGGCAAAGGGGAGGGACCTGAAGGAATTTGGGGGGAGACCGTGACCATGAGAAAGGGGGAGCCGTTACGGGGTCAAAATCATCAGGGAGACGAGAATCGGACTACGGAGGAAACTCGCAAGGAAAGGGAGGGCCAGAACAAAAAGTTTGTTTTCGCAGAAAGATCATATAAAGGGGCGGGGGTATGCAATATGGTCCACGAGGAGAAAGGGAGAGAGGGGGACGGGGCGAAAGTTTAGGGGGGGGGGGACTAAAGAACAATCCTTGTAAGGGGAAGAACATAACATCCAAAGTAAGAGGGAAGGGGCAATCATGAAGGGGGGAAATGCAGTAAAGGAAGGAAGGATCCTATTGACAACTAGGGGGAATGAGTGTATATACCTAATAAGCTGGAGGGTCAACCCTGAGAAGGGGACGAAGACGGGAAGCCAAAAAGGGTGGGACCAAATTTGAAGAGAGAGGGACCAAAAGAAACATCATGCTGCGACTGCGGGGAAAGAGGGGAAGTCACGTGAATGGCAGGGAAAATCGGAAGCAGGAAGTACAGGAACTCCGTCAAGGGGAGGAAAGAATGCCTGACCTGACCGGTGCTCTTCCGATGCAGAAGGGATGAATGGGAAGTTATAACGGAGATCTAAGGGGAAGAAGAACTCTATAAGGCGCGGAGAAGAAAGGAAAGTGCCCGTTTAGGAAGATGGGGAAAACTCCCGCGTTACGGGAAGGGGGAGCAGGACGAGCTCTATCTGAAAAACCGGGAGGGAACTTTAGAAGTTAACAAAAAACAACACGGGAAGGGAGGGGACTGAGAGAGGGAGATTCAAAGCAGAGGAGAGAACAATCAGAGGAACAACCAGCGATGGGGGGGGAATTCTTAAGGCAGGAGAACGGGTTAGGGGCAGGGGAAGCGGGGATATCTGACGGAAAGATTTCGCGAAAAACTGACTGAAAGGGAAGTAAAAATGTCCGAAGGACAAACCTCTGTATTGTCAAAAAAGGTAGAGATCTGCAGAGTACCTAGGAGGAATCAGAAGAGGATAACCTGTACTCTGCAGGGGGACATGCCTGGAAGATGGCAGAGACTGGTAAGAAGAAAGAGGGGCCAAGCTTTGGGGGACCACACGAAAGTCAAGGATTACGATACGGACAATCGGGTGTCAGGAAGCCGGATAAAGGTCTGGTTTTGGATACGATTGGAACGAATAAAACGAGGCCAAGGGTCCTTGCCAGGAACGCGAATACTTTAGAATCGATATCTTAGGAGGTTCTGGGGAAACCTCTGGGGGTTCGAAGAAACGCATATGTACATCGTGGGGCGACTACAGAACTGAAAAAATGAGAGGCTTCGGATCTGGTATTTGGTGGGGGGGGGTCCAGGGGGGGGGGAGGCGCCAAGAATCACTCTGATCTCATGGATGTAATAGACGCTCGAGGAGAGAAAAGGCAAAAGATGTACTGCAGAGGGGGGCAAGAGAGGGGAGAAGGGTACCAATCACACTTGAGGAAAGACGGGCCGGCCGGTTGGAAGAGGAGTTTACAGAACCATGTGAGAAAAAGGAGAAAGCGCATTACTAGAGGGGGGGGGAAGCCTCAGAGGAGGAAGCCAATCTCCATAATCGATTGCAAGTTTGGGGGGAGAAAAAGTCGAACTGGACTGAATTTTCTACGGTTGGCGGCAAGACTGTCGGAATGGTGCTATAGGAGTGACCCTTGCTAGGAGGCGGGGGGTCTGATAAGGGCGCCCGCGGGGGAAAAAAAAAACACATCAGCATAGAGAAAAAAAAAACAAGAGAGATACTCGGGGGGGAAGGCAAAATAGCGGAGCAAAGAGGGATCAAGATCCATAGCACGCGGGTGGCAGCAGAAAACTAAAATGATTGCGCAAAACCGTCGAAAGGGGGGGGAAAAGCAAAAGATTCATTCTCCCAGGGGAATCGATCTTTAGGAGATAAGGGGTTAGCAAAAATGCAAAGAGAAGTAAAGAGAGGCGTGCATAAAGTTATTCAACGACAAAGAAGGAAAAAAAAAGGAAAAAAAAACCGCTAAGGTACGATATACGAGATACCGAAAAAAAAAGGGGGGTGACTGCTCTCTCGAGGAAAAAGAACTATGAAGGAATTTGAATGAGAGAGAAAAAAGCCTCCATCATGTCGAAAAGGGGGAGTTTGGGGAACCAAATCCTCAACAGAACAAGAGTGAAAAGGTCTATCACATGCGCTGACCGTAAAAAGAGACTGAAGATAGGAATGGAATCAGAAGGGGGGAACGAATACCGAATTTGAAAGAGAGGTGTCCGGGTACTCAAGACAAAAAATAGCCTTTAAGGTTTGCAGGGTTCGAAGATGGGAAAAACTTCTGTGGCACTAATTTAAAGGCTAGGGGGGGTCCAAAGATCTCTCCCAGGAGACTCAAAGTCTAAGATGACAACTGTGTAGAATGTAAAAAAAAAAAAGCGGGGGAAGTTCACGGTCGAGGACAAGAGAACTGGGAGGAGCTTCAGGAAGAGTACAATCATATGTTGTAGAACTAAACATAATTGGTTGTATGCGGTCATCGGGAGCAGGTCTCGTTACGCATGTAGAACGGAGACGATCAAACGTCTCATGTCCAGCGGGCCAATGAATGGTGGAGGCATTGGCAGGTAAGAAAACGGCGAGAGAACTAGCAAAATAACTCCGTAAACGCGGGGGGGGGTGAATCCTGGGGAGATGCATGGAAAAAAGAGAGAGCGAGGAAAACAGGGGGGGGGGGGGGGGGGGGGGGGGGGGGGGGGGGGGGGGTCTTCCTAGCCACATCGGAAAGCAGAGAAATCGACAGAGTTCTGAACAACGGCCAAAGAAGGCATGAGCATAGCAGGACAGTTAGAGGGGGAGATACAGCTGTCCCGGATAGATCGCCAAAGAGATCAAGACTCAAAAGAAGAGGCTACCAAAAATGGAAAAAAGGATCCATACTTAGTCTCTCCTCAGGAGTACGGAAGGGGGGAAGGGCAACGGCAGAGCTCAATTGCACGTGACTCTAGGCCCTAAGCAGTCACTACTCTCATCATCGATTGGGGCAAAGTCCTCCGGGGCTCACTAATGGGGAACAGAACTGGAGAAAGCGTCTGCGCACCCGGCGAGAAAAAAGTCCAAGAGGATCGGTGTACACCTGCCTCAAAAAAGAAAGGGTAAAAAAGGATCCTAAACTGCGGAAAAGCAAAATCAAGAAACAAGTAACTAGGGAGGCCCGGACAGGGGAGTTGTCACCATGAACATAAAAAGGGCGGGATACTTAACCACCGGAAAAATCAGGGCCACGGAGGCCGGATTAGAGCAGGAAAAGGGATTTTGACATACCAACTGACAGATCGTGCCGTCAGCATAGAACAGTCGTCAAAAGTTTCAAGGCAGGGGAGACTCGAAGGAGCCCTTGACGGAAGTTTCGCCGTAGAGATAAGGAGTGAAGAAATGAGTGGGAAAACTCCGTACGGACTCTGAGGGGTCAAAGCAATCCGCACGTTAACGGAAAGGAGAATAATTACGTGCTGAAGAGAAATTCGACACCAACTTGGGAAAATGCGGTGACAGGGAGCACAGGAGCTTACAAGAAGACTAAAAAAGTCTGCATGCCCTTGAGCACGCGTATAAGAAAAAAGAAAAACCACAGTGACCGAAAGACAGCTCTATCAAACTGAAAGAAAGGAAGGGGTATCACCGGACGAATGTGTTCCAATTGAACTCCAACCACCCGGAAATTCCCAAAGACACCAGGAAATAAAAGGGGGAAGTAGAGAATCGGGGGGAGAGAAAACGACTTATTCTGCACCAATCCGAGAAAGGAAGGCGAAAAACTCTTTCTCAGGGGGGCCTTAAAGAAAGCTGAGAAGATGTCGGAGAGAGATTACCGGTAGGATAAACCGACCGCTGCGCCTGGTAAAAAAAGAGGGGGTGTTCCTGTCTTGGGGAAGGGGATCGATGAGACTGGGGGGTCTCCCAGACCTTCACCGCGACAGCTCCACGCTGGAAAATCAGGAGGGGCAAAAACGAAGGCGATACTACTTTTTTTATCGTCTACGATCACCTCCAAAGGGCAGTCGGGTCAATCTGGAAATTGTATCTGGGGAAAAACAAGGGAAGGGAAGTGACAAAAGCGAGTTGTGGGGGTTGGGTCGTGAGTGAACGGAACGGGAACACTTATTGGTGAAGAGAAGACGCTCCACCTCTCCGTCGGAAAAGGAGCCTAGTGCCTGAAGGGTATCGTCGGGAGCAGAGAAAAGAAGGACATTTCGGAGAGAGAATACTTCTTGTGGGTTGCTCCGAATACATTCACTAGGAAAAAACAGAGGGGAAGCTCAAACCTCTGGCAGGTCAAGCAAATAAAAGAATTAGAAGATAAATGGGTATGAGGAACGTAAAAGGGGTCAGAAGCTGTGATTAGTCATGGATAAAGAGCACCAATCTTGAATTTCGCGGTTCGATCAGTGATAAGACCAGAAAGTAGCTCCTCTAAAAAAGGTCTAAGTACCCTGACCATTGACCATGCCTGGATTGGTGTAAGAGATAGGAACTCGCGAGGGTCACCAACGCAATGGGGTCCTTATAGAGCAAACTTTCATCGGAGCAAAGGCGAGCTCATCCTCATTCTAGTCATGATGAGACTACGAGAGCGCTCTCAGGCAGATAATAGGGAATTGGCGCGCGAAGAAGAACACAGCGCAGAGAAAGTCCAAACGGCACAGCAGACCCTCAAATACGGCATCCGTGCTTTTTATCACCGGAAAAAAAAAAAAAGGGGAGGCAAAAACCGCTCAACCTGGGTGAGGGGGGATAAGGGTCTGGGAGCATTTCAAACATCACGCTACCTGCAGGCGGGTGTCATGTCGGGGCTTTAGTGGGGAAAACGTCGGCTGTCAGGGAAAGGAATCAAGAAGCGTTCTATGAAAAGATAAACAAAGAAGAAAAGGGGGGCCAAACTGAGTAGAGGCCTGAGCAGGTGAGGGGAGGAGGATCGCTGGGATACGTGAATACGACAAAAAGAGGCTCTACGGGGAAAGCGTAGATCTGCCCTTTTGACGTAGCAGGGGAAGGGGGTACCGAGGAATCAAGGACTATGTTGGGGAAAAAAAAACAAAGCGATGACGGGACAAAGGAAAGCACAGGCTTGCTCCAATAGAGAAGGCTCAAACTCCCTGTCTTGGAAAAAGCAGCCTGACCAGAGAATACCGAAACCGTAAAATATGGGGTGGACTTTGTAAGAAGAACAAGGGGGGGGGGAACACCAACGCAGAGGGGATGAAAACAACGGGTGAACGGCATTACCGCAAGGGGCAGGGGCGTTTCGGTCGTTCTGAATGGCCTGGGGGGAAGGAAAAGGAGGACAATGTCCGTCACCGGGGTTGAAACGGGGAAAGGGGGTGAACAAAGAAACGGAACAACGCCGAAGAAGAAAGAAAAAAGAACTCAAACAAAAACGCATGAATGGTGCACCCCTTTGTGGTAAAAGAAAAAAACAATAGTAGTAAGCGAGAGAATACACAACGCGGGGGGGGGGAGAAATCGAGGGCGTGAGTGGGATATCTGAGAAAGAAAAGGGGGGTAAGCTCTGTCAATGAAAGGGACAGCCTACCACGAAACCTGAGAAGTCCACCTTCGAACTACCTAAGAACGCGTCCTGGAATCAGTAGAGTAGGAAAGTTAAAAAGAGGTTTGGGTTGTACTCAGCCCTGCGGTGGCACAGTTCTTGAAGAGACAGTGAAAAAAAATAATCGTTCGACGATGGGGGCGAGAAGAACTGAACGAGGAAGAGAATTGAGATAGATGTGAGCAGAGAAAATTGGGAAAGCAAGAAAACTATGGGATTTCCTTGTGAAATACGAAAAGAAACGGAGGATCATCCAAACAAAAAGAGAGAGGGGAAGAGAGTCGGAAGGGCTGGTACTACCGTGAACTGTACCCTTGAAAAAGGGGCACAAGCATCATATCGCATAAGGGAAAAGGAAATGCAGTCCGACGGGGTTGTCGGATTGGAAAAAAAAACTCATAACCCCCCGGGCTCATGAGCTAGCGGCGAACTTGAGGGGGTTATCGTGCATAAGAAAGCGAAGGTGATAGGGACGCCGGAACGAAACGGGGGGAACACATAAGGCGACGGAAACCCCTGAAACGCTGCGGAAATCCTCCAGAACAAAAAAAGGCCATAACCAGTGACAGAAAGGGAGATTTTAGGAGCGGGTGCGACAATACGTACCACTGCGAAGCACCTTGATGCAGAAAAAGGAGAGGATGGGATCTGGCGGTTGCCGACGGAGAGATTGACTGGGGGGGGGAGGAGAGAGGCCGGAATATAGTCTCGGAGAAAGGAAGAAAAAGCGGAAGAAAGACGGCATTCGGATGAATCTTCGTCTCTCACTCGTGGGAAAGGGAAGTTCAGGTCGGTGAATCCAATAGAAAGAAGAGAGGTAGGAAGAAAGAAGTCAATTGTCCCTGGGGGATTCTGAAGGAATAGGGGAGTAGGGGAACAGGAAGGGCAGATAAGCAGTATGTAGAAAGGATCGAACGGCGACACATTCAGCTGACTGTACTAGCGGTGAGGGGAAAAAAAATTTGTTCAACGCATACCATCGAAGAAACTGCCCGGCCATTTGCCGTAAGAGGGGTGGAGCTGCTGCTACTGACTCTGGGGGCCGCGAACAAGGGGGCTGATTCAAACGTTAGAGAAGAAAGAAAATGGGCAGTGCTTACTGGGGAGACTCGAAAGATACGGGCCAAAAGAGGACACCAATAGAGGGAGAAACGGGATGATCTTACAGCAGAGGGGAAATCACGAATTTGATACTTGAGATTGGGGATTTTCCCCTGGATTGCGTTTGGGCAAAAGTCCCAGCAATTAACGGGGGAAAACGAAGATGGTTCAGATGAGCGGTCTTGGCTATCTAGCACCGCGGCAAAGGAGAGCTTGGAGCGTTGTAGATGAGGTGAAGGGAGGGGGGAAAAACTCTCAAGAAGGTATGAGGTAGAAATACCGGAACCCACGGTCCTGGCGAAGCGTGTCTACCAGGCTCTAGTACATCGTCGGATCGAACAGAGCCAGGGGAAAAAGGAAAAAAATGGGGGGGAAAGCCTGTCAGAGGGGAAACGAGGTTATCGCAAAATGTGGCATGCCGGAGAGGAACAGGAAAGAATGCCTCGAAAAAGAAAAAAACTACGCGAGGAAGAATGTTTTAAATCGCACGGGGGGGGGGGACGGGATGGGTTGGGGATCAATGTCCACAAATCAGAGAACTACATTCATGCCGGTCGTTGCAGGAAGAGATCGGCGGGAAACGGGTGTATCGACCAATGATCCTATAGAGAGGAGAATGGGGGGGGACGTTTGCCTTCCTGGAGAGGAAGAGATCCTGAAGACACAAATATGGAGAAAACACATACATGTCTTGTGGGCGAACAAGGGGACATGTAGATTTATCAATAGTCTTAAAAGATGGAGTGTTTCAGGGACATTAAAGAAAAGCCGGACAGAGTCCCACCAGCAGGGGGGGAAAGGGATAATAAGCGACTACGGGCGAACTCAGGTCAAGGGTACAAGATGAGGAAAAGCCCAGCAAATTGTGGGAAGAGAATATTAGAGAAACTATCTGGGGATGCAAATACACTTTCCGAAGATAGAGAGAGAGGGAGCCAGGCGATGTGTCGGGCCAAGACCAATGCGTAGGTGCAAGGGGAACAAAATACATTGCGGGTAAGAATAGGGGGAGGCAATCTGAGGGGGGATATGCGTTGGGACGCTAACTTCCAGGGGGAAAGAGGGGGAGGATGGCAGGGGGGATAGACTATCCTCAAAGGACGTGGCTCACAGCGAAAGACGAAGACGAGGCCAGTTCAGGGGACCCATGAGTACAATATGCAAACTCGATTCTTGAGTTGAAAGAGGGGCAAAGTTCAAGGTGCAAGGGGCATCGGCAAGCAATGAGGGAGATCAGCATGGAGGGAAAAGATATTTGCTACCTGAATGGAGGGAAGTCTAAGTTTTGAGGGGATACCGATGGGAGGAAGAGAAGAGACTGGGGAGAAAAAATATGGGGAGGGAATGCTCCTGAGAATTTTTGCCCGGGAAGGAAAAAAAGATTCGCTATAGAGCTTCGGATGTGGTCCTGCAGTGCCTAGCTTCTGATAGGACTCTTGAAATAGGGACAACACTAGGTCAGGAGAGACTAAATGAGGCTACCGTGATGACGAAAAATGAGCCAATAGGAAAGGGAACATCGGGAGGAGTTCGAGTAACTATATCTCGTGCGGGGAGATGAAAGGGGGAAGCCACACGGGGGAAATCCCGAATGAAACACGGGATTGTCATGAGGCACGTAACAAAGTAAGCGTATTCGGCACGACGAAAGGATGGAACGAGGACCTATTTGGCAGAGATCGACTTAGCCCGGAGAAAAAAGAACATCGAACGTCACTAGGAAGGATAAGGAAAAAAGAGGTACTATCGCAATCTAAGGCGAGAGGGGGAAACGAGGGGGGGCGAACAATAGGGCAAAGGATTCCAGAAGTAAACAGCTGATCCACTCTAGTATCTTCAAGAGGACTGGCAGAAGGGGGAGATGACTTCATATTGAGAGTCTACGACCTTTTGCGAGACCTTAGGGCGATCTGGGCTGTTGGAGAGGGTTTTGTCGCAACACCGCACTCTGGCTCCATTAGGAGGGAGGAGCCCTATTCAAAGTCAAAAGTGGGGGGGGGGGGGGAAGGAGAGTCTTGGAAAAGAAGAAAGAGAAATCCGGGCCAAGAACAAAAAAGAAATGATCCCTAGGAAGAAAATTGCCGAGGTAGTCTTTTTTAACAGGAGCAGATGGGCGTTGAAGACACCGCAAGGACACGCGCGCGCTGGTACTTCTCTACTTCAGGCAGGAGGCTATTGAACTTTGGGGGAAGGAGCGGGTCAGCTTAAACGAGGTCGAACGGGGGCGCAATCCATGCTTCGTACTATACGTGAGATCCAAAACAAAAGGGCAGGTGCCTTCGTGGCTCGTCATAGGTGGGACCGGGGAAAAAAAAAAATGATGCCCGAGAAGAGCATCTCGAAGCTCAACAACAAACAGAGGAAAAGATAAGAAGCGTCATCATCGGGCGCAAATCTGCGAGGGCGAAAAAAAGTGTGTCATGAGGTGTATAGTACCGAGCAGAAGAAACAGGGAGGAAGAAAAAGGAGGTTCAGCCGAAGGACATGGAAAAGGGAATCTCCTCTTTTATGACGCGGGAGGAAGAAAAAAAAGAGAGGACACAATAGGGCGCGGCGTGAGAAGGAGATTCGAAGAAGCTTCCTTTAAAGAAAAGAGTCTTTACCGGAAAAAAGGAGGGAATCCACACCAACAGGATGGCATGGTGGTATGTGGCAAGGCTCTCCTCAGGGCCAATACTGCAGTACATTTGAAGGAAGAAGCGCTTCCATCCATGGACAGAGTGTAGGGGGGTAGAGAAAAAAAACGCACTCCAAAACCCTCGCAAAGTCGTCGATCCTGAGAGGCCGATCGCACCATCAAGCATACGACTGGGGAAAAGACAGACCTGACCGTGAAAGTGGGTGAAATTGGTTCCGTCCCCTCGAGAAAAAAAGAGAAGGGATGGCGCGCGGGAAAGATTTCCGAGTGGTTCGATGTGGTCGCCAGCGGCCAAGTAGAAGAGGAACAGAGGATAGCCACACTGGGGAGAAGGCCACGCCAGGAATCGGCAGTCGACTGAGAGTGCCGACAAGAGGACATCGGGAGATGATAGGTTGCGGCTCACCTCATATGGGGTTGGATTGCGGGAAGAACGCAATCGAATACTCCGATGGAGTGAGACTCCTCTCAACACGTCAAAAAAGAGGACTCATCGCAGGGCGCGCGTCCTGCGCATCAAAAGGGGCGGAAAGACCTCTCTCACGGACTCCGGACCTCGTGTTTGCGATACTGTTCAAGGAGAAGACAAAGAGATCGTCATCTGCCTTCACTGGCCGTAAGCAGAGGGGGGAGCAGTGAGTCCTAGACGGGCACGGGGGGAGCATAAAGAAGGAACGGAGGTTCTCTGCAAGTTACCGGTAACTGACCTCAAAAGCATGATTCAGCCGAAAGGGGTCATAAATAAGGCAAGAATCGACCTCACATGGGCCAAAAAAGGTACTGCGGCCGTGGCTGGCACGTGAAACTCGGGGGGGAAGAAGCGCAGGAGGATTTTGCAGAGCGGTACGACGAAGAACGAAATGGATACCAGATGATACGTTTCGTCTAACCCGGGAAACAGGAGGATTAGCGGGTATGACCTGCCCAGCGAGGGTCCAGAAAAAAAAAGGTCCGTAAAGGAAAACGATCCAAACTCAAAAATTGCCAAAAGCGATGCTTACAAAGTCATGGGATGATGGGCAAATGCCATAAAACAGGGGTGGTGTAGTCGTAAAAAAAAAAATCGGCGTAGCCACGATCATAGACGACGGGGGATATGTTGCATAAATCAGATCAGGGAGCCCATGGAGAGGCACATGCTGGGCTTTTCCAAGCCTTGACTGCGCGTTACCCGTACCGGGAGTGCCCTGATGAGTGGAACTCAAAGCTTGGCTGGACGGCAAAAAAGCGACCTAGGGTGCTCTCATTACGGGCGTAGCTAACGGCACAAGTCTGTGTAGTAGGGCGGTTAAACCGCGGCAAGCAAAAAAAAATAGCACTACCAGGACCACAAGTACAAGGCAAACTGGAGCCTAAGGTGTCGCGTAAAACCACACAGGGAGCTCCGACATAAAAAGGCAAATCTAACCGGCAAGGAATAGCAGGTGTGTCCAAGGTGAACTCAAAGACGCCCACGGCCCCGCAAGGCCCAAAGTGCGGCGTAATCACATTCGGAAGGAGAAAAAAAAAAGCAAGGTTGGGATCTTGGGGAGACGGCCACCACTCGGGCTCCGGCAGGAAAAGAATCAACAGAGCAAGATGTCCTTGCCACGCAGGAGGAGGATGTAGAGGATCGATGAGGTAGAAAAGGGAAAAAAAAAACCGCTGCTTCAGACGCTTCACGAAGGGGGGGGGAGGGTACAGGGAGTATCTGGCATTACGGAGAGGTGGAGAACATACCGTTCACCGCTCCTATAAGAGGCGACCAATGGAAGAAGATGATTTGGCAGGCGGGCTCGACTTGATTTTTGGGTCTACTAGAGCAATCCTGAAACCGATTTGGGAGAAGGGAGTGCATCTGTAAATGGAGCTTGTAAAAAAGCAAAAAGGGAAACAAAAGCCATTTTCGACGTTACCGGAAGGGCCAATTAGTGACATAGAGCAAGGTCAAAAGCATCCTCTATATCTACATAGTGGGGTGTCTGTAAAAAGGGGAGGGCGAGATTCCGAATTGCCATTTATCTTCCGGAGAGAAGAAACGGAGCTTAAAGGGGGAATGACCACATTCAATCCGTCGAGGCAGCGATCAGGTGAAGAATCTCCTCTGGGGCTCAAAAGGAATCAAAGCCGGGCGAGGAGTAAGAGGGGGGAGTTAGGGAAGGGGTTTTCCAGACAAGGGGATTAGTTCAGTGCACGTCAGCTTAAAACCAGGAAAGGGCGCCAGGGGGGAGATCCGCGCATACGCTTTACCGGAAAATAGGGTTGCCCAACAGACTTCCGAAGTAACACCTGTCAAGGGCCTGTATTGTTTTTACCTAAGATAGGAAGCTCGAAGCAAGGTTATAGAGCAAAGGAAAGCGGAGAAAACCGAAAGGAGAGACATGCTATCTGTCAGAAAAAAGTTCAACCGAATGCCCGGCGGCACTCTTCGCAGAGAAAGTAGTTCCGGCGCGGGGAGTCAAAAACAGTCACCCCGCCCGATCCCAATGCCTCATGAAGATCGACGGTCGGCAAAGGCGAATCGACAGTTGGGGGGTTGATTTGGACGAAACGACCCTCGGCGTCCCTGGGAGGAACGGGATTCTGGGATTGAGATTCCCGCAGACGACATCGCGAGGAAGAAGAAGGGGGGTCGCCTTTTATTTGGTGGGAAACACGGAGGAAATGCTTGACGCGTGGGAACACAGCACAAAGAGGAAAGTTGCCACAGGACTAGAGGGCATGAGGCGGGGAAAGGGGGGGAGGCGCTGGGCGTACGTTGAATACCCGACCAAGGGTATTCATCGGCGATGAAGATCTGGCCCGGGTGGAAAAGGGACCGTAGATGGAAGAGGCGATCAAGGCTCTGGGGTGGTGTCAGACGAGAGCAATGATGAGGCAAAGGAATCCCCGGGGAGTCAAAGAAGATGCTGATCACCTCAATCCTCCAGCTGTGGGAGGGAGTCCCGAATCAGCTAATCCCGCATTAGGTATAAGCTGGGTGGTCAGTCTTTAATAGGGGAAAGAAAGGTTGACACCAAAGAAGGGGAGAGGATAAAACAAGTGAATACCGCCTACTTCGCGCGGGGTAAGGCTGCCAGGAAGGCGGCGGTCCGTTCTTAAGGCTGGCAACGGTTAAAGATAACTAGGTGGTAGGGAGGTCGGAACTGATTTTGAAAAAGACCGTGAAACAAGAGGCGCCTGAGCGCGCACTCATCAAAAAGGGCACCCCGCGTTGGTGGTCTCGCACGGAGGGGGGGGGAGAGCCAACGGAACCCCATTGAGACGGGGGTATTAGGGGGAGAAGGACGCGGGGAGGAAAAGGGGGCTTGGGTCACGTCATGGTTCAAAAAAAAAAGAATGACGAAGGGGAAACCCTGGGACTGTAACAGTGCCATCCTTCAGAAATACCAATAACCGGAAGGGCGCCCGGAAACACACGAGAACAAGGCGGTAAATGAAGTTCACAATAGGGTTGGGGGGGGAGTTGCCCTGCGGGGGGGGGAAACAGGAGGGGACGAATACAAAAGTGACCAGCCCCCAGCGCCAGGAAACGATGATTCTCTGATTCGGACTTGCCTTAAGCCCAATCTCCACAGACCTGGAGATCGTGTGAACAGCTATGAAAATGTCGATGGGATTCCTTTATCTGCGCTGCAAAACCATAGAGCTTGAATCGCTTCTGTCAAAGCGGGAAGGGCACGATCACATTCGCATAACGGGGAGGACGTAGATAAGGGGGGACGGAAGCACTCACTTCAGCGATACGCAGAAAGGGAAACCCTGCAGCCCTATCGCAAGGCTTGGCAACTTGGATGCAGGGTGATCGTGGCATAGGAAAGAAAAATGCTTCATGCCTTAGGACCAAAGAGAACGTGTGCCCAAGCGAATGAAACCAGCGTCAGAGGAGCGATGCGCTGCGGGCACATCGTTCGCCATACCCAGGGAGACCCGGAGAGGTTCAAAGGCAAGAAATCCTTACAACGGAGGACCTGGATGAAGACCGCCGTATGCCTGATGCATTGGAAGGGAAGACTGTGGTGGGGAGACACACGCCGTAATAATCTTCTCGCAGAGAGGACGCAAGGATGGGAAGGCAGCTATGAAAAATAGCATCGGAGAGATATCCGTCTCTGTACAATAGGTGTAGAGGAAAAAGGGCTCTCTAAATATAATGCGTGGGGGGAGATAACGAGCTTAAGAGGAGTAGTAGAAAGGAATCACTGGAAGGTGTTAAATGAAGATGTTTCGAGAAAAACGGTTCATGATAAGCGAGGGACGGACTGAGACCGGTATGAAAACTGGGGGAGGAGGACGTTCTTCAAAACTGAACTACTTTCCCGGGGAGAAAAAGGTTCAAAACTAATCGTCACTGGCCAGCGATAGACAGAGGATTTGATTTTAAGACAATCAGAGGTTGACTGGGGGCTACGGAATCTCTGCCGACACTGAGTGAGGTGGGCTTTCGGAGGGAAATTTAAAGAGTCGCGCCGGAAGAGAACTGGAGAGAGAGTACGCTTGACAATGCAGATACAAGGACCCACGGTGAAAGGAGAGGGTGAGCGGCTCGAGCACGCAATAAAGTGTGAGTACTGTAAAATTGTCATTTTCCCCCGGGGATTTGCGGCAAAAAGGGACATTGCCAGATGGAGAACCAGTAGACACCGCAAGAGGGTTGAGGATAGGAGGAGAACGATAAAAAGGCTGAGGAAAGATCGCATTTGCGCCATCTTTGGGATCGGAGGTGGGGGGGAAACCAGTCGCATGTCGAAGTAATGCACTGAACACCAGCTTTCTGGAGAAGGGTCTACCCAGGCAGCATCGCGTTTTTATAAGAGAAAGGGTAGATCGGATCGATACATATCCTCTGAAGGAGGTGGAAGCAGAGACAGAAAGACGCTGATGGTTTCTGCCAAAGTGGTTGCCGTCCCTGTCGGCCTGAAAAAGAAACTCCGATTTTCCTGACTATAGGAAAATGTGCCTTGCAACAGGTGGGGGATTCATTGGAAACAACATCATCGTCAGGAGAAATTCCCTGTCGAGGAGAATGCGGGTATCGGAAAGGTTGGTTTAGAGACGGCTCAGAGGGCAATGCAACTTTGTAACAGGGTGGGAGGCTGTGACTGCTCAGAACAGACTGGAAACTAGGAAAAAGGTCTTGGGGGAGAACTGTAAGCTAGCACGTCCAATGAGATTACATAGCCAAGAATGTGCGCTTTTGTCCGAAGGCCAAGGGGGAGCCGTTAAGTCCCCCTCATGAAGGGCAAGTAACGAAAGCGGGGACTACGCGAACGCGAAAAATCCCAGGGTCGGAAACGGATGAAAGGAAACAACGGGGACTGGGTGCCATACGGATCATATGCAGAAGATTGAGTGTGGGAGAGCAAGGGGACTAGCCTTATATGAGAAAGAGTGGCGGATTTTTTCTGTGTAAGGACTAAAGTAGGATGGTGGCAATGTGCCACTCATCACATGGACTCCAGGGAGAAGCATGGGGGGGGGGGGCCGGAATTTTGGATAAGCGTGGAACTGCGGACTCCGATTGACCCTATGTTGAAGCGAAGGGACCGGGATGATCAGCCGGACGGGATTCCTCGCGCAGGGTTACGAGACGTTAGAAAGGTCTGGTAGCCCTTAGGGGAGAATTCATCGGGATGTGCGCTGGTGTTGAACGAAGAAGTGCACGGAAGCCAGGTCAACTCTGAGGCCGAGTACGGGCCAGCATTGGGGGAGAGAGCAGGCAGGAGGGAGAGCGACCCTGACAGGGGGGGGGAGAGCAGACCGCTGAGATGCTTTATTTGATGCCGTAAATGGCGAGCGAAGCTGGAAAAAAAAGAAGATATCGGTCCGACTCCTGCGTAACCATAATGTCTCTAAAGCCCCAGGAGATTCCGGAAAATGTGGGCAGGCATTGACGAGCAGATCTGAGAAAAAGCTTGAAACAGTAGAGGAACAAGAAAGGGCGGATCTACTGGAGATATGGATTCGCCGTGAAAAAGACTCCGCGCCAAAACCAGGCGAGTATCTGGCATCTGCGACGGAGTGTCGAAAAGCGGAACGAGTGAAGCGATTGGGGAACGCCTGACTGAAAGGAAAGAAAACCCAGTGAGGGGGTCATACACCTCTGGATTGCAGGCGCTATAAGGAGTATGCGGCACTCTAAAGTAGACTGGAACGCTGCTATGGGTGGCAGGAAGGAAACCGGGAAAAAGGGGGGTAACGCGGGCAATGGGCGTTGGACATCACGTCTTCGGGAAAACGGACACTTCCGCGGAGGTTGGTTGCGACTAGTGGGACAAGAAGAACCGATCCGTTCAGGTACCCGCGCGCCTTGTCCACTAAGCGAAGATATTCTTGCAGATGGGTGCGATACCGGCAGATGGACGGCTCGACTTGCCGGGATACCTCTTAGATGGGCTGTTGGGAGGTGTCGTTCTCCCACAGAAACTTCTTGCTCCATGGCTTCTCGATTCACAGGCAAACTGCAAGGGCAAAAAGGAGCCCGGCCAAACCAGGCCAATATGGCGATAAACGTAATCCTCACGAGCCGGGGTGTAGGGGGAGTCTTGGGAGAATGCTAAGGGGAATCATGGAACTGGGGTCAATCTGTCTAAGGTCGCCGTGGTGCGTGGCACTTTGGGGGGAAGGGCATCGGGTGCCCCACCCCCCGCGGAACTAAGTTTCGGAGGGTGGCGAAAGCAATTGGGATGCTGCATTACCCAGCGTGCTAATGGGATGCCTTGGTGCTCGCAGAGGAGGCCATTATGAAAAG
>Ga0179593_1469476_pt1 | contig 21957 bp, 27 predicted proteins | sample CZODoug2_1_08_16_FD_185931 | JGI IMG/M metagenome (GOLD analysis project Ga0179593, IMG submission 185931) | Vadose zone soil fungal communities from Angelo Coast Range Reserve, California, USA - CZODoug2_1_08_16fungal (PacBio error correction) | ecosystem: Environmental > Terrestrial > Soil >...
TGGTATGGAAGGTCGCACACTAGTGGAAAGACGCTAAGGGGGGGGGGAAACGAATGTAATCCGAGGAGCAGGGAACTCTTCCCAACGGCGGCTTAGTGGGAAAAAGAAATGCACGAGGGCCGGTGGGGGGGTTAAAGAAAGGGCCCCTCACCTTGGCGGGCGGCCCGGGACACGCCGTCTCGCCTCCGGCAGCAACGGGACCAGAGGCAGTAATGGAAACCCTTCTTATCGTGGGGGAAACGGAAATATGAGGAGGGGGGGGGTATACAAGGGGAGACGTCTTAAAAACTCCTTGAATGATTTTCCGAATGCTTCAAGAGCTGGGAGGATCGCAAAGGCCAGGAAAAAGTGGGGGGTTACCGGGGTTGGGGTTGCTCCGGGTGAGCGAGGGGAGGAAGTCATGCAACCGAAATTTAAAAGACCCCACTCTTAACTTACCCTTCTGAAGCGGGTTTTCAGGACTAAAAGCCAAGGAAAGCCACTAAAAAAAAACGATGATCAATGGTTTGCACCATTCCCAGTGAGTCTCCAACCAACTAAAGTCAAACAGGAGTAAAATAGCGGAAAACTGTAGGAAGGGAGGTCCACAATCACCCAGCGCAAAGTACCGGTCGAATGGGAAAAACTACTGCGGTTACCAAAAATAAACGGTCAGGGCCGGGAAGAGATCCTGGGTTCCATCTCTCTGGGCAACCATCTACAAAAAAGGAAAAGTGCTGGGAAAAAAAAGACATCTTCTTTTTAACAGACAAAGGACAAAAAAAACTGAGGATGTATCTGCAACGTCTTCAGTTCCGTTCAGCCAGAAGAAATTAACGTTAGAAAAATGGAAAAAGCCATGAACGCAACTGAGGAGGGCGCCCCCCACAAGTGTGGGAAGGTGCCATATCGAGCCCCTAATGCAAAGGGAAAAAAAGAGGGCCAATAAAAAAGTACGAAAAAACCGTCGAAATTTCCGGCGAATCTGGCTCATTGCAAGGGACAATGAATGGAAAAGGAAAAAAAAAAGAGAAAGCTGTTTTCCCATAAGGGCCAAGTGGTCCGGGTTACGAACCAACGGTAATTAACACGCAACCTTAAAAAGTGGGACAACTCCACCCGGGATGAATTCTCCAAGTGCTGCAGTGCGACTGTTGGGTCTTGATTTAGGGTCAAGGTGAGAGACCGGGGGCCTACTTGCCCAATGTTTCCCATTTTGAGAACCGGGATCAGAAGTCAAGGAATGTCAGAAAAAAGTTCAACCGGGGAATGTTGGGGAATACTCATTTCTAGCCAAGAAGCCGGCAAAAAGGTTCAAAATGCTGACCGTGGGAACAGGGGCGTGAAAAAGTGGAATCAAAACCAGAAGCCCAGGGAGTCTGGTGTGGTCTTTTTTGGGAGAAAAAAAAACGAACGGGCACCACGGGTTCACGTGTAAATGAAGAAACAAAAAAAATGAGGGGTGGACTCCTGCCTACTGGGGGCGGGCGAAGGTCTGTCAACGGGTGGAAAAAAAATAACGGTAATGGGAGCTGTCATCATTCACCTAAAAGGGATTCGTCAAAAAGGGGCTGGGGAGAAACAGGGGGGGGGGGAAGGAACTAAATCCCGGCGGGGCCCCGCATCAAAAACAAAACGGGTCCCTAAGAACAACAGCATGAGGTCTTGAGGTCACAAGTAGGCGACAGTACCATGAACAGGCATTGACTCCCCTGGATGGTATCGGCAGGTTCAGGGGATCATTTAAAACAGGGGGGGGGGGAAAAAAAGGGGGCACATGCACCTTCTCTGGTCAAGTCAACGACCTCCAAGCAGAAACTCCTGGCACAGAACTCAAAAAAAAAAATTCGACCACGAACAGGGGGAAGAGGGGTGGAAAAAAGAGGGCGGGCAGTAACTGAAAAAGGAGGGTTGAAGAACGGGGGAAAACCCTCCCCCTTTGGCGACCATCTCGTATCCTTTGACACGAGAGGGGTTCAAACGAAAAACAGGGCCCCAGAATCCTCGCAGCCGTGTACCTAGCTGGGGCGAAGGGTGGAAAGAAAAAAACTTTTACCCCTAAAAACCTGGGGAGGAAGGGGTAGGAGAGGGGAAAAACACATGTTGTCCGAGCGACCCAGCCTACTACAGATCCAGCATTCGTTCCCCTGGGGGTTCAAAGGAATCGAGGGGGAATTAACCGCTCACGCGCAAACAAACGCCCACCTCAATGCATCAAAAGGGGGGTTGGGGGGGGGGGGTACTCTCGCCGGCGCCTGGGGAAACGCTACCGTTGAAAAAAAAGCCCTGCTTTTAAACAAGCTTAAAAACAGGTAGGAAAGGAAGGAAGGGACCGATTCAGTCCCAGCCCCGGTGCAGCATGGGTGCACGCAAAAAGCTGCGGTAGGGCCACACAACACGCTGTTATTAACCAAAATCCAAGGGGGGGGGGAGTGGCAAAAAGGGATTGGTCGGGCCACCAATAGGCACCCTATCTCTCCAAAAAAAAAAAACAAATTAATGAAGAGTTAAAAAGAAAGGAAAGAAGATAGGAAGAAGGGGGAGGCAAACGGGGTAAATCAGGACCACTATGGCACCTCACCCTAACGACAGAGGAGGGGACCAAAAAGGGGAAAAAGAGGCGGTGTGTTGACTAAGCTTCAAACGTTAAGGACTTGTAAGGAACGCTCGGTAATGGCCGTGGCACGAGATGGGGCCCCCACAAGGTTACGGTGTTCGAAGAAGAGTTCAAGGCAGGCAAACCGGAAAAAAAATGCGAAGGGATTGGGAACCCCGGGGGTGGGGGAGGTTTGGGTGTTGGGGGCGCAAAAACAAATTGGGGGCTGGTAATTCTTAAAGAAGTTAAACCGGGGGACAAAAGTGGGGAAGCTGGAGAGTTATCTAGAGCTGGGGGAGAGGAGGCACATTGACTACCATCTTAAGGGACTCCGGTCAAGATTTTCCCACGGAAGAAAAGGCCAAGATATACCCGCTGCGGGGAGCAATGGGAAAACAGTGGTGGGGGGGGGGAAAGGTTATGGCAACAAAGCTTGGGCAAATTCGAAACTTCCAAGATGGCGAACACGGTGGGTCGGGGTGAAACGGCTCACCAGAGGCAGGGACTTCCCTCGTCCTGTTTTTGAAAAAAGGAAAAGGGCCGGGTGTGCGAACTAGGGGAGTTCCTGGAAGCGCAACTTGAGTCACTCCCCAGAATTAGGGGGGAAATTGGAGGGGGGAAAGCAATTTTTATCAGGGTTCACCGGGCCGTAGACCATTCCAGAGGGGGTAGAAGAAAGAAGGTAAAGAGGGGTGTACCCGATAGTGTCCGAGACCCTAGCGGCTGACTGGAGCTGTCGCTTTGTTTACTGTCCCACGCTAAGGGGGGAAAAAAACATGGGAAGTGAAACCACGTGTTGTTCTCAAGAAGACGTACGGCAGCGCCCACGTTAAAGACCGAAAACAGAAAACGCTTGGGGGGGGCCCAAAACCCGGAGCCCCCGAAAAAGGTCGGCTGAGTTCCAACCATCAGCCTGGGGAAGGGGGGAAAAGGGGAGAGGGGCCCGTTTTCTATTTCACAAGAGTAGGGAAAAAGAACACCAATAGGCAAACCAAGATACCCCTGTTGTGGATGGTTTAGGGGCCAACGGGTCATGCACATGGGGTAAAACAGGGGGGGACGCCGTGAATGTCGGCAGGCTGGAAGCCAGAAAACACTTTCCTGTATGGGGACAAAAACAGGAGTTCCTTGCCTTAAGAAGGAGATCAGTGACCCAACAAATCGGCTCCATAGGAAGGGTGGGTTAACAGAGGACGTCTCATAAACCCCCAAAAAAGCGCAAGAAAGCCTTCGAGTACCTGACGGGGGTTTGGGCAGTGTTTTTCAGGTGTTGGTATGTAGGGGGAAAAAAAATTGAAAAAAGGTCCTGGGTTTGAACAAAGGCCCGGGGCCTGTGAGTTGGGAAAAAAAGGGGAGTGCACAATTGATCTTGGAACTTAGCTCAGGTCAAGAAATCACATTGGGGGGAAAGGAACCCCGGAGACTGGGGGGAAGAACTCACCTTTCCCTCCTTTGGTCGTGTGCTCTGACTACCCAAGAAATCAACTGTAGCCTCCTGCCAAAAAAAACAGCCACGCCTGATCGCAATGGCTCGGGGTGCGCAGGGGGGAAGACTGGAGAAAAACAGCAGGGCTCTGACACAGAAAAAAAAGCAAAAAAACGATCAACGGGTCGACAAAATGTGCTTGGGGGGGTCAACAGGAAAAAACCAGAGGGTGGTTTCGAAAGGACGTTCAATGTGACGTGGTAGCAACGGTCTGGGGAACGCGGCTAGGGGAAAAAATCAGAAAAAGAAATTCACCCCTTTCCGGAAAAAAAAAGACGGTGAAAAGGTTTCCAACAGAAGGCATGGTCCTTGTCAAAACCTTCCCAATCGGTCAGGAGCATTTTTGACTGGGAATCCACGAAAGATGGAATTTATTCCTCTTAGTCTTCTCGGTTCTCGGGCTTTGTGAAAAGGGGTCAATCATGTTGGTTCCAACGGTGGTCAAATGGCCCGGTCCAAAAGAAAAAAAATACTTTCAAACAAAAGATGGTCCCATTACAGGTACTAGCTGGGGCACCCCCCTATGCGAACGAAAAACTTAATGTACGGAGGTCTAAACGGTGTAACCGTAATTGGACTCCTCCATCAATTACCCCGGCTTTAAGTCACCAGGGGACCTCTGACATTGTGTACTGAAGTTAGTGGGACAATCTTTGTCATAAATTGGTGGAGGGAAGCCAAGGTTCTCAGCCCCAGCCGGGTAGTTCCTCCTACTTCACTCAGGTTGGAATCATGGGCTCCCTGGAACTGCAAGTCTGGGACCGGGCAGGCAACCGTTTTTGGCGAATGGGGGGGGGAATGATGACTGGGGAATTTAATTTCAAGGGAATCTCAAAGTGAGGGGTTCGGTTTGTTTTTTCTTCCCAAGTGGGAATGGGGGCAACATTCTTGGCCACCCTAACACACGTCCTTGGAAAACTCTTTGGCCCTGCTCCAGGAACACATTGGGGGGCTAAAGCCAGATCTCGATAAACGGGGGGCCCCACCGGAGGGGGTCTTCAATCGATTTCAAGTGGGTAAGCTCAAAGAACCCCAAGCCAAAAAACAAAAAAAAAGAAAAACACGTTATTCTGTCCACCCCTCTACTACCAATTCTCCCGCAAGGACTTGGGACGGGGTAACCCTAGGGGGGGCCAGATCTCTGACTTTCAATATACCAGCGTTGCTCTAGGCAAACTGGGAAATTCACTCGGGCCTTTGTGTCCAATCCCGCAAAGTCCCCATCAAATTGACGGCGACCAGGGGAAAAAACGCCGGGGGCTACCTCAGCTGTCATCCAAAGGGGCCATCCAGTTAAAAAGAAAAGGCTAAAAATGACCAGAGGTCGGCAGTTCGCCAGGGGAATGAGAATAACACGGGGGTATCACTTGCAGCCCAAACGCACAATTAATGAAAAAAAAAATTGGGAACCAAATCTAAAACGCAAAGCCAGGTGAAGGTCCTGGTTCCAGTTGGCTCCGTTGCCATAAGAACACCCCTTTCAGACCTGTCACTGCCTATTCAAGAGGGGGCATGACTCAAGAGGAACCGACAAATCACCCCAGACCTGAAGGGATAGGGTTGGCCCAGCCATCATCTCCACTAAAGCAACCAAGAACGGAAAGAAAGTCAAAAAAACGGCTTGTCGGAGTAAACAGCACCCAAGGGTCATACCTATCTAAAGTTGTCCAAGGGACAACTAAGGGAGGGGGAAAACACCTATAAGAGGCAGGGAATCGGAGCAGCTTCCACTAGTCGGCCCAGATGAATACATGAACGGAGGGGGTGGGACCCAAAACCTATGAGGTGGGGGACCAAATCATCTGAAGAAAAAAGGGAAAAATCTTCAGGAAGTCTTGCGAATATCATGCAGGAGAAACGGAGGAACGTTAAAACCAATAGACAAAAGTTCTGTGACGCCGAGAGAGGGGGGGGAACCTCAAAAACCCCGATCAACAGAACACAGGGGGAAAAGCTGCCTCAATATTCCATTCAAAGTTCTTCATTCAGTACAATAAAAAAACTTCTGGAACATCGAGTTTCATAAAAGGCCAGGGCCCACCTGTACACACCGGCAAATACAACTGACCTAAAAACATTACCCCCGTCCAAACACATCAAATCAGCTTTGAGAGGGGGCTCTGGGGAGGCTGAGCTGCCTCCCAAAAACCCCACTAAGGATCTTCCTCCGAGGGCAAAACGAGAATCCGAAGAACGGCAAGGGGCCGGGGTACGTCGCAATGTTCGGACATCAGACAGACCGAACTGACAAAAGGGCGACTTTTAACATGGCGGTTGCCACGGGGGGGCCGAAAAAATCCAGCCGGGGTGTTCTTCGGAAAACCATTTCCCCTCCACACGTGGGCCTGGGAATCGGGGGGGAAAAACGGCCGAATGGAGCGCCCCGAAGGAGGGAGCGAGGTCGGCATGTCATCAACTGGGGTCATGTGGATCTATTGCCACAATTCCGGAACGGACACGGCTAACTGGGAGGTCCCTCGAAAAGGGCCGTAGTGGGGTACCTACACAAACGGGGCAAAACCGCCTAAGGTCCCACGATAGGATCAGGCCCATAAAAAGTTTCGGGGGGGCACTACCAAGACGGGAAAAGATAGCATCCCGGGCAAAAGTTTCCATCGCATTGGGGGGGGAATGATCTAAAAGTGATGCCCAGGACCATTGAAGCCCAGGGGTCGGGGGGTGGGGCCGTTACCCCAAAGAGGAGAACCCTCACTTCTCCAACATCTCCACATCGGGGGGGGCCCCCTGTAGCATTGAAGGAGCGGGGGAGCCGGCCCGCTAACTCCCAGTCTAACAAGCTAGGATCCAGGGGTGGAAGAAACTACGGGGGGTTCCGAAAACGAAAACAGGTCCAAGGCAAGACAAACGGTGATACAGCCTGGACGTCGGGGACCCTAAAGGAAAAAGGAAAGGGGGTAGAAGTAGAAATGCACGGGTGTGCCGCCTAGACCGGAAAGCTACATACCCAGGGGGGGGGGGGGGCAGGACCTGGACCCCTGGACCACGGGGAGAATCGAAGGAAACGCCCGCCCCCTCACAAAAACCGCCCCCCCCGGGGAACAGAACTGAATGAATCATTTTTTGTCCGGGGGGTGGAAAGAACCTCGCGACGGACACCGCGTTGGGCACGCAAAAACCATGGAGGCAACCGTGCGGGGGAAAAAACAAAAACTAAAAAAACCCCCGATGAAAAAAAAAAAACAAAAAAAAAAAGAGGGGGACACAAAATAACAAAAATACCAATAACAACAAAAAAAAAAAAAAACAGCCAGAAAGGGGGCATCTGGGGCCGACCGTTGGCCTTTTTTACACCCCGAGCGGAAGAAAAACAAAATAAAAAAAAATGTATAAAAAATACAGTTAAAAAGGAAAAAAATATCAGGGAAAGTCGGCCGGGGGTCCAATCAGCCTATAAGTCTCCAAAAAAACGGACTTAGAGGGAAGGAGATATTCCTATTTACAAGGGGACACCACATACATGGGGTACAGGGTTCCCCGAGTCAGGGCATCAGGAAGGGGTGAAGACCCTTTAGGGGGGGGGAAAAAAAATAACATGGGGGTCCTCCTGGGTCGTGATGACGAGAGGAAAGAGGATAAGCGGAGAAGTCTCGTCCAGAACAAGGGAAGAAGGGATGCTGGTAGAGGAACGGAAAAGGAAGAAACACGCGAGGGGGAAGAGGGAGTTGAGTGATATGGGTAGGGGGAGTGGCGATGGGGGCGAGTGGTTGGAAAGAGAGAGGTGCTGGGAGGCTAGAGAGGAAGATGGGGGGATGGGAGTGAGTTAGGGGGGAAGATGAGGTAGAGTGCGAAGGGGGGGGGGGGAAGGGGGGGGCAAAGGGTGCTGGGGGGGAAAGGAGCAGGGGAAGGACACAAAAGACGGGAAGAAGGGAGGCAGGAAGGAGGATAATTAGGGGGAGAGAAAGGAGGGGGCGGGGGAGGGGGAGGGTCCTAAGGGGGGCGGGGGGAGTAAACAAACAGACTGCAAAAAAACTGGGCTTACGATCCTATTCCTAGGGAATGCGTGGGAGGGATGGAGTGTGGAGCAAGGGGTTGAAAGAGCGACAAGGAGGTAGCAAGGAGTGGATGGGGGACCGTGGGATTCACAGGTATATTTCACTGGCAAGGGTTCACTGACTTGGAGGATTATGGTACCACGGCAAGCGAGAACAAAAGGGTCGGGCATCACTTTGTCTGGGTTTTGGGGGGCATCTCCACCGGGGGAATTTCCCTTTCACCCCCAATTGGGGAAAGAACTTTTCATGGGTAAAGGGAGAAAAATTGTATGTACGAGCGCTGTTTGATCACGGAAAAAAACGGGGTGAAAATCGAACAGTCTATGGGGGAACTGGTTTACCGGGATAAGGTGAAAAACACCCCGCTCCAAACGGTACCCCCACCCGGAGGAACCCCCGGCGGGGACTGAATAGGGATGTGAAAGGGGAGTTTACGGCAAGGGGAGCCCTGTTGACTGCCTACAGGGCCTTAAAAGACGAAAACCAAAAAAAATACGACCCAGGATTGTGGAGGCGACGGGGCCCAGGGAGAATCGATTAAAGGCCTGATCCAAGTCCACGGGTACTAGGTTGGGTGACACCGAGAGTTTTGCGACGGAATGGGAGTTTGATGGAATACTTTATGTAACGGGAAGGCCCCACCGTAGGGGAATGGGGTCATGGGAAGGGGGTTACTGTCATGGTGGCAAGAGGGAGGGGGGAAAAACAGGGGGGGAAAAAGCATGGTTCCCATTGGGGCCGGGGCGAAAAAGGGGAAATGAATCAAAAGGCTCAGGCGGAGGGGATCGTACGCTGGGGGGGTGTAGCACTACCATAACTAGCTTCTGAAAAGCCTTACCATCCATGTTGCCTTTTCTCATCAAAGACGATCCGTGGGAAGGGAAAAAAAAAGTCCCAACAAAGGTGACAATCCCAAAACAATACAACGGGGGCTGGAATCTGTCTCGGACAAAAGTATTTCAAAAGGCAAAACGAAAAAAGGTTCCCACCCTCCAGATCGATGGTTGGCATCCTGGGGAGAGGAAAACCTTTCCCAAGGCACCAAACAGGTGTCCTAAGGAACTACATTGACATAAGAAAAACCAAAAAATCCTGGGGGGGGAATTGTGCTGACAAAAGAAAACCTGCATCCCCAGGGTTGGACAAAGTGGGTCAAATGGTAAATTTAAAAACTATGCGTTAAGACTGGTTATACAACACTGTAAACAAGCGTAGTTTCTTTGGCCCCCAGCAGGAACGACTTCACCGCTCAGACACCTGTCCATTCACTCTTGCACGCTTTGTCATACCACGTAGGTTGAAAGAGGAAGGGGGGATCTCGCCCAATCGCTTGGACGCGCCGGTCGTTGGGGGGGCGTTGGGGAAAAAAGGTTGATGTCATTTTAATTTTCCGGTCGTTTTGGAAAAAAAGGCGGCAAACAAAAAAAAAAAGGGCCTTCAAATCCACAAAACTGTGCACAAGGGGAAGCAACTGTGCACACGAGGTTGAGTAAAGGTTAATTGGCGCAAAAAAAAGTGGGAACGCCGCTGAAAGGCAACATCCCAATTTAATGGGATACGCGGGGGACACCCGGGGGACAATTTGTGTTGGGGCCGCTCATTCTCAATCTCAATCGGGGGACAAAGCGTCGGGCGTGAACATAAAATTCCGTAGATCAAATCCCGAGTCTGAGGGCTGTTATAAAACTTGGGGGGCTCCGTTGGGGTTCCATGTGATTAAATGACAACAGTACCTTGAATAAACGCCTGGACGGGAATCAAAGGACGAAGGCTGGCTGGTGGGCCAGCGAACATGAATGGTTTCGCAACCTAAATATCAAAACACTGCATGGACCATGGGACGCGAGCTGTCCCAACCACAAGGGGGCACGAGATGGGACCCTCAAGAGGGGATCTGTAAAAATTTGAGGTCAAAAAGAAACACTGGTTTTTTGGCCTGGCAGAAAACGGAACCTTGAGTACGGTACTCCGGGGTTGTTTCGGGGGAAATATGACCTCCCAGGCCAAACAAGGGTGAAAACTGCGTAAAAGGGGGCTGTGAAAAAAAACTGGCCAGGCTTTTTTGATCCCGCAAATGCATGGGCAAACCCAGAAAGAACAATCCTGTCAACATCTTTTAGTCCTCGGTTTCAAACGCTTCACTGGGGAGAAAAAGGCGCCCAGAAGGAAGGCAGACAGAAGTACTGCATACATTGGCGTATGAAAAAAAGCGGGGTCACTGATACGAAATAACCAACACAGACAATAAGCTAAGTGGCGATATGAAAACAACCTGTCACCGTATGCTTTTTCTTGTTGTGGGACCACATGGAAACGGGGACGTAATTGTCGTGATTTACGGGGTTGTAAAAACATTGGTTGGAAAATGCGGGTTTCTTTTTCATACCATTGGACTACGCCAAAGCACCTTATAGGCAGCCTCTTCATGAAAAAAAACTTTCCCCCTCGCAAAATGGGCTGGACTCAACAAGTCTCAGGTCATAGGTCAGGTACTGAAATGGCTCATTTCGTCTGCCGGGGATTAATAACATGCGGTGGGGGGTGTTGAAATTGTGAGCAAGCAAGGTTTTGTGGGGGGGACCGAGGGGGGAAGGAAAAACCAAACCGTAAATAAAAGGTTGACTGGGGTAATCATGTGGAAAAACTCCCGAAGAAGTAGTGGAAAAGACCAGAACAAAAACTCAGAAAAAAAAAAGAAAAAAAGACCCACCCTTTAGTTGTAATAACCACTTGGGGAAATGCGTGAAATCTGAGGGGTTTGAAAAGGGGGGGGTCGGCGCAAGATCAAAACAAAGGCAAGCACCCCAACCAGGAATGATATCCCAACCCCCAAAGTGCAGTATTAGGGGAAATATATTCGGAAAGCCTTTCAAAAATCCGAAAACGACTTGTCAATTGGTAAGTCACAAAACAACCAAAATTGGTGGGGGACCCTCAAGGGAGACTCTAAAATTGAATCTGCCAGACTTTCTCGTCCCACTTAAGTTTCAAAGAAAATGGTTTATGTTGGTGGGGTGGGTGGGGGGGGGACAGCAAAGCCCCTTGCACACCAACACCTTGCTAGCCGAAAACACCAAAGATCGAGAAACAAACGACCGGAGAACTGGGGGAAACAATGCATTATGGGGGAAACAGGATGACCGGGTGCTGATCTGGGAAAAGTTCGAACAGAAGGAGGATACCTGTCAAAAACTGGAAGGGGCCCACCGAAGAACATTACACAAGGTGGCCACCACAGGGAAGGCAACCGCAGCCGGCAAAAGGGGGAAAAATGGGACTGGTTTAAAACTACTGGGGAAATAGCGCATAAAAAAGAAACTGGGGTAAGACAGACCGAAAATGCAGGGTGTCACAAATAAGCGGGGGTTGTGGGGCCAGAAGTACAACAAGCCCCAGTCCAAGACGGGGAGGAGGAATGTGGGGGTCAACAGTCCATGGGGGAGAGAAATAAAAAAGATATTCAAAACATGGAGGAGGACTATCAATTGACAACGGGACATGCATTGGGAGTACAGTCAGCCAAAAAGGCCATACATCCATATGGCGGTTTGTCCCAAAGAGTGGGGGGGGAAAAAAAACAAGTAAGGGCGGGACCTCAACGACGAGTACGCAATTGAGCTGAAAATCTCTAAAACTTTGGGCACCAGCTGAGACGACAGAAATACATGAAGGACGATTTAATCAAAAAACCGCGGGGGGCGGGGGGGAAAAAAAAACAAAAGGCACACCTGCTAAGAACCTTGGGCTGCCTGGGGGTCTTCAGGTCATGGGGCCAAAAGGAGTTGAAGATAAAAAAAGGGGGCGAAAAAAACCTGGGGTGGGGAGAAACGGGGATCACCATGGGATTCAGAACGCAAGGCTGAACTGGTAAACCGTCTCGATCAGAAAGTAAAAAAAAGGAAAAACCAAAGACGTGCCTAACGAGTCAAACAGCAGGGCATGTGCCTGGCAGGTATGGGAATTATTAATGGAAAATCAAAAGTCAAAACTTACAGGGGGGACAAACACAAACAACCAAATCGGTTGTGCATAAAATTTGCCCTTGGCAAACCATTTTAAAAAAAAAAAAACCAGGGGGACTAGACCCTACCTAAATGTCAAACTGAAACCGACAAAAGTAGGGGGGGGGCGCGCCAAAATGCGCTTCGTTTGGGATCCTGAACCTGAAGAATGTCACAAAACACTACAGTCAAACTGTGGGAATAGGGGCGGGGGGGGGAAAGATCCACCTGAGCAAAAAGGCTACGGGGGACTGGGTCTGGGGTGGGGGCATAAGACAAAGTTCGGTCATAAATCCGCCAAAGTACAAGAACATGTATACCAGTGTGGTCACAGGCGTGTGAAAAAAAGGGGTGGAAAAAACAGCCCAAAAAGGAACTCCTCCAGCGGGGTTTATAGTGTGGGGGGGGGTAAGTCTACAAAAAAGCTTGCACAAGGTTGGGTCCTTGGGGGACAAGAGGCCGAAAACTTGGGGGGTTACAGCAAAGCTTCGGAAATTGTGTCGGAACGGGTGCCACTTTCACACATGGTTATCGTCAGGAAAGGGGGGGGGGCAGGCCGGTCCGTCTTCTGAATGGAAAAAAAAAATCGGTTTTCACTTTCCATCATTAACGGTCAGGGGAACCAAAGAACACAAAACTGCATCGAAGACATTCCTTGACTGTAGGAACCGGGACCAAACTATCGGGGTCAGGGGACAAGAGTGAAAAAAAAAGTGAAGCGTCGACCCTGATGGTTCCACAGAAGGTGCAGTGATAGTACCCTTGCAGCTTCAACAAAATGGGACCCATTCCCTCAGACTTTGAAAATGAAGGTAAGAAAATCGGACTGGGAACTCATCACGGAGAAAACAATCGCACTCTTTGAAAAAACCAAAAAAAAACCAACCTTTAGGGAGGGGGAGCATGCGGCTGGCGTTGTAAGTCAGGCCCGGAAGAACTTCCCAACTTTGCTGAAACAATCAGGGGGGGGGGGGGGGTAAGCCAAACTGTGCCACCGCAACAAACGTTGAACCAACCAAAAGGTCAAAAACCCCAGGCCCGGCGCAAACCGCAGCGGTATACGCAAGTTGTTAAAACCATTTTTGGAGGACATGGGGGGAACCACGAACGACCGTAAGTCCCGTGGAGTAAGGCAAAAGCAAACGGGTGGCACCTCCGAAACAACCCAGGACAGTCTCACAGGACAGGGGAACCTGAAAACCCGGTCCCAAATTAAAACTTCACTGCAAGGAAAACAGCCCGGCGCCACAAAAGGGGCCAAAAGGGCAAACTCCCTGCGCAAAACAGTGGGTGAAGGGGGTGGGACAAATCGCCGGGAAGATCCCTCCTGGAACCTCCTGTCCGAAGTTAAGGCCAAGTTCTAAAGGGGACCCTGAATGTCGGACCCTCGAGACAAAACCCTGGGGGGGCAACTGGGGGGGGTGCCGCCAAGATCGTCCCATGGGCCGCCCGAATTTGTTAATCATCCTCAAACCGGGGTGGCAAAGTCATGGGGGGGGGGTTGTCGATATGACCCCGTATCCCTACATACGAGAAAACAACAAAAAACTGATAGGAGTGAAAAAATAAGGGTATGCCTAATTAGGCGGAAGGGGACATACGTACATGGAAACAGGAAACGAATAAGAAAAGGGGAAGGTCCATCTGTATTCCCCAAAGTACCGGAGAAATTGGGGGGGGAACCAGACACCTTCACATTTATAGCAGAGTCCCCGACAGACAGTCAAATCTTGGGAGGTGAAATTGGCAGGGTAAAGATCAAGGGGCACGGCGTTGTTAAAGAGGGGAGGAGCAAAGGCGGAGGTCACCCCCACAAACCAGGGAAGCATTGTGGTTTTCGGGCGGGGTGTGTGAGAGCCCTCCGGAAAAACGCGGTGAAAAAACGGCCAGGAAGAGTTAACCGGGGGGAAGGGTACAAAAATGAAACCTGGAGAGTTTCGACGCGGCTGGGGGTTCAAAAACGAGCGGCACAAAGGGGTTAATGACACAGGGACCCTCTAACGGGAAATGTTTTCCGGACGAGGGGGGGGACAAAAAGCTTGCAAACCGGCCTCAGGAAAAAGGGGTCCCACTTCTGTCGTAGCTTTTTACCTGGGGGGTGGAGGGGACAACGGGGAATACCTGTGGGCAACAGGAAAGGAACCGAGCCGGTGAACGTTTGTATGGCGGCCCGGGCACCATCAAGTGCATTACTATGAAGCTAAAAAAAATCAAGACCGTTGTGTTCGCACCAAATGGGGATGCAGGGGGTGGGTAAAAAAAAGTAGGAGTTTCCCTTGGATGCAAATGGGGGAACATTGGAGTAATTCCAGTCCCCCGACGGGAGGAAATGGGTTGGAATCTACCTTTTAGGGAAATTTGGGCGGGGGAACCTGATAAACAAGCAGATTGGGGGTAAAAGAAATGTTTAAACTAATGGTCACTTGCCCCTGGTATTTTGGAAGGGATCCAGAAGGGTGCGGGAAAACGTTGGGGGCGGCCATTTGTGGACAGGAACGCTTACGGCGAAAACTTCTTTCCTCCACGTGTTTGGAAGACAGCACTACCCGATAATTACTGGACAGCGCCAAGTGACGCTGAAAACCTGACCTTTTAACTTCAACAAAGGAAACTCACATCTTCCTAATTCGTTCTAGGACCCCAAAAGCAGACCAGGTGAAGATGTAAAAAAAAATGTGGGGGGGAAAGTGGATGGTGGGGTTATAAGCGAAACCATAAAGCAAGGGATGTTCCCTTGGTGCTAAACACGGGGTTACCCACATGGGTGGTCCAAGGGGGGAAAAGCATTAAAAGTTCACTCAGGGGTGGGCTGAAGGCCCACATGTGGGCCAAAAAAGGTAACAGGACACAGGAGCATGTCTAAGGAAGACTCAGGGGGGGGGGACCCATCTATCACAATAAGAAGAACTGGGGGGGGGGAGGTTCACAGCAGAACCTTCTCAAGGAAGTCAATGCGGAGAACCAACGAAGCACTTCTCGGATGGTGGGTGGGATTTTGGGAAGGTTCAGGGGGTAAAGGGGGACTTGTGCAAACTGGTTGAACAAAAGGAAAAAATTTCCGGGGCTTGGGGCTTGGAACAAACCCCAGAGCGTGGGGAAAGAAAAGTTGGTTGTGTTAGGGGGACTCCTGCCGAACCGGGAGTAAAACCAAAACGGACATCTAAAGTTTATCCTCGGCAAAAATCTGGGGAGTGGGCCCGGGGTGTCGCTATCCAGGCTTGTAAAAAAACTGACCGGAAGGACGTCGAGGGAGAAACTCACATAGGACTAGGGTGGCTAACTGGACAGGGGGGGTCCTTGTCTGTCATTCATAAATGGAACAATAAAGAAAAGGGCCAAGGGGCCTACAAGTCTACGTTCTTGGGTGAGGTTGGTGGGAAAAGATTCATCGTGTGTTGCTCCTGAGTTGTCCCAATGTAAAAAAGATCTTTGCAAGAGAAAAGAGGGGGCCAAACCACGGCGATTCCCCCTGGACCCTTCTGGTGTTTGACAACTGACAGGGGGGTGTCAAGGTGGCAATGATCAGCGTCAGGAAGAATGGGGGGGTGACCCTGGGGAAGGCCCGCCAGCATTTTACGGCTCAAGTTCGGGCGTTTACTCTCCAGCAGGTTTTTGAGAGCTACCACTGGCCATGGGGCCAACATAATGAGGCGTTCCATGGGCGGGGCGAGGGAGCAATCAACCCCTAAATGCCTAAAAGGAATGACGGCTTAACATGGGCTGGGTTCCAAAAAAAAGGACGATAAGGTTTAAACCAAAAAAAAAACGGCAGGGTGAAGTCCCAAACCCTGGCCGCTGCGGGGGGGGTAAGATGATTGGGACCACTAGTGGGGGGAAATTGGACTTGGGGAAGGGGGACTCCAGTGGCCATGACCAAAGGCTCAGAAAGGAACATCGCTGTAACCTCGGAGAAAACGGGGCGCGGGGCCCATACTGCAGCGGCCGGGTTCCTGAAAACAGGGGGAAGGAAGAGGAATACGGACAGTGGGGGGGGTTGCACGGACGCCCAGGTGGAGGGGGGCCTGATGGTCTGTCAGACCAACCGAACTAAGGGTGTCTTTGCCATCGTCCATTCTGTTGGGGAAAAGGGGGGAAGATCAATCTGATAATAGTGCCAAGGAGGGGGGGGGGTGAACTGGGAAGTCGAGCAAAGGGGGGGGGGGGTTCTAACACACTCAAAACAAACAACAACGAGGTGATTCATCTCTGAAGCCAAAGGGATGACCCATCGACTTTTTTTTTTTGTCATTATCATAAGGGGGGGGTCCCGACTTATCCGCGATGGAACTATCCGGGGCAGGGGCAAAGAGGTTCACACTTTGTGGGTGGCCGGCCCCGGGGGAAAATCCTGTGGGATAGTGGAAGCTCAACCACAGTCCGAAGTCGAACGCCTAGCCCATGCGAAAAAAGTAAAGCATTAACGGGGGTCCAGGAGAAAAAAACGTGGACGCGGAGGAGGGAAAAGTTCCGCATATTAGTATCCCTTTTGTGTGGGATACTTTTACGTCCCCCCGAAAAAAAGTAAGCAAATTGTAACAAAAATAAAAAGAAACAGAAGCCCGGCCGGGAAAAGGGAAAGGTGCAGTTAGCGGCGGGAAAAAACGCACTGGGCAAACAGTCTTCGGGGCCGGGACGGCCATAAAAAAAAGGGGGGGTTGGAACGAGCTACCATCGCAGCATAAGGGCGGGGGTGACAAAATCAGCGAATCTACAAAAGAGTAGAACAACATCCGTTAAACTGAGCGGGTACAACTTAAAGGAGGAGGTCTCACCCATAGCATAAAGGAGCGAGGGGGGGGGTGCCAAAGGGGCAAATCCCTGTAAAAGTTAACCTAAAAAAAGGACTTAAGGAAACCACATTTCATTCTGTTTACCAGGATCGTTGCAAGAGATACAATTCAACTTCTTAAAAAGAAAGGAACAAAAACCCAAAACGTCTGCTGTGTGTGGGAAACACAAAAAAGGTCGAAAAAGGTGTTTAAAAAACTGGCGGAGGGTAGGGGGCTGACAAGAAAACCTTGGACGACGGGGGAGCAAGTCGCGGGGAACCTATGGGGGGTTAACGGAAAGAAGGCAAAAAGGGGGATGCTCGTCTCAGCGCAAGAGAAGCCAGAAACGGCCAAGCTCAACGTCTTCAAATAAGGGAAAGGGTGACGGAAAAAAAGGAAACTTAAGGGGGAAAATATAAACCTGGAACCCGGCAAAAATGTGGGGTTCAAGAAGGCCCCGGGGGACCGTTTTACAAAAATAAAAACGCAGGAAGAAACACCGTGAAAAGGCAAAGACACCCAACAAGAGATGCCCTCGACTATCTTCAGAAGCGTGGACGCAAGTGAGAAGGACAGAGTTTGCCACGAGAAGGCTGGGGGGGACACGGTTGCAAAAAGACAAGTGGACTGCGGACTGGGTCACAAACCATGGGCCTGTGGTGGGGGCCGAAGAAGGTTCCAGTCAGCCTCTAAAAGTGTCAAAAAAAAAAAACCATTCGGCCAAGGGGGAACCAGGCACCGTGCACGGGGGCCGCAAAAAACAGCTCCATCACTTGATCTGGGTCGAAAAAAACTTACATAATTCAAAAACAGAAGTGGGGGGGCACGGTACATAACGAAAACGGGCCTTTGAAAAAAAAAAAAAATTTGGTAACAGAACGAATTAGGCTAAAAGGTTCGTTTGTTAAACATGACCTTTTCATTGGGTGGGGGAAAAAAAAAACCATAATTGGGGTAATACTTCACTAGGGGGGCCGTGCTGTATACACCGTGTGGCTTTCGCGCAAAACTAAAACCCCCAAAAGGTGCATATCTGTGCCAGGGACTGAAGACAGAGGGGGCCAAGCAAAAGTTCCCAAAAGTCATTAAAACATTCCCGGCTATGACGGGAACAAAAAAAAAAAAGGAACTCGGGAAAAAAAAGATCGTGCCACCTTTGAATTTCGCTCAGTGAAAAAATGGGGAGAAAAGTCGGTCGGGAAAAGGAACACAGACAATTCATCCGGTGCGTTCATTCCGTACGACCAGGCGCAAGGGAGAAATCAATCAGGAGCCAAAGGAGAGGGGGGTAAAAAACCAGGGTTACCAGGAAATCAATGAATGGTGCAGGGTGAAAAAGAAGGAAAAAGAAATCCCACCAGCGGTGTCAAAAAACACTCAAAAGGATCCTTTTCAAAAACTTTCGGGGGAGGACGAAAACAAGTTCAGGCGAACAGAACAGACTTTATAACGAGGCGGCGGGGGGGAACACGTGTCTCTTGGGTTCAAATACGGGAAATACCGGGAGAGGTAGTTCACCAGGGGGAAGGATCGACGCCAGCTACAGCTCGCAGGACCCGAACAACGGGTTTGGGCAACTTTCGTCTACGACAAAAAAGAAAAAAAGCGCGCGGACACACAAACAGAAACCGCCAAACGTTTGTAAAACGAGAAAGGGTGGGGTAAAGGTTGGGACATCCCCGTTATCTAAACTTCTTCCAACCGGGCCAGGGGGCCACGCACAAAACTTTGACCTTCAGAAAGCAGGAGAAATGGGTAGGGAAGAAGGATAAAAGTGACAGCACGTTCTTTGTGTCCAGGCAAAAGAAAAAAAACGGGTATGGACGCCAGAAAACTTGATTCCGCACCGGGGTGGACTTTTTCTCAACGGAAACAAAGGTGAGTCCAGTTGCAGAAGAAAAAAGGGGAAGAACTAAAAAGTACTAAACACCCAAAAAAAAAAAAACAAAATATTATGAAAGTACAGAGAGTAATCAAACGAGAATTTCCAGAAAGGCGACAGAAAAAAAGGAAAACACGTCAGCAAAACAAAAAACGGGAGGAGAAAGAAGCGGCCCAAAGGACGTCGCAAAGTTTTACTGCACCCAAGAGAAACGGGGAACTTAAGGGGGATAAGAGGGCCGGGAAAAGCAGGAGGGGGGGACGGACCTGGGTCAAAAGAAAGTCAGAGCGTGGGCACGTAGAGGGGGGGTGCCGGAGGGGAGATAGGTCGAATCCACCAAACCCGGGGTGGCAGTTGGGATTTGGAGGGGAAGGGGGGTGGGGTTGTGACCGATTGGGGCAAATTCAGACCCCGAGCACTGTGGAACCGGGAAAAAATGCAGGTCCATGACAAATAAAAAAGAGGGGGACCTGGGTTTGTGGGAATCTCACACAAGGCTTTGATCACACAAGAAAGTTTAATGAAGGTTACAAAACTGCAAAAAATGGAATGTCACAAAAAACTGACGCACAAATTGTCCCCCAACTCAGTAAAAGGATGCTGTCGTATCAGCAGGGGGACCTTTGGTGGGGGCTTTACCGGCCCCGAGCTGGGCAACTGTCGGTCTAGACGAAAAGATGGGGTAAGAAAAGGGTGTGAGGCAAAAGGAAAGCACAAATCGCGCAATTCATGAAGAAGGGGGGGGGGGAACACCGCTTCTCCTGGTTGGGTCGACGAGGAGTCCTGGGGTCCTGCATTCTCTTTCTGTACTTCATGAACACCTAAAGGGAGGAATGGCAAGGGGGACCTCTCCACGTGTATCTTGGGAGGGTCATTTGTTGGGCAAAACGTCAAGAAAGAACCTCAACAGGGGAAAAGAAAGATCACTTGGACCAAGAAGTCAGGCCAAGGGGGAAGGGTCCGAGCTTTAAGTACACGTAGTAGGGAAGCGGTGGGGCTTTCAAAAAAAACCGGATAAAAAAGCATTCCCTATGAAACAAGCAAAGGGGTCTCTAGGCAAAGAGTCCGGCGTCACGTCCGAAAAAAAAAAGGGAGGAAAAAAAGAACACTATGCCGTTACACCTGCAACAAACCAGCCGAAAGGGGTTCTTGTACCGTCAACAAAGGTGCAGTTTGCGAAATGTAAAGTGAATCAATTGGTTCCGTAAGGGTGAGAAAAAAAAAAACACGCCTTTCATTTTATACGGGGGGGGGGGGGAGACAACAGAGTCAAATCAAAATGTTTCCACTGGGTAAAGTTAAAACTCTTCTTAAAAAAAAGAGGAAAAACCTTGGCGGTAAGGCCAATTACCATGGGGCCATATCAGTTAGAAGAGAGAAAGATCAAACCCTTTCGTTAAAACCACTAAAGGGGGGTCCCACAGAGACTGTATAAGCGACACCATCCCCTCTAGGAGGAAGCCTAGGTTTCTTTGGGGCATAGGTGAAGGGGGCGGGGTTCTTTGCCAGGGGGTTTGAACCTTCCCATTTTCAAGGAGGGGGGGACCACAAATGAAGCCTAGACATTGGTTGATCACCGAAAGGGTTCCGCGGGGGGAAAGAATCAGTTTGGGAAAAAAAAAGGGCCTACAGCGGTTGAAATTGGGGGGGCCCCCGTTGGATTTTTACCAAAAACTCAAAGGGTAGATCTGCACTCAGGGTGGGGGGAAAAAAAACGTCGCTGTGCACCAAACGTCCCAGGCTCCATTCAGGGGACGGGCGCACACCTGGTTGTGAAAAGGGAAAGTTTTCAAATCTCCGCAAAGAGAAAACACTAAAATGAACGAATAACTTGCCATACGTTTCTTGGGTTCCCAACGTCACAGAGGGGTGCTACAAAGGGGGGTCCTCATGGAAGGTGTAAGACATATGGGGGCCGCGATCCCCTTTGGAAAGGAGGAAAAGTCCAAAGGAAATGAGGCATAGTTTGAAAAATGAAGACCTGTTGGGGTCAGTGGGAACCTCCCATACACAAGGCGGTCCTGGGTCCACCTGGGAAAAAAATTAAATAAGAACCTGTGTTTAACAAAATAAGTCAGGGCGGGTGGTCTCTTGAAAAAGGAGGCTCAAAGGGTGAAGGGGGGAAAAAAAAAACGAAGAAAAGGCAGTACAGTCTGGAAGTTGACACCAGCTAGGAGCGGGGGGCCCGATGAAAAAACGCAACGGCCGGGAAGCTTCAAACAGGTGCGGTAGCAAGGGGAGCAAGGTAGCACCACGAACCGCACGGGCCCGAAAAAAAACCGGGAAGGTGCGTGGTTCGTTTAAAACACGTTTGGCAGGGGAAATGGGGGGAGGGACGCAAAGGTGCTTACTCCACCAAAAGAAAGCAATCGCAATAGGGGTACAAAGTGTGAACCCAGGAACCGAGAAGGGGGGTCTGCACCTGTCACTATTCCGGGCTTGGACCAAGACGAGAGGAGGTGTTGGAGGGAACGCTCTAGGTAGGGGGGGGGTCCCAACATGGCAGGAGCACCAAAGTAAGGGAAGAGGTGCAGAGAGACAGAAAGCTTTTCGAAAAGGCAATCGCCGAAAAAAAAGGCTTGGCTGGGGGGAAGACCAAGGAATTAGGGCGAAGGTATCCCTCAAAACGAAAAAAACAACCACAAACTGGATTCTTGCTTCCCCGGTAAAAATCTCTCCCGGAGGACAGAAAGAAGATGCAGGGTCCTAAGGGGGGAGAAAAGCGGGTAGACGGAGGAAAAATTGTCCGACCCCACATACAAGGGAGCTAGCAAAAGAACAGAGTTCCTGGGGGTTGGGACACCCAGGGGACCCAAGCACAATTCACCGGCGCCTCAAAAAAAGCAGATACAGGCCGCCGATCCACTTGAAAAACAATCCGTTAAAGGGAAAAAACTTGAGGAAAAACTCGGAGGGAAAGCTTCCAGTACGCTCTTCTCGGAGACCGGGGGTTGGGGGGGAAAAAATTGCGGGGGGGGGAACAACGAAAAAAAATAGGAAAGGTAAAAAGAAAATACGCCAAAACCGCAGGCCGCCGCCTGGGGAAGGGGGGGGGGGGGCGAAAACGTGATACGGACCGAACAATGGTTCAGCCCGGGGCTCAACCTTTCAGAAAGAGTGGTGCCGCTCTGAGGAAACCCGGGGCAAAAAAGACAACCAACAACACTTGGGGGAAAAAAAATCTTCAATAAAGGGCGCGAGTCACAAGAGATCAAAAGCAGGAGAGCAGTA
>Ga0179593_1521237_pt1 | contig 21957 bp, 32 predicted proteins | sample CZODoug2_1_08_16_FD_185931 | JGI IMG/M metagenome (GOLD analysis project Ga0179593, IMG submission 185931) | Vadose zone soil fungal communities from Angelo Coast Range Reserve, California, USA - CZODoug2_1_08_16fungal (PacBio error correction) | ecosystem: Environmental > Terrestrial > Soil >...
TCCAGCGCGAACAAGGTCCACGCCTTCAAAAAAAAAAACGAAAGCACTGCTCGGCGGGACCAAGTGGGGAGAAGCCATAGGAGGCGCTACCCCAGCCCGTCTTTCGATGCTAGGGAGGAGGGGTCTCAAACCAGAAAAAAAAAACCTCCTGCCCTAATAGGTGTAGAGCAGAGCGCATTGAAAAAATCCCTCCCCCTGGAAGACATCAAGTGGGGGAAGGCTCTAACGGGAGATCTCCTGTTCAAAAGGGCAAAGGAAGAGCGGGAGAAGGTCGCGCCGCGGAATTTCCGCAAAAAAAAAGAGGTGCAAAAAAAGTTGAACATCTCCCGACCGCGGGAGGGGGAGGGAATACTTCTCCGCAAGAAAAAAAAAAAAGAAATCCCACCTGGCGGGGGCCCACCGGCCGTCCAAAAAAAAAAAGAAGGAAGAAAAAAACCCAGTTGTCGTAGTCCAAGAAAGCAGGAAAAGGAAAGAACCCGCCAGTAAAAGAACGGGCCCGCCCTCTGAAGAGAAGGCATCCCAAAGAAAGGAGAGAATGCCAAGGGGAAGAGTGACGAAGGGTCGTGGCGGAGTGCGTCAGTTGAAACTTCAAAATGAAAGGTAAGAAAAGGAAACCTGGCCGCCGAAAAAAGGGGAAGACTAGTACGTGAAACCACAGGAAAAGATGGAAAAAAAAAGCGTTTGCCCGGCGCAGTGGGACAAGGGCAAGGAAAAGCGGACTACGTTTCCTCTGAAGGGAAAAGAGCGCACGGAAGGAGATAGGGCTCGACATCGGAAAAAGTTTCTTGGACAAAAGACAGTAGCTTCTCTCCAGTGGCGGCTGAGATGAGCACGAGAAATCCCAAAGCAAGAAGGAACACCAGCAGCATTGGGAGGGACGCAAGGGGGCCTCCAAAATGCTGGTAGGAATCATTCGCGGCTGTCAGAAAAAATCCAGGGAACGGAAAAAAAGAAGACCGTTCCAGGGATGGGGGTGAAGGGAAATCAGAAAAAATTCGCCAAGAAGGGAAGTCTTCATATTTCCTCCGGCGACCAGTCAACGGCACAGAAAACGACGCATCGGGAAGGAGAAAGAAAAAGGAAAGCCCTTACCCCGCACCGTTTCGAAAAAGTGGGTGAATAGGAAAAAGAACTCCTGGTAAGAAAAAAAAAAAGGCCACATCGAGCACGCCCTGGCGGGGTCAAAAAGGACGGGTGGGCTGAAAAGAACAGGGGGAGCAAAAAAAAAGCGCCTTCGCAAGAGGGCAAAACAAAGTTGCAAGAGATATCGAAAAAAGGGAATGAATATTCGAAAACAAAACAAAAAGAAGAGATCGGATCCAGAAATCCCCGCGCGGAAAGAAAAGGGGAAATGGGCCTGCGAGCGGAGGGAAAGCCTTGGCAGGGCCTCCTGACACAGAAAGAGAGGGAAAAAAACCGCCTTGTAAAACAGCAGGGGGAAAAATGGCGGGGGGCAGGGGGGGGGAGACAAATTTCACAGTTGTGGGACATGCACGAAAGAGCTCTTCCAGGGAAGGGTGCCGTGTTTCAAAGAAGCCCCGAATGGAAAAAATGACGTCGTCAATAAAAGGGCAACATACAAAAGGCGCAGCACAACAAAAACTCAAACCCGGAATCGGGGAAATCTTGAAGAAAGACCCAAAAAGAGGCGACCGATTTGTGGGAGGGAACCAAGTACTGCGGGGGGAGAAAAAAATTTCTGTCTTATCGAGGCCGCCCAGAGCGACTGATCGGGGCCACGAACCTGGAAAAGGGCGAGGGTTACGAAGAAACAAGTAACTGCTGTGAGAAACGTGTGCGGAAAAAAAACTAGTTTGCGCGCAGAAAAAATGAGGGGGGAAAAAACGTGTCGCGCATCACTCGCAGCGGTCCCAGAAAAAGGGGAAGTGTCTAGCCCGAGAAAGGGAAAGGCCGATCGGAAAGGGCACGGAGGCCGTACTAAAAAAACGCCGGTACACGGGGGGAGGGGGAAAATTCTCCGTCCACTCTGGACTCAAATCGACAAAGGTGGAAGACTTCCGCATGCCGGGACCTGGAGGGAAAAAGCTCCTCTTTGCAGGAATTTTTCATTCGGTACTTTTCAGAATAGTTTCTTCAATATAGGGCGGATCCAGGAACGTGACCGGGAAACTGGCCGGGTCAGGAGGCGTGCGACAAAAGGGATAGACTTCGGGACGGGCGTGCTGAATCCAAGGCCCGCCGAAAGAAAATCTCCTTCTATCAAGGAAACTGTTCCGAAAGGGGAAAGAAGTGTTCTGCAAGAGACTGAAAGGCGGAGCCTTCACTGGATAAAAAAAATAACAACGGGGGGAGGGTTCACTCGGCAGGACTGTTCGCACAATAGAAGGGGAGAAAAAAACTGGCGCCGCGCAAACAAGAGGAAAAAAACGTTTTACGAGCCTCGCAAGGACAGCAGCGCTCTTCAAGACTCAGGCCGTGAAACTTGTCTAGACGCTCGAAGAACGTTCGCGAGAAGATTGCCGGGGGGGAGTGTTCGGCGCGGAAATGCGGACGCTTTGAGCATCTCCGAGGCGTGCGCCAAAAGGAAACCCGATATCGACAGGGGGGACGCTGGTCGTCCCGCAGGGGGCAACGATTTCGTTTCGGTTATTGGGGGTGCCATCGAGAATGTGGCAGGGCAAGGAAGGAAACTTGCCTGCAAGACCCCCCCCACAGACCGCGGACGTTGCCTGGGCGCGTGGGTACCCGCGGTGGGGGGGCCCTGCAACAAGCCCGGGCGGGCCAGAAAAAAAAAAAAAAGTGGAGGAGGGTCATAAACAGAAGAAGGCCCCTGAGAGTGCCGGTGGCAGGGGGAGGAAAATTCCTGGTTGAAAAAAGGACCAAAAGGGAACGAGGGAAAAAGTCCCATCCCCAGGGGAGTTCATTAGAACAAAAATCTGAGACAGAGGGAAGAAGGGGGATCTGGTTTCAAAAAAAGGAATAGAAGAGATAAAGAGCGAATATCTTTTGGGGGGAGGGACTCAGGGTCCGCGCCGAGAGAAAAAAAACCGATAGGAAATGGGGAAAGAGAGTGGATTTTGCCTTTGGCGAAGGGGCTTGCCTGCCAGCCCACGCTTTGGGATCGAAAGGAGGACGGTGTGGTGTGGGAAGAATCCGGCTAAAAGGCGAACATCGGGCTGGCCAGGAAGGGGGGGGGCCGGAATGAATCACAACGGCTGCCTGCAGTATGGGAGAAAGGGGAAGAGACCAGCGTTCATTTGAGAAAAGCCGCTCGGGGGAATGATAATGGGGGAAACCAAGGCCGATCTTCGGGGAAAAGGGGGGGAAGTTGGCTAACACAACGGCCCACCAGTCCCAAGGGGGGGGAGCTTTTACGAGCCCCCAGCAGCCCAGGCCATCGGAGACAACTCGTGGTGCAGGTGCCCTTGGAGGGTTTGGCGTGGGATTCTACGGGCGCAAAAAAAAAAGTTACCTGCGGCAGTTTGCCTCAAGCGATTACAGGGGGAGGGAAGGGTCTAAATTCATGTCTGGGGCCAACAAAAAGAGTCATTGGGCTCTAAACCCGCGAAGGGGTCCTAAAAACTGGTCGGGGGGAGAAGATCACGAAGCGGACCAGAGTTCAAGGTACTCATTTTCTGATAGAAAAAAGAAAAAGTCCTGATCTTCCAGTAGAAACAATCCTCGAGAAAAAACTGATTATGAGGAAGAGAGGCAACGGCAACTAACCTTGGGGGAATCATGCCCTGACTGGGTGGAAAGGAACAGCAACTCTTACAGAAAGCGGAATGGAAAAGAATCTGGGGGGAGGCGGTTTCGCTTAAGAAAAGCGACGCAAGTGTTCCAGCCCGGAAGGGGAAGAGGACTTAATCGGCTGCCCCACTACAAAAAGGCGCCGAGAAATTCTCCCTCAGAAAAATGACCCAAAAAAAAAGAGACTACCCACGAGTGAAAAGCGAGCAAAAGGATTAATCCCGGACCAACTGTGCTGTTTGGGGGGGGGGGCAACGGGGAAAAACCACTAAACCATTTTAAAAAAGCAAGAAAATCCCTGTCCCGGGGGATCCTCCGAAATCAAAAAAACTCTGCAAAAAAGGAGGCTGAATGTCCTTCGAGGAATAAGCCATGCGCCTGGGGGGTTGATGCATCAAGGGGAGGGAGAAGGGGGGGGAACCAGCCCCTGCCTGTCAAAGGCGAAGCCATGAAGGCCGTAGGAAAAGAGGTGACAGGGGAAAGAAGAAAAACGGACGCAGCAGCCAATCCGGAAAAAAAGCCATCAAAGGGGGGATGGCAATTTTCCTCTCGGTGGAGGGGAAAAAAAGGAAAACACGCCGACTATGAACCGGAAAATGATCCAAAAGGGATTTTTGAAAACATGCCAGGACTAGGAAAAAAAGGAAAAAAAGGAGACTGTGTCGCGGTTAAAGGAAAAAAAGGTGATTTTTGTTGACGTGGGGCAACAGGATTAGCACCGAACAAGGGCGTTGTCTTTTCCTTTTGAAAGAAGAACGCCCGAGGTGTCGCCCAGGATTGGGGAACAGGGACACCCAGGTGAACAACGGCCAAGAAGGGGGGTCCGCACGAGCACTTTCCACTGCCAAACAGGGAAGGAAAGGTTCCAAATTCTAAAACGTCGGGAAAAAAGAAAAGGGGGGGCGACCGCTAAAGAAGAGAAGGAATCCCGGCAAGTCTGCTACCGGAAGAAGTGGAGACACTTCACTCAAAAAAAACCCGCCCCCTCTGGAAGGCAATCAGGTCGGAAGGGGGAGCCCCCGGAAACACTTAGACCTCAGGAAACTTTCCTTTAGACTACAAGAAGGGGAAGAGAGAAAAAAAAAAGAAACCCTATCGAGGGGGGGGGTCAGAAGAGTAAACAAAAAAAAACCTCCTCTGCGGAGAACGACTTCTCCAGCTGTGAAGAAAAAGGAAAATTGACAGATTGGGAGCTCCAAAGCCCCCGGGGGTAGGGGGGGGGAAGGGGCGCCGATAAGTTACGAACAGACCAAGCGCGCCTTCAAAAAGGTAGTGTAAAAGGAAACACATTTGTCCTTCGCGGGGGCACATCTCCGGGCAAGGCGGCCAGGCGTCCAAGGGAATAAAGGGGTTGGCCCCCCGTACAACCCAGTCGAAACAGAAAAAGAAAAAATCCCGCATGGAGCGGCAGCCCTGAGGGGGAGGATGCCGCAAATGGCCTCTCCGTGAGAGTGCAGGAGGGGAAAAGGAAAAAACTTAACTAGCTGTGACAAAAAAACGGACGACAGGTCGCGAAAAAACACTTCGTGACTTCCATCCTTTTCCAATTAACGGGACCTGGGCCCTGCGTCCCGGGCAGATGAAGGGAAGGGAACTGCCGTTGCCCCGCCCCGAAAAAAAAGGACCTGACTCGGAGGAAAGCAGCAGGGGAAAGCTTCAAAGGGAGGCGGAAAAGGGGGCGCAAGCCGATCGCGAACTGCGGGGAAAAAAAGAGGGAAAAAAGCCGCTTTCGGAACAGTTGCCTACATCGAACAGGGGAGAAGTGCCCTATCGGGAAAAGGGAGGGGGGGGAGGGCCAAAAGATTCCGCCAAAAATCACGGAAAGAAAGAAAAAGGTCCCCAGTTGCTGGTGAAGGAACACGGAGAGAGATCCGGGTAGAGAGGTCCTCCTTCAGTGAGAAAAAAGGAAGCGAACATCGAACGACGGGAAAAAGAGGGGGAAAAACCATTCCTTCTCCCCCTAACAACCGGGTACGAGGGATCGCAAGGGAAGTAAAAGAGAGACACCGCCGCCATGAAGAAAACTGACGGGGGCAATTGGGGACTAGCTGCAATGGTCACAGGGGGAAAAAGGAAAAGAAGCTGCATCTCTCGCAGTGAAAAAAAGGTGCGGTGCAAGCTCGTGCAGGGAAACAACACTGGAGGAAGGAATAGATGTCGTCCTGCCGAGGCAACAACGGGGGGAGAAATGGCCTGCAGAAAAAGAAAACTTGGCGACCAGGAAAGGAACCAGCACCAGAATGAAAAAAAAGTTTTTTTTACAGCCGCAAGGAAAAGTGCTCTGGCGCTGTGTCGACACAAGGGGGGGGAAAAGGGACAAGACGAAAGAAAAATGGGCGCTACGTAGAAAAGGTAAGTGGTGGGGAGTTCTCCGAATGGAGAAGAGTCCTTCCCGCGAAAGATTGACGGAATAAGGGGGCAAAAGGACGAGAATCTTGAAAAAAAAGGAATTCTTGCGACGATTTGTAGGAGGGGACCGGCAAAAGAGTTGGGGAAACTGCTGTTGGAAGTGAGGAGCCAGCCGACGAATGAAAAAAAGGGCACGCGCCAACCTGGCAGGAAAGAGAAAGAAAACTGTCTTCTAAAAAAGCAAAAGAGGCAAGGGGGCAATCGCAAAAGATGTCCCGCAGGCAGGGAAAAAAAGAACGTAGCAGAAGGCCAAAACTGCTGAAGAAAAGTCGAGCCCGGCATTGAAGGCTATGAAACGTCACAAGGGCACAAGGTACGGGGCGGCAGAGCCCGAAACGGTAACACTTTTGGGGGAGTGCGCCGGCCACCGAGGGAAAAACTCAGAAGAAAGTGTTGGCACCAAGAAACGCAGGAAGAACCTGGAAGGAAGGAAACAGGGGGAAGGTGTTTGCCAAAAAAAGAGGGACACACTGACTCACAAGAGCACAAGGCTTTTCGTCCAAAATATCGGAAGGGAGAGGGGCGAACTGAAAACGGGAAGTCCTGAGGCCTTGGGGGAATCGGTGGGAAAACTTGCTGGCCGGAAACGGTGGGAGGCAACATACCCTCCGAGCACAAGGGGAAAGAAGATCTATCATCAGACGGACACTGGGCACACCGTGCACTCCCTACTCCGCGTGGAAGACGGACAAAAGTGGAATTGGCCAGCCGTACTTCCTCGGGCGGAAGGAAACCGCCCACTTAAGGAGGGATCTGGGTCGCCAATGAACTGTCGAAAAGCTTGCTCATCGCTAAAAAAAAAAGGGCAAAGGGGGCAGACCAAACTTTGACGCCGAACTTACATCAGAGAAAGAGTGACAAGGAATCAGCACTGCGCCTGCGGGGCGGTTCCTTGGGATTCGGGGGGGGAGAGTTCAATTCGACGAGGGCGAAGTCATCGGAAGAGTTCGCCCAAAAAGAAAAACCCCTGTCGAGGGCAAAAGAAAAGATGTTCCATCCTTAGTCTCAGGGGAGGTTGCAATGGGCCTGTCCAGAGATCAGGAGGGGGGGGGAATTTCCGGCCCTGAACGGTGCGCGTTCTTAAACGAGAGTGGCGGGAGCATTGTAAAACCCGGCTGGGGGGAAAGAGGAAAAAACCGTTCTTCCAAGGAGAGTGAGAATGTCAGGAGCCCTTGCAGAGGGGGTCCCCGGTTTCCTTGGGAAAAAACGAAAAAACCTGTTTGAAAAAAAAAAGAAACAAAAAATCACGAAACGCGAAAACAAGTTTTTCCTTCATGAAGAAAAAGACTCAAAAAGAAATTGGACCTGGGCGGGAGGAGAGCAGTTTTTGAGAAGAGGGGGGGAGGGGGGGAACTCAGACCAAAACGAGAGGAAAAAAAGGCACAAGACCTGTGATTGGGGCGATCGCCGGGGGGGGAAGGGCGGGCGCCGGCCGGGGGCGGAAGGACTAAAAAAAACGGTTTGGGGTGAACCGACCTGAGGGGATTCATGGCTCTCCTCTGCGGAGAAGCCCCTGACAAGCTCGGGCGAAGGAAGAAAAAAAGCTCCTGCTTATCGAGAACGCCAGCCGGCCAGTTCGGGGAAAAAAAAAAGGGCCTTCGTTTTCAAGCAGAAAAACAAAAAACACAAAAACAAAAAAGTGGGGGGGGGGGGTGTTTGGGGGGGTTTTTTGTTTGTTGTTTGGTGGGTGTTGTTTTGGATCGGGGGGGAGTCCCCCAGAGGGTCTTCAAAAAGGAAAATGGTGGTGGATTGTTCTTCCCAACGGGGAAAGTCGGGGGGCCCCGGCCGGGGTACGCCATAAAAAAAAGGGAAAAAAATGGGGGGAAAGCGAAGCCACCTCGTAAGGGGCCCGAAGTTTTGTTAAAAGTGGTGGGGGGCCTTTCCCAAGGAGGAAAAAAACGGGGCGCAAAACTTTACGGGAGGGGAGCTTGTTAAAGAAACGCCTACGATTCCGGGGGGAAAAGCATGGCGTCCTTTTCCAAAAAAGAAGACGGTGTCAGGGGCACGAAGAAAAAACTTTCCGAAAAAAGATCGGGAACGAACTGCGGACTTGTACGCCGGGGAAAAGATAACATCCCTGAGCGGCAAGGCTGCCGGCAGAAAGAAAAAACAACAAAAAACGGGAGGGGAAAAAAGAGATGATATGTTTGAAAAGGGAAGAACAGTGCCGAGTCATGAGGGGGGATGGGAAAATAAGAAAATGCGTACAAGGGGGGGTCGTCGTGGAGGGGAAAAAAAATCGCCGTTTTAAAAAAGGGGCCAAAAAAAGGAGTGGGTCACCTTCAGGAGAGCAGAGGGGGAACGCGCCCCTGGCACTGAAAGAGTCGGCCACTACTCCAAGGGAAACAGCACAATCGAGCCGCAACCCCACCACGGAAAAAAAACAAGCCCTTTCAGACCGAAAAAGGGGGGAGGAGGAAGCAAAAAGACGCTGCGGGACAAAAAAAAAAAAGAATGCCGTGGGGGGTGGCAGAAAAAACCCATTTAACAGCCCCCAACAGAAAAAAAAGGAAACTTGGTGCCGTTAAAAAAGAAAAAACCAACATCCGGACACGAAGGGAAGGGTGCCTAATTTCAGGAAAGGAAAGCAGTCTGGCCGGAAAGGGTTTTTTGATGGAAAAGAAGGGAAACGAGCTGTTACGCATAAAAAAAAAAACGAGGGGGGGAGAGGACCATGGAAAAAGCGTAGATAGGGAACGGTCAGATAAAAGCATCCCCGTCGCAGCATCCAAAGGGGAAAAAGCCAAAGCAATGGAACAAAGTGGGGTCTTGGACAATTTTCAAAATTCTCTGTTGGGGGGGGGGAAAAACGCCGACGAGGACCGCCCAAGAGGAGAGGAGAAAACTGCGAAAGCCGCATAAGTTGAAAAGTCTTCCGGAAAAGAAAGGCCTGCAGGTTCGCGTTCATGCGTGAGGTTTTGGGGATTTTTTTCAAAAGGAACCAAAAAAGGAAAGCCACCGGGGAAAGTGTCTTCCATGTTTCTGAAAAGACACCGCGCTGGGGGGGGGGGAAAAAAAAAAGGCGCTTGAAGCTCACCCGCGGGGAAACAAACGCGCAAGAAAGGAGGGTCCTCTCTCACTTTCACTGAAAAAGAAAAAAAGGGAAAGACCCGGACTCGTGCACAGAAGGATCACCCCCCAAGCCTCGAAGTGTTCCCGGCAGTAACGCAACCACAGGAGCTTTCTAGGGTGCTCACCCATTCTCCCTAGGGGAAAAAAGAGCAAAGCCAGCATAGTTAAATCTCCGCACCAAGAAAAGAAAGACATTCCCTACCCGGAGGGACGTTCGAAAACAAGGAACAGACTATGGCTTCTTTAAAGAAAGAAACAACTTGTCTCGCAAAGAACTGCGCGGGAGACCATTTCCCGCGGAGGGAGGAAAGCGACATCCATTTCAAAAAAAGAGAAAACGCAAAGTTCCGTTCAGGCAAAGGAAAGACGGCTCCGCCATCATCGGAAAAAAAACTGGTTTCCACCGAGCCCAAGTGTACAAGAGAAAAAGAAGCTATCTCCCATGTGCAAAAAGGGGAGACGAGAACGGCCCGCAGTAAGGGGAAAGGGGCTTCCTCTTCCGGAAAACAGAGGGTTACAATGGTGGAGGGCGATGCCGACGATATTGACGAAAAGAGAGAGGAAAAAGTGCGTTCGTGAACAGTCCCCCGCAAAAAAAAGGGGGAAAAAAGAGGAGCACCAAACGCTACTGGAAAAGAAAAACGTCGTATTCCAGGTGAGGCAAAAGGGCCGCCCGACCATTCAAACTGGAAGGTACCCTTCTTCCAAAAGAAAAACGGAAAGGGGGTCTGGAAACCGTATCGCACAGGACCTGAAAAAGAGTGTCCCTCAGGGTCGGCACTAGCCCAGTTGAACTGGGAAAACGCCTCTCGTCGAAGGGAAAGGAGGAGGTGAGGAGGCTGTCTATTCAGAAGGCGGTCAAAAAAAAGACGCTTTCTCACCAGGAGAGGGGGGGTACATGGGCGCGCCCCTCCCAAGCTCACAGGGGGGGACGTGCCCTAATAAGAAGAGGACTGCAAACAATCAAACGGCCACAAACGCCTTCAGTCAAGGGGAAGAAAAAAAAGCCACCGAAAACAATCGGTCCCGCCGAGCCAAAAGGGGACTTCACTATTTCCTCCGAAAAAAAAAAAAAAGGAAGGGGAAAAAAACGAGAGCAATCCTATTATACGCATTCAGCCCCTTGCCAACCCCCGGAAAAAAAAAGAGCTAAACATGTGGGATCGCAGGTCCCAAGCCACACGAGACACCTCCGCCATCGACAAAAGAAAGGGGGGGGGGGGTTCAAAAAACTGCTTGTGAGGGACTGGTCTCCCAACTTGCCATCAAGGGGGAAAAAAGCAAAATTTCTGTGCAAGCCCTAGGGGCCCTGGAAATTACGACATCAGAAAGACTCAACAACCCAACAAAACGGAAGAAAAAGAGGAAAAAGGGAAGATCAAAAAGCTGTTGTGCCCTGGGGCCCAGAAAGGCGCTTCCGCTTGGGGGGAAAAAGAAACGGGGAAAGCTCGTCAAAAAACCAGGAGGGTTGGACCACGCGAAAGGGGGAAGTCGATGGTCTACATGGGAGGAGGGTGAACATTCCGATCAAAAAGCCGAGGTAAAAGGCCGGGTGTCAAAAGGGCCGCAGGGAATGGAGTCTCGTTCTTCGTCGAGGGGGGGAAGGGCGAAGGCGGGTCCTGAAAAAGGAAGGAGAGGAGAGCGACCCTTATCAAAAGATTGTTAATGTGGCAAGGTGATGACCAACCATCCCCCGAAGGAAGGGGATGGAAAGGTATCTGGGCAAACAAAAAAAAGGGCAGACCGTCCGACGGCACAGGCCAAACCAAAGGAGGGCGATGACCTTCGAAGGGGAGGCTGAGGTGTTACGAAAGTGTGAAAGAGCGCGTAAGAGCGGAGAGCACTAGCGCAGCCGTCGAGCGCGCCCCAGCAACTGCTGGAAAAAGAGGAACGATGGGAGGAGTATCCATGTCACGTGACGGATCGGCTTTGCAGGGCCAGACCGGAAAGGGAAGGGACAGGGTCCAGTTTAATGCAAAAAAGGGGGGCCACTCTGAAGAAAATAAAATGGGTGGCCGGAACTGAAGATCGCGAAATGTCGGAAAAACCGCCTGGACTGGGGAAAAGAGGTTGACATTGCTTGAAGGGATGCATCGCCACGAAAGAGGGAAATGAGAACTTGACCGGGGGAGGGGACATGAACAATGATTAAGCGGCGGGGACTACCTTTAGGGGTCTAAGGGTCAACTATTGCCTGATAAAGAATGGGGGCAAGACCGAGCACCTGGTGAGGAAAAACGCCTGATCGGTCTACGGAAAAGGGGGCAACCGCCGTTTGACAAAGGTGGGCTGCAGGGGGGGGGAGGGGAGGGACTTGCAAAAAAGGGGAGAACCCGCCCTCCCCATAATCACAGAGGGTGAATGGTGCTGAAATGGCTGTACACAGAAGGGAGAAGCGCGAAAATGAATAAGCGTGCATGCCAACGTGGGAAAAAAAAGGGAGCCTTACATCAGAATAGGAAAGGCGGAAAGAAGCAGCAAATGACCTGCTCCCGGGGCGTGTCAGGGGAGTATGAGGCTTTGCGGCTCGTTTTGAAAGAAAAGGGGGAGAGGGATTGCCTCAATAAGAGGGGGAAGGAGGGCGCCCCAGACGCCATCAGTACCAGGGAAGAACTGGTCTTCTCTCATATAGGAAAGGTTTCGCGGTTCGGAAAGGGAGGGACCGCTATCATTTTGCACAGGGGGAAGGGTTCAGGGAAGTTTAACCGGTGCGGGAGAGACCAGATTGCTGGATCCGTGGTTTGACCTTCGGGAGGAGGGAAGGAGAATGGGCCACAGGAAGGCGTGAATATGTCAGCAAAGCCCTGGGAAAAGGGGAGTTGGCGGGAAAAAGAAGAAACCTGGTTTAAAAAAAGCAACAAAAAAAGAAAAGGAAAACGTGACCCAAGGGGGCAAGCACGTTGTTCCTTCATTAAAGGGGAAATAGGACTAAGGATTAAGGCCTGTTCAAAAACGGAAAAGGGGAAGATAAGATCTTGTGGCTGTAAAAGAGGAGGAAAAGAAAAATCAAAACCCGAGAAAAAATGTAATGACAATACTGTACTTTTTTGGCGATCGGAAAGGGGTGGCTGAGGGGACTTGGTGTCCGATTCTTAAAGGAAGAGAACAGGGGGTCGACTACGGCCCTTCATGGAGACGCAAGAGGACAGAGGGCTGCGTTAACAGGGAAGGAGGATTCAACGAAAGAATCGGAAAAAAAGAATTTCAAATTTCATTTTGGAAGAAAAGCGCCCTCGGTCAAAGGGGATCGGGTAGGGGGCAACTGCACCAGAGGGAGAAGGTAATGGGGGTCACTACAAAAAGACAACATCAACTTGGGGAAAAGGATTTTTACGGGCCAGAAAAGGCCCGTTAGGGGGGAACGATCCTCCACGGGGGGGGATGTTGACCTGGAACGGCGGGTGGGGTAACCGGGGGGTTGTCGTCAAGCGACGGCGCCCGTTACGGGGGGGGAAGGGGTGGGCGCTACGGCCTTTCTGCTTGGCAAACGCCTGAAGGAGATTCATGTTTCACGAAAGGAAGCAACTGGAGTAAGACTCCTGACAGACTACGAAACGTTCTATTGGGCCTTTGAGCTGAAAAGCCTATACCCATCAAAACAGATCTGCACATTATAGGAAGGCAAAACAGTATCTCAAAAAAACAACCTTAGTAGGAAAGAAAGGTGCCCTTTACTATCAAGGGGAGGGGAAGGGGGTATAGGCCATGGAGTAAGGGGACCTTAGTTCCGACTTGGAGTGTTGAACGCATCGTCTTTTGAAGGGGACGTAAAAAGAGACATTCCGTTTGCCAAAAGGGAAACAACGCCTCTAAAAAAGGATCGTAGCGGGCAACGACGCCCGTAACGGGAAAGGAGACGCGCAAAAAAGAGGTTAAGAAAAAAAAAGCACGGTGCAGACAGAACACGATGTTCTGGGAAAAAAGGTCCAGGCGCTGGACGTGACGCCCGCCGGGAACCAATGATGCTGTTGTGGGGGGAAACACGAAAAGGTTTTTGTCCAGCTCGGGGAATCCGCCCTTTTGTTTCAAAAGGGGGAACAGCACGATCCCCTGGGGAAACCGAGCTGCACTAGGACAAAAAGTCCGCTGGCGAAGGAGAATAAGCAGGAAAAAAAAAGAGGCATCCTTAACAAGAAGAGGGAAAACCCGAGGAGGCGAAGCATGAGACACGTAGTTCACCACAAGTGTAAGGGGACGTTTCTAATTCAGGGAAGGGAGGGAAGCAGCAAAGGACAAATCACAGTCCAGGGGGGTGCATAAGGTGTTCCTCTCGTGTTTGGATGTGGAAAAAAGAAAGGGGAAAGGGACACAACTCTGATCCTTCTCAAACTTGCTCATTGGGGGTGGAAAAGCACGGAAGGAAAAGAGGAACGGAAAGTAAAAAAGGGGAAGTGGGAGAGGCAAGGGGTGATTTTGTTGGGGGCTTTTGGTAAAAGGGAGGCGGCCAAAAGCCCCAAAAAAAAAGGAGCCCAGGGGGAGAAAATGTTTTGCTGGGAAATTCACTCGGGGGGGTTGGAACGCCCCCCGGCAGTTGCAGAGTTCCAACCAGGGGTAAACAACTGCGCCCCAGCAAGAAAAAAAAACCTTGCACGGGCCAGGGTGAAACTTCCCCGAAAAAGTCATGTTCGGTCCAGCAAAGGCGAACGCGGAAAAAAATGATCCGTCCCGCTACAGGGAAGGGGCGAGAGGAGGGGCCAGCACTCAGAAGCCGATCAATTCTCAAGGAGGAGATGAAAACTGCCCGCACCTCATACCAAGAAAGGAGAGCCTTCGCGACGAGGAGAAAGATGAAAGGGATCAGCGCCCTGAAAAGTCCGGCGCGTGCAACGTGTCCTTGAAGGGAAGGGGGGACTCCAGGGACGCGCCAGACCAATCCTTTTGCGACAGTAAAAGGGAAAAAAAAAAAGCACGCAAAGTGTCTCTTGGACGTCACGGCCGAAAGGAGGACCCGCCCAGCAGCTCCAAAAGGGAAAGTGCCAGGGGGAGGGAAACGGCTCACCCCAAGGGGGAAGTCCTCCTCAAATCAAAAGGTGTACGCGGCTGCCCAGGCGCAGGGATCAAAAAAACTTTTGCAAAAAGAAATGTCGAAGGGGCTCGCCCATAGGAAGAAAGCCCGGCATCAGGAGAAGAAAAGGGAACTGGAAATATTGAAAACTGACCGTCTCCAGTGGAGTGCTTCTTGAACATTTCCCTCAGGGGAAAGGGATCACCAACTACAAGGGTCCTCCTTACTAAGTCTTCAACATCTTAAACGAAGACTCTTATTGGAAGAGAAGGGGGTGGAAAAAAAAACGTTTACCCGGCGGCCGCGGCCTTCCTTACTGTGAGGGAGAGATAGACAGACCTGCTTAGGGCTCGACAATAGGCAAAGGAAGCATCAGTGGGGGGAGGGGGCCGAGAAAAAGGCTGTCTCGCAAGGGGGGGGGACAAAAAAGGCTAATCTATCGCCGCAAAAAAAAAAACGAGCAGCCTCCTGGCGAAGCGCAGAAGGGACCTTGAGAAGACACTCCCGCCAGGGAGAAGTGAAAAAATTCTCTGGCCTGCGTGAAAGAATCCGCCATCCTTCAGAAGGACGGAAAGGGGAGGTTGCCGGAATCATGAAAAAAACGTAGGACCTCCCTAATTCAAGGAGAAATTCAGATAACGATCCCGGACACATCTAAAAGCCGCTAACTAAGGCCTCCATCCGGAAGCCCCCTTGAAAACCCGGCACCGTTTAGAAAGAGCCACATTTTTTGAAAGAAGGAAAGTCAACTCAAACTGTCAGTCCCTCCATCGAAAAAGGAACCAAAGTTGTGTCAAACGCTGGGGGAGGATTGGGTCAGGGGAGGACCTGGTCGCAAAAAGCTGCAGCGCTCGAAGACCCCAAGGGCACACCGTTTGCGGAAAAGAGGGAAGGGATACGATACGACCACCCCTTCTTATGAGGAAAAAAAAAAAAAAAGAGTTGATTACCCTGCCTCTTGCAACGCAAGGTGGGGGCAAAGCGATCTCTGAAGGGGCAGAAAGGTCGGAAAAAAAAACAGCTCGTCGCCAAAATTCTTTGAAAACGGAGACATGTGGAGTGCTCGATGGCCTGCGGTGTCGGAGTTTTTGACTTGTAAGCGATCTACAACTGGAAAAAAGGAGGAACTGGGAGGGTGTCAGGGCGCCGACATGGGAGAAATGAGTACGTCCGGGGGGGGGAAGATTTGCCAGAAGGAAACTTTAATTAAGAAGCGCCCCCCCCCACTACAAAAAGAGAAGATTTGTACGTGGCATTGATGACCGAACCATCCTTGGAGAGAAGGATGGCCAGGATGGGGAACGTCCCCGCCCCAAAAGGAAGATCTGGCCCGGAAGAACCTGTCTCTTGGGGGGAGGGGGGGGGAAATGCGCAAGGAGACTGGAGTGCGCCAGCCAGGGAAAAAAGAAGGGTTATCGGGCAGGCTATCAGAAAGGGGGAACAGTTTCCGCAAAGGTCGCGGGAATCCTACAAAAAGCCGCTTCCCATCAAAACAAAGGGGGGAACCAGGGGGGAAGGGAGCCCGGCAGGGGGACGGAATCGGGAAAAAAAGAAAAGTAAAAAATACATCCCGGGTACACGGTGAAGGGTGTTTGAATTCTTCAAAACAACGGGTAAGAACTCCAGCGCATCGACGGGAGTTCCGCAAAAAAAACAAGAAAAAAACCAAAACAGGTGTCGCCGCCCTGGAGGTCCGGCTTTTTTTCCAGGCCGAGGAAGAAAAAACTCTCTGCAAAGGGTCGTCAATTAAAGAAAAACGGGGAACCCGTGTCCTGGCAAAAAGGGGGAGGGCGGAACCCAGGGGAAAGAGTTACTAACTTGCGGAAGGGACCCCCGGGGGGATTGGCGGCCGAGAAACTGGCGATCAGAAAAAAAAAAAGAAAGACACTGGGCCCGCCGGGTGGAACCACAAAAACGTCCGCGTGGCTGCAAGAAAAGGGGGGAAGTTTATGGAACCGAAAAAAAAAAAAAAAGGGGGCCTTTCCCGCAACGAATATGCAATGTCGCCAGATGGGAAGAGCGCGAACCTGGGGGAAGCGTCCCAAAAACGGCGTCAAGAGCAGCCTCGATCGGAGGAAAGAGCAGCACGTCCAGGGGCGGCCGGAGGGGGGACGAAGAAAAAGCGGGGGAGGGGGAAGCGTTCAATGCAAAAAGGGTTTCGCGCATAGAGGAGAGGATTAAAACAAAAACGACTTTATTAAACGGCCTGGGACAGGTACGGGATCCCTTTCGATGAGTCAGAGGGGAGCAAATGGAACCCTGCCCTCGATCATGGTGGGGCTTGAAAAGGAAAGGCCGACGGAAACGCTAGGGGGAAAGCTCTTCCTGGTGAAGGGGGGTATCGCACGGAGGTGGGGGGTTGACTAAGAAAGGGGGGGCGGGACTCATTTTTGAGGGCAAAAACAGAAGGGACCATGGAGAAGGGCCGTTTTTGAGGGGGGAAAAAGAAGCAGGTTTAAACAAGCAAACAAAAAAAAAATCACGCCTTAACGCGAATGGCCCGGGGAAGGGAAAAGATCCACTGACAGAGTTTTCTGGTCCGAGGGCCCTTTTCTGTTTTAAAAAGGGGGGGGGAGAGGTTCCCTCGGGGGAGGGGGAGAAAAAAAAGAAAAAAACATCCAACCGAGAGGAAAAATGAAAAAGGAGGGTCAAAAATTGGGGATCCGGATTGGATGCCTGCCGGCCAAGGGGTCTAACAAAAGGTGTTGTTTCCGGGGAAAAGAAGGCATGCTCTGCATCTTCTTGAGGTAAACGGGCAGCGGTCTGGGAATGCCAAAGAAAAGAGCTGCTTAATCTGAAGCAGGGAGGGGAAAAGAGGCATTGTAGGGACCCGGGCTCGGGTTGAAAAAAAAGGCTCTTATTATACCTGCACCAATGAGGAAAAATGTACTCTTTGAGGGGGGGGGAGTGTGAAATTCCACCCCCATCTACGGGAACCTGGTAGGACGCCATCGAAGCACCGTTTGCCGGGGAGAAAGAGAACTCTTTTGTGTAGGTAAACCTTCGGGGGGGGGGGGAAAACGTGGTGGGTCTGGCCAGCGCTACGAAGGTCTTCGGGGGGGAAACTAACGATTCCTTTGGGGGGGGAGTGGGGAAAATCTGTCGCTAAGGAAACGGCTAACAAAAAAAGAAAAGACTCTATCTCTTAAGAAAAAGGAGGAAGAGGCAGGGGGCGCAGTGCGGACTATACCAGCAAAGCCTGATCGGAAAAGAGGCGGCCTTCAAAAAGAGAAAAACAAAAAGGAGTTAACAGAGAGAGATGGGGGGAAGGCCGCCTCCTTTCCAAAAAAGGGGTAATCGGCAAGAATGGGACAGGCCCCGAGAAGTTCCGGCGGTGATGCAAACGAAACAAAAACAACAAAAAACAAAAAAAAAACAAGAAAAAAAAAAAAATCCACTTTGTCGGCACGGTAAGTGCACCTTCCATCAGGGGTCCCCCAAAAACAGTCTCGAACAGGGGAAGAAGCGTCCCCCTACGCCAAAAAGAAGAAGTGAAGCGCCCGCCCACCACTTTACCACCGCTAAGATCCCGACCGGGAGGCGAAAGGAAAACGGTGCTTGTTAACGAAGGCGTTCCGTGTTTCAACAACAACGACATCTCGAGATCGCCGGGAGGGAACGATCCTATAAGGATCCTGCCTGCGGCAAAATGCCTGGCCTAAGGGAGAGATGGGCAACACGGCGTTGTGAATCAAACGAAATTAAGACATCGCCCCTGTCGCCAAGAAAAGGAGACAAAACTAAGTTCTAAAAGAGAAGCAGACCGCGCCAGCCAATCCGCCGAAAAAATGGCGTAGTTCCTCTAGGTGGATGGTGGGAGACGACAAAGGGGAAGCCCCCCGATCTTATCTCAGAAGGGGGGGGGGGACAGAAGCGCATAAGGAAAGAAAGAAAGTCTCGGAAAAAAGGGGGCAAGAAAACAATGACTTTGTGGGGAGGGGAAGGAACGGATTTTGGCTTTTTGGCAACAGAGCGGCCCAAAGCCAATCCCAAAAGAGAAAAGGGAAGGTGTAAAGGGACATAGAAAGAGGGGGTGCCCGCCTTTCGCGGGGGAGAAACCAACAGTCCGGGTCAACCCTCGCCCAGCAAAGAAAGGTCCGCGCAGGGACCCGGCAAAAAAAAAAAAAGTCCCTCCAGGGGGACAAACAAACCACATTCAAAAAAGGAAAAAGCTACATCGAATGATCCCTGCCGCGAAAAGCGTCGCCACTGGAAAAAGAAAAGGTGCGAAGATCATGAGCAGAAGAGGGAAAATTGACCTCTCCTCAAAAAACAAGACTGACCTCCGGCGCGACGTGGAAGAGGCTATCCTCCCTGGAAGGGGAGGATCAGGCGAGGGAGAATGCACTTCGCGGCAGCGCCCTCCCCATGGGGGCTTCAAGCTTGTGAGAACAGCCAATGTGAAGGTGAAACAGCTCCAAAGGAATTGGGCGGGCAGCGAGAATCCTCCTCCAAAAAAGCCTGCAGTCCACGCGAAAGGGGGGGAAAACACATCGAACCATTGTCCGGACCCTCGATCGAAGCGGAAGACCATGTGGCTCAGGAGGGGGGAAAAACACGAGTGAAGAACGAAAACCTGAAATAACGGCGACGCCGCTTTCCTTCCAAAACGTTTCAAGATGCCGCCGATATGGGACTACCGCCTCGTGGCGAGTGGAAAAAAAAAAACATTCCCGCATGAGAGGGAGAAACCCTAAAAAACAGGTCTCTACTGGGGGGAAGAAAAGGTGAACACCACTTTCCGATTCCGGGCCAGCGTGGCCGGCTCATGCAACTTACCTTGGGAGAAAAAAAGAATGCCGTAAGGGGAGGGCACGCCGAATCGAAAAGGGAAAAAAAGAAAAAAGAACGGTCTTCGACCATCGGAAAAAGAGGGCTGGAATCATAGCCGTAGCAGACGCCATTTGCTGAATAGAACGCGCTGCCCAGGAAAGGGAAAGCCTCTGGGGGAAAAAAAGTTCCTGACAGAAAGGGGAAGAAAAGAAAGCGCCAGTTGTTGCGCGTGCGAATTCACACCGGCCAAACGCCCAATCACGTCAGAAAAAGGAAAATTCATCAATGAAAAAAATCGTCGCCCTATGGGGACAAGTTCAACGTCATGCCCGCCTGCCCCACACTCGAGGGAAGGGGGGAAAATGCACGGGGAAAAAGTCGCCCCCCAGGAGAAAAGGGAAACGTTCGAAGCGCTCCATTTTTGGGGAAAAAATCCTTGCGACACCGCCCGGCCGACGATCACGCCCTGCCGTGGTCAAAAGTTTGCGACGAGCTGGAGGGGGGAGGGGGAAAATGGTCGAACAAAAAAAATCAATCATGCCCAGGGCAACCGTGGAGGGGGGAGCTCGGCCTGGATCCGACAGAAGAAAAAAAAAAAAAAAAAGGTGGGAGGAGGAAGAGAGATGGAGGAAGGCCCGAGCCTTTGGAAGGTGTGACACTGAAAAAATTGCCCACCAAGTGGGAACGACCATTTTTCTGCCAAAGAGGAGCAAAGGGGATTGGACCACTCTCAGGGTCGTTCTTCGGAGGGGGGGAGAAGGAGGGGGGAGGCCATGTGGGAGGGAGAAAAAATTGCTCGCTTAGTGGGGAGGCGCCCGAAGGGATGGCACCGAATAGGGGATTCCGTCGTTCAGGAAACGAAGTGAAAAAGGGCCTGGGAAAATTGAATATCTCCCAAAAGGGAAAGGTGGTAACGGGGGCATGATGAACAAGTCACCAGCCTGGAAAAGGCCGTGAAAAAAAAGTGTCCGGCAAGGACACCGCTACAAGAAAGCGGGGGAATACCCTGGCGCTGTGAGGGAACTTCTCAGGAACTGCAGAGTAAAGACATCGGATTGGGGAAGAAAAAGGGGGGAACGCAGAGAAAAAAGATAGACTTCTTTCACGTCAGCACCTGGAAGAGCAAAAGAAGACTAAGCGCGGCAGAAAATGCTGAAAAGATGTACGAGAAAGAAAAGTCCGTGCCTAAATCGGGAAAGACCAAAGAAGTACGGCATCCCGCCCGGACCCGCACCTGTTACACAGGGGGAAAGAGACCGAGAAAACGGACTGGGAACGAACTCATCACTCATCCGGGGAAGAGGGTTGTCCGACCGTCCGCAAACAAGGAAAGAAAAAAACGGCTTGAAGGAGGGGAAAAGTGTGCTCCGCTTCTAGGGGGTAAAAGGGGCGGTGAGCTGTTTCAAGAAAGAGAAAAAAAGGTGGTAAGAAGGACAATCGAGAAAATTGACCGGAATGCGTCGAAAGCGGAAGAGCTAGTGAATCGAAAAAAAAAAAAAAAAAAAAAAAAAAAAAACTGAGAACTGGAGGGAAAAACCCTCCTTGAAACGCACATAAGAGGGTGTCTCTCTCGAACGTCCACTCTTTTTCCGCCAGAAAGAACGCGAGGAAACTGCTTGTCCTAACGGGCGGAGGCAGGAAAAAAAACGCCGCCGCAAAGAGGGCAGCCTTTGGAAAATCTGTCAAGGGGGGGGGGGGAGACAACAGGGGCGCAGCTCTCAACTGGCGCCGGCAAGACGTGCAGGAAAAAAGGGGGGAACGCAGCCGAAAGCATCCCTCGATCAAAGAGAGGGGGTGACCAAAAACCAAAAACGAAAGCTCCGTAGGTCGACGGGGATGCGTTTTCGGGAAGGAGGGAATCGAATGGGAGGAAAGTCTATTCGAGGAGTGGCCCAAAAAAAACCGAAAAAAAGAAATCGAACGAACGTGTTCCGGGACACGTGCCGAAGGGGACGCCCGTGAAGGGGGGGAAATGGCAAAAAAAAAAAAAAATGGGGGAGTGCGTTGCAAGGAAGGGTTGACACGTGGGCTCGCTAAAATTCGTTCCTGGGGGGGGGTAGTAGTGAACCCGGCGGGGTGACAAGCGCCTGGGGGAGAAAGGGATTATGTCAGAAAAACGATCCAGAAGAGGTTCCTTTGCTTGGGGGGGGGGGCTATCCTGTTGGGGGGAAAAAAAAAAAAAAGCAACAAAATCAAAAAAAAGAACGAGGGAAAAAGTCCATCCCTTTTTTCTGCTTCCAATGGGAGACGAAGAGAAAAAGTTACCATAAGGGGAGGCTGCTGTTGCTTCAGTGGGAGCAAAAAGTGTTTGAGAAAGAGAAAGAGCGGGGGGGCGGTTCAAGAGGAAAAAACTCCCAAAAAAGAAAGAGTGAAAAATTGAAAAAAAAGTTGCTTTGTTTTTGGGGGAAGGGAGGGGCTTACAAAAGGCCGTTGTCGCAGGGAAAGGAACGAACTTCCACGAAGAGGGGGGGGGGAAACGACGAAGGAACAGCTGGGAGAAAAAAAAGGAAACCTTCGTAACTCTCGGAGGACGCCCGGCCTGCACATCGAAGCAGGAAGTATCCGAGAAAGAAATTTCGGGGACCTGCAAATCGGGTTTCAACATCGATGCATTCTTTGCAACAAAGGGGCTTCTAGCGGGAAAAAGGGGTGTTCGTTGGAGGGAAACTGAAAAACCAACAAGGGGGGGGGTGACAGGGCTTTTACACCAGCGGACGGCCCTTGACGCAGGGGGGGGTGAATTACCGGGGGTCCGGTTGTGCGGGCGCAAGACCTTCCGGAAGGCTAAAGGGGGTTCCAGAGAAAAAAAAAGAGATCCTTTTCTAGGGTTGCCAAGCTTTAGAGAAGGCATTGGGAAAAGGACTAACCCTTAAAGGACAAACGAAGAAAAAGTAAAGAATGTGGAAGACGAGAGGGGAGGAGCCCGAAAAATTCTATTGGGAAGAACATGCGGTCCTATCCATCAAGCCTTAGAGAAAAAAAGCAAA
>Ga0179593_1580819_pt1 | contig 21957 bp, 24 predicted proteins | sample CZODoug2_1_08_16_FD_185931 | JGI IMG/M metagenome (GOLD analysis project Ga0179593, IMG submission 185931) | Vadose zone soil fungal communities from Angelo Coast Range Reserve, California, USA - CZODoug2_1_08_16fungal (PacBio error correction) | ecosystem: Environmental > Terrestrial > Soil >...
AACGTCACAGAGCAACCTCGGGAGGGGGGGGAGCCCCGGAGGGGAAAGATACGACGCATCGCTCGTAATTAATGGCCACAGGGGCGGGGCGTCAACTTATTTCTAAGGACGAGAGATTTAGACAAATCCAAAGAAGGTCAATAGAAGCTAAAAGGGAGTGAAAAAAAAACGAAAAAGGGACCATGGGGTACCATGGAGGGGGAAGATGGGAAAAGAGGACAAAACATCGAGAGGGAAAAGCATAGTGACAAGTTTGCCGTATACACGTCTAGCTGGAACCATAGGACCACAAAATAGTTGGGGAAGCTATAAGAAGGGTGGGGGGAGCAACGAGCCTTAGGGGTAAAAGGGAAAAAAAAGGATTCACGGCCGCGCGGCATTGGCCGGTGGGTGTGTGGTCGGGTAGGGGGAAAAAGTGAATTCCAGGGGGGAGTGGAGAAAGGGAAAACTTACCGGGAGGAGGACGTGGCGATTAGACAGGACATGTGGAATAGCAGACTCACAAGGGAGGGCCAAAAAAAACAGCGGTTTAGAAAGGAAAAAAAAAGGCATACTAGGGGGGGAGGGCGGGGCTGGAATGCAAAAAGAGGGAAATACCTTCGGCTGGAAAAGATGAAGAAACTCCTGGACGCGGTCTAATTAATCGGAAAATGAAGGGAGAAACGCCAAGGGAAAAGCAGGGGTATTGTGTACAAAGGGGATAAATGTCTGAGGGGATATGAAAGGGAAGGGACCAAGCCTTGCAACGGGGGGTGCAAAAAGAAAGGCGACAGTTCAACATTGTGGTGATCCGAGCAAAAAACGTGCGGTGTGACAGGAGCGCCGTATAGCAATCAAAACGGGCAAAAAGCATACCGATCATAGCAAGGGGGAAAGGGGGTGCATGAAACAGATAGAAATAACTCGTGGGGGGCGAAAATCCATTTACCGCGGAATCAAAAACACTCACTGTGTAGCCGACACCATTGTATTGGGTGAGGCATCTACACCCCTACAGGGAAGAGGGGGTGAAGAGCGCGTGAAAACGCTGAACCTCACCAAAAGAGATATGGGGATCGCTCAACACATCCGCATCGGATAAAATCCAAGAACACTATCCCGAGAGGGGGGGAAGGTGGGGACAAACTTATCGCTTTGAAATGTAACTGAAGACTCCATGATTCGATGGGAAGAACTGGTCTCAGGCCAGTCCGGGCGAAGCGACATGCTAAAGGATCTAGATACTGATCACTATCGGAGGAAAGACACCTCTCATCCACATATTTAAAGGGAAGAGGATCAACTGTGAGAATGGAAAGAAGGGGGGAAGGTCTGGAATAGGTGCTTGAAGGGGAAATCTACTCGATCATGGGAAATGGGCGTGAAAACTAGAACTCACCGACTTCGCGGGGGGAAAAAGGAGGGCCTATCCAAGGAGGAGAAGAGGGAATTGGGGGCGATGCAAAAATCTCCACACGCAACAGCATTAATCGGGGACGAATAGCGGGGAAAGGGATATGTAAAAAAAGGTGGCTTGGTTTATAAGGGTATGGAAAAGAGCTGTGACAGTGCAATAAAAGGGAAGGAAGGTGCCTGAGGGGAAGGGAGGACATGGGATACGGGCCGTGAAAAGGAGAAATTGGAAAATGTACGCACCTACTTGGGGGGGGGTATAAGACTAGACAGTAGAAGGAAAGAGTAAAAGCCCAAAAAAAAAAACGACTAGGGGGGGGCTTTCCCCTTTTTCAAATTTGGGGTTTTTGAGAAAAAACGGAAGGGGATTAGAAGGAGAAAAGGATAGCAAGTTTGGACCGTTGTTAAACACACTAATTGTGTGGGGGAGTAATAGAAAAAGTACATAAGTGTGAAAAAAGGGAAAGGCAAACTGGATAAAATTCTGGGGAAAAGGGAGTCAGAGGGAGAGAAAACATCTGATTGATCACATGCCCAGGCCGCTGATGAACGGATAAGGAATGGGGGGGAGACAGGGAGATCACAAGTACCCAGTCAAAACGGTGAGAAGTAGAAACCGGGAAAGGACTGGACGGAAACCTATGGGGGGGCCGGGACACGTATAAAGGTTGGTAATTGTGTGAGCTAAGTGAGGATAGAAAAATATCGAGAGATGGGGGGGTCAACGAGTGGGAATATGAGTTGGACCAAATCCAAGGAAGGAGGACTATGGGATAACATGTCCTAGAAGGCAACGTACAAAAATGTTGTGTATACAAATCGAAGGGGTTACCTGAGGAGGATAATTCAGATTGTTGAAGGGGGTTGCACCCTTCTTCAGGAGGTCGCGGAGGGAACAGGATGATGTAAAAAAGAACCCTCTGTCCGCCACTGAGGGAGGGGCTGTTGTGAAGGGAGGCAATGAATAACGCTAAAACAACCAGTATTGCTGTTTCGTGCAAGGGAGAGAGGGGAAGACCTAAAAAAATTCCTGATTCCACGGGGAAAGAACATCAAATAGAAAAAAAAAGGGGGAGGGTGAATGAAAAGATATAGAATGCCGTGGCGCTACATCTCGGAGTGGCGTCTCCTGGACATTTAGGTCGGTGAGGAGTTAGGGATGAAAAAAAAAGAAGATTTTCACTAGTTCTGGGCAGGGCGGGGGGGGAAAGGGAAAGGGGTGACTCGGCACCGAGAACAAAAGCCTCGCGCAGGAACTTGGAAGGAGGGAAGAGGGGGAAGAAAAAAGGGACGTCCTTCACAAGGAAGAATGAGACTATACGACATGCGTGAAAACACACTCTTTCCACAAGAAGGGGGGGGAGCAAGAAGGTAAAACCGGATTTTCTATAAGGGACCGTTAGCAAAAGTGGAGAAAAAGGCTCACTCGTCTTTGTTCTTGGGAAAGGCAGCTACATGCATGACCCAATTCCTGTTCAAAAGGAAAAAAGCCACACTGAAAAAAACGTACTTTAAGGGGGGGAAAAAAGCACGATGTGTCGTCGGAGTCAATGGCTGTCGTCACAAGGAGGAGGGGAAAACAAGGAAGTGATGCGGAGTGCAAAAGGAAAAAGGATAGAATATTGAGAGCATTTTAAGATGGGGGTGGAATGTTCGAGGGGGGGGAAAGACCGAAGTAGACAAGAACTCACCTGTGGGCTGTCGTTTTCCTACCAGGAGGACAACATTTCTGAGCAAATAGAAAGGGTGTATTCTCTACTCAAAGGAGGGCTTTGCACAAAAAAGTACATAGGAAAACGTTAGTACGTTCAACGTAGTCAGGGCTTTATCCCGCGAAGAACCTAATACCAGTCACGGGCTAAATCCCTCTACTACGTGCGGAGGGACCATACCATCAAAACTAAAAACAACGAGGAGGGTTTCCAAATCAGATAGGCTACGGCGTGGTGGGTGGGCTTTCCAAAAGGAAGGGGTCTAATTTACGTTATACTGAAAATGGAAGGACGCTGGAGAAAACATGCAAAGAGGGGAGTGTCGAAAAATGGACTGATTCCAGATTTCCGGCAATATCGGGTGAGAATCACGAGAAGGAAAACTTTCCATTGCTTAAGAGTAAGAGAGCCCTCGCCCGTGGAGAGGGGAGAGCCTTCTCCAGGGGGGCCCGGAATTGTCAGCTCCCGTGGAAAGGGGGAAGAGTCGCCATGGGATCTACATTCAATGGGGGGGGGAAGTTCTGCTCATGGGACCGTTGTTTCTGGGCACAGGGTTCGTTTTCGGTAGGGTGCCGGCCGCCACTCAATGATAAGGAAAAAAACGGAAGGATGTGAAGTAGTCTGCTGTCAATGAAGGAAAAGGCTTGCCGGAGAAAGGGTGCCAGCACCCATTTAGAGGGGTGGTGGGGAGTAAATCGCTTCTTGATTAGGGAAAAACATAAAAAGGTCAGAAAATCGGATCCCACGTTTCCAGGGGTCCAGGAAGGGGGAAAGGGAGCGGTGACAGATCAAGCAACAAGGGAGTGTGGTGCACACCAATGAGAAAAGAATTTTCTCTTTTAAATAGGAAGGGAAGCCGATCCCTAAGATTCGGGAACGCAGGAGGTGTGTCGTGTTTATTGAGTAGACTCGCTGGAGAAAAAGGGGGGAGGGGGCGATCTGTGAAGGACGACAACATAAAGACCTACTATTCCAGGAGGAATCCGGGATGAAAAAAAAAAAAAGAAGGCGATAGCCTCAAACAGCCGGAGCCGTGATGATATTAGAGCCTTCAGAAAAGAGGGGAGGGGGTTTCGACTATATAGTATCTCCAGAGAGTCATGCGGAAAGGGGAAACGCAAATATCGATGTAATGCGAGAGGCGGGGGACTTTCAGTTTTCCAGGATCCCTGAAAGGTGAAAAAGGCGATCTTTATTGAGGTGCCGAAAGAGCAAAATAAGACTGATCGCGCTGACTTTCACCTGGGAGGAGGAATCTGCGAGGAGTCATATCCTTAAGTAGGGCCTATTGTTGACTGGAAAAAAGTACAACAAAAACCTACTGTCCGGAAGGGTCTCCTGAGCTATTCTAAATTATCACATCAGGGGGAGGAAGATCGTCAAGAAAAAAAGCCTTTCAGTTCCTTAATGGGGGTGGGGGGGCACGCCTCCTTTGGGAAGGCCTCAGCCCTTTAAAAACAAGGGGAGGGATTCTTCACACTGGGAGACGTCGGAGAAGAGAGATTGTATGAAGTCACATTATAACGTCTCGTCTTCAGGAAAAAAGAAAGGGAGAGATCTCAACAACAGAGTAGAGATTCAGAGACTCTCGACGGAATGAGGAACGACAGCCTATTGAGCCTCCTAACAATTGGGAAAAGAAAGAGCAATCGGGGGGGAAAAGAAGGTCAATTGGAGAAAGGAAAATCATGAGGGCCGCTTCTAAACATGATGAAGGAAAAGGGGGGGGGCTGCAAGGGGGGGGTTTCAGAAAATTTAAAGTCATGATGGGGTCATTGTCCGAGCGTCGAAAGGCGCAAGGACCAAGGAGGTTTGTTGACGAAAAAAAGTTTAAGGGGAGCCCGGCTAAGACTCGAAGTAGCTTCCGGGAAGGGAAAAAGGGCAAGGGCGGCGCTCCGCAGGATAGGCGGGGGCGGCAACGGTTCAATCCGAAAGAAATCGAAGAAGGGAAAGGTTTACCGGGGACTTAAGGTCACCCACAGAAAAGAAGTGCCGAATTGTGAGAACACTTGCGCGAAGACGAGGAGAAGAGCTAGCGAGGAAAAAAGTTTTTTCGGCCGAGAAGGTTTGGCGGTAAGGGGGAAGGGTTTTCTTCGGCGCAGCTACGGGCTCGAAGAGGGACCCATTCTATGTACCCATTAAAGAGAAAAAAAAGGGAAAGAGTGCAGAGGAAAACCGATTTCATTCCGCTAAACGGGGAGGGGGGACATCTTCTTTAAAGAGAAGGAAAGGGAGAATGGGGAAAAACACGTCCAAAGGGTGTGATGATAGGGGAAGATCCCAAAAAAAGGAAGAAATCTTACAGGGACTATCAGAGGCTGACCGGGGGAGTCTTCCTAAATAATAAAAGCAGACCTCACCCCCAATCTGGGGGGGGAAGGCATGTGAGTGGGGGAGGGAAATACAACTCTCTTCGGAATGTCCCGCGCGTAAGGGGTGGAAGGAATTCACAGATTTCAGGGAGCCGTTCCTACCTGGGAGAGGGGAAAATCCGAACAAAGAGGAAGGAAAATAATTCCTAACTTCTTTTGAGGAAGGGGGACGCTGATTTTCCCGAAAACTTAATGACAGGATCTAACAAGGGACGATGAAAGGCCTTTCTTCGAGATCGATCAAAAGGAGGGGAGGACCTCAGCGGTAAAGCCCTCTCAGTCCATGAAAGGAAGAATTATAAAAAGGGAGGGTCTCGCTGACCGGAAAAGAGAATCTAGAGGTTTCTACTTCGAAAACAGGGGGGGTAAGGTTCCGAAAGGAAAGGCCTTCTCAGAAATAGGTTGGGGCAGAAAAGGACCAAACTCCGCATGTCGATGGGGTTCACTCTTGATTTGTTTGAAATGGAGGAAGAGGGGGAGGATGTTTCAAGAAAGGACATTTATCCGCGGGGGGGAGAATGACGCGGGCCCTAAAGGAAGAGGGAGGCCCAGTTTTTCAAGAATTATGGAATGGGGGGCAAAGCTCAAATCCTTTTAGAAAGAAGAAAAATGGTTGTCCGCTTGGGAAAGCGTTGGGAGGTAGGAAACGAAAGTCGGTCTTCGAGGTTAATGGAAAAGCCGACTCCGTGCCCGCTTATGGGGGAAGGACCATTCCAGAAGTTGGGGAAGTCGTGGAGAATGGGCGACAGCATACAAGCCCGAAAATCGGCTTTCTCTAAGGGGGAGAATGGACCGGTTAGCTGTAATAAGAAAATTTGGTCAAGGAGGGGAGCCAGATATTCAATCAAGATGGAGCCTAAATCCGTTCTAACTTTAAAGAAAAGAAAAATGTTTAAAAAAATCGGTTTCCCTGAGGGGAGGGAAGGGATCCATTGTGGAAACGCTTTTCACTCCTTGGAAAAAGTGAGCTTGCCGTGACAGAGGGGAGGGAGACCCTCGCCGCCACTGAAAAAGGGGTTCCGAGCAAAAGGAGAGGACGAGAGCCACAGGAGTTTTGTCGTGCAGTCGGTTTCGACTGCATTTAAGAGAAAGACCCAGGGTAAATTCCGGAGGAAAAAGAGCAGACCCCGTCCTCTCTCTCAAAAAAGGGGATATATATGGCACGGCGGAGGATAAAAAAAAAGTGGGCAGACGGGAATTCCCGGGGCAAGTTGTGCGCGGGAAGGGCTTAAATTAGTCGAAAAAAGAAGAAAGAATCCTGGTGGGGAGGGGGGAAAAGTCGCCTTCATTGAAAAAAACCCATCCCCCCAAGGTGGGAAGGCGGGAGGAAGAAACCTTACCCTTTCGGAAAAAGCCACATAAAGGTCTTTCCACCGGGAAGAGAGTTCGTGGAATAATAAAAGAAAAGGGTGTGCATAGGGGTCGAATAAATGTCTTCATTTATTCCCTGTTCCTCCCAGGAGGGGGAGAATCTCCCTCCATTTTACTATACATGGTCATAACAAAGTCCTGTTTCAGCATTAAAAGAAAAAAGAGACACTACAGCAAGAAAGTAAAAAATACCCGGGAAGCAGGGAATCCGAGTGAAGGTTCTTGGGAGGAGTACAAGGGTACAAGAAGTGGTCACACGACCGAGTAATGTGGTGGAAGAGCATTGTGGAAGGAAAGGGGGGAACACCATCTATAAAAGAAGGGGGAGGTAGTACCGTAGGACACAAAATAAAAAAAGATATGAAAAAAAAAAAATCTTCCTAAGGACGAATCAAGAGGCGGGGCCCAATATAAAATAAATGGAAAGACACGATCTCTTTCTTTATCAAGAAGAAAGAACTCGTGGGGGGAGAAAGAGACTACACTTCTTGAACAAAAAAGTGGGCGCCATACCCTCAAACAACTAAAGGAAACTACAAAACAAGTAAATAACTCTGGTTATATAAAGATAATGGAGGAAACTCTCTTATACTGAGAGGGGCTTTAAAAGCGTTCAGTCAGGGCTGAACATGTACTCAGGAAAAAACCTTAAAAAGTTTTCTACTCGGGGAATGAAGGGGATAGAGGAACTATTTCCTTAAAAAAAGAGGCTAGAGAGGTGAGGATAGTGATCACTCAGAGGGGGAAAAGGGCTTGAGGGGCTGACGTAAAATCAAGATAAAAAAAGAGGCCTTTAGTACGGGGGGGAGGGAAGAGCCGGAGGGCCTCCCGACCCAGTGACGTGAGGGAATATTCCATTTTCTTCGGGGAAGAAAGTAATCAAGAGAAGGTCCTTCTTAAGAGGCCAGTGTTTCTTATAATGGGGGTCAGGAACTGCCCGGAAAAAACACTAAATTCTTTAAAGGAAGAAAAACTTCACTAAAGGTCCAATCCATTAATGGAGGGTCATTACGAGACGGGAGGCGGACTTCATACGAGGACCCCTGGGGGGGGGGATTCCGGGGAGTCTTCAAATACTGGCAAGGATGAGGGCACGGTCCAAAACATTTAATTTCCTAGGGGGGGGGGACGTCTAATGGGAGGGGGAGCAACATTTTTTACCGTTTGGAGGTCTCCCAATGACATACAATAGGAGGTAAAAAAAGAAGGGATCAAAAGAAGGAATATCTTTCTCATTAAGGAGGGGGTGTATAAACGCGCAGGAAAGAGGGGAAAGGGGCTTTTTCTCTTTCAGGGGAAGGTCTATCTTTTGAGAAAAAAAGGGAAGATGAAAGACACCTGACCTCAAAAAGTCTCCATTTTTAATCGGAAGGAGAAGGGCAGTTGCAAGGGAGTCTCCCAATTTTTCGGGGGGGGGGAAGTGTATACGGCAAATAAGAGAGGAAGGTGCGTAGCGGGGGGGGACAGGTGCAAGGGGGTTCCATCCTTTAAACAAAAAAAAGGGAAAAAAAGGGTATTTCTGTGACTTTCCGACAGAATGAGAGCGCCGAACGCAAAAGGGGGGGGAAAATTACTTAATCTCGATGGGGAAAAAAAAGGGAGGAGAAGAGAAACTCTAACGGGGAATGTCCCTTCAAATAAAAGAGAGGGGAGGAAGTCGCGATCGTGAAGAAGGGGGGTAAGTTCAAGAAAGAAAAGGAACATACCCCTTTCAGTTCGTGGAGAATGTCAAAACACGTTTCTTGCAAGATTGAAAAGAAGTGAAGCTTGAGGAGGAAAATCCTTTTTCGGAGGGGGAAGGTATCCTCCCAGGTGATGAGGAGAGCTTCAGTAGCCCTAAGAAAATCGAGATCAACAACAACAACTTATTATTATTGAGGGAGAGGAGGACATTAATATAGGAGGATAACCTTTTTCTGCTAAGCCTCACTGAATAAAACAATTCTTGTGGAAAAAAAGAGGAAAAAAAAGAGGCTCTTCATTCAAATGAAGGGTGGAAAGGAAAACCATTACTTACCTGAATTTCGAGACGAACAGTCATCCTTAGAAAGAAAAGATCCTCTAATTCGCAAAAGAAGAAGGTTTGGGGGGAAAAGGGGGAACATCGACCTCGTTGAAGAGCGAATAGACTCAGGATCTGACGCCAAGAAGGAGGACATTTCAAGGGGAAACGTTCTTCTCTCTCGGGGAGAAGAACGTTAGAAGAAGAATACGCTCTGAGAAGGGGCTGGAAGACTGAAAGTACCAAAAAAAGCAGAAAGATTCTCGAAATGGTCACACAGGGAGGCAGAGGACTCGCTCCCCTATTGGGAGAGGAGAGGGCAAAGAAGGAGGGTGTCGTCCGCGCTTCAAAAAAAGTGCGTATAGCGCAGGGTGAGGGGGAGGACAAGGGATCCCTGCGGAAGGGGTCGATGTCCCATTAAATATAAAGGGAGGAGGAGGGCAGCTCGTGGAGAAGGAAGATGTCTTCCTTCGAAAGATAAAGGGATTTACCGAGAAAATGAGCATGTGCGGAAGGGTAAAAAAAAAAAGTCCCCCTTTTTGTAAGGGAAAAGTGCCGAGAAAGGAGGGTGGGGAATCTTACAGGCCGATCAAAGCGGGTTCGGACCGGGGGATTCTGAGAAAGAAAGAGAAGATCAAAGAGGGGAGAACTCCACCCAACTCTCCAAAATGGGAGGGACTTTGATTGAGCCCTCAAAGCGCTCTGTCATTTACCGAAAGGGCCAGAGGGGAGGGGGAGGTTGGCAGGAGGATTTTCGTGGCTTGCCTGCAAGAAGGAAAAAGAAATTTTATAAGAAACTGAATCCATGAGCCTAAGTCCTGACCTGGGGGGACTTGACCGGAGAAGGAAGGAAGCCATGGACTATTCCAGAGAAGCGGCAGCAAATGCCGGGGTCACGGGGGAAGTCTCTAGAAGGGTCGAGGAAGGAAGGCCTCTGCTGTATTAAAAAGTTTAAAGCGGGGAAGAAAAATCATCTTATGGGAAAGTCTCTCTTGGGAGTTCCCGGGGAAGGGATAAATTTTGCGAATTCACGCTTTAATTTTCTAAAAGGAAGGGACTTCCGAAAAGGGCCTTCTACTCCTTAAGGGGGGGGGGGCATCAAAGAGAAACAACACGCCGCCTTTCGAGGAATTCACGATTGGAGGGGGGGGGACAGGGGCGCAAATAACGGGGGTTCAAAAAAAACGTATCCTGGCTTGGAAGGGGAGGATACGGACGCGGGCTAAGAAAGGAAGAGGCCCGTTTCAATTTGGGTGTGCACCGGGGGGGGGGGGGTGGGTTGGGGGGGGGGAAGAAATGTTTATTCGCTAAAAGGGCCTCTTTTCCGAATTGAGGGGAAAAAGGGGTAGGAAACGGCCCGTGGGATTACGCTTTTAATTCCAAAAAGGGCCACCATCGGGGAAAGAGTTCCCCTTATGCGCCGGGGGGGGGAAACGCCTGGGGTTACATCATAAAAACCGTGACCATCGGCTGGGAGGGGAAAGACCGGGTGAATTTTGTCTTTAAATTGGTCCAGGGGGGAGATAAAATCGTCAATATACTGGACCTCTTTCCGGGGGGAAACTTTGCTCCCTGAGGGATCAAAATGCCAACCGGGTTTCCCCGTGAGATTCCACTCAGATAAGAAGGTTTCAGAAAAGGAAGGAGGAAGTCTTTCGCGGAAAAGGGGCTTGTAATTTTGGGAAGAAAAGCCACTTTCCCCTGGCATGGGTACGAAATCACAAGGAGGCGAATACTGCCTCCGGGGAAATTTCGTCAAGGGGGAGGGAGGGAATTTAATCCCCTCCCTGCAAGGAGGGATTCCCTTATGCCACGGTAAGCAAAAAGGACCAGGCTATAAAACAAACAAAAGAGGATTCGGGGGGATTTCGCTATAAGAGGAAAAGCCTTATTACCCTTTCCTGTGGGGGAGTAAATTAGTCTAAAATGGTGGGACACAGGAAGGGGGGATTCCTGCAGGGAGGAGGGGGCATTGTTCTCTTAACCCCGGAAAAAAGTTTCTTATCTGGAGCCAAAAAGGAAGGTCCGGCACGAATAAGCCTGACTGAAAGGAGTGCAAAAAAGGGGACAAAGAATACCTGGTCTGTGCCATCTCAAGAGAAAAACGGTGTTTTGCAAATCTTGAAAATAAAAATGGGATTGTGGCATTTACCTAAGGAAAAGAATAGTCTCAAGGAGGGGAAGAAGCTGTCATACTCCCCAAAAATAGTACCCAATCCGGGAGTCAAATTCCAGAAACCAGGGAAAGGCAAAGATTTTCTCTAAAGGGAGTCGGGGGGGAAGAGGGAACATGACGGTTCCAGGAGAAGACATCAAGAAGTTTTAACCTTTTATAAAGGGGGGGGAAAGGCGGCTTTTACATTACCAGCGAAGAACGACATGTGTCTTTCATACCACCTCAACACTCAATTCGGGCACCATTAGGGTGGAGGAAGGGCTAATCACCTGAAGGAAACAAAAAGGTTCCATAAATGAGACACGTAGTCGCGGGTTATAAAAGCTTCAGGGAGACTAATACCAAACAGCTAAATCCCAGCGAAAAGTGAACATACCTTCATAGGGAGTACCATCACAACTCCCAGCGGCAAAAAAATCCGATAATGAGCTGTGGGGATGCTTTCCCACCTAAGGGAAAGGTAAAGGGAGAAGAAGGGGCCCTTTCACTGAATCAAGCGGGAGAAAGGAAAAAAGGGAGGTTCGGGGTCAGAAGGATCCATCGCTAGGGAAGAGGGGAATGAGCCCGCCTTTGCGATGCCGTGTGGAAAAATCGCGTTATGATCTATCTAAAGGAGGGCGCCGGGGGGAAGTTGGTGGGTTACTTTTCATAGAGTTCGAAGAAAGGGGAGTCCATTCTGGAACTCAGCAAGGAAGCAGCTGGAAGGCCTTCGTTCTCAGGAAAAAAGGTTTTTAGGGGGGAGAAATGGTTCGGTCGGGAAAGGATTTCGTGAATCCTTCCGAAAAAGCACGCCGCTGGCATCCAGGAAGAGCGTCAGGAAAAGTGTGAATTGATTTAAGGAACATTCTTAAAAGGGGGGGGGTTGAGTCCTCGCTGGAAGGGGGGGTCGAGAAAGGTCACCGCTTATATCTCGGAAAGAAGTAGGTAATTGCTCGTCTACAGGGACAAACCTTTGGAACGGTGAAACCATTCAAACGGATAGGGGCGCAGGGAAAGAAAGGGGAGGTACTAAAGGGAAAAAAAATTACATCAGGGGGGGGGAGGAAGAAAAGGGCACTCGCGCAAGGCTTTTTTCCAATCGAAGACGAGAGAAATGAGTGAGATCAGAAGCACAAGAAAAAGGGGAGCGATACCGCACAAAAAATCGCGGAAGGGAAAAAGAGTCGTTTGCCCTCGATATCTTAGGGAGGGACAGAGATTCTTCTCCCGTTTTATACGGCGAGAGAAAAAGAGTTTCAAGGAAAGCGGGTTAAGGGAGGGTGTCCATCTCTTTAACAAAAAAGACTTCGTAGAGGGGGGGGAGGGGGAAAAAAAGAACGTTCCTCCATCAAAAAAGAAGGGGAAAACGTGCAACGGTGGCCATTAAGGGGAGGCGATGTCTTCATATCCTGGGGAAAAAGGCCAACGCGGAAAAGTGCCTGGCCTCGGAAAATTCATCGCATTGCGAAATCGAGTAATGGAAATCCTGGAAGACCGGTCAAAATCTCCATAGGGGAAGTGTCAGGTACACAAGAGGGGGGGGAACTCCTTCCTTTTCTAGGAAACACCGATTCGCTGATTTCAAACTTGTTCTGGAGGAGCAATAATTTTTCCTCCAGAAGCTCGAGCAGGACAGAAAAAGAGAAATCTCTCTCACAAACAAAGGAGTCTCTTGGATTCATAAAGAAAAGGATAACAGGGGAGTTAGAAAGGGGCGATTCCTCCGACGAGGTTAAGAGAAGAATCGGTGCTCTTTCAAAGGATGCATAAAGAGGCGCAAGGAGAAAAAATAAAACTGACAGGAAAGGTCTGGATCGGGAGGGAGGGGTCATGCTGTGAAATCGGACGGAGAAAGGACGATGAGGTGGTTCCTTCCATTCAAAGGAAGGGGGAAGCCTTCGAAGAGAGGAGAGGGAAACATCTCTCTTGCAAATTTGGCACTTGAGAAAACAGTCTTATTGCGGATGAACGGGGGGGACGCCACAGCCCATCCAGAAGGGTCATTGGTGGAAAAGGAGGGAATAAGGCCCCCCTCTCTCGAAAAGGGAAAGAGTTTCCGTTACACTGGCGCCAGAACTCGAAGGCCCATATTGGGCACCTAAATAGGGGGGGGGACAACGACTTCTGGGAGCGAGGGAAAAAAGGGGAAGGTGTGCTTGTATCTCTCCGGACCTCTCACCGAATAGAAAGAAGGAACAGGAAAGAGAAAAGCCAATTTCGAGAGGACAGCTGCTTTATCCTCCACCACCAGGCTTTAATATGAGGGAAAAGGAGCCTTTGGAGGGAAACCCACTTCCAACAGGGGATTATACTGGAAATTAATTGGGAAAATAGGAAGGGGAAACTTTTTTAGGAGGAAGAGGATTACCTTATTCTTCGATCCTTAGAAAAGAGGGAAAAACCCAAACAATTCTGGGAGGTGTTTGCAAGGAGGGGAAATTAATCAAATAAAGGTACATTCCCGTCTAATTCCTGGAAATCCTTTTTTTAAAGATTCAAAAAAGAAAATGTACTGGGTAAGGAAACCCTTACACCTAACCAGAAAAAAAAGTTGCGCATAAGGGGAAAGGACGGAACGCTTTATTCAGGTTCCCGAAGCAAAAAGTGCCAGGCTAGAACGGAGCTTACCATAGGGAAAGCCGGACGATAGAAAGCTAGTCTCGAGGGTAAAAAGCTCCATAATAGAAACGAAATCATCTTGGGATCGCGCAAGAGTGCCTAAGAATCATGTGTGACGGAAGGGAGCAAATGGGGTTCAAAAAAAAAAAAAGAAAAAAAAAAAAAGGCAGTTACGAGGGAAGGGAAAGAAACGTCCCTTCCTAATAAGCATCAAATCAACAAAGCGCCAAGTGCTGGGGGGGAATTCACTCTGTAGTTGGGGAAAGAAAAGGTTCAAGAAAAGGAGAAGCTGTTCTTGGGAAAGGTACGCGGGCCTAAAGAAAAGGGGAAATTTACAGTTAAGGGGGAAGTTTTTTCAAAGAAAGGGGGCGCCGCCTAAACAGGGGCAGCAACGATTTGCTGTGGGGACATCCCGTCGGGATTCTCGGGTGTGTCAAAGAAAAAAGAAACACCATCTTCTGGAAGGGGGGGAATGTCAGAGGGAAGGCCGTAAGCCTTTCTACAGCAAAGACCGAACCTGGATGGCGAGAACCTCTGAAAGGGGGGGGGGAATAGCTTTTGTTGGGGGGGAATAATTTGGGTCCTATTTTGCGGGAGGATCAAGAATTACATCTTCCGGGGGAGGCTGCTCCCTTCAAGACGGAAGTCGACAAAGTGCAACCTTGTTTCCCGGATCAGGGGAAAAATTCAGAGGTTTGAAAAATTCGGGGGAACGTCTTCATTATGGGGAAAAAGAGAATGTTGTGGCACGATAAGGGGGGGTCCTTCGCGGTTGCAGGGAAAAAAAAGGCTTCTAATTACGGAAAAAAACAGGTTTCGGTTAGGAGGTTCTACTCATTTAATCCTCAAAAAAAAGGGGGAAGCCTGATGCCAAAGGGAGGGGGGGGAAAAGGCCATCTCTCCTCAACACAACCCCGGAGATATTGCCGGGGCGATAATCGAAAAGAGGAGTGGAAAACTTGTAATGTGGAGAAGGCTTAAATGATTCGAACTCTATTGAAATCCTGGTGGAGGGGGGGAGAAAAGACTGCAATTGTTCTCGGGAAAACTCCCCTCTCAGGGGGAGAAGCGGACACCGCTTCAAGAAGGAAGGGCGACAGCCTGACGACGGCGTGAAGATGAATACTTTCGTGGAAATATCACTCAGAAAGTTGGCAAGAATCGGGGAGGGAAAGGGTCTTGCAATTTATCAAATAGAAAGGAGAAGTCCTCCTTCGGGGGGGGGAAAAAGAGGATTCTAACCTCGTAAGGTGCGACTACTTCTTAGAGGAAAAAGGCAAAAATAAAAAAAAAAGGTTTCGAGGAAGCAGAGAGGGGGGGCTGAGGCTTTCACAGAGGGAACTAAATACTGGCGAAAATTCCCGAGGGGGGGAAGAAATCAGAAGGGGGGAATTCTTATTTTGCCGGAAAGCGAAGAGAAAGGGGCTGTCCTTGGACCTACCTAAACCAGGACATTCACGGAAAGAGGGACAAGTCGTTGTGTATTCTCGAAAAAAACCTATTGAAAACGGCACGTAGTAAGTGTAGCCCGCGTCCTCGTCGACCAAAGGGGGGTCTACATCCCTCTCCTACGGGCATATCGAAATAAAATAAAAGAAGGGTGATTCAAAATCCGATAATTCTGGGGAAAGATTTTCGTCCCAACCTATTGAGAGAAGGGAAGGGGAAACGGAAGGGTCCCTTTCCTTGGGGGAAGACAAGCAGGGGAAGGTCCGGAAAGTTCGATTTCAGATAGTGACCAGTGGCTTCTATAAAGGAGAGATTCGCAGATTCCATGTCTGAGAGGAGGGGGAACTCGCCGTGATCGATCGAGAGCCGGACCGAAAGGAAGGGAGAGCTCCCTTTCTAGAAGAAAAGGGGCTGCCGGGGAGGAACTCTACAATTCAATGAAAAGGGACCTTCCTTTTCGAGCATTATGAAAAGGGTCTTCTGGAATCGAAGGCCCGCCACTAAATAAACCTTCCACCAAAACGGCATAGAAAAGGACCCTGAATGAAGGTACAACGCTAGCTTTTCTGGAGGGCAGCAGTCTAAGGGGGCAGATTGGGGTTTAGTCCTCTCTAATTTCCGGGAGAAACGGTCAGCCGCTGAAGACCCACAGAAAGGGGGTCCGAATTTCAGGATGGGAAGAAAGAGGGCTTTTCCATTCTCATAAAGGGGGGTTTAAAAAATTCACAATGCTCATGGGTACTCAAGGGGGAGGATGACATAGTGGGGGAGGAACAAAGAATGCACTCTCGCAAGGGGGAGGTCCTTGGTCCAGAGGAAAAAGAGAGATCGGTAGCGTTCCGCCGAAGGGGGTACCGGCAACCCAAAGGGGAAAGCCCGGGAAACGAGAGGGTGCCCTCGCTATATTATTCTCCCAATAAGGGGACCCGGGGTAAGGGGAAGAAAGGGAAAGATTTTCTAGGAATTCATTTTTCCAGTCAAGGACAAAGGAAGAGGAAAATGCGAGATTGAGGGGAGGCGGATAACTTTTCCCTCCAAGGAAAGGGAAGGAAAGGAAAATGTGGCCATTAAGAGTCGTCAGAGCCTGAGTCTTGGGGCTCAACGAAGAAGATGAATGTCCTTCAACAAAAAAGTTCTCATGAGAGGAAGGGGGAGCACAGCTGTACTGTCGGAAGATGTCCATACCCCGTTCGGGTGGGGGGGGGTTAAAAGAAGTTGGAATCGCCCCTTTTATAGAAGCAGCCGGCAGAATTCTCTGGATTCTGGAAGAAGTCGGATTCAATGAATTGTTAGCAATCCCAAAGGGGGGGTTTTTTGAAAGAAGGGGACTCCCAAAAGGAAAATAGAAGAAACACCAACGGATTGGAAGTTACTCTTGTAGTCATAAGAGGGGAGGAGGGGGTGGGGGGACCTTTCTGGAATTTCTCCGAAGGAAAGAGGGCACGTGTGACTAATCGTTCTCTTTCAAGGGAATAGAAAGGTGGGACGTGCAAAGGGGGAAACCATTACTTACCTGAGGATGGGGGGGGAGAGGGTGACTGAACAGTCTGCTGTGATCCGATCGCAAGTCGAAGATATTTTTTGGGGAAAAAAAGAAACAAGAGGGGAAAAGGGAGCCCGTCGAATATCAGTATAGGAAGTACTTACTGTCCACAGTTGGGAGCGCTCAAAGGATTAGAATGTCTGCAAAAGGGGACGCACATACCATCCAGGCAGAGGGGCTTTAAAGGGGGGAGGGGGAACCCTTAAAGTCCCAAACTTTCCTCAGATTGGGGGGACACAGCGCCGAAAAACTACTCCGAAAGGGGGGGGGACTACTCTATCTATTTCAACTACGGGGTCAAAAAGACTCCCCCTGAGGAGGGGGGGGGTATCGCGCCAGGGGCCGTCTCAACGATCGAAGTAGTCTGAAGGGACCCAGGAAGAGCCATCGTGCTCGAGGGGGAAAAAGGGGGAGTTATCCATCCACCTATTTAAGATCATGCTGTAAAAAATATGAGGGAAAGGATTTGTGCGAAAGGGGAAACCACGGAAAAAGGTTGGGGTTAAGGAAAAGACGGGGGGGACCGAGGCCCTTCCTTGAAGAAGTGTGGTTAGACGAAAGAAGAGAAGAGCGTGACCTTATTCTGGACCTGAAGCATCAATTCGAGGAAAAAAACTGCAATGGGGACGAAGGTTGATTTCCGGAAACGCTCGGCAAGGGGGGGGGGAAAAAAAAAGAAGGCGTGCCGTTGGGGGAGGAAACATTTGGGGGGAGGCCTTCCTACTCTACCCCTCCTTTAGAGAAAACTTTCGAATGCAAAGGAAAAAAGGCCTAACTAAGGTACTTTCGAGGGAAAAAGAAGCCCATGGACTATGAAAAGGGCTCTAACGTTCTCTGGGGGAAAGCCTGAGAGGAAGAAAGGAGCGATCACTGCGAAAAGGGGGAACTCCCTCTCAAGCAGGAAGAGAAGATAATCTTAATAGGGGTCTCTCTCTTTAATAGAAATCAGGGGGGAAGGGGGGATCATTTGCAGGAAACACGCTTTAGGGCTCCAGCGGGAAAGGGACTTCCTCAATCCGATAAAGGAAAGTAGGTTGGGCAGCAAACAAACTGCGAGGGGGGGGGAATTAACGTCTGAGGGGGGGGGGAGGGTGCTGTCTCTTGCAGGAAAGTCTCTGCAGGTAAGAAGGGGGGGGGAAGAAGGACTCTGTCTAAAGAAAGAGGTTTCAATTATGGACTGGGGGAAGACCTAATGCATATGAGGCCTCAACTACTTTGGAAAAGGGAAGAATGGGGGATTTATGAAACGAGTTCGGTCGCGGCATCCTAAAAAGCTGATTTAAAAAGGGGTCCCAGGAATAGGGGCGCCTATCGACGCATGACAGACAAAAGGAGCCGGGGGGGAACCCTTTTCCTGGACCTGGGGGGGGGAATAAGTCGAAAAGGAAAGGGGAGGGGGGGTTAGCTTCCCATACAGGATCCTACTCCTGTATAAAAAGAAGGGTGACAAAGCCAGGGGATCTACCACCTCTGGGAGGGAGAAGGAAGTGGTAGATAACGAAGGTATAGTTTTGCAATCTTGGGGTTTCTTTTGTCCTTAGAGGGGTATTTGATCCGAGAAGTTCCTTCCTGCTTTGAAGGGAAAACAATTCAGGAGAAAGAGGAGGACGCACCCATTACTTTCGTTGGGAGTTCGACTCATTTAATCCCGACCGGGGAAGGGGTAAATGCCAGGTTCAAACGGAGAGGGTCTCCCCGGCAAAAAGAAAAAAATGATTTGATTAAAGAGGAAGGGAAAGGGAGGACTGGCATCCGGCAATGGTGAATTTTTGGCGCGTGAGAAGGGAAAAGGACAACTAAGAGTTGCGAAACGAGACCTTTTGTCTTCTTCCTTCCTGAGGAAGGTCTTCACCAAAGGAACCCTCGCATGACGTGGAGGACACCCAGCCGTCAGAGAAACCGAAGAAAGACTTCTTTCACCGAAGAGGAAATACTTGTTCGTGGAAGGAAAAGAAGACCAGGTTGTCAATAGGGGGGGGGTGGAAGCAAGGTCTAAACCGAAGAGGCTTTAATTGAAGACTGGGAGCCTCGGACGCCACTTTAAGGGGTCTTCAAAGAAAATGCCACCCCGGAGGGCGCGACAATCCTAGTCAGGCTGTCAGGAGAAAATGCTGGAAGCGCACTAGTCCGAGTCCTTTTCAAAAAAAAGGGTTGAAAGTCGGAGTACCAAAGAAAGACGGGCTTTCTTTTAGAACACGCAATTCGGAAAAGAAGAGGCTCGAATCACACCTGAAAGGAAAGGAGGGGCAACAAAAAGGCAGAATTGGGAAAAAAAGAACGTAGTCCCTGCAGGGGAGGGAACTCCCTAATACCAACGGGGCTAAGCCCGCTACTCGTGCGTGGGGGGGAGCCATACCCTCAACAACCAGGAAGTCAAAAAAAAAATCCGATAAGACGGCGTGTTTGTATATTTTCTGGAAGTATTCGAGGGGGGAAGGGAGAAAAAGGAACCAGGTCACTGACGCTGGGGAGTGTCTACGTCGAACACATGGGGGGAGGAGGAAAGGCAAGATTCCAGAGGGAAAATCAATATCAATATGATTTCGAGTTTCATGCGGGAGGGGGGGAAAAATCCACTCTATCGAAAGAACGAGCCGGCGGAAAGGGAAAAGGGCACTTGAAGGAGGGCATATCCATTTTCTTCGGGAAGGAAAATCCAGCGGTTCCAGGAAGTCGGCTCATTGAGGAATGTTTTCGGATCAGGGAAAAGGAGCTTCCGGCCAAGGGTGATCCCTCAAAAAGGCAAACGGGGGCGGGCACCAGGAATGATGACTAGCGTGTGAGGGAATCAGTCAGGAAGAAAAACATTCTGCCCCAGGGGTGATTCTCGAGGGGGAAAGGAAAGGCCTGGATCGAAGAACCTCTGATTCTCTTAAAAGGTCATGGGACCAGGTAAAGTAATGAACTAATACTTGCTTTCGAGGACGTGGGGGGGGAAAAAGTCGCCAATGAGAGGGCTGCGGTAAAGAAGATGTACAGACCTGAGATGGGACTCAGGAAATCGGTGAGATAAACTCTCTCTTCAAGAGGGGGGGATCTTTCCGGGGTGAAAGAAACTATCTTCTAGAGGTCCGCCGAATGAACACGGCGAGGGGCACACACGATCAAGGGTGGAAGAGGAGGAAAACGAATTCTTTTCCAAAAGGCTCCGAACTGGGCGAGAAAAAAGAAAAGGGGAGCAACTTGTATACTTCAAAGAGAGAGAATGCGGGTGGACTTTCAAAGAGGAAAGAAGTAGGCCCAGGAGAGCTTTATGTTCTTTGAGGGGAAAAAAAAAAAAAGAAGAAAAAACTTCTAGCGCCGCAGGACAACGGGAGGAAAGGGGAAGAGGTCGCCAGAGAAGAGGGTTGCCCGTTCTCAACTCTAAAGGGTTTCCGTCAACAAAAACCTAGAAGTGCTCCTTCATCACAAAAAGGCGGAGATACAGATAATCTGAAAACTTTCATTTCCTTAATGGGAAGCCTGCCTTGGACTGGAATAATTTAACGCTCACCGAGGGTAACACGCCTGGGGCACAGGCGGTGAATAGCAGGGGGGTATCCTCCAGTGGGCGCACGGAAAAGGAAAAATACTCCAATAGATCGCTAGTATTATTATTGAAAATGAGAGAGAAGAAAATGGTCATGACTCAACGTATAAACCTTTTCTTGATCTCCTCCAAGGCGTGGAGAGCCCAGGAGGGCGTGGAAGCTCGGAGGAGGAAGGCTTGTTCCCTTAGCGGAAGGAGGTCTGGACAGATGAATGGACGACAGTCACAAGGGGGTCAGGTCATGCTAATGCCATGAGTTTTTTTTACGAGAGGGGCGTGTGGAAAAATCAGGATCTTACTAACGAAGGTAATGGCTCACAGGGGAGGGGGCGGAAAAAGAAGACTTGCTTGAGGAAGTCCGCACATACCATCCCGGGGAGGTCATTTTTAACGGGTGGGAAAAATAACCCCCCGCCTCTAAAATCGGACGTATACACTTGTCGCCGAAAGACTAAAAGGGGAGAACTAGTAAGATGGGCAACGAGGGAGTTCTTCTTCCAGGGAGCCTGTTTGGAGGATAGAGGGTTCATTCGCGGACCGAGCTATTTGACCCAGAAGAAAAAAGTGCGCGATGTGCGCTTTGGAAAGCACCGATTTCATTCCTTCTAACTGAGAGAGAGTACCGAGGGGGGAAGTGCTAATTTGAAACAAAGGGTTGTAGTGGGGTAAAGAGCTCTCAGGCCTGGGGGGAGGAAATTGACTTTTTTATCCTATCGAAAGTATATTCGATGAAAATCAATCTATGTAAATGCTGTCAAATGTGGGGACGCGTGGTCTGAAGTACAATTAATAAGAGGGAGTGACCCGAAGTCAGGAGGGGACGTGGGGCCGTTTGTGGAAGGTCTTAAAGAATGCTTTTCTGGACGGCAAACGGGGGGGGCCGAACACTGGGGAAGAAAAAAATATCCTAATTAGGGGGAGGGATTTCATTGAGGGGTCTCGCCTAATCCTAATTTGCATGCCGAAGGGAAGAAAATTCCTTGAGCTATCGATCAAGGGGGGGAGAGGAAGGTTTACACGCAACGAAGCGAGAATATCATCTTTATATTGATAGAGAAGGGGGAATATTCTTTCCTTAAAGTGTTTGAAGAGAACCGGGGAAGTTTCGAAAAAGTTGACCGGGAAAAAAAACCTTCCCGCGTAATAAAAAGGAGAGTTTTTTCCATCAAAGAAATTATCGGAAATGTTGGGGTCACGCTGGATTTGTTGATGGCTCTCTGCCGGATGAGAACGGGAGTGGTAGGGTGCTGAGGAAAGTTTTATTATTATCATTGGGGGGAAGAAACCTGACTAGTGAAAGAAAAAATTTATGGACTTGTGGGAGCCTCAAGCAGGAAAAAATGGGGTTCCTCGGGTCGGGCGTTTTTCTTATGGGTTTCTTTCGCGGGGGGAATGGGATCCGACTTCCACCAGAGGAGTACCCATTCCGTAGGGAGAAGTATGTAAAGGGCCTGGGAGAAAATGACGACCTAACTCTGAGGAAAAGACTTTTCCGGGGAAAAAGGTGGAAGTGTTGAGAAACTAACCGTAATTGGAAAGTGGAGTACTAGTAAATCAAGACGATCCTCTCCTTTAGAAGGAGGGCAATACCAGGGGGGAACCTCTTGCCAAAAGGGTGGGCCACGACATTATTACAGATTGGGAAAGGGAGGCGTCGGAAGTCGCGTTCCTTACCTCGGGGGGGGGGAATCCTCCACGTGAAGGAGAGGGGATGTGGTTCCTATCACAAGGAAACCATATTTGCGTGGAAGAAAAGGGGCGTCATAAATCCCAAGAAACCAGGTTACATTCCTGAGGGGAAAAAGACCCGTCC